>Ga0208506_1000135_pt1 | contig 30052 bp, 42 predicted proteins | sample CryBogCBH29Jul08_FD_184616 | JGI IMG/M metagenome (GOLD analysis project Ga0208506, IMG submission 184616) | Freshwater microbial communities from Crystal Bog, Wisconsin, USA - CBH29Jul08 (SPAdes) | ecosystem: Environmental > Aquatic > Freshwater > Lake | place: Crystal Bog, Wisconsin, USA... | reverse complement strand
TGAATTGGATTCGCTCAAGACAAATTGCTTACGCGAAATCAGTAGCGCGAGGATAGGTTGTGGAGAAGCATCGTTCGTAACGCCGGAATCGTTTGACGAAAATTATCCAATGCTGGCAACATAAAAAGAAGGCGGATGTTCGTGAGACACCCGCCTTAAATAAAGCCGCTGAGAAATGACAAACAAAGCGGCGCGAACTGTGTATCACAATTGCGCATTTCGTAAAAGTTGTTTGGTCCCGACATCTGTCGATTGAGACGTTCTCCACAATCTCACGCTGCGACGGCAACAGGTAAAAGCGAAGAGCTTTTCACATCCGGCGATAGCCTCCTTATTTGAGGCAACAAATGTCAGGCTGGATTCTTTCTCTTGCCGAACAGGTCACGGCCAACGCTATCATTCCTGTCGCAACAAGACGTTCCGGTCCGTGCGTTAGCCTCATACGGGCGGCGCACAGAAACAGTGACAAGTTGCTAACATCGACGCTCAAGCGTCGATACTCATACGAGAGCCGTCTCAACCGAGGGCGTTAGCGGAGTAAGCCTCTCCGATATCAAAATGGATCACTGTGGGTAGGTCTGACAGACATAAATTGTCAACGTGTGATGGCAGCCAAGTAATCATACTCCAGCCATCTTCCCAAGGGCGTGGTTAGCCTTAGCGGAAGAGGAACTATGCCCAAATGGGAAAAGCGTCGGTAGTGACGCTGCTTTGAGAAACAAGGAGAGAAAGATGACAAACGACAATAATGTTGAGAAGGCGATACTGGAAATCACGCGGACTTCAGACTCCATAAAGATAGAGCTGCACGGTGGGCCAAGTGTTGAGTGTCATGAGAGCGAGCTTGAGTTTGTTACGCATTTACTTGTTTGGATGGAAGACACCTTCCCTGACTGTTTCTACGAAGCACTGATGAGATAGAATAAATCCACCTTGTGGATTACTTCATTGTCATTGCTGCGTAAGTGGAATCATGCGAATCTGTTTTTAGTAATTGTGTGTCGAGTATCTACCTAATTCAGACATGGGTAAGAGTTTGAAGGAAGCGCGTGATCTCGGTCATGCGAAGGCTAAGCAAGCGGCAGATGCTGCGGGTGATGAATGGAAGGCTGCGGCCTTTGCGGCGTTTGTTCGTTACGCCAAAAAGCATCGACAATTCACCACGCAGGACGTCCGATTTAACAATGATGAGATTGTAACGGGTGAGCCTCGTGCCTGGGGAGCGGTTGCTCTTGCGGCGATGCGCGCCGGTTACATTGAGTCGGCTGGGTTTATTCCAGTGTCGAGCTCACGCGGTGGCGCCAAGACGCTTTGGCGATCGCTAATCAAATGAAACTACTACCCAACAACAACGACGATTTGCTTGCTGCTTTAGTGTTGATTGCACTCGGCGTTTATCTTGGCATGATAACACTAATGATTTGGCAGGTATTCAAATGAGTGACGTTACTTACACAATTAAAGTTGAGCGAATTAACGGAACAGAATTTCAAGCATCGATTGATCGTGAGCCAGAAGATGCATTCGGCAAGCGCATGGTCGCGATGTTGTTAATGAACATGGCTACACATTTTGACCCAGGCTTAATGAACCCACAGGGAGATAAGCGTGATCAACTGGATATTTGATTGGCTGCGATCGGTGCTTGGTCATTGGTTGCTAGAGAAGGAGGAGGCGGATGAGCGTGCGCGTGATGTCGAGATTGCAAGAAAGCAAAAAGAGATTTTGGAGCAGGATTACACCGTCGAGGATACTGCTCGCGATTTTGAGTCTGGTGAGTTTTAGTTTTGCCGCTTGTAATTCTGACATTGGCGATTACCGCGCTTCTGGTTGCCCATCCCTTAAAAACTACACGGCGGAACAACAGCGACGAGCGGCTGCGGAGATTCGAAAAAATCCGAACACTGAACTGGCTGCGCTGGTGAGGGACTACGGGTTAATGAGGAAAGCATGCCGAGTTAAATAGGGGAAGAAGTTGATATGTCTGTCCCAGAAGTAAGGCGCACTCGCATTGGCAATATTGTTTGGACGCCAGAGATGGACGAGGTGATTATTGAAAATCACCGACGCAATATTCCGTTCAGCGCAATTGCTGAATATCTTGGCGTCACTCGAAACGCTGTAATTGGCCGCGCGTGGCGCCTTCGCAAGCATGGGCGGATGTAGTGTGGCGATTGAGAAAGTCTCCCGCTACATCGTCGTCAACGTTCACACGAGCGGCTCGGCGCATTCTACATTGGCTGGCAGAAAAGTTTTATTGTCTCTTGCTCGTGTTCGCTGGCTTGAGAGGGATCCAAATTATATCCCTCCACCTCCCTTGGAAAACGAAGTTGAGACTGAGGATGTATCACCGAGGTATGATGCAGCAATCACGCCGCGGGAAGAGTTGGCGCATCGTCTGCGCCGTGACGAGGGCATGACCTATCGAGAGATCGCCGCCTATATGGGGATCACCGAAAAGAGCGTGGCGAGTTACATTTGTGTCGCCAAGCAGAAGCTGGGGAACGGCAAAAACGGATCGAATCCTGACGCGGACGAAGATACTCAACAATAAACAACAACTTATCAGTATGGTCTGCTAATCTACGCCGAACATAAGCGGGACAAATGAGAACAAAGGCGGCACAAAGTCGCCGTCAACAACCCACTAAGTCATTGAAATCACATAAGAAGAAGTGATTTCCCCAGGATTGCCACCCAATTGACCTTGATCACGAATCGTTTAGCTGTTCATATTGAACATGTAATGGAGGTTGAGACATGGGGATGAGTTTGAATAGCGATACAAAAGTTGAGACGCGCCTAATGCTGGACTGCACAGGCTTTTTTGATGACCCAGCATTGGTGTGCAAAGAGCTCGTCGGGTATTTGAAAGAGGTTGGTAAAATCAACGCTTTGACATACACCGAGGAGGTTGCGCATTGTGCTTCAGATGCGAGCGTGGGGACGGACAGGTGATCCACTAGGGAGGTCTGAATTATTTTTCGGCCTCCCTCTTATTTTGCTTGACGACGATACAAAACGAGCGTAGCGTTACATCTATTGGGACGACGGACTGTCCCGCTCTAAGGAGAGATTAAATGCGCAATCGTCTTATCGAATTAAAGTCAGGTCTTCTTAAAGATCATTTTTGCGCTGATAGCGTCATGCTTGATCAATTTGAGGTCAATTATCAGGCCATCAAAAGGGTTCTTGATAATCCAGAAAAGTTTCCAAACGCTGACATTGATCAACTGATTGCTTTGGAAGAGCAGTTTATCATTGAGACGCCAATGGAGATCATCATGGAGGGACTCAATGCGTATTAAGACCTCATACTGCATGACGATTATTCCATGCTTCGATTGGACAGCCGTCGATGATGAAACCTATGGCGGCGATGACAGCGATCCGATTGGTCACGGCGCCACAGAGCAAGAGGCGATTGATGATCTTCTTTGGAAGATGGAGGATCGTGAGCCATGACGTTTACAGCATGGCTCCAGCATGTCGAAAGGCTGCTTGGCTATAACCTCGACGCAACATTTACCATCGACGCTCTACGCCATTTTCGTGATGGCTGGAGCGCCAATGATTACGCGACAGAGATCGCAGAGATTAACGGGTAAAGGATCAGACCATGCAAGCTTACAAGATCACAGTAGAGTTCCCGACAGCTCCAGAGATGTTTTGCCGCAAGGATTTTGTCTTCCTGAAGAAATCTGAGGCGTTGGATTTTATGGCGCACTTGGAACAGTCAACCGATTACGCATACACCGGGATGCTTTCCATAGAGATCGAGACGCATACAGCGTTTACCGCTCTTACGTTTATCAAGAACGAGCAAGAGCTGGAGAGGGCTGCGTAAGTTTCGCTTAAAACGGATTCCCGTCGTGTCGGCGTTCGTCCGACGGGGATAATAGAAAGAGGACATTGTGAGGTTTACGGCGGCAGACCAATAGCGAAAAGCGGGATGGGGCCTCTTTCGGGCTTATGCGAAGTTAGCTTTTGTATTCCCTTCAATCTCGCACGCCGCCAATTTCTAAAAGGAGAACAACATGACAACTGACTACCCAGACACACCGATGAATAGATTTATGAAAGCGGCTAATATTAATGGACCACAACTCGCTAAATTGGTTGGATGTAGTGGTGTTGAGATTTGGCGGTTAAGGGCTTGGCCGGAAAAAAAAGACGGTCGTAAAATGAATGTTTCGTGGGCAGAAAAAATTGCCCCTCACATTGGTTGTAAGCCAGAGGATCTTATATTTGAAAGGAAAAACGAACAAAGTATGCCTTGGTCTGTTAAGCCAATCGGAAAACCCTTGACCGACGTAGAAGCAGAATTGAATAATTATTTTCAAATAACATGCCAGATGGAGTCACGCATTGACCAACTTGAGGCTGAAAACAATCGCTTAAATAAAATAATAGATAAACTTGTATGCGCTTGACAGGCGTTACAAACGTATAGTAAGAATACACCCATGGTTCGACGCACTGAGCCGCTCTAAGGAGATTAACATGACAATCAAGCTTTCTGCCGGAGACATTGTATTCAACTCTGATTGGACAAAATGGTATTTGTTCAAGGTTGGCAGCGTTGAGGCATACGCAGCCAAATACAATGAAGACCCGGCACAGCGTTATCAGCAATGTGTTGAGCATGGACATGACGCTGCGTGGGCAAATCAAATCAGCGCATGCATCGACAACACAGGCCACAGCCACCGCGAATATTTAGCTAACGCCGCCAGGGCGATTGCACTTGAGGCTGGGCAAAAGGTTGAGATTGAGGGCCGCGTCTACGTCACCAAGATGGTCGGGAAGCGATACTCGGACGGCATCCAATTCAAGGCAGCGTGATGAAAGGGGGCTTCGGCCCCTTTTTTTGGCTGGGACTATCAAAGCTTTGCGTGGGGAGGGTTAGCCATGGTCATGGCGGACGTTTTGTTTTTAGCGGCTCTAATAATGATCCCTATATTTTTGTTTGGCTGGTGGTGTATTCCAATAGCACTGTCTTTGCTTGCGATCTGGCTTATAGGGTTGATGATTAAAGAGGCGGGAGGTTTGTGGATTATATGCAAGCCTTTTGTGTTTGTGCTTTGTGTGTGTATGTCATGTGGCGCAGTTTATTTCTCTGCAATATACCTCGACCGATTCTTCGGCGTTGCTTTATTCGGAGACGCGTTAGGCATCGCAATGATATGTGGCGCCATAGCGTTTTTTGTTGAGCGCACAGTTTGGCATTCAATTGTCGCTTGGGTTCGAAATCGTTACGGGGATGATAAATCCCTCCGCGACATTTAGGAATTTTCAAGATGGTTCTACAGGTCGATGGAATGACGATTAAGCGCCTACGGAATCAACTTGAGTTGTCTCAATCGGATCTCGCGCATGTTATTGGTGTGTCGTCTGATAGAACTGTGAGACGTTGGGAAGATGGAGAGCGTGACGCGCCCGGTCCTGCAATTATTTTAATGACGCTGATGGTTAAGTATCCGCAGATTAGAGACGTTGTATTTAAGATGCGCGGCTTTGGGGATATCGACACATCTAATTGAACTGAATCATTAATCATTGTATATTCAGTGAATAGAGTTCGCGTGTCCGAGTTAATAGCAACGTTACAGTTATGGCTAGTAGAAGGATCGGCTTAAAGAGCGGATCGCCAAGCAAACTATCAGATGAGATTGCTGACGCTATATGTGAGCGCATGATTAACGGCGAGGATCTTGTAAAGATATGCAAGGATCCGACAATGCCAGAGCGCAGCACGGTCTACACATGGATGGCTCGCAATCCAGATTTCCACGCTCGAATCACGGCAGCGCGTGAAGGCCTTGCAGATCATGTAGTTAGCAAGATCATAGAGATCGCTGACAAGACAAAGAACGCCACAGTATCAGAGGACAGTCTGAAGATCGGCACATACAAGTGGTATGCGTCCAAGATCGCTCCGCGCCAGTATGGTGAGAGGCCATTAGAGATCACAGGGCCAAATGGCGGCGCCATACAAGTCGAGCACCGAGTGATTGATACGTCCAAGATGGACGACGACATGCTGGACACTTTGGAGCAGATACTGTTGTCCGCTCAGAATGCGCTGCTCACAGATGGTAGGTAGCGGCGAGCATCAGGTCGCACTGTGTCACTCAATGCTTGAGGTGATTAATTCATCTGGGCTGGGGACAGAAGAGACCTTGGAGGCAATATCCCTCGTTGTGACTGAATTGCTGTGTCAGCATGTTGAGACGCTTGATGACGCTGAGCGGCTGCATCTGATCATGTCCAGAGTGATCTGGGACGTTGTGAAGGATGCGCATAACGTCGGCGCCACACGCTGGGGCAGAAGGATGATGCACTGATGAGAGAGAAGGTCATCAAACGAGTTGACGAACTTGAGGATGAGCATCGGCGCGCCGTGCATGATGTCTTGAACGCTCATGAGCCAGAGTTTTCGAACGATGTCTTTGATGCGGTGTGTAACGACAACCGTGATCTGCGTGAGCGTCTCGTATGGGCTCAGATGGAATACGATGGCGCGAAGGATGAGGCGCGCAAAATGCGGCGCGAATACACCGCATGCGTCCGAGACATGGAAGCGCAGAGGCAGGGCTATGAGCGAGTGCTCACCAAGCAGGCCGCAAAGTTCAAGGCTGAGATAGCCGACAACCTGGAGCGCCTGGGCAACGCTAGGGAGAAGCTGAAGGAGCTCGGCATCTGTCCGATACGCTTAAAGCCGCTGCGTAAGGCGTCTAAGAAGGCCGCAGGTAAGCGTAAGACTGCCAAGCCTAGTAAGAGGGCCAAGAAGTGACTGAGAGCGACACAGAGCGCCGTTGCCTGATGGACCTTGAGCGGCTCCGCATGATGCTGAATGAAAAAGAGCACCAACTAGAATTGCTGCGCGATGCCTGTGACCGATACGCTGTAGAGCGGCGTGAATTGATTGAATGCCTGCATTGTTTTGTGTCTGACAAATATCGGATTCCGTTAGAGAGGGCGATCCAGCGCGCCAAGGCTGTTCTGGAAGGGAAGGGCCTATGACTGAATTATCCCTGCTTGAAAAACTACGCCTAGCCCATGTCACAACGGGCCAGAGGATGCTTGGTGAGGCGGCTGATAGGATTGAGGCGTTAGAGCGGGACGCCGTTTTGATTTCGGACGCAATGGTTGCCCTGACAGACCGTGTCGCTGAATTAAAGGCGGCGCTTAAACCATTTGCTGACGCCAGCGATTTACACCTTGGCAGCGACGATATGTCGATAGCGTTTGGCATAAAAATTGGCGACCTACGCCAAGCCCGTAAGGCATTAGAGGCTCTACAGGGCCGACCCATAGGAGAGAAGCCGTGATCTCCCGCGACAGGCTTATGGATGCCCTTGATTATAATCCTGACACTGGTGTGTTTATCTGGCGCAATCCATCTGCCAACTGCATGAAGAAAGGTGACGTTGCTGGTTCGCAGAGCAAGTCAGGTTATAGGCATGTGATGGTAGATGGCACGCTGTATAAAGAGCATCGTCTTGCATGGTTTTATATGACCGGGTTTTGGCCTGTTGAATTTATTGATCATGTAAATGGCATAAAGGACGACAATCGTTTTTCTAATTTGCGGGAGGCAAATAGGAGTCAAAACGGGTTTAACATCAAAAAACAGCGAAACAATAAATCTGGTTTTAAGGGTGTTAGTTGGTGCAACACTTATAAGAAATGGGTGACTGTCGCAACAAAAGACGGCAAGTGTAAGTTTCTAGGTTATTTCAATACCGCTGAGAAAGCGCATGAAGCGTATGTTCAATGGGCTGAGAAAAATGCTGGTGAATATATGAGGGTCGATTAATGGTTTTTATACTCACCCTATGTGTCTTCATGTCGTCCAGCGGTGAGTCGTGTGATTATGTGGCGACCTACAAGACGCTTGATGCCTGCATAGAAGAGGCTAACCGACGGAAGCCTTCTGAGGGTCATAACGAGATATACAAGTGTGAAGGGCGCCAGCGTTGAGCCATGCCTCTCATTGACCTGCACTCACTCGGCGTCAAGGATCTCGGCAAGCGTTACGTTGAAACTGGCGAGCAGCTTGATGATGTGCGCAAGACCAAGTGCGAGCGCAGCCTGTATAGCTTCATCCAGTATTGCTGGGAAATCATAGAGCCGGCCCAGCCATTTGTTACCAACTGGCACCTTGAGTTTTTGTGCGCCCATCTTGAGGCCGTGACTGACAAGCATGTGTTGCCTGATGGCAGCTTGTATAACCGGCTGCTCATTAATATCCCTCCGGGCTGTATGAAGAGTCTGCTCGTGAATTGTTTCTGGCCGCTCTGGGAGTGGGGGCCAAAGAACATGCCCTCGATGCGCTACATCTGCGTGAGCCACAGCCAGGATCTCGCCATACGCGATGGCTTGCGTATGAGGCGTGTCGTGGAGAGTGAGTGGTATCAGCGCCTGTGGCCTCATGTTGTCTTAACCAGCGATCAGAACCAGAAGACGCGCTTCGAGAACACGGCAACTGGCTGGCGCATGGCTGCGGCGGCGGGATCAATTACCGGGGCTCGTGCGGATCGTGTGGTGTGTGATGACCCGCTCAGCGTGTCTGATGCGATGTCCGCGCAGATCAAGCAGACGACGACAGATTGGTTCCTTGAGGCAGTCCCGACGCGCCTTTCTAGTCCGCAGGAGAGTGCGATCCTTGTCATCTGTCAGCGTCTCGCGGAGGACGACATATCTGGCGTGATCTTGGACAAGTTCGCTGATGCGTGGGACCACATTATGCTTCCCATGCGCTTTGACCCTGGCCGTGCGATGCCGACAAAGCTTGGCTATGCAGACCTGAGAGAGTTTGAGGGCGAGCTCTTATTTCCTAAGAGGTTTCCAGAGGAGGTTGTTGAGCGTGACGAGCGTATCATGGGCGCGTGGGCGACTGCGTCTCAATTCCAGCAATCACCGGAGCCAAGAGGCGGCGGCATCATACCGAGGGCGTCTTGGCAGTTGTGGCCGCATGAGCATTTCCCTCAGTTTGATTTTGTGTGTGCCAGTTTAGATACGGCCTACACGATTAAGGAGGAGAATGACCCTTCTGCGATGACGATCTGGGGCGTGTGGTCTGGCGGCGAGCAGACTGCGCAGATTACGGGGAGTATCACGCGAGAGGGCGAGATGCAGACCATCCTCAACCGTCAATACACGCAAGAGCATCCGAAGGTGATGCTGATCCATTGCTGGACGGAGCGATTAGAGCTCCATGACTTGGTGGAGCGTGTTCGAGAGGCCTGTGTGAAGTGGCAGGTTGATTTGCTGCTTGTAGAGAACAAGGCGGCTGGCATCAGCGTGGCGCAAGAGATTCGCCGAGTGTATGGCGGCGACATGTTTGGCACTCAGTTGATTGACCCTCGCGGTCAGGACAAAGTTGCGAGACTGTATGCCGTGCAGCATTTGTTTAATGATGAATTGATTTACGCACCGAACAAGACGTGGGCCGACTTGGCGATCAATCAGTGTGCCGTATTTCCGAAGAGCAAGCATGACGACATCGTCGATACTGTATCGATGGCGCTGTCTTATATGCGCAAGGCTGGCATGCTGTTGAGGGGTCGTGAGTGGACTGAGCAGCTAACAGATCAAATGACGCACAAGGGACGCCCACCTGATCCACTTTATCAGTGTTGATCGTTTTGGATGTGAGACTCAAACCTTTATAATTGACGGATTGTTTCACCTCTTGCGTAACAGTCTGTTGGCCGCATGTCCTTCAACAAAAACCTAAAGCATAATCTTCGTCAGGGGCCGAACCATGGCCTCGGTGGTCTTGGTGGCTTGGATGACGCTGTGGCGCCGCAAGAGCAGGACAATGAGATCGTATCATATGAGGGCGACCCATTGCTGCGTGTTGAGCATGAGGACGGCTCAATCACGATCAGCATTGATGGCAAACCTGTGTATGATGACGACACGGCTGAGCGGGCGCGTGAGTGGTTTGAGAACCTCGTCGATGACATTGATGGCAATGAACTGTCCCGCATTGCTGATGACTTGCTGCGCGGCATACAGGACGACCTTGATAGCCGGCAGGAGTGGATTGAGGACCGCGCCGCGGGATTGCGTCTACTTGGCTTGAAGCTTGAGGCTGCGTCACAGGGCTCGCCTGATGGGGCGCCGCTTGAAGGCATGAGTAGGGTGCGCCATCCAATGTTGTTGGAGGCGTGTCTGCGCTTTCAAGGCAACGCCCGATCGGAATTGCTTCCGACTGACGGGCCAGTGAAGGTTCGTGTTGACCTCGGCGGCTCTACGATTGAGCAGGACGAGTTGGCGAATGATCTTGAGGATGCGCTCAACCATTATCTGACTGCGGTTGCGACTGAGTATTATCCAGACACCGACCGCATGCTGTTGATGCTTGGCTTTGGCGGGACATCATTCAAGAAGATTTATTTCTGTCCGTTGCGTGGAAGGCCGGTAAGCGAGTCGGTTGATGCCGACGACATGATCGTGAACAATGCCGCGGTGACGCTGGAGGATGCGCGTCGTGTGACACATCGCGTGATGATGCGGCCAAGCACGGTGAAGCGATTGCAGATTTTGGGCGTGTATCGTGACGTTGATTTGATTGCGCCGAGCCAGAATGATCCAGACGCGGTTAAGTTGGAGAAGGCCAGCCAGCAAGGCGTGAGCCCCGACGCGGTGAACCCGGAGGATCGTGATCGTGAGATATACGAGTGCTATTGCGAGTTAGACATTGTCGGCTTTGAGCACAAGTATAAGGGCAAAGAGACGGGCCTTGAGATCCCGTATCGCGTGACGATTGATGTGAGCTCGCGTGAGATCCTATCGATCGTTCGCAACTATGACGAGCCGAGCGGCGAGGAGGGCGATGAGCTCCCGAAGGCTCGCAAGAATTTCGTTAAATACACATTTGTTCCCGGTCTCGGATTTTACGACATCGGGCTGTTGCACATACTCGGCAACACGACGCAGGCCGTTACTGCGCTGTGGCGCGAGATGTTGGATGCGGGGATGTATGCCAATTTCCCTGGATTGCTGATCAGCGATCAGGGAGCGCGGCAGCAAACGAATATTTTCCGTGTGCCTCCGGGTGGCGCCGCAATGGTGCGTACTGGTGGCGTTCCGATTAGCCAAGCAGTTATGCCGCTGCCGTATAAAGAGCCTGGCCCTGCGATGTTTAACCTTGTGCAGAACATGGTTGAAACAGGTCAGCGCATTGGCGGCACGGCTGAGTTGGCTGTTGGTGAGGGCAGGCAGGATGCGCCGGTTGGCACGACGCTAGCGATGATTGATCAGGCGACGAAGGTTCTGAACGCGGTTCACAAGCGTATGCACCAATCGCAGAGCGAGGAGTTTAAGTTACTCGTCCGCACATTCAAGGAGCACCCAGAGTCATTTCTTGCGAGGCAGAACCGCTACGACAAGCAGTGGACTGAGCAGCAATTTGTCCAAGCGATTAATGATTACGACCTTGTCCCGCAGGCTGACCCTAACACGGCGAGCCAGATGCAGCGCCAGATGAAGATTTTGGCGTTGAAGGAATTACAGCAAGGCAATCCGAGCCTTTATGATCCTGTCGCGGTAGACATTGCGGCGTTGCGCTCCATGGGTTGGAGCAATCCAGAGCAGTTCATGGTGACGGAGGACAAGCGCAACAATCCGCCGCCTGAGATGATGGCGCAGATGGCGCAGTTGAAGATCCTCAAGCAGGAGGCTGATGCGAAGTCTATGACGGCGCAGGCCTCGATGTTGAAGGCTCAGAAGGACGCTGGTGGCGCGCAGCCTAATGGTCAAGCCGACCCGCAGGCGATTGCTGAATTGCAATTAAAGAAGCAGGAGATCGAGGCCAAGCTAGCTGAGTTGCAGATCCAGACGCAGAACAGTGAGCGCGAGGCGCAGGTCAAAATGGCCGAGTTGCATGCGGATCAGCTCAATAGCCAGCGCGACATGGAATCCCAGCAAGCAACATTGCATGCGCAGAATCTGGAAACAGTCGCCAAGCATGGCGCGTCGATCATTGACGCCACGAACCGAGAAAGAGATAGGGAAAGCAAGGAGCGTATTGCCGCCGTTCAACTAGCGGAAAAATTAGCAACTGGTCCGGCAGGCAGTGAGCAAATAGCAAATAACTACCTAGACAAAGACATGCTTAATCGTCTGCGCGGCCAAGAAACTCCTATCCCCGGCGTCGTCCCAGCGTATCCAAGTGAGGGCGAGCAATGAAGATGACTTCAAGGGACATCACTCCTGATTTTCTTCGCATGCTTCTTCATTACGACCCAGAAACGGGTAAATTATTTTGGAAAGAGCGTTCGGCTGAATTGATGCCTAATGAAAGAATCCGCAATGCGTGGAATTCGCGCTGCGCTGGAAAGGAAGCTGGCTCTTTGTCATGCGGGTATTTTCGTCTTGCGATATTTGGGTGTGATTTGTGGTGTCATCGCGTTGCGTGGGCTGTTTATTACGGATCATTCCCAAAGTTGATGATTGATCACATTAATGGCAACGGCAAAGACAATCGTATTTGCAACATGAGGGAGGCAAATCATTCCCAAAATGGCGCTAATTCAGGAATGTTCAAACACAACACGACGGGTATTCGCGGCGTTCGTATGAATAAGCGCGACAATCGCTGGTTTGCTGAAATACGAGTGAACAATAAACAAATTTACCTTGGCGGTTTTGACGACGTTGATGACGCGATTACAGCCAGAAAAGCGGCTGAAAAAAAGTATTTTGGTGAATTTGCGTGAGCCGCATAATGTCGGATTTAATATTTACGGCTGCCTACTGGCCGTTTTTCAGAACAAACGAGCTGCGTCGTTTCGATTACACGGTCGATGACGGAACACTACCGCCAATGACAAGTGTATTTAGTTACGACGTTGGCTCTGACTCGATGTTGTATTCTGACTACGACGATAAGGGCGTCTTGAACGACGTTTGGTATTACCAGTATCGCGTTGGGTTTGGCGTGGCAGAATGGCGCGATGATTATCCCACGAAGAGCAAAAAGATTGTGATGAGCCCACCAATCGGCTGGGGCGAGTTTGCTGCGATTGGCGGCACATATCAAAACAGCCCAAAGATGGACCCGTTTCAATCTTGGCCTCCTGCTATGGCGCAAGGCTTTCAGTGCATTTGGTGGGAGTATTTGCACGACACGTTCACGCTGCGTGACGGGACGCAATACAGCGACGTGTTGCAGTTTCTTTATACGCAATCGTGGAACGGCGGGAAGGCTTCGGGCGCCAGATACTGGATGGCGTTGGGCATAGGCCCCATTGCTGTGCAGTGGGTTGCGCAAGCGCCGGATGGTTCGATCGTGGAAACATCTCGCATGGACGGGAAATTAACGAGGTTCAACGCGGAGGCGTTAGTCGCGTAATGTCTGGCATTAAAAGCACCTCCGGCTTATTCGGGTTTAGTGGCTTGAGCGGCGGCTCAATGGCGAACAGCCAGAACGCGCAGGCTATGAAGAACAATTTCATGGGCCCGCTTGGCAAGTCTGGAGAGTCGCCGTCGTCGGGCTCAATGATGAACCCTTATGGAGACTTGAGCCAAGAGGGTAATCTGCTTGGCGAGGCTGACATGCGCGGCATGGGAGACATGTCCAGTTTTCTGTCTGGCCTAACGCGGGGCTATGCTAACGGCGGTCCAATTCCTCCAGAGCATCACAAGGCAATATTGGATGCGATTGACGTTGTTCGTCAGCATTTGCGCGTAGGCGGGGCATCAAAACACAAGCCGCAGTATGATTTGAATGTTGCGCCCTCGACTATTGCACCTGGGTCGTTTGATTACGGCAACTCGATGCGGCTGTATTATGACTTGATTAACTCAGGCATGAAGCCGCCGGCGGCGCAGGGCTTTGCCGCTAACTTCTCACATGAATCCAACAAGGGCGGTCAGATTAGTCCCGGCGCGCAAGAGACTAATCCTGTTAAGGGTGGCGCTGGCGGATTGGGCGAGGGTCAGTGGACGGGTGCGAGGCGCAATGAATTTGAGAATTTCGCCAAGACGACGGGCCAGCCTGTAAGCGACCACATGACGAGCGTTAATTTCTTGAATAAGGAAATTAGCCCAGGTGGCGACGAGTATAATCGCTACATCAATCACATTGCTGATCAGCCCACTGGCGCCGACGCGACCAAGATGGTGATGAAGTATTACGAGCGCCCGGATGTCCGCTACGCGCATTTGGATGACAGGCTCGGTCACTCGAATGAGATTGGCAAGATTGCTGACGCTGGCAATCCGTTTAAGGGTGACGCGCTTAATCAAACATTGGCCCGGTGGAATAATACGGGCGACACGGCCACGCAGATTGCCGCCAATAATCCGACGGACAGTTCACCTGAGTTTCCGAAGGCTCAGTTGTCATCTTTTACGCCGACGCCGGATGCTAGACCGAAGTTTGACACGGATCCTGTGGTTTGGAAGCCACCGGCTGAGATCGCTGACAAAGTCAGTGCGCAGGATGCGGCGATAGAAGAGGCGAGTGATCCTCAAACTGGCGGCGACATTGGTGTAGATGACGCTGGCGACATTGGTGGTGAGGAGTATCGTCGCGGCGGTCGCGCCCATTTTGCAGAGGGCGGCTATGATGACGGTGCGCCGGATGAAACATCGCAGCGCGCTTTTCTCGACAAGCACCTGTATGAGCAGAAGCCAGAGTATAATTCTCCGCTTGTTGAGCAGCAAGCTGATCGCTCGATGTATGATGTCAATGAGGCTAACAACGATCGGCCATCATCGAATGCGAGCGAGTTTGTTCGTCATCAGTTAGACAAGCCAAATGATCCGCAACTGCCGCAGTTTGATCGCGAGGCGAAGGATCGATGGAAATATGGCGCCGCTGACGCGCTGCACGGCATGGCTTACTTCACGCCGGCTGCTCCCGTTGTCGGTGCGTATGATGCTTATGAGGGATTGAAGAGCGGCGATCCGTATGAGGCTGCATTAGGCGCGACGGGTTTGCCTGGAAAATACGCCAAGGCTGGCACAATGGCGATGGCTGCGATGATGCCGTCGGATGCGGAGGCTTCTCCAAAGTCGAAAGCAATAGGCGTTGTGAAGGATCTCGCTGGCAAGGCGTTAGGTCAGAAGATTTCATCGGCAGAGACGTCGTTAAATCAAGTTCCTGCGCTGTTTAAGAGCAAGCACTTTGAAGTTCAGCCAGAAGGACACAGAAATTTAGATATTGGCGGCGGAAAATATGATCTTGGAACGGATCATTTAGCGAGCCGTGGCATTGAGAGCCATGTTTTTGATCCGTATAACAGAACGCCAGAGCATAATGCGTCTGTTATGGAGCGTTTTAGAGACAATCCGGCTGACAGTGTGACGGCTGCGAATGTTTTGAACGTGATCCAGGAGCCAGAAGTGCGCTCGGCGGTGATTAAGGGCGCCAAAAACAACCTTCGTCCGGGTGGGAAGGCTTATTTTTCCATTTATGAAGGCAGTAAATCGGGTGAGGGCGTTGTTACACCGAAGGGTTGGCAGGAAAATCGTCCGGCAGCGTCTTATATTCCAGAAGTTCAAGAGCATTTTCCAGTTGTTGACCGCAAAGGCAACATTCTCATTGCATCACACGGCGCCGAGCCCACTGTTCCGGCTCAACCGAAGGCTTCTACACCACCAGCGGCTGCAATATTAGAGAAGACGCCGGCAGAAAAAGCTATTGAGATCGGGCAAGATCGTAATGGCGACCCAAAGGCGTATAAACAGGCCGTGCATGAGGCTGAACAGCATGCAATTAACAATGGCCAGCGCCGTGTAACGCGTGGCTCTGAGGTTTTAGAGAGAAATCCGAATATCCAGGGCAACATGGATGAGGTTATTTCGAAGTCTAAGATCCCGTTTGCTGACCTTGAGTATGAGTGGACGCCGACCGGCTTGATGATACCGAAAAAGACGGCTGATCTTGAGGATTTGGTTAGACAACGTGCGCTTGTCACGCCTGCACTGGGAGACATATCACCCGCAGAGACAATTATTCATCGTGTTGGCGATACTGAATTGCCGAGGCCTACTGTTACGCACGGTGGTGGCGACTATCAGCGTGGGCGCCATTCTTTGGGGCCAAATCCGGCTGGCTGGGCGTCAAGAGACACGATGGCCAAGGTCATGCATGACCGCATATTGAAAAATGCTGCGGATGAGGCCGCAAAAGATCCGAGGTTTAGTGACAGCCCGATTGTTTTGTCACACACGGCAATGGGCTATCCATCACTGGATTCAACTCACATTGTTCGACACAACGTTCTTGGTCAGATAGAGGCCAACGCACACAAGATGGACAAGACGGCTGTTGAGCAGTTCGATGCGTTCATGCGCAAAAAGCTTGGCGATGATTGGCCTGGAATGCTGAACACGGAGGCTGTTGAGCGTTACCTTGCGCATAATGGTAAGGCGACTTCTGTATTTGTGCAGGGCTTGGATGGCGTGAAAAGGTTTAAGGCTGGCTTCCCTAATATTGCCGCAGCGCGTTTTGCAGCGATGCATCCAAAGCTTATGGGCGCCGACCAATTGGCAAGTGGTTATTCAATGGCATTGCTTGATCGTAATGCGGGAACAACAAGGACCGCATTTCATGGGCCGTCGCGTCACACGCGTCACCCAACGTATGATCGTCGCTTGCCATCTGCGGGATATATAGGGGGCACGAAATACCAGATCCCATCAGAGATTATGTTCCCTGATTGGTGGAAGGCACAGAAGACGATTGATAAAAATGGTGATCCGACCACGCTGACGAATTATCAGCAATCAATGATGACGCAGAACCCTGTTCAAAGAGCGACACAGGAATGGTTGGATAATATTATGCGACACCAAGAGAAGACAAAGAAAGCTTGGGGCTATCGTGACGGCGGCAAGGTCAGGATTCATTTCTAAGATCGGAGATTAATCCAAGAATATGTTTTGCCGTATCATTGAAGATTGCAAGCTTTTCGTCTGACAATTCCAGTTCAAGTCCTAGTTCGCCAAGGAACTGACTTGCCTTCTGCTCAGCTTGATCAATCTCGAATTCAGATATCTCGTAAATATTGTTGGATTTATTAATAGCCATGTCTCATCTCCAGATGCGGTCACTCATCGACCATGGCCATTATATCACAACACAGGATATGGACAATCACTTTGTAGCGTTACATAAGTTATTATTATCAATAGACTATCCTCAATTCCTCTCAAATAGTGTAATGTTGCTTCGCTTTAACGTTACACGTTGAGCGCCGGGACGCCGGCTATCAAGCGAGGATATCCTAATGTCACTTCTAACATCCAAGGCCGCAATGGCGAACGCGAAGGCAAAGGCCTCTCGTCTGACCGGCGCATCTAATTCACAAACACCATTTTATGGCGCCGACGTATTTGATGGCGATAAGAAAACAGGCAAGCAGCCAATAACGCCGCGCAAGTTCAAGAAGGGCGGCAAGGTTGTCGGCAAGGCTGATGGCGCCGCCAATGCGCCTCGCGCCGATCGTCCCGCACGCAAAGCTGGTGGACGCATCAACAAGAAATCATTGAGCGCATTAACAGCGCCAAGCACAACGAAGCTTGCAAAGTCCAGCGCATCAAAGGCGATGTCGCCGACGAAGAGCTCTGAAAACTCATTGAAGGCTGCGGCTCTTAAAAAGGCGCTCACGCCGAAGAAGGAAGTAAAGCCCGCAAAGGCAGAGATACCGAAGGCTGGGCCATCAGACGCTAAAGGTCTACAAGACATCAAAGATCCGAAGTTTGATGATCAGGCAATCACAGAGGCAACTGCTCCTGATGATGAGGAGGCTGAAGGCGAAGAAATGCTGAAGCGCGGCGGTCGCACCAAGAAGAAAGCTGGTGGCCGCTTGAAGCGTGGAGAGGGTGGCGAGTTGCCGTCGCCAGAGGAGGCCGCTGAGAGTGAAGAGCGTCTCGGCAATTCCAAAGTGACTGACAGCAAAATGCCATCAGCCGAAGAGGCAGCATCGCGCTCTGGCAAGTTCCAAAACTTCAAGAAGGGTGGCCGTGCGAAGCGCGCATTCGGCGGATCACTCGGCGGTGATCACAAGAAGTCATCAAAGGGCAAGGGCAAGACGAATATTAACATCGTCATTGCGGCGCCACAGGGTGAACAAGGTGCGTCTCCAGCAATGTCTGCTCCACCACCAGCGGGACCGCCACGCAGTGTTCCAGTTCCACCACCAATGCCAGCGGGTGGCGCTCCTGGAATGCCACCAGCAATGATGCCGCCAATGGGCGCCGCTCCGGGCGTTGGCGCACCACCACCACCACCAGCATCACCGATGGGTCGCAAGTCAGGTGGTCGCGTGAATGAAAGCTACGCATCTTTGAAAGCGGGATCTGGAAGTGGTCTGGGCCGTCTTCACAAAATTGGCGTCAGATCGGTTGCTCACTAGCCTGGTAGTGAGTGAATTGGGGTGGGTCTTTTTAGTCTCCTTTTTAAGGCTCACCCCTTTCATTTTACGGAGTTCGTAAATGGGTTCTTACACACGCTTCGATGTGTATGAGGCAGAATTAAAGAAGCTGCTTGAAGAAGAGATTGTTAGATTGAAAGACGAAATGTCACTTGGGTTGTTGAAAACTTATGAGGATTACAAATACTGCTCTGGTAAAATTGCCGCACTGAGCAGATGTATTGAATACATGGATGAAGCATCGTCCATTGTTAGTAAAAAGTTAGGCGCGTAACCGAGTAACAACCGAATTAGGAATATGCCATACGTTAAGGTCGCTCACGAAGTTGATCCCAAGCAAAAGCTGATTGAAGAAATCGGCGACATCTCAAGTCTAAAAGTTCTCCATCATCAAGTATTGGTTGCTGTTTATCAGCGGCCACGCACGGCAATGCTCGGCGGCAAGACATTCCATCTTGCAGATACGACGGTTGCTGAAGACCGCTTCCAGAGCAAGGTCGGATTGATTGTTGCGATGGGCCCGACTGCATTCGCCAACACAGGTGAGTGGAAGTGGGATGAAGAATTCAACATCCATGATTGGATTGTGTTCCCACCATCAAGTGGGTGGAACGTTACAGTCAATGGCGTTCTCTGCCGAATGCTTCCCGACACTGGCGTGAAGATGAAAAGCCCAGACCCAGACATGATTTATTGATGGAGGCGCAAGTGGCCGACGAAGAAGACAAGAACGTCGTTGCAAAATCAGAAGACGATGTTGTTGAAAATAATGATGAATTAGGTGTAGGCCAGCCTACACCTCAAGATGACGGGATTACACCCGATGAAGGCATTGAAGACCTCAAGAAAAGCATTGAGGCTCAGAAGCGCATGGTTGCGGAGGCGCAAAGAGCTCGCGCAGAAGCTGAGAAGAGGGCCTACGAGGCGCAGGTTCTCGCCCAGCAAAAGTCGCACGAGGCGCTTGAGGCCAACTACTACTCGGTGGTTGGCGCAATCAAGAACATTTCGGATTATGACCAGCAATTACTTGCTCAACTTTCCGAAGCCAAGAGCATGGGCGATTATAATCGCGAGGCAGAGATTCAGCGTGAGTTAATTCAGAACGCTCGACGCTTGCAGGATCTTGAGCGTGGCCGCGATGCATTTGAGGAGCAGCGCAAGCAGCCAGTGCAGCCGGTTCCACCGCCTCAGATTGATCAGATAGAGGCCTGGGCGTCACGACTGTCACCACAATCTGGCGATTGGCTGAGACGCAATCGCGACCACTTACAGGCGCCTAATTCCGACAAGCTTGTGTTGGCAGCGCATTACAAGGCGACGGCTAATGGTTTGAAGGTGGATACGCCGGACTACTTTGCGTTTGTTGAGGAAGAAGTCGGCATCCGCAATCGGGCCTCGCGAAGGGATGACTATGAAGAAGACGAGACGGAGGTTTCACCTCTCTCATCTAGTTCGAATTCTGCTCCGCGTCGTTCAGTTTCGCCTCCTTCTGCTCCAGTGTCGCGAGGCGGCACTCGAAAGGGAACAATTAATCTTTCGTCGGCTGAGAGAGAGGCTGCAAAAATTAGCGGCGTTTCAGAGGAAGAGTATTACCGCAATAAAATGCGCGGCGATCGGAGAGCAAGTTAATGGAAAGCGAAGAGAACAAAACCGAGGGCCGTAAGTTTTCACCGAAACTGCGCCCACCATCAGACGCTAAAGGTCTATTAGACACTGAAGGTCTATCAGACGCGGCTCTAAGCGGACCAACTCTAAGGCCGTCACTGCGTGATGAGGATCCAAAGGCTGCGGCTGCACGTCGCGCCGCGCAACTCAGATCCGATCGTGCGAGCACAAAGTTTTCAGACGATGAGTTTGACGTCTCTCACCTTGACGGGGAGGGCTGGACATATGAGTGGCACACTTACACGGTTTACGAGCAGCGTCAGGTGACAAACATGATGTCATCGCAGGCGCGTGGCTGGGAGCCAGTGCCGCGTGTCGAGTTTCCAGAAATGATGCCGCGCGATTCTGATAACGAGCACATTATCCGCAAGGGAATGATCCTTGTTCGACTGCCAACTGAAATTGTTGAAGAGTATCGCTCTGAGCAATTGAAGGACGCGCGTGATCAGATACGTCACAAAGAACAGCAAATTGCTGGAACACCAGACGGAACATTTTCTCGCGATCATGCGCAAGCGCGCCCACGCATCAATAAAGGCTACGAGCCAATGGCTGTTCCTGATCGGTGAAATGCCTACTCAGTGAATTAGCAATTACGAAAACAGTAAAGGGAAGAACAAATCCCTTTACTAAATCACTACAGTAACTGTATAAATTGCTCCAGCTTATTAGCTACTGCCTCCCCGCTGTGAGGCTTTTAACAAACGAACTGCACAGTCAGTTCATTATTTGACTCTCGGATTCGCCCCGCTGCGTGATGACAGAGTCTCCTTGAGAGAGGAGATCCGTCATGGCGAATCTAAATACGCCCTTCGGATTTGCACAATATAGGGGAACAGGCTCTGCTCCGACTTATGAGCAAGTCACAGCCCGCATTGCTTCAAATAATCTTACACCAATTTACTCTGGTGACGCCGTTGTTCCAGAGACAGGTCCAGCAACGGGCTACATCAAGCAGGCTACGGCTGGCACTGCGCCGCTCGCTGGCATCTTCATTGGCTGCAAGTATCTCTCTGTTTCGCAGAAGCGCACTGTTTGGTCTTCTTATTGGCCAGGCTCTGACGCTAACGGCGACGTTGAGGCTTACATCGTCAACGACCCTAATGCGCAGTTTCTTGTGCAGGCTGGCGGAACAGTAATTGGCCAAGACAAAGTTGGTCAGAATGTTCAGTTGAATGTTGGCGTCGGCAATCCGTTTACGGGTCGCAGCGGCATGTTCGTTGAGAACCCAGCGTCAACGGCAACGCTTCCGTTCCGCATTGTTGGCCTTGTTCGTAATCCTCCTGGAGCGAACGGCACCGACATTACCTCACCCTACAATCAAGTGATTGTGGCCTTCAACAACGCTCTGACGCGCTCCAATGGCGCCGTCACTGGCATAGCGTAAGGGAGGATTGACCTATGGGTGTTAATCTATCTCAGATTAAAGACCTTCTCCTCCCCGGTTTACGCGGAATTGAAGGCAAATACGAGCAAATTCCTAGTCAGTATGACAAGGTTTACACGAAGCACGACTCGAAAATGGCTGTGGAGCGCACCGCTGAGATGCGTTACCTCGGTCTTGCGCAGTTGAAAAACGAAGGCGGTCAAACTGCATTCGACAACGGCGCCGGTGAGCGTTTCGTATTTAACCAAGAGCATGTGGAAATCGCACTTGGATATAGCGTGACCCGCAAGGCTGTTGATGACAACCTGTATAAGTCACAGTTTGCTCCGTCCAACCTCGGCCTGATGGAATCTTTCCAACAGACGAAGGAAATCTACGGCGCCAATTTGCTGAACACTGCAACGGTTTATAACCCTGCAATCGGCGGTGACGGTGTATCGCTCTGCTCTGGTTTCCATCCAATCGATGGCGGCACATTTGCTAATCGTCCTGCTACGGACGTTCAGTTGAATGAAGCCACGCTGTTGAATTCGATGGTTGGCATCCGCACAAACTTCAAAGACCAGGCTGGTCTGAAAGTATTTGCGCGCGGTCGTCGTCTCGTTGTTCCACCGCAGCTTGAGCAGGTTGCTGTTCGTCTTCTGAAGACTGAATTGCGCCCAGGCACAGCGGACAACGACGTGAACGCTATCGGCCTAACCGCAGGTGGCTTGCCAGAGGGCTACATGGTGATGGACTTCTTAACGTCTCCATCAGCGTGGTTCTTGCTGACGAACATCGACGGCTTGTCATACATGGAGCGTGTGAAGTTCGAGACCGACATGACTGTCGATTTCGTTTCAGACAATCTCTTAGTGAAAGCGTATGAGCGGTATTCGTTCGGGTATTACAACCCTCGTAGCATCTACGGATCGTTCCCAGTTTAATGAACAAGGGCGGGAGTGAAATATCTCCCGCCTTTCATTGGTTCTAGTGACCACTGCGGTGGACGCTGCACAGACATTAGAACCGTATCGTGCAGGAGAAAGTAATGGGAAAAACTCATTTTTCCGGCCCTATAACGGCGGGAAACATCAGAGACACATCAGGCGTAACTGTTGGCGTAGACGTTTCTAATCGTGGTTACGTTGTGATGGCGCAAGGCGCCGCAATTACGCAGAGCGTAACATCGACGGCTCTTCCAATTGTTATCCCTGCCTATAGCGCAATCATTTCGATCACGACCTACGCGATTGTTGATTTCACTGGCGCGTCTAACCAATACACCATTGGCATTTCGCCAGCGGCGGGTGAATTGACGGGTTCAGCGCAGTGCGCGAACGGCACGACAACTGCGGCGGCTGACAACGATACAGAGGCAACGCTGTGGTCGAATGTCGGACCTAAAGACGTTCAGATTTACGTCAAGGCTGACAATGCAGGCACTGGCAAGGGCTATGTGGCTGTTCAATACGCGCAGGGCATTAACTTCGTAGAGCAATAAGGATCACGATCATGGGTGCTTACAAAGGACCAGAGTCAACGATTAAAGACGCCGAGAAGAAAGAGGATTCTTTCAAGAAGGGCGGCAAAGTTAAGAAGAAAAACGGCGGGGCTATGAAGAAAGACCTCGGCAAGTGCAGTGGCGGCAAGGCTGCTATGCGCGCTGATCGTCCCGCTCGTAAATCAGGCGGCGCAGTGTTCTCTTCTGCATCAAGCGGAACGCCTCGCGGTAAGGCTTCGCACTACTAATCGCTGCTCGATGAAAGCGATACCTGCATAGCAGGTGCGGGTGGGCGCCAATCCACCCGCGATCCTTATAAACGGAGAGAATTATGCAGCCGATACACGTTTCTATTCCTGCAAACTCGGCGGCTGGAACAACTTCTCCGCTGGTTCGCCTTGATCCTTGGTCGATTGGTGATTGCAGCGTCCAAGTTGTGGTCAGTGGCACCGTAAATTACACACTTCAAATCACATTTGATGATCCGAATGACCCTGTGATGCCGATTTCAGAGGCAAATATCGCTTGGTTTAATTCGACGGACACGGATGTTCTCAATTCAACCAAAAATGCGATCAGCCAAGTGGCTCCACTGCCAACTTTTGCGCGCATTTTACTAAATTCCGGCAATGGATCGCTGAGAGCGACGTTTATCCAGACAGGCAACGTCACTTACTGATCGTTTTTACGCATTTCTCGTAATTCTTGGAGAGAAAAATGTCTGATAAACTCAAAGGCGATGGCACACCAGTTGGCGCGACCGCTGTTAATATGGTCAACGGCAAAACGGGACCGACAGTTGTTCTCTACGGTGATGATATTGGCGCCCCAGGCACAGGTCCAAGCGCATTAGGTTGTGTTAAGGCAGGCACTAACATTGCGATTGCCGCCGATGGCACAATCTCAGCGTCTGGCACAATTGGTTCAGCGTGGACGGCTGTTACTGGCAAGCCATTTGAGACATTAGGCACTGGCTTATCTGTTACTGGCGGTGCGCTGAATGTTACAGGCGGCGGTGGTTCGACCGATTGGAAAGACATCACCAACAAGCCTACCGCGTTTACGCCTACGCCTGCTAACGGCACGACATTAGGTGGCGTCAAGCAAGGCACCAACATCACCATTGCATCAGATGGCACAATCTCGGCCACTGGTTCGCTTGGCACTGATTGGTCCAATGTCACCAACAAGCCATTTACGTCTATCGGCAGCGGCCTGACGGTCACTGGCGGCGTATTGAGCGCCAATGGTGGCGGTGGTTCAGTTGATTGGACAGCGATCACCAACAAGCCCTCAACATTCCCGGTTGCTATCGGCGGTAAAGACCAACTTGGTGGCTTCAAGGTCGGCGCTGGTTTGAATGTTCAGCCAGATGGCACATTAAGCGCGCAGTATGATGCGCCAACATGGGCAGAGGTCACTGGCAAGCCTGCAACATTCCCTGTGGCCCCTGCAACGAAGTCAGCATTAGGCGGTGTTATTGCTGGAACGGGCGTTAATATCGACGGCTCTGGCGTCATCAGCGTAAATAGCGCGACACCTTCGTGGAACGACATCACTGGCAAGCCTGCCACGTTCACGCCTCCGATTGCATCTGACAAGGTGCTTGGCGGCGTTAAGGAAGGCGCTGGCATTAATATCGAGGCAGACGGCACGATTAACACTGTGCAGGCTGCGCCTTACTGGAACGAGGTTCTCGACAAGCCTGCGGTGTTCCCGGTTGCAATTGCAACAAATGACATGCTCGGCGGTGTAATTGCTGGCAATGGCGTTTCTATCGCTGCAAATGGTGAAATTTCTGTTCGCACGACGCCTCCTGCGTGGAATGAGGTCACGGACAAGCCGGAGTATTTCCCGCCTGTTATTGCGTCTTCATCTGTTGTTGGCGGCGTTAAGTCCGGCACGAATATCTCGATTGATCCAGATGGCACAATCAATGCGGCTGCGATTGATATTCCGATTGCGTCATCTTACACGCTCGGCGCGATTAAGGTTGGCAATGGCCTGACGATCCAAGAGGACGGCACACTCGGCACAGAGGCTGCGGCTCCTTACTGGACAGAGATTGTCGGTAAGCCTGATGTCTACCCGCCATCTGTTGCGTCTGACGGTGTTGTCGGTGGCATTATGCCGGATGACAATTTCACGGTGTCGCCAAGCGGTTTGCTTTCCGGCAAGCCATTTACTGGCCGTCCATTTGCGGTCGTTCAGTATGATGACACTGGCAAGATTATCCCAAGTTACACGGCAGAAAACCGCAACGGCAATCTGACGCTTGGCGGTGTTCAGCCTACAACTGATGAGAACGGTAAACTCACTGGCGAAGAGGTAACATTCGGCGGCCAACTCACGATCCTCGACAAGTCAGGCAAGTATAAACTCGGCATCTCGAATGACAGCCTTGACTATGACATTGCCTTCACCAATGGCCCTAATATCAAAACTGGTTTTCTGCCATTTGTGACCAATGTCGTTGGTGAGGTTGTTAGCGTTGCATTTGGTTCGATTGTTGATGCAATCGGCTACGCAACGGGCAAGAAACTCGGCGTTGTTCAAGTCGGCCAAAACATCGACGTAGACAGCAAGGGCGTCATCAGCGTTAAGACGGCTGACAAGTCAAACCTTGGTCTGATGATTGCGGGTGACAATCTTAACGTGAACAAGGGTGTTGTTACGCCTGCGATTGCGACGACTGCATCTCCCGGCATTGTTCAAATCGGCAAGGGCTTGGAGGTTGACGCAAATGGCGTGATTAACACGACTGACGCAGTTGGCTTCTTGAACCGCAGGGTTTTTGAAAACAACACATATTACGAAAAGGATTATGATTGGACGTTGCCGGAAGGAGTTGAGTATTTCCGTGTGACGGTTGTTGGCGGCGGCGGCACTGGTGGCGGCTGGTCGAATAACGCGAATGAAGGTTCTGGCGGCGCTGGTGGCGGCGGCGGTGCTTATTCTCGCGCAATGTTCTACGGCTACAAGTTTAAGGCTGGTGATGCGTTTAAGGTTCGCGTTGGCTGTTCAAACTACAAAGGATTAGGCGACGGAACTGAAAGTTATTTCCGTCTTGCAAGTAAAGCATCATCGTATCTTTACTGCGAGGGCGGCAAAGGCGGCGAGAGTGGCTATGTGCAAGGCAGTGAGAAGAAAGGCTTCACAAAGCCGGGCGACGGCGGTGTTGTGAAAACCGATGGCTTTGACGGCGCAGTAATGTTCAATCTTGATGCAGTGTCAGGCGGCAATGGTTTGCCGGGACTAAGTGTTACGACGCCGCATGGCCCAAAAACTGTTGGCGGCGCTGGCGGCAGTTCCTTCTTGGGAACATCTGGCGGCACTTTTCCTACCTCTGGTTATGGCACTGGCGCGGGTGGTGCTGGCGAAGCAAACAACTCTGGCGGTGGCGGCGGCGGTTACGTTGGTCGTGGTGGCGTTGTGATTATCGAGTATTGATCACAACATGGCGACTCCTAAACTCTTCCAGCCAAACATAGGAGCGATGACGTTATACGCATTCCAGTTGATTGGTTTGCGTCCATCGTCATTGTTGCAAGAGCATATCGAGTCAGCGCGCATGGCTACGAATATGCTTCTGGCTCGGTGGAGTGCGGAGGGCATTAATCTCTGGGAAGTTGAGAAATTCGAGATCCCGTTAAAAACGGGTGTAGGAGAGTATTTGCTTCCCGACGACATTGTCGGTCTGCTTGACGTTTATGTCACGCAATATCCTGGCGCCGATCGCATTATTACGTCGATAAGCCGAACAGAGTTTGCATCGTTTCCGAATAAGAACCAGCAAGGGTTTCCGACCTGTTTTTGGTTCAATCAGCAACTCAATAGCACGATTAATGTCTGGCCGACGCCGAGCTCGGACAATTTTGTGTTGCGCGGTTACTACATGAAACAAATTCCTGACGTTGATATGCAGGGGGCAAGCGGACCAGAAATCCCATTGTATTTCCAGGAGGCCTTTATCTTTGGCCTGGCCGCGCGTCTTGCAATGATCTGGAAGCCAGAAATGGCCGCGGCATTGGATGCTTCATCCAAGGAAGCGTATCAAGTTGCGTCTGAGCAAAACATCGAAGACGTCAAGACTTATCTGTCTCCGCAGCTTGGAGGTTACTACAGATAATGGCTTACGCATCTCGCCAGGGAAAGCATGTCAGAATAAGTTCCCGCTTCCCGCAGGCGCTGGCAATTTGTGATCGGTGCGGCTTTCAACACCAACACGTCAATCTTCGCTGGCAAATGGATTACGCCGGCGCCGGCATGATCAACAAGCGGATACTTGTGTGCTCTGGCTGTGAGGACAGGCCACAGGCTCAATTGCGCTCATTAATTCTTCCCGCTGATCCAGTGCCAATTCAAAATCCTCGTGTGCCTAATTGGGCAGCGATGGAGACGGATTACCGCACGACTGTTGGCCCGACGACGACAGACCCACGCACTGGCTTGCAAATGCGTTCCGGCGATCAGCGCACGACGCTCAATAGCGACAAGCGTATTGTTGAGCAAAATGGCAATGACATGCTGGCGCCACCGTTTGAGACGCGTGAGCGTGTTGCTGACGCGAAGAGCGACACGCGTATCACGCAGGACAATGCGAAGCGATTAACGCAATTGCGCTTGAAGGTTCCACCGCCACCATACGATCCTATTCCGTTTGTGGATTACTGGCGTGTCACGCAGGATGGCCTTTTCCGTGCCACGATGGTGGGCGATATTCGCGCAACGGCGGCGGTTGTATTTTCCGATTTACGAGCGACAGAAAGTGGAGACGTTCGTCAGACGCTGGATGGCAATATCCGCCTGACGTATCCGTTCGAGTTTTACGAAACAAAAGTCTTTGTCACGATGAGCGGCGATGAGCGTGTGACGCAATTGCAAGACGTCAGATTGTCTGAGCCCACGCCCTGGCAGAACACGATAAAGCGTAAATTCACGAGGAAATAGCAATGGTTAATTACGTTCAGATTCCACAATTGCCGCCTGCAACGAAATTGACCGGCGATGAATTGCTAGAGGCTGTTCAAAACAACACGTCTGTTCGCGTCACTGCAAAAGCAATTGCGGAGCTTGGCGGTGGTGGTGGCGGCGGCGTAACTGGACCAACCGGACCTGCCGGGCCTATCGGACCAACCGGGGAGCCCGGCGTTCCCGGCGCTCGCGGAGCCACCGGACCAACCGGGGCTGACGCTTCTGCGCTTGTGTATCAAGGCGCTGTTCCGACGGCAGACAATCTCCCTGCAACGGGCAACACAGATGGCGACACGTTTGTTGCACTCGATACAGGCCGCTTGTGGGTCTACAAGTCACCGGCGTCGTTTGACGCGTTAGGTGCGCCCGTTGCTGGCTGGGCAAATGTTGCGCCTGCATCAGCGGGTGTCACTGGCCCGACAGGACCAACCGGGGCCACCGGCAAGGGCGTTTTGTATAAGGGGCAAGTGCCAAGTGAGAGCGACTTGCCAAAGACGGGAAATGTCTCCGGCGACTCCTACACGACGGAAGACACGCACGTTCTCTACGTTTGGGATGGCCTGCGTTGGAATGATGAAGGCACAGTTACGATCGGCGTCACCGGAGCCACCGGGCCTACCGGGGCAGACGGAAAGCAGGGCTTGCGTGGTGTCACCGGAGAGCAAGGAATCCAAGGCGAAACCGGGCCCGCCGGACCAGCCGGACAAACTGCAAATCTGAAGGGCGAGTTTCACAATCGTGTGCCGTCTGACTTGCCGGCTGATGGTTTGATCCCGAAAGACTTTGACGGTCCGAATGATCCGCCTGTCGCAATACAGTTTCAAGTTAAGGACGCGCTGCTCTACACCGGCACGACTGACGCGGCGCACACTGGCTGCGTTTACGTCTTTGAAGGCACTGGCGGCTTGGAGGTTGCAGGCTGGATTAATGCTGGTCGCATTGTCGGTCCAACTGGCGCAACTGGGCCTCAAGGTGTTGCTGGCGTTGATGGGCAAACAATTGTCGGGCCAACTGGAAGCACTGGCGCCACAGGAGCCACCGGCGTCACCGGCGAGGCTGGAACAATTGCCGTCGGATTAACAACAACTGGCGCACCGGGAACAAGCGCGAATGTTGTGAACACCGGCACGGCGTTTGATGCGGTGTTCAACTTTACAATTCCGCAAGGCGTTGCTGGCCCGACCGGGGCGACGGGCGTCACTGGAACGGCGGCGACAATTTCTGTTGGCACAACGACAACTGGCAATCCCGGCACGAATGCGAATGTTGTGAATGCCGGATCGTCGGCGGCTGCATTGTTCAATTTCACAATCCCGCAAGGTCCAACGGGACCAACTGGGAGCACTGGTCCGTCATCAGGCGTTATCTATCGCGGTCAAGTGAACACTGTTGGCGACTTGCCTGCGACGGGCAATGTCACTGGTTACGCATACACCGTTAAGGCTGACGATCACCTTTACATTTGGGATGGCGCAAAGTGGACTGACAATGGTTCGGTTAGCGTTGGACCACAGGGAGCAACCGGGACCACCGGAGCGACCGGCAGCACCGGCATTACCGGAACGGCTGCGACTGTTGGCGTCGGCACAACAACGACAGGCAATCCCGGCACACAAGCAAACGTCACGAACACTGGCACGTCATCGGCGGCTACGTTTAACTTCACTGTGCCGCAAGGACCGACAGGCCCAACTGGCGTTGGAACGCCGGGGCCTACAGGTCCGACAGGTGCAACCGGATTGGCAGAGTTTGCATCCGGCACAAGACTGTTGTTCCAGCAAGCATCGGCCCCAACTGGTTGGTCGAGAGCGACGGATTACACTGACAACTCTGCATTGCGCATTGTTACTGGCTCTGTTGGCTCAGGCGGCTCTGTTCCGTTCACGTCTGCTTTCACTAGTCAGGCTGTAAGTGGAACAGTAAGCGGCGGCACAGTAACAGGCACTGTCAGCGGCACATGCGCAGGTTCTGTTGCAGGCGGAACAGTAAGCGGCACTGTTGGCTCATACACGCTAACAAAAAACGACATCCCGTCTCATACACACGGCATTGGATATACGGCCGCTTATTTTGACAAAGCAGCGACGCAAGCGCCTCCTGCAACTGCCGTTGTGTGGCTTGATAATGCCAGCACTGTTCAAA
>Ga0208506_1000132_pt1 | contig 30242 bp, 49 predicted proteins | sample CryBogCBH29Jul08_FD_184616 | JGI IMG/M metagenome (GOLD analysis project Ga0208506, IMG submission 184616) | Freshwater microbial communities from Crystal Bog, Wisconsin, USA - CBH29Jul08 (SPAdes) | ecosystem: Environmental > Aquatic > Freshwater > Lake | place: Crystal Bog, Wisconsin, USA... | reverse complement strand
CACTTAAACCAGTTAAAAAACCAGCTGAAGCAATTGCTCCATTGGATATGGGCGAGAACACTGAGTATCGTGTTGTCAAGAACGATAACGGCTGGACTGCCGTTTTAGTTGATAAAGATTCTAACCAGCTTGTAACGGCTAGAAATTTTGGTAATACCGAAGAATCAAAACAGAAAGCGATTGATTATGCGAACTCCGAACATGAAAAAGCCAAGCCCTACCTTGAGCAAGCCGTCAGTGAAGAAAAGCCCAGCGAAGAAACTGCCGAAGTTCCCACTAAAGAAAAGCCTGTTGCAGAAACTGAAGCAGCAGCTGAAGAAGTTGCACCAGAAACTGAGGAAAAAACTCAAGCTCAAATAAACCAAGAACGTCAAGCTGCAAAGAAAGCAAAAGCAACTGAAGAAGTAAAAAAATCTATAACACTTGAAGATATTGCTGATGCTGCTCAGATTCTTAAAGCTGGCAATGGTATGCAATATACAGAAGCAGCCAAACCTTTATTAAAGAAATTAGAGCAAGCTGGTTTAATTAACCAAAAAAATGGCAAAGTATTTATAGCTCCAGAAGCTACAGCATTTGGTATACCTCATGGAGGTTCGTTTACTGCATTTTCTGATTCTCAGGATATGGCAAAACTTAAAGAGTATTTAAGCCCTACTCCTGTATCAGCCCCTACTGTAGCTCCAGAATCCCCAGAAGCTAAAGCCAAAAAAGACTTAGAAGATGCTTTAAATGACCTAGCATGGCTGGCTACTAAGCCTACCCGTATGAATATGATGCCAGAGGATGAGCAACGCTTGATGCCTATCCTTACTAGGTTAATGGATGCTGCGTTCCGAATGGGCTATCACAAGTTCAAACAGGCTGCCAAATTTGTCAGGGACATGATTCTTGAGAAGTTTGGTAAAGACGTTGCTGAAAAAATCAACCTTAACCATCTTCAAGGTGCTTATATTGCAATGTCTGGTAACTATCCAGAAGCAAGCACCAAGAAGGAAGTGGTTGAAGTTGAATCTTTGGATGAGTTAGAAGAAGCTAAAGAGCCAAAAGGTACTCTTGACCTCAATACAGAAGATGGCAAGTTCCATATTGCACAAGCTATTTCTAAGCATTTCATGGGTGGTCTAGGCTTTAAAGATATCAACGAAGCCCGTAGATTCATTGCCGATTTGACTGGTCAAAAGATTGAAGCTGGCACGATGGCTGCCAAACAAGCTGATGAGGCTGTGGAAGTGGGTGTCGTATTGGCTGCCCAGAACATTGCCCATAAGAACAGAAAGCCAAGCGAAATCTATGATGGCTTGGTAAATCTATACAACCGTCAGCCTAATTTGGCTGTCAGAAGTTCTACCAGTGTTAGAGAACAGGCTTATTCCACCCCAGCTCCATTGGCTTATGTTGCATCGCAACTAGCAGGAATTACTGATAAAACAACGGTTTACGAGCCTACTGGCGGTAACGGAATGTTGTTGATAGCTTCTAACCCTAACAATGTTACGGTGAACGAACTCAATACTAGCCGTTATGAAATGCTCAAAAAGGTGCTTCCAGGTGCAAAAGTATCTAATGAAAATGCAGTTCTTAAATCCATAAATCCTGTCGATGTAGTCATTGCCAACCCTCCTTTTGGTTCTATTGGCGAAGAATTTCATGTTTATGGAAAAACCACTAGAGAAATAGATCATGCTATTTCATACAAAGCTTTAAATGATATGCCAGCTAATGGCAGAGCCGTATTGATCCTAGGCGGTGTCCGTGCTGAAGGTGAAGATGCAAGGCGTGAAGGTTATCGTCAAAAAGCAAAACGAGAGTTTTATTACAACCTCTACAAAGATTACAACGTAGTTGACCATTTCTCCGTAGCTGGGGATATGTACAGTAAACAGGGAGCTTCTTACCCTGTAGATGTCATTGTTATTGATGGAAAAGGTCAGTCACAAAGAGCCTTACCAGCTTCGGAACTCCCACAGCAAATTACCTCATACGAAGAACTCAAGGAGAAGTTAAATGAACCTAGCGTGGTTTCCAGAGAAAATGTCAGCCCCACCAGAACTAACGTCAGTGAGCGTACCGCAGGGGAGCCTAAACCAGAACCAGTGGGTGAACGCCCTAGCGGACAAGGTCGTGAAGCTGGTGCTGAAGGAGAGCGACCCACAGAAGGCGGCAGACGAGGCGTGTCTGAGAATGAGTCTAGCAAACGTGGACAACCCGAACCAACTGGGGCAGGTGTTAGTGCAGGACAACCTGGACTTGCTAACGAACCTGAACGTGGCATCAATCGAGGACCCGTTCCCAGCGAAGGTGGAGAGCAGCAACCCAGTGGCAGAAAAGGCGTTGCAGGAAACGAGCCTAGCCCAGTGGGTGGACCTAGCGTTGTCTCAGGTACACGAGTCGAGTCTGGATTAAAAGACCGTAGAGGACAAGAGACAGAGACTGGGCATCAAGTTGCTTACCAGCCTCACTCGCAAGCTGCATCCGTTGGAACATTGGTTCCTAAAGCAATGGCTGAATCCATCGACAATTCAATATCAGCAGTAGAGCGTGAAGTCGGTGATGTGGATGAATATGTAGCAGAAGCCCTGCACATGGATCCAGAGACCCTGCGTGAGAAGTTCTCCGCTGAACAAATTGATGCCTTGGTTTTGGCTATCCGTAATGCTGAAGCTGGCAAAGGCTTCATTATTGGAGACCAGACTGGTATTGGTAAAGGTCGTGTTGTTGCTGCGATGATCAAGTACGCCATCGAGAATGACAAAGTACCTATCTTTGTTACAGAGAAGCCAAACCTTTACTCCGACATGATCCGTGACTTGGATGATATCGGTATGACCAAAGAGTTAGGACTAGATACAGCCAAACCACGCATCTTTATCACTAACTCTAGTGAATCTATTCCTTATACCTTGCTCCGCACTGTTAATGGCGAAGTAACAGAAAACAACCTTACCCTCAAAGCTCCTAAGACTGGCAAAGCATTAGACGAGATGATGAAGGGTATGCAAGAGAAAGAAAGCCTTGGCGATTACAAGGTAATCTTTACTACCTATAGCCAGTTGCAAGCTGTTAAGAAAAACGAAACAGAACGCCAACGCTTTATTAAATCGTTTGGTCTTGGCAACTACATGATTTTTGACGAAAGTCATAACGCTGGCGGTGCTGGTGAAACCCAAGCCCGTAGCAAAGAACAAAGAGAATCCCAGAAAGAAGGCAAGAGCCTAGCCACTGGTCGTGCAGCCTTTGTCCGTGACTTGGTAGATAACGCCTTTGGTACGTTCTTCTCGTCAGCTACCTACGCTAAACGCCCTGATGTGATGGACTTGTATTCCAGCACAGACATGAAGTTAGCGGTTGATAACATCAATGAATTAGCCGATGCCATCAAGCTAGGCGGTATTCCAATGCAACAGATTGTTGCCAATATGCTGACCAAAGTCGGTCAATATATCCGCAGGGAAAGAACCTTTGCTGGTGTGAGCTATCAGACCCAAGAGACAAAGGTCGATAAGCAGACAGCTGAGAACATGGCTACCTCGATGCGTGACATCTTGGCTTTCTCCCGTTCTAAAGAAGCCGTTGTCAAAGAGATGCAAAAGGAGTTTGACAAGTCTGGCGGTAGAGCAAGTATCGAAGGTGAGAAGACCCAGATCCAGAGTGCAAATTTTGGTGCCATCATGCACAACTTGATTGACCAGATGCTTTTGTCATTAAAAGCCCAGGACTCAATCAAACACGCTGTGGAAAGCCTCAAGAATGGCGAGAAGGTCGTAATGACCGTTTCCAATACGATGGGTTCATTCTTACAGAGTTATGCCGATGAAATGGGCATCAACGTAGGTGATCCAGTCAATTTGACCTTTAAAGATCTGTATCTGCGTTACTTAGAAAAGCAGCGGATGCTCAAGATCAAAGGACCAAATGGCGTACAGCAATACCGTATGACCGATCAGGATCTTGGTCCAGAGCGTTTGGCAGCCTATAACCAGATTAAGACATTTATTGAAAATGCTGGTTTTGGTGCAGCTCCAATCTCCCCAATTGACTATATGCACAATGAGTTGCGTAAAGCTGGGTACAAGACAGAAGAGATTACTGGTCGTACAGTGACCCTTAACTATGAGAGTGGCACACCAATTCTCACTTCTCGTTCTGCCAATATTAAGCAGCGTGTTGGTGCTGTTCGTGCATTTAACAATGGCACAGCCGATGTCATTATCCTGAACCAAGCTGGTTCTACTGGCTTGTCATTACACGCATCTTCTAGCTTTAAAGATCAACGCAAACGTCACATGATCATTGTTCAGCCTGAAAAGAACATTGATACCCATATGCAGATGCTTGGTCGTGTGCATCGTACTGGTCAGGTTGTAGCTCCAGCCTACTCACAGATGATGGCTGACATCCCAGCGGAGATGAGGCCAGCTGCGGTATTGCTCAAGAAGATGGCTTCCTTGAACGCCAATACGACAGCTTCCCGTAAGTCTGCCGTTACAGCCGAAGGTGCTGTGGACTTTATGAATGACTACGGTGGTCAGATTGCACAAGAATACTTGCGTGACAACCCAGAGGTTCACGAAGCTATTGGCGGTAAAAAGGTTGTAGATCTTATAGAAGACCCAACCGATGCTAAAGAAGATGACATCCGTAGACTGACTGGCTACATTCCTATCCTGCCAATCAAAGAACAGGAAGAGATTTATAAAGATCTGATTGATCGTTACAACGATTTAGTTGAACGTGAGAACAGCATGGGAACCAACAAGCTCGAAGCTAAAGCAGAAGACCTTGATGCTGAAACCCTATCATCCGTGCCTATTACTCCAGACAGAGGAGATCCTTCCTTGTTTGCTCAACCAGCTTACATGGAAAAGGTAGATGTTAAACGTACTGTTAAGCCATACACCAAACAAGAAGTTCAAGAAATGGTGAGTGAGAACTTGGAAGGTGGAACACAACGCCAAAAAGTTGACAAGCTCATGGATGGTGTAAGAGAACGTGCAGCCGAATACGGTAGAAAACAAATTGAGAACCTGAAAGAAAAAGGTGCAGATGAAGTCCGTATTGATGCTGCCAAGGGTCAATTAAACCTTCAGTATCAGCACATCAAGTCTATTTTGGAAAACTATGCAGTAGGTCAGCCAATTTCTATTAAGAATAACCAAGGTATCTTTGTCTACGGTGTTGTGACTGACTTAGAGAATAAAAAGAAAACTGCCAACCCTGTTGCTGGCTCAGACTGGAAGATGCATATTGCTTTGGCTAACGGTGATGCGAAAGCCATTACGATTAACTTCTCACAAATTGGCAGCACTTATCAGTTAAACCAAGAGAATTACATTAACTGGTACAACCCAGATACCCAGCAAGCAGAAAACATTCCATTAAAAGACTTGTTTGATAAAGGTGCTAACGTCAGGCGTGAGAAACGCTGGATGGTCACTGGCAATATTTTGGCTGGATTTGCATCTGATACGGTAAAGAATCACGGTCAGATTATGAGCTATACCAAAGCTGACGGCACTACTGGTCAGGGTATTCTCATGCCACGCACCTATGACTTTGAGAAGGCTGCTCGTGAAGCTCCTATCCGTCTGCGGTCAGCTGCCGATGCTATGCGGTTTATGAATGAAGTAAACGGTGTTATTACTTCTGCGGATAATGTATTGCGGATTACCAAGTCTAGCTATGGCAACCAGTATCAATTCAATGTCCCAAGCTCTAAGAAAGAAGGCGGTACATACTTCCTAGACCGAGGTTTGACTGATATTACTGGTGACTTCTATAAGTCTGGCAACACTATGTATGCCAGAGGTAATGAACAACAGGCTGCCAAAGCGATTGATTTTATCTTGAATGAACGTGGTGACACTCTGATTGCTTCTAGCCCTAGAGATAAAGCCAGAGAGATGTTTGCTCCACCAAAAGCAACCGTTACTCCAAGCGTAATGTATCAGCCAAAAGTTCCTCCCGTTTATATGATTACAGACAATCCAGGTGGAAATTGGCTAGAGCACAAACGTCAATTATCTAGAGAAGATGGCAGAAAATCATCTGGAGTTCCATATAGATTTGGTTCTGCAACAGCTTATTTCAGAACAAAAGAGGGCGTAACAAACTCACCAGTTCGAAAAATGCTTGTTCCAGTTGATGTTCTTGCAAAACTGCAAGGTATAAATGATGAGCAACGCAATGTAAGAGTTGCAGATTTGAAATCCTTAATGGATTACATGAATGAGAAAAACCATTTGCCATTTGAGAAAGATGGTAAAACCCATTACACCCCATATATCAATGTTTACCAAGATGGCACCCCTTATGTAAATGAAGGAAACCATCGAATCATGGCAGCAAAAGAATTAGGCTTTAAATACTTGCCAGTTGCAATTGATTATTACAACGGTGCTGAATCAGAGAACGGTATTCTAAGCCCTGCTAAAGCTATTGAGTATGACCGTAAAGCCCATGAAGATGGATTTACTTTAACCAATTACGCTCATATTCCAAAGTTAAATCCAAGTGTAATTCCTAAGAATCTTAGGGAACAGATTGCCCAGATTCACAAAGCTAAAACAGATGAGTTGGCTCGTGTAAGACGTGGCATTACCAAGATCAAGCGTGAAGTCATCAAAGGCGAGACCACAATCAATACTCAGCGTGAGTTAACTTATCTTGATCAGCTTGCCAAAGAGTTGGCAGCCGACAAGAAGATGACTGCTGAGAAGAAGATTACGCCTGAAGCGTTTATGGCTCGTGCCCTTAACGAATACAACAAAGGCAATATCAGCAAAGATGTCCTAGACGTTATCCAATACATCTACAGACAATCCCCAGCCATTCTGACTGGTCTACGCTTATCGGTTAAACAAGCTCCACAGAACGCAGCCTATACAGCTGCTGGCGTGTTCAATAACCTAGAGCGTATCGTCAGGCTATACAAGGAATCAGGAGCTGTTAATCCTGGCACTATTCGCCATGAATTAATGCATACACTTGAGCAGATGATGGATCCACAGACCCAGCAAGCCATTGTTGAATCTTGGAGAGCAGCCCTTGAGAAAGCCATCAAGAAAAACACTGATGAAGTATCTCAAAAGTATTTCATGGCGGTAATGGATTACGTCAATGATCCAAGCGAGAAAAACTTTGAAAAGGCGATGGAGTTGTTGCCTTCACAGGATATGTACCAATACATCAATCCTTCAGAGTTCTGGGCTGTCAACGCTGAGAAGCTATTTGGCACTCGTATGGGAACTCCTTGGGGTCGTTATGTTAACGCCATCCGTCAAGTATTTGAGGCGATGAAGAAGCTGTTTGGTTTTAACAATACCCATTCAGTTTACAAAGCCTTCAATGATTTAATTAAAGGCGAGACACCTAGAGACCATAAGACTATGTTGGTAGACCTGATTAGTTCAGGACCATATAAGACTAAGTTCCTCTACAGCGTTGAGAAGACTGACGAGCTACTAGCCAAGCACAATCGCAATGATGCTCCTATCCATACCTCTAACGGTGTGATGGATAAGTTCTTGGGCGGTGCTCAAGAAGCTAAGAATATTGGTGCGAAGATGGTCGAGTCACCACGCCTTGCTGTCAACAACATGGTTGGAAACTTAGATCGTGCAGTGCTGGCTACTCGTATTAAGACAACAGACTTCACAGCTGGTCTGACAGCTGCCGATGCAGCCCGTTATGGTCGTATGTTAGAAGACAGCGAAGGTCGTGCTGTGGCTTCTGTGGCTATGAACCAAGCTCTCAAAGCTACTCGTATTGGTACTCAGGTCATCATGCTGGGTAAATTAGTCTTTGATAACACCAATCAGATGTTCCATGCCGTACAAGACAAGTTCTCGATGGCTAATATCCTGACCTTGAAGCATCAGTTAGAGAAAGAGATTGGCGTTCAACGTGCTGCCAACGTCATCCAAGCCTACTTTGAAGCCAAGCGTTCACGTTCTATCGTGGATGAATACCTCAAGCGTGAAGGTGAATTAGAAGATCTTAAAACAGAGCAGATGGATCCAAGAACTTCACCAGACCGTCAGCTATTGCTTTTGGACAAGATTGCTGATGCTGAACAAGACTTTAAGAACATCGGTATTGCCTTGCAAAAGGTCAATATGTCCGATGAGGCGATTGATGACTTTAGCAAGCTAGACAAACAGTATCCAGAACTTAGAAAAATGATGGATAACTGGAACGCTGTCAACAAGAACATGATTGACATGATGGAACAAGCTCGCATGATCAGCAAACAACGTGCTGATACCTTGCGTGACATCGAAGACTATGTGCCTTGGCAGCGGATTATGGATGAACAGACAGACGTTCATACCCCAATCTACAGCTCTAAAGGTGTCAAGAACGTAGCCAGAGAGCATCGTTTTAAAGAAGGCAAGGTTGATTTAGACATCGATGACATCGTGGACAATATGCTTCACAACGTCATGGTGACTACTCGTAACGCCATTAAGAACTATGCAGCCAACCGTATTGCCCAGGAGTATGGCACTCGTAACGAGAACGGCAAGCTCAAAGTCTTCCCTAAAGAAGATCCTGCTCGTGGCATTGTTAAGATTTTGATTAGTGGCAGAAAGGTCAACATTCAAATTGCTGACCCATTGATTGCTCAGTCCGTGATTGGTATTGAAAACATCCAAATCCCAATGAACGAGATCATGGCTTATTTTGCTAACGGCTTGCGTAGATCGATTACTTTCTCTGGCGTATTCCAGATTAAACAGCTTTTCATGGATGCTCCAACAGCTGCCATCGTGACTGGCGTGAAGAACCCAGTAGCCTTGTTTGGCGGTGTGTTTGGTTCATTTGCTAAAGGCTTGACCCAAAAGGATGACGTGGTCGAGTTGCTCAAGTCTTACGGTATTGGCGGTTATCACTCTGGTGCTAGAACAGCAGAGCATCAATACAAGCAAGAAATTGGTTTATTAAATAAATCAGCCTTTGCCAGAGTGACCAGCATCCTTGACCAGATTGCTGATGCCTCAGACTTTGCACAGCGTAGAGCCGTTTATGTGCGTGTAATGAAAGAGACTGGCGGTTTCCCAAGCGGTGGAGACCAGCGTAAAGCTATTCTTGCAGCGACTAACGTCATTGACTTTGACAAGCGTGGCATGGGTAGAACAGCTCAATTCCTCAACAGGACTATTGCGTTTATGAACGCTTATGCCCAGCAGATTGATGTGCTGACCCAAGCATTGGCAGAGCCTATTGCTGGTGGTGTAGAAAGGCTCACAGGTCAAAAAATTACCAGTATTAGCGGTGGTCTAAGAGGATTAGATCGTCAGCAAGCAATGACCAGATTGGCTATTGCCAGCGGTCTATTGGCTTCTACTTGCCTGTTATATGCCTTTGCGATTGGTGATGATGACGAATACAAGAAGATGGATGATCAGACAAAGATGCGTAACTTTGTTATCCCTCGTTCTATGATGAAGACAATTGGCTATGACCATACCTTGCTCATCCCAATGCATACTTCTGCCAGCTATTTCTTTAAGTCTATCCCTGAGATGCTCTATAACAAGATCACTAAAGAGGGTACTAAAGATGCCATCGACAATGCTAGATTGCGTAAAGCTCTCAAGGAAGGTGCAGTGGATGCATTACTTGGCCCACTTGGATCGGGTCCAGTGCCTACTGCCATCAAGCCATTTGCTGAGATAGCCCTAAACCATGACTTCTACACTGGCGGTAACGTCACTCCACAGTCAATGAAAGACTTGGCTGCCTTCCGTCAATACAACGGCAGCACCTCTGAATTAGGAAAGTGGATTAGCTATGCCAGCGGTCTAGGCTCCCAAGAGCATCGGATGTTAAGCCCAATCCAAGCTGATCACGTCATGCGTGGTTTAGGCGGTTCTGTGGCTGCTGCTGCGATGTGGGGATCTAACCTATTCTCTGGTCACAAAGCAAGCCCAGAGGAACGCAATAATCCCCTCTATGGCTCGTTTGTAGCTCCTGAAGTACCACGAGGCAGGGAAGATCTCTTCTACGACCTGAAGACCCGTTCTGACACTGCTATGGGCACATTCAAGGATTTAATCAAGAAGGGTCATAAAGAAGAAGCCCAGCAATGGTTTAAAGACCATGAAGGTGAAATCAAGGCTTCTGGCTTTACGGCTGGTGCTGGTAAAGCTCTGATTGATATTAACGCTGAGATCCGTAGGATTGAGGATCTGCCAGCAAACAGGCTGTCACCAGACGAAAAACGCAAACAGATTAACTTCTATAAGAACAAAAAAGAAGAAATTCTGGATCAGACAATTAAGTTCAGGCTGTCAGCTGGACTTTAACCATTCCTTTAACCTCATCTGAAAAGGTAAACGTAGGCATAAACTGCCTATCGTTTATCTTGAGGGCATCTGCTACGCCATCCAATCCAGCTTTGATGCTGGCAACCATGTTATCTGCATCCCGATGGCGTTTATCTGGGGGGTAAAAGGTAATCAGGATAGGGATTTTCCCTGATCCGTCAGCTGTGAGCTTGGCTTCTAAGGTCAACGCCCAGCAAGTATGACGATAACTTTTCTTAAATTTAGCCTTCTTAGCCCAGTGTAATGTGGAATTTGGGCTTAATTCTTTAGGAGGCCAGGGCAAAATTACTGTATTCATAGTAGATGTATTTTAATTGGTACGACCTATTGACATGGTTAATTATATCAGTGAAAATAAAGACTGATTAACTGCTAGGACAATCAAATGAACGTACCGTATACCACGAAGACTGGTATCAAGATCGGTTCTCGTTATCAAGAAAATGGTAACAGAACAGAGATTGATGACCCAGATATGTTGTTTCTTCAAGAAGCACTTTTATCCACTCCCCAATACCGTAGAGCCAAACGCATAGAAGCATGGGTTATTCGCTTGAGTGTGGCTGGGCTTGTCTTTATTGCCTTCTACAGCTTTCTTTTCAGATAGGAACAATCATGGACAAAGATGATGTTTTTTCCCCAATCCAGCATGAAATCCTCAGAGCCGTCTTTCGGTCTATGGATAAAGAACTGGGAATCCGACCCTTGACTGAGGAACAGATCAAGGCTTTCAACTTAAAGTTAGACGAGGCAGCAGATGAAGCTAACAAACAAATTTAATATCCCACAGACATTTGTCAATGTCTTAAAACGCCCTACCTATAGCAAAGGTAAGGCTAATCTATCCGTAACCCAGTTAATCAACAGTCCTAAGATTGTTGCCTTGACTAAGAAGTTTGATGATGAGCTTGAGCAAGATGTGGCTGAGATGGTTTGGTCACTGTTTGGCTCTGCCATTCACAACATCCTAGAGCATGGCAAGGACTCCAATCACACTGTGGAGGAACGGATTCATGCCGAGATAGATGGCTGGAATCTAAGCGGTGCTATCGACCTTCAGATCACTAACGATGGTGGCTTGTCTATCAAAGACTACAAGACTACCAGTGTTTGGGCAGTGATGAACGAGAAGATTGAGTGGGAATATCAACTCAATTGCTACGCTTGGCTGATTGAAAAGGTTAAGAAAATCCCTGTAACAGATTTAGGCATCGTGGCTATTTTGCGTGACTGGAAGTCTAGAGAAGTAGGAACCAAAGAGGGCTATCCCGAAGCCCCAGTCAAAGAAGTACCAATCACTTTATGGACTATGGCAGAGCGTGAAGAGTTCATCAAAGCCCGTATCTCTGCACATTCAGCGTGTGAGTTCGCCTTAGAAACCGATGGAGACTTACCTGATTGTACCCCCGAAGAAATGTGGGAAAAGCCAGCAGTATGGGCTGTTCGTAAGGTCGGTGGTGTTAGGGCTAAGTCTTTGCATGACAGCGAAGATGAAGCAGTAAAAGCACTGGAAGCAGTAGGCAAAGGCTATGAAATTGAACATCGTAAAGGTGAGAGAACTCGTTGCCAAACCTTTTGCCCAGTATCTACATGGTGTAACCAGTATCAAACTTATTTAAAGGAACAAGCATGAAATACCTAATAGCCATTTGGCTTATATCTGCATCGGCATTTACCTATGCAGCCTGTACTACTCAAACTGTCATGTATGGCAACAAAATGGTCGTTTGTACCACTTGTTGCGATAACTACGGCAATTGCAACACTACTTGTTTTTAAGGAACTAACATGAGCGTTTATAAAAAACTACAAGAAGCAAGAGCATTGCTTCACAAAACTCCTCTCAACAAATCAGGAAAGAATAAGTTTGCAGGGTTCAATTACTTTGAACTAGGTGACTTTATTCCCCAAGTAACCGAGATCTTTAACAAGATTGGTTTGTGCGGTGTCGTGTCATTTACCTCTGATACTGCGTATTTAACAGTGCATGAAACAGAAGGTGATGGTTTGATTACCTTTACTTCACCACTGGTATATGCAGAGAACGCCAAAGGTCAGGCTATCCAGTCACTGGGCAGCACCCATACCTATTTTCGCAGATACCTTTGGTTGCTTTGCATGGATGTTTTAGAAAATGATCACATTGATGCACAAGAGCCTAAAGAGCCACCTAAGAATATTGAACCCAAGCCTGAGTTCACCAAAATGCCTGAAAAGATTGAGGGCAAGAAAGGTGAGTTTCAAATTGTGATCAACGCTAAACCTGATTGCACCCAAGAAGAATGGCTTGCACTGGTTAGGGATTCATCCCATATGTTGCTAGACCTATGCTCTAGCGATGCCGATGTTATGACGATATTTAAAAAGAACAAGGTTCTCTTTGATACCGTCAAAGCAAAAGACCCTGAGTTCTTTAAAGAGATGATGGGCAAGTTTACTGAAACCAAAAACAAATTTGCAAAGGAGTAATACATGGCTTACGAACAAAAACCAAACACTGGGGCGTTATTCCCCAATCAAAAGAAGACTCCCAATCATCCTGATGTGCGTGGAGATATCTTTTTGGATAAGACTTTTCTCATTGAACAGATGGATAAATCCAAAGGATCAATGGTCAAGATTGCCCTGTCAGGTTGGAACAATACCTCCAAGTCTGGCATGAATTACACCTCACTAACCGCAGCGGAACCCTATGTCAAACCTGAAGAAGAACTCCCGTACTAAGGATAAGAAAATGCAAAACCCTAATTACAAAATCAATCTAGAGATTCCTACGAAAAAGAAACGTGGTCGACCAGCCAAATCAAAGGCTAAACAGATAATTGAAATGATGGATCATATTAAAAAACCAGCTCCAGTATCTTTTGATCAAATGGAAGCAGAAGCTGCACATGAGGCCAACATTCAACGCTTGATTGCTGAAAGAGCACCAGTGCATTGGGAAGAAGTAGCCCAAAAGCAAGAAGTAGAACTCAATGTGCTCCGTCAGGAAAACGAAGAGCTGGCTCGTATTTGCGTTCAGCGTTGGGAAACCATTGAAGACTGGAAGAAGCTTGTTAAATACTTGGAGGGCAGAGTTGAAGACCTTACAATTCGAAGCCGTTAAAGTCGCTCTCAAACAAGATAAGACTGGCTATGTGCTTACATTGTCACTGCATCCTGATGAGATTCCTGAAGATTTACTCAGGGATTACGTTGGGGCGAGATATCAATGTGTCTTAGTCAGAGTTAACGGAGATGAGCAACCGATGGATAAAGCAGAAGAGTTTGCTGGCGATAGAGCTATTCGTATCGCTGGTTTACTCTGCCGAGATCCTAAATTTTGGAAGTATTTGTATGCCGAAGAGCAGATCTTTGATGAAGATATGGAAGAGGCTACTGAATGGGTTCGTAATTATCTCAATGTCCCATCCAGATCCGACCTCAAAACTAATCGTTCAGCTCAAATACTCTTAGACAAATTACACAGAAAATATACGGAATGGACACAAAAAAACTAATACCCTACTCGGTATACCTCCCTTTGGAGCATCACAACAAGCTAAAGGAACTGGCAAAACAGCGTAAGGCATCTGTTCTGATTCGTAACGCCATCGGTATGTTGGTTGATGGCACAGATGCATTTACGACTGGCTACAACGTAGGAATCCAAGATGCAGCCAAAGTAATTTATGACTGCGAAGAAGCCCAGATGATTGCCATTAAAGGTAAAGACTTGGGCGTGGTTCTGTCAGAACGCATAGAGGAGCTAAAGCGATGATTGAATATGGCGGTTTACATAAGGTTAAAAAACAAGACTGGATCATTTTGCGTTTGCTGTTTCTTATGCTAACGCTAGATCCCACGATGTCAAAGGTAGAAGATGTTAAATGGACTATGAAGTATTTGCGTGGTCGTTATCAATACTGGGATCAGGACATCATTCTTCATGCTTTTAACCCATTAAGTTATGAACATGGTCAGCGTGGCACGTTTCAAGATAAATACAAAGACGTTAAGTTATTTAGAGATTTTGCCAAGACCTTAGTAATGGAACGCAGTGGTGATGAAGATAAAGATCTGCTAGAACGTAGGTTCTTTGGATCCACAACAATAATTAAACAAGGAAATACAAATGGCTGAAATCGGTGATCCAAAATTTATGGAAGCAGCATTGCAAGAAAAGATTAAAGATCCATCTCGTGAAATAGCATTAGAGATATTTCACTTATTAGCTCCTAAAGCAGATGTAGAGGCTACTGTTATTTTGGGAGCAGTATCTATGGTGTTATCTACCATTGCCGTAGAAATGGGCATGGAAGAAGAGAAAGCCGTATATGCCTTTACACGCTCCTTTAGGAACGCTAAAAGCCGATTAAAGAAACTGGTCAAACAGGTGCATTGATGAACGAACAAGATAAAGAACACGCAAGGTTACTGGCTTCACTGTTTGCCATGAACGGATTACTGGCGTATGGTGGAGCTGCACCCCTTGATATGATTAGTAATGCATCTGTCGAGTATGCCGATGCCCTACTAGAATCCTTAGAACCAAAGGAGACTGTAGGTTTACCAGCCATTAAACGGAGATCTAAAAAAGATGCTTGAAATCCCATCTGTCGGTAAGCTCAGATACTGCTCGTCATGTATATCCTATCAGCCAGCAGACACTGGTCAGGTCATACAAACTGCTCATAAAAGCATCAAACGCTGGAAGTGTGCCAATTGTTTGAAGAAAATTAGCCATCAAAAGTTTTCTTCAAAGGATAAAAAATGACTGCAAATGAACTAGCTGATTTAAAGGAGTTTGAAAAGATGCTTTCTGTTGGGTATTTACCAGCAGTTAAACAAGCTATTGAAATGCTATGCCAGCAAAAAGCTGAAATAGAAGCGTTAAAAATGGAAATACATTCTTTGACTTATGGCAAAAGACTTGCAGAATACTTGAAAAAGGCACAAGAGAAATGAACTTTATAAACTGGGTATTTGACGGCAGTTTTAAATGGTGGTTACTTGGTGCAGTTATTGTTTATATCATTGCTAGATTTATTTAAGAAAGGCAAGTGAGAAATGATTGAGAACGCTAAAGTAATATTCTTAGCACATCGGAATGAAACCCCGACTGCCATAAATGAAGTGCTTGTCTGCGGAGGGTGTCGTAACAAGTCGTGGGTAGCTGAGTACGGAGTTAAGGGTAGCGAGTTTCCAAGGCTAAGGTGCTGTGCTTGTGGCGAAGCTGCTGGATATTTTGGATGGGTAGGCGAAGAGGAGGCAAATGAGAAATGAGTAAAGCTATTGAAATATGGAACAGTTTAGATTTAAGCAATCAAACAAACTTGGAGTGTGCTAGAGCATGGTTTATGGAAGGGTTTGCTCACGGACAAAAAGTAAAGACACTAACGCCTACCAAAGCAGAAATTGAAAGCGGTCTTAGTCGTGTGAAGTGGGCAGAGCTATTGATTAAACAGTTACCCGAAGAACACGAAGGTCGTAATAGTTGGTTGCTTAATTACGGGAGTGAGAAATGATTACTTTAGCGGTTTGGTTTATTTTATCTTTTTGTTTTGGGTACTTACTAAGAAAGGCGCAAGGGAAATGAAATTAACTACTGAAGAAATACACAATATTTATTTACATCAAGGCGGTATAGCGGAAGGTTTACTTAGGGCTGGTGCTGATGCAGACTTCCCTGTAATGTTTGCAGAGGCAATAATTCAATTTTATGAAGGTAAAAGAAAGGCACTAACGGCTGATGAAAAGTCTAAACTAATTGGCACTCTCAAATGGGCTGAAGATTTATTGCGTTTGTCATGTAATGATGAAGCAGTAAATGACGTACAAGATTGCCTAATGATACTAAAAAAGGCACAAGAGAAATGAATTTAAAAGATTGTTTTTTCTTTATGGTGGTGTTTATGTTATTTGGATTAGTTATTGGGTTTAATTTAGGTTTGCATTGGCAATATTAAGAAAGGCACAAGAGAAATGAACTTTATAAACTGGGTATTTGATGGAAGTTTTAAATGGTGGTTACTTGGTGCGGTTATTGTTTATATCATTGCTAGATTTATTTAAGGAAGAGAAATGAGCCTAATTGAAATGCGTGAAGATTTATGCACTCAAAAGCGTGTAAGTAGGTCAAGAGTTACTTACGATATTAACTATGACCAAGAAGTTATCTATGTTCAAGAAGGTTGGAGTGATGGTCAAAATACAGTTTGGGACAATGAAATAGGCATTGTTTTGGTAGATGCTTTATCTAAACATAAAAAGGCACAAGAGAAATGAAGTCAGATAAAAAGAACATAAGCCAAGATTCTTTGGAAAACCTATTAATTGTTTTAATGAATTGCAAAGATGAAGATGGCTTGCTATTGAATATAAACCCAGCCAATGCGTTTCAAGGCTGGTTAATTGATATGTATCCTGAGTCTATGCGTCAGCATTGGTTTAATTTACATAGGTATGTAAAGGAACAAGAGAAATGACAACCTTTACTACCTTTGACAGGGAAGAAGCCGATGACTATTTGCGTAAACAACTTCATATCCAGCAGATGGAAATAGACAGGCTAAATTACATTATTAACCAGCTTCGTCAGGAAAAAGAAGCCTACTACAACGCTTATGCTGCCCTGTTAAACCACAATATATCCAAGAACCCTAATAGCAGACTTGATGAATAACCCAAAGAAGTTTAGCCAAGAACTCCATGATTTATGTGATATTCCCTCAAGACAAGCTGTCATTGATTACGCTAAAAAGCACTGGATGGTAGAAGCAAGACCCAATCCAGACAAGTATGCAGTTGATCTGATTGTGTTTAACCAAGGCACTAGGTCAGGCTATATCGAGGTTGAGTTGCGTGACTGGCGTAAAAAAGATGAGACAGAATGTCCTTATCCCACTATTCATGTGCCATACAGGAAGCAAAAGTTATTTGATAACGGCTTTCCTACGATATACTTCATCGTTCACTTTGACAAAAAGTGGGGCTACTGGCTCGATGTTGAGGACATAATGAAGCATCCCATCAAAGAAATCCCCAATAATTCAGTGCCAGAAGGCGAAAAATTCTACGATGTCCCTACCAAAAAGTGGAACTTTGTTACTCTAAATGTATAGAAATAGGAAACTCCTTGATTTACTTAGGCAATCGCCATGCCAGGCGTGTGGTCGATCTGACGGCACAGTTGTGGCTGCACATTCCAATCAGCTTCGAGACGGTAAAGGTAGGGGAATTAAGGCACATGACTATAGGTGCGCTGCCCTCTGTTATTCATGCCACTCGGAACTCGACCAAGGCACGAAACTCTCAAAAGACCAAAGGATTGAGATGTGGGAGGAAGCTCACCGCAAAACAATAGGTTGGTTGTTTGAAAACCACCTAATTGATACAAAATAAATCTACCTATTGACATTTTTTGTCAGTTTTATGCTATATTTAGTATGTCAGCCCATGACAAGTCCGATGCCCTAGATCCTAGCAGATGTTTGTGCAATGCAGACTTGGATCCTACGATCCCCCAAAGACCTCTAGCTCACCCTAGGGGTCTTTCCTTTTGTGCTTGCAAAATAAATTTACTTCATGTAATCTATAGTCTCAACTGCTAGGAGTAGGACATTGGAACTGAAACAATTTCCAATGAACAAATTAGGTATTTTTTATACACGTTTATTTAATGTGTATAGATTTATGCCATTTTGTATACCTATTCCTAGCGTTGTCTAGCCCGTTCTCATTGGTGTTGCAACGGTAAAGGCTGTAGACCCCCTAGAAGAAGCTATGGCTATATGCCCCCACCTATCCGTTATTGCTTGGATAGCGACTGGGAACCGTCCTGTATGCAGAGATCCTGCATGGATAGACCGATGAAGTGATAAATTTACAGACCTAGGCACGACAAAGACATCGAAGCAATATTGTGTAATAAGAACTCAGCAAGACTGAAAAAACAACTGATCCCCTTAATTGGGGATAGTTGTGCCCTGAATCTAGCAATCCTGATAGGAGGTCGTATGAAATGTATTTGTGGTATCAGTTTTATGCAAGTAGATTGGCTACATCATAGGAAACGTGGTTACTGTTCTTATAAATGTAGATTGAAATATGTAATGAAAAAAAGATTGAATAAGTAATTTAATATTGTTAAACTGGAATTTCCAACTGCTAGGAGAAATAAATTGAAAAGATTAAATCTTGCTGTCATCCGTATTGATGGTGGCACACAAGTACGCAAACAACTCAATCAAGATAAGGTACAAGAATACGCAGATCTCATGCGTGAGAAGGTGGAGTTTCCACCCATCACAGTGTTCTTTGACGGCTCAGACTACTGGCTATCAGCAGGATTCCACAGATACTTCGCTACCAAACAAATAGGCAATGTATCGATTGACTGCGATGTCAAGGAAGGCACAGTCAGAGATGCCAAACTGTTTGCCTACGGCTCTAACAAGCATGGCATACCCCATACATCAGAAGATAACCGCCAAATCGTTCTAGACATGATTAAAGACTCCGAATGGAGTAAATGGTCTAACGCTCAGATTGGCAAACACATTGGCGTGTCAGGCATGACCATAGGTCGTATTCGTAAGTCACTGGAGGAGACACCCAAAGAAGAGGTTACTTACATCAACAAGCATGGCAAAGAAGCTACCATGAAGTTGAAAAAGCCCAAGGTTGAGGTCAAAGAAGAACCAAAAGAAGAACCCTCCGTTGAAGAAAAGATTCAAGAACTCACCGACACCATCGTCATCCTAGATAAAGAACTCACAGAAGCAAGAGACATCATCGCCACCAAACGATGGAACGCTACCGAGATTGAGGTTGAGGACATCCACGACACAGTGGTGAATTTGCGTGAGCAGATTCGTGTCCTTGAAATTGACAACAAAGCTCTGCGTGATAGCCGAGATATGTATCAACAAAGGAACGCTGAATTGATCCGTCAGGTCAAATCTTTATCCAAGAAGAAGTAAGTCATGGATTTAGTACTGAGGGAACATCAGATGGGGGTGGTAGATAAGCTCCGTCAAGGATTTAAAGACGGACATAGATGCCAACTCCTTTACGCACCAACAGGCTTTGGTAAGACAGAAGTCGCAATCTACCTGATGAAGGCTACGGCAGACAATTACAAAAGGGCTGCCATGATCCTTGACAGGATTGTGTTGATTGATCAGACCAGTCTTCGCCTTACCAAGTATTCAATCAATCATGGGGTTTTACAGGCTGATCACTGGAAAAAAGATCCCACCCAACGCATCCAAATCTGTTCGTCACAGACCATCGAAAGACGGCAAAACTTCCCTGATATCGACCTACTAGTCGTAGATGAATGTCATATCACTCGCAAGCAGATTACCGAGATCATTCAGACCAATCCCAAGATCAAGGTCATTGGGCTTACCGCCACTCCGTTCACCAAAGGTCTAGGTCATATCTATTCCAATGTGGTGTGTGCATCGACTACCGAATCCCTTGTCAACGACAAGTGGCTTGCTCCACTGAGGGTCTTTATTGCCAAAGAAATTGACATGAAAGGGGCAAAGAAACTGGCAGGAGAATGGAGTCCTGAAGAAGTTACCAAGCGTGGTATGCAGATCACTGGGGACATTGTTGCCGAATGGATTAAGAAGTGCCATGAAGTTTTTGGCAGACCAAGAAAGACCATTGTGTTTTGTGCTGGTGTCGCACATGGTCAGGATTTAGTAGAGCAGTTTGCTCGTAAAGGTTATAACTTCGTCAGCATATCCTACAAGGATAGTGGCGAATACAAACAGGAGGTAATCGATGACTTCGCCAAGCCTGATACAGATATTCATGGGCTTATTGCTACTGATATTCTCACTCGTGGGTTTGATGTGCCTGATGTTATGGTTGGGGTATCAGCTCGCCCATTTAGTAAGTCACTTTCTTCTCATATTCAGCAACTGGGTCGTGTAATGCGTTCTTACGAGGGGAAAGAGTTCGGTTTATGGCTCGATCACTCAGGAAATTACATCCGATTTAGGGAAGACTGGGAAGAAATCTACGCTGAAGGGGTCAAAGATCTTGATAAGAAGATTGAAAAGACCAAGAAAGAACCAACAGAAGGGGAAAAGGCAGAACAACAATGTCCACAATGCCATGCCCTATGGATTAAAGGCAGTCATTCGTGTGCATCATGTGGCTATGTCAGACCAAGACGGCAAATTGAAGCAGTCGAGGGAGAGCTTATTGAGCTTGGCTTTAACGGCAGAGTAGAAAAGGATGTGAAGCAAAAGTTCTATTCAGAATTGCTCTATATCGCCCAAGAGAAACTTTATAACCCGTATTGGGCAAGCAACAAGTATCGAGAGAAGTTTGGCGTATGGCCTCGTGGATTAGATGAGGTCAGAAGAGTGCCGTCACTGGAAACTCAAAAATGGGTGCAGCACCGCAATATCGCATGGTCAAAAAGACAGAATAAGATGAGGAAAGTAGCATGATTGAGTTTGTCAACTTCGCTAGGGATCATGGATTGATCCTAAACAATGTTATCTACGACAAGTGGGTCGCAACTCCAACAGAAGACCACCCAAGATCCTCCAATGGTCGTTACAAGTTCTTAGGCGAGGTTGGTTGGGTCATCAACTGGGCAACGATGGAAAAGCCTGTAACTTGGTTTGCGCAAGGAAAATCGCCCTCGTCAGCGGATGTAAAGAAGCGTATAGCCTCGTCAAATCAAGAAAGAGACCAACTGGCACAAAAAGCAAGGGAAAAAGCAGAGTGGATTCTTAGCCAGTGCAGTCTTGAACCACATCCATACCTTGTCAAAAAGGGATTCCCTGCCGAGCATGGCAATGTTTGGGTCAAAGATGATAAAGAAATCCTAGTCATTCCGATGAGAAGTGGTAAGACCTTGATAGGATGCCAACTCATTGATGACGAGGGGAACAAGAAGTTCTTGCATGGACAGACTAGCAAAGGAGCAACTTTCACTATTGGAGCAAAAGGGACTGCAATATTTTGCGAGGGTTATGCCACTGGTCTTTCCGTCAGGGATATTATGAAACAGATGAATCTGCCGTATTCGGTCTATATTTGTTTTAGTGCAAGCAACATGGAGTTTGTAAATCGGAACATCGGGAACGGGATCATTATTGCCGATAACGATCCCAACAGTGTCGGAGAAATGACTGCCAAAAAAACAGGCAAGCCGTATTGGATCTCCCCAACAATCGGGGAGGATTTCAACGATTATCATAAGAGAGTAGGCAATTTCAAAGCATCCCAGTCTCTAAAGAAACTACTACTTTCCTTAAAAATCTAGCTTCAATTTGCCTGATCCTTTCACGAGTTAAGGTACATACACTACCAGTCTCCAGTAGTGTATGCCCTTGTGAACGCATCTTCAAAACATTCCAATACTTATCTCGCAGATTCTTATTGTTTGACTTATACATCTCGTCAAACTGCTCCCTAGTCGGAAAGTCCACCAGTTTGTAAGGAGTATCACCCCCTACAAAGACTGGCACTTTCCCCTTACAGTTCTTTAGGTTCATTCTCTGCTTTCGGATCATGGACAATGACTGTGCCATGTTGGTCGATATAATAAAGATCGCCTAGTTCTTTGGCTTTAATAAGGTTGCGATACTGCACCCTCTGATTCATTTCCATCCACTTTTCTGCATCTTTATCAGCTTGGTTCATTTGCTAACTCCTTATTTAGTTTATTGGCATGGTTCTGAGCTTTAGACTTTTCCCTATACCGAATACCCTTTGATTCAAATTTATACTTTCCATCTACCATGACTGTTCTACCAACTTGGTAGTAATCGTCATAGTCAAAAAATGGCACTACTTCCCATTTATTCATACCACTTTCCTCCATTCTTTAACATACTTTTCAAGGATGATGTAATCGCTCCAGTCAGTCGTGCCATCTTTAATCCGATAAGCAACACAACTGCTTTGGTCATTGTTTTCTACAAAGTTAATTTCCCATCCCCATCCCTTGTAAAACCAATCCTCTTGGTCTCGAATCCTATCGTCATACCTTTCCCAAAGTAATTCCTTAAATCGGTGTAGGCGGTTCATGTTAGGCATTTTCTTCCTCCTTTATTTGTTGAATCCTTCTTTCAGCTCCCCATTTATTTATAAACATCATGTTATGACCAGTGCCATCCTGATACTCTTCTTGGCTATCCTCATCAATAATGATCCAATAGTCTTCTACCAATTCAACTGGTTTCCAATTAGACATCGTCATCCTCCACTGGGTTTAATTGCTTGGCAAGGTGCAACAACTGGCTAGGTGTATAGCCATCGAGCACCAACTGGATCAAGTTATCGACTGTAAAGTCGGCAAAGTAGTCATAGACTGAAATGGCATTGTCCTCGCCAACCAAGTCTTTCAACTGGTTATAGTCCATCATGCACCTCCGTTACATAGTCAATGTATTCATCGGCATGAACCATCTCTCCCTTTTCCAAAATAGAAGAGTCCTCGTTAAACATTTTCCAAGCAATATCTTCAGCTTTGCTTTTAGTCTTGCAATTAACATCTATCCAACAAAGGGTAGTCTCTTCCCTTGCTATGCATACTCGATATTTAGGCATCTTCTTCCTCCTCCTCCATGTCTTCCAAATAGCACTGTCTTGGCTCTTTGAAGAACACAACAGTCATGTTGCCATCTTCATCGTATGACATCAGCCAGTCTGTATGACCAAACTCTTCATCACAATACTCATCTAGTAAATCGCTATTAAATTTACGCATTTGCTAACTCCTTATTTTGTTTTTCAGCCAGTCTTCTCTGCTTCATAGCCATCAGCCGACCATAGTGCATCCTGTCTTCTAATCGCCAGTCGTAATACTCCATCTTGCATAGCTTCGTTAAATTGAAAACCATGTTATTCATTTCTGCTTCGATTTCTTCCAATGTTTTCTTAGGCATTAAAAAATCTCCATTATTCTGAACTCGTCTAATTCATACATCGAATCAATATTGCCAGCGTTAAATTCCATCAACTCATCTTCAAGAAATTCATTCAAGGCATCTAGGGCTTCGGTATATGTCCTATAAATGGAGGGGATCATTACTCCGTTTTCATCCTCCTCCGACCAACAGTTAATCCAACCATCGCACAGGGTGTAGTGTTGAACTTCAAACATCAGTCTTCCTCCACTACTCTTGAATGTTTGATATTGGTTATTTCATTCACTTCAAGATCATCGGTGATCCAATGATCTATCTGCTCGCCTGAGTCATATAGATCCCCACGCAAAACCATATCTTTGGCTTGCTCCATCGTGTAAGCACATACGGAGTATTGCTTGTGAACCAAACAAGTCTCACTGGTTTCAACTAAGTAAACATTTTTCATTCGATATCCTCATCGTCATCGGTTTGTTCTACATCGTAGACAACATGGTCATATTCGCCTACCAAGTGAAAGTCGCACTCAGGCAAGGCTTTACCCTTTTCCCAAGCATCGGCTTCACTGGTGGCTTCTATAACCCTCTCATACATCACATTGGTCTCAGCCCTGATAATGTATTTAGGCATGATTACCTCATCACTGGTAAACAACTTTGTTTTTCATCAGAAGTAAACAATGCACCTCCACTGTTTCCCTCATCATCACAACTGGGGAAAAACCACAATCCGTCATGCGTTTGAAAGGCAACAACCCTTTCATGCCAACCCATGTCTTCAGTCTCTTGTTGCGTTAAATACCGAACATTGACAATGCGTTTGTGAAGCAATAGTTTCTTGGCCTCATCATTCCAATATTTGTCGTAATCTTTGATATCTTTCATAATCAGCACTCCAAAAAGTTAAATGGCAAATGAACCTCTGCAACCTTATCGCCATTGGCATCAATAACGACAACGGCAAACACTTTGTCGTCTTCGTCTTTACGCACCATGACATAACCTCCTTGCTTTACAACTTGGTCATTCTCGGTGTCCCATACATCAAAATTGACAACCACTGATCCATTGTCAAGAGACTCATAATTCATTTGAATCTGCTCGTAAGCATCTAATCCAAACTCATCTAATACTGGATCGTGATTGCCCTGATATCCGTCTTCGCATATGTTTTGCATGGTTATCTCCTTACCAACTGGCTTGATAGCTAAATGAATACTCGTCAGGTAATGTCAAGACCTTATCCAACCCCTCAACAGTGTTCTTCAGGTCTTCGTAATACCATTCGTCTTTTTTGTAAGAACCAAAGAAGAATCCCTCAGTCGGCTCTAAGTCGGTTTCCCTTTCAGCATCAGGATGCTCAAGGATGTCTTTGCAAAGATCACGCAGTGTTACCAACTGTTCTCGATCTACCTCATATTCTCGGCAGTTATCCTCACCATCCTGAACAACATTGACGAACCATCCATGAATGGCATTGGCTTTTCTCCAATACATCGCATCCAGTGATATCTCTTTAGCAACCAAACTTGAACCATTAAATCGTTTCTCAAAGTCAGGCTCAACTCCAATGGCTTCATTGATCTTGGCAGATAACTCCTTATCGGCATCAGACCAAAGGTATTTCTTAGCGGTTAAATACATATCTAAACCCATGTTAATTCTCCTAGCAGTTAATCAAAGACAAGTAAGTAATTTGCGGTCTCGTCATACGACTTTGCGGTCTCATACTTACTTGTTTCGCCATTACTCTTGGCTCATCAGTTTGATAGAACTGTAAATTCCCTATTGGCTAACTTTGATATACGGCAAAGATTCCCTTGACTGGTCTTGAATACATTTCTCTTTGTCCCATATTCAACATAGGTAAAGGTGTCCTCTTCAACCCTCCCAGTAGAGAATGAGAATGACATCGGATGGGCAAACTTCACAACATCGCCAAACTTTAACTTTGGTTTCTTGACACTGGCATTTGCCAAGCATCGCTCTCGCCATTGTTTAGCACTTGTATTGAACGGCATACCTAATGCGTTAAGAGTCGTAATAAGGCTCTTGGGAGCATCAAAGTAATAGGGCAATACAGTCTCCCCCATATTCTTGTAATAAATCCAATCAGGATCTTCTCTGCGTTTCTCAGTCAAGATAACCATGCCTTCATGGTGTTTGATCCCAGTGGCTTTCTCCTCTTGCCAACTAATGCAATATGCGGTGTTGCCACGCATTGAGATATTGGTTAGCCACCATTTGTGGGTATCGTTTTCTTGCGTAAATTCTTTAATCAAAAAGTCTTTGCGACTGATTTTGAAAAAGCATTGTGTCCCAGTCCATCCCATGTTATTCCTCCTCAATATTGAAAAGTGTTTTCATATGATTTTCGAGATAATTTAACTTCATAATTTGCTCATCTACAAAATCACGCATATTGGTAAACTCGTTAAAACCCTCCAACTTAATACCTTTTAAATAATTGTTTTTATCCAAGTCCAAAAGGTCAAAATAAACCTCTTGAACAGTGGTAAATAGATTTGATTCAATTCCCATGCTAGTGCTCCTCTATTGGCTCATATACATCTGATTGTGAATACCCTGAAAGGATCTCAGGGCGGTATTTGCTTAACTTCTCTTCCACGCATGAATCGCATACTCGGCATAGGAAGATCCCTTGAGCATCGTATTCATCCCATACATAACCCTCGTGCTCGTGCATTAGAACCCTCCAGTCTTGATAAAAAGGTAAATTGCTTGTGGGAATACATAAAAGGCTATGTATGCCCAAGCAACGACCAATATGGTGTTTACTAACCAGTCATGCTTGGGGAACATTATTCGAAGTCCTTTCCTACTTCCACTCCGTTTTTGCGGAGCAGTGCTATTGCATGGTCATTGAGACTCATAACCCCATCGTATTCAGATAGGGAGCGTTTTCCATCTTTGTCGATATCGAACCAAAGACCAATGTATTCAAAGGCAACATCAGGAATATCCCATTCGATAAACCCAGTGTTGTCCTTGTTGAAATACAACTCCAGTGTGGATTCGTGTGTGCCAATGTCTCGCTCCCCCCAACTTCCCTCAAGGAAAAGGGGAGACTTGACTGTCATCGTGTCAATCAAGTCTGCCATGATCAATACTCCGAAGTAAGCATCAGAACATTGTCCGTAAGGAAGAACCGATACATCCCATCAGGGCAATCAGTCAGGGCAATATGCTTTTGCTTTATGATGTTGCAGTCTCCGTCTTCCACGCAGATATCTGCTTTACCATCCTCAACGGCTAACTGGATGGAGAGCAGTGGCTCTTTAGCCAACAGTGGATAGTATTCACTGGCAACGATATCCAAGAACCAGTAGCAACCACCTTGATCGGCAAAGTATTGAACCCCATCAGTGTGAACCAACTTAGGGGTAAACAGGTTAGTGCGGTGATACGACTCAGTGCCATAGAACTGGGATAAGTCGATTGTTTTCTTTACAGTTTGTGTTTCCAATTTGAACTCCTAGCAGTTAATGATTACCGAATGGCAATCCCGATACCCCAAAGGGCATCAGGATTACAGCACTCAAGACCGATTTAAGAACTCAGCTACTTTCAAGGCTTCATCCTCATATGCGAACAATGCCATGATCTCCCCATTCTCATCTTCAATAGCGTATGGGAACTTAGGATCACTACAAGCAATTACTCCAAACATAATCAATCTCCTTAAAATGTCTTAACCCAAATTCGGGCATTGTCGGCAAGGTCATACAGATCAGCCATGATGTAGTCAATCTCTGCGGTGTCATCAGCATATGAGAAAGACTCAGCGATCTGCTCTAAGTCTTCAGTGATGCCACTGCGATCTGCCCAAGACTGGTGTGTTTCAATGAACAACTGGATGCGAGTAGATGCCCTCTTAGCAAAGGTAAGAGCATCCTCAGTCTGCTCAAAGGTCTCCATAAGATCAGTGATGTCTAGTGTTTGTTTCCAATTAGCCATTTGTTTCTCCTAGCGGTTTGTCAAAGACAGTCTTACGACTGTTTCGGGCATTAGCCCATCATCAGTTTGACTGGGTAAATTCTCGCTTGATAGCAACCATATGCTCAATGTTCTTAAGGGCTTTAGGTAAATCCATATCAACTTCAGATAACAACTCAAGGATGTCTCCGTCTAACCAATGTTCGTTTACTACATTCCAATCTCTTTCTCTAGCAATCATGCGAACTGCTCCAATGATCATCAACTCATCAGCGTTTGTTGGTGTGTAGGTTATCTTCATAATTACTCCTAGTAGGTGGTTTGTTTATTCATTCATCTAGTGAATGAGATTAAATCTTAAACCATAAATACTTGACTTGCATAGTATTTATTAAAAATATTTTTAGCCCTTATAGAATAAGGCTCTCATGGCGATAAGAGACTGCCTAAAATCCCTTACTTGTGTATCAGGGCTCACAAAAATGGAAAGCATGGCTCTATGGCTCGCCTGAATGACCCTAAAAGGCGGTCTCACCTTAACAGTGAGAGAGAGATAGTAGTAAGGGAGAGAAGACTATTGATGTCCTTTACAGAACTGTCCTATACTTGGGGGGTATAAATATACCCATTGAATACTATGCCTAACACCAAGAGAAGACTAACCAAGAAAGAGATAGCTGAAGGCATGAAAGCAGTGCCGATTGAGACCATCATTCTCGGTAGCCAGTCTAAGCAAGGGATCAAGCTAACCAAGAAACAAAAGGCATTTGCTGAACAAGTCGTGGCTACTGGGAACAAGAGCGAAGCCTACCGCAGAGCGTATAACACTAAGGGCAAGAGAGAGACTGCTGGAGTAGAAGCAAGTAAGCTCTCACGCTCCCCAAATGTGGCTACATACATAACGGCACTGGAAGCACAGAAAGAGGTGGAGGAATATCTATTACCCCCTCGTTTGAGGGCTATGGCAATCCATAAACTCTCCAGCATGGCTCTGAATGATGACTTGCCCCCCGCCCAGCAACTCAAGGCGTTAGAGCTGGTAGGCAAGATGACTGAGGTGGCATTGTTCACTGAGAGACGGGAACTGGTGCATACGATGGATAGCACCACGCTCAAGGCCAAGCTGATGGAAGCAGTCCAACTGGCGATCAAGAACAGTAATAGTCTGAGGGTATCGACCAAGAGAACAGCCGAGCAACTGCTCGCTGAGATCAATGACCCAGTCGATGTAGTCTCTCGTGAGGTGCATGATGATGGCAGTCAGGATGATCAGGAACAATCCCAAGAGGATTCCATCTCTGAAACTGGGGATACTGGCTCTTCTTTTCCCATTTCCGACCCCCCACCGAGTGCCACCACCCCTTTTTTGCCCGTGCTCGATGCGGATCATTTGCATAGTATTTCACACATTCAATCACCAACAAATCTCACCCTAACACCTGTTACGGTGACAAATCCTTTAGAATCAAGTACTTCCGAAGAGCTAAGTATTAACCCTAACCAGTTAATCCCTATGGGGGAGGGGGTACAAAATCCTAACTGGGAAGAGAGAAACACGGTTTTAGAAACCCCCCCGTCATCTTTTTCTAATCAAAAAGGGTAGGGGGGTATATGGATAGAGAACAATGGCTAATCATTTTGATACTGATAACAGTGATTTTCTTATGGGCAGGGATCGTATGACCGATATTGAAATAGAAGTTGCAGCACTAGACAGGGCGATTGCTCACTTAAAGTTATTAAGGGATGCCGTAGCTTGCCAGTCTTTGCCTATGAATGAGTTTGGGATTCGTAAGAAACAATACCATTGGGTAACTGGTGAAGCAGCCAGTTCTAAAGTTTACGAACCTGGCATGGAGGATTGTGGCAAATGACTCCTGCTCAAAAAGAAGTCTTTCATGTCATTGAAAAGTTCTGGGAGGACTTTGGCTTTGGTCCGACTATTGATGACGTGATGAGAATGACGGGTTATCGGGGGCGTGGAGGTACGGCTAGGAAAATGAAAATCCTAATTGAAATAGGGGTTTGCAAAGGGAACATGAAGTACTCTCGTAGCATCAGACCAGCGTACATCAAACTAAGGAATTTGAATGGATGAGCTGTTAGACATCATTGACCAGCTGCCTGAGGAGGATCAGGCAAAGCTACGTCCTTTGGCGTTGGCTTATCAAGATGCAGTAACTCGTGAAACTGGGCAAATTGACTTTATGTCGTTTGTAGAAACCATGTGGCCCAATTTTATTCATGGCGAACATCACGCATTAATGGCAACAAAATTTGAGGAGATTGCCAGTGGAAAAATTAAACGCCTTATTATTAATATGCCACCTCGTCATACGAAGTCTGAGTTTGCCAGTTATCTTTTGCCAGCTTGGTTCTTAGGAAAATTCCCTAATAAGAAAATCATTCAATGTTCTAACACGGCTGAACTTGCAGTTGGTTTTGGTCGAAAGGTGCGTAACTTAGTAGACGGAGAGGCATATGCCAAAGTATTCCCTAATGTTGCTCTTAGATCGGATAGCAAGGCTGCTGGTCGTTGGAGTACTAATGCTAACGGGGAGTATTTTGCTATTGGTGTTGGCGGTACTGTTACTGGTAAAGGTGCTGATCTTCTCATTATTGATGACCCTCATTCCGAGCAAGAAGCAGCACTTGCAGCTGGGGATCCTAGCGTTTTTGATAAGGTGTACGAGTGGTACACTTCAGGTCCTCGCCAGCGTTTGCAGCCTGGAGGATCTATTGTAGTTGTGATGACCCGTTGGTCTAAACGAGATCTAACGGGAAAAATCTGCCAAGCAATGGTGGACCGAGACGGTGATGAATGGGAAATCATCAGCCTTCCAGCAATTAAAAGAAACGAAAAACCCCTCTGGCCTGAGTTTTGGAGCTACGAGGAATTAGATAAACTAAGGATAGAACTACCGCTTTCCAAATGGCAAGCCCAGTATCAACAAGATCCGACCTCTGAAGAAGGTGCTCTTGTAAAACGGGAATGGTGGAGGGTCTGGGATAAAGAAACGCCTCCACCTTGTGATTACATCATCCAATCTTGGGATACGGCATTTACA
>Ga0208506_1000118_pt1 | contig 32813 bp, 14 predicted proteins | sample CryBogCBH29Jul08_FD_184616 | JGI IMG/M metagenome (GOLD analysis project Ga0208506, IMG submission 184616) | Freshwater microbial communities from Crystal Bog, Wisconsin, USA - CBH29Jul08 (SPAdes) | ecosystem: Environmental > Aquatic > Freshwater > Lake | place: Crystal Bog, Wisconsin, USA... | reverse complement strand
ATGTTTCAGGGAAGCTGGGCAGCCTCACGTCGCCCTGCACTGGCTGCAGCACCCCTCCCCAGATTTGCACAGGCAGTATTCCCACAGGGGGCGGAAGTTGGTCCACCTGCTATGTTTCCTCTTCTGTAGCGACACAGACGTTTCAACTGCCTGCCGCCTTAACTCTTCCAACAGGGTTTTCCATCTGTTTATGGTACAATCTGCAGAGTTCCTCGAGCTGGGGCAGAGTTTGGGTATTGGAGACGAATATCCTCGTGAATAGTCTTTATTTCGTCCAAAATGGGGCGTCTGCTCCCACATACGCTGTATTGGGCGGGGCCATCAATAATGGTGTGGGAAACATCAACGTGATGTCCACTGGAAATATGATGAGCGTGGGTACCTGGACGCATATGTGCACTGTGTGCACATTGAATACAGCAACGTCTTCAGCAAGTGGTGCTGGCACCTTCATCCCCTACTACAATGGTGTTGCTCAGACACAGTTCTCGCTGAATACATTCAGCACAACTCTTCAGTACTCCAGCAGCTGGCTTTTGGGAGAACAGGGCACCAATATGTGGAATGGGTACATTGACGACTTCCGAATCTTCAACCGTGCATTGACACCAGCGGAAGTTGCAGCGGTCTACAGCTTCCATGGCGACAGCTATTCAACTGTTTTTCCTCTTCAATGTCAGGTAGGCACCTTTAGCTCCAGTACAAGCTCCTCCACATGTTCAATCTGTATTGCTGGCAGCTACACTTCGCTTTCTGGCGCCAGCGTCTGCACCCTATGCGCCCAAGGGACCTACAGCCCCAATCCAGGGGCCACCATCTGCTTAATATGTGGAACTGGAACCTACAGCTCTGTTTCTGGACAGGCTAACTGCTCCTTATGCCCAGTCTGGGACCTATGGCACTGGCTCGGGTATGTTTTCTAGCGCCAACTGCAGCGTGTGCTCTATTGGAACATATAGCACCGGCTCAGGGATGCTGAGCTCCGCTTCATGCAATCAATGCTTGGCAGGAAGCTATAGCTCAGGCTTAGGAATGCTCTCTAGCGCCACTTGCAATTTGTGCTCAATTGGGACGTATAGCACAGGGTCAGGGATGCTGAGCTCCGCTTCATGCAATCAATGCTTGGCAGGAAGCTATAGCTCAGGCATAGGAATGTTCTCTAGTGCCACTTGTGCTTTGTGCTCAATTGGGACATACAGCACAGGCTTAGGGATGCTGAGCTCAGCTTCATGTAATCAATGCCTGTCAGGAAGCTACAGCTCAAGTATAGGAATGTTCTCTAGTGCCACTTGTAGTTTGTGCTCAATTGGGACGTATAGCACAGGCTCGGGGATGCTGAGCTCCGCTTCATGCAATCAATGCTTGGCAGGAAGCTATAGCTCAGGCTTAGGAATGCTCTCTAGTGCCACTTGCAGTTTGTGCTCAATTGGGACGTATAGCACAGGCTCAGGGATGCTGAGCTCCGCTTCATGCAATCAATGCTTGGCAGGAAGCTACAGCTCAGGATTAGGAGCAGCTAACTACACACAGTGCCAGCCTGGAACATACAGCACAGGCACAGGGCTATCAGCATGTGCTCTCTGCATGGCAGGAAGCTATGCCTCAGTTTCTGGACAGGCTAACTGCTCCTTGTGTCAGGCGGGGACCTATGGCACAGGCTCAGGCATGCCCTCCAATACCAACTGCAGCGTGTGCCCAAGTGGAGCATACAGCTCAGCAGCAGGCTTGAGCACATGTTCAACATGTCAATCAGGCCTTACTTTTGCATCAGCCTCCAGCTCCACAACATGTACTACCTGTGCAAACTGTAGTGCTAATCAGTATGCATCTGCTGTTTGCACTGTCACAGCCAATACCACATGCACACAGCGCACTGGGCTGACGTTTGTGGCTGATACTGGAAACCACCAGATCAGAAAATTGTCATTGGTGGATGGGTCTGTCATCACAGCTGCAGGAAATACCAGTGCCGGATCTGTGGATGGCAATGGACCCAATGCAACTTTGGGTACCCCTAATTCGTTATCCTTCAATATGGATGGATCTATGCTGTATTTTGTTGACTTTACTATGTGCTGTATAAAGTCTATGACTACACTTGATGGGCTTTACACCATAAAAACTATTGCAGGTCAATGTGGGACCTGTGGTTTTGCTGATGGCATTGGTTCTGCAGCCCTTTTTTTGCAAGGTATGTACTTGACATACTCCAAAGTGTATTCATCTGGGATGCTCTATATCTCGGACAGTGTTAAGCTGAGAAAGATGAACCTCACAACAAAGCAAGTAACAACTATGGTAGGCATTGGGGGGCAAACATGTTTTACTGGAACTATTCCCTTGAGTAGTGCTACCTTATCGCCAAGTGCAATTTATGAATCACCTTCTGGTCTTTTTTTGTTGCTGACTTCCAATTCCAACAATGTGATTTACTATGTGTCTATTCCTAATCAGACAGTGGCCATTGTGGCTGGACAATGTGGTGTTGCTGGGTTCACTGATGGCATAGGAACATCTGCACTCTTTTCTGCACCCAGAAGTATTATTTCAGCACCAGATGATGAGTCATATTTTTTGATAGGAGAATATAGTAACAAAGCCATAAGGAATATGACATATCCTGGCTTCGTTGTATCAACATTGGCTGGAACTGGAGGAGTCAATAATTTTATGATTGGCACCACCCCTGGAATAAGCCTAAGTAACATCAATGGCTTTGCCATGGCTTTTGATGGAAGCAATGTCTACATTCCTCAAAACAATTTTATTGCAGTCTTGGCCAGACTCAATGCCACTTCCTATGTCTCCTCCATATTTTCTGGCCAATCAAATGGTGGAAGTGTAGATGGTAGCTCAAGTACTGCAAAGTTCGGCATTCCATATGACATCAGCACCTACACCTACCCAGCCACTTGCCAAGCAGGAACGTATGGCAGATACACCTGCCAGCCATGTCCCAGTGGTACCTACAGCACGGCTTCTGGTACGTTCCTTATGCCCACTGTAGTCTGCATATCATGCCCAGCTGGCTCCTTTGCGAGTGCCAATGGCTCAAGTACATGCTCACTCTGTGTGCCTGGGCAATACGCCACAGCAACAAGTGCAAGCGCTTGCACCAGCTGCCCTGTAGGATCTTATGCCTCTAGTTCTGGCAAAACACAGTGTACACTTTGCACCTCAGGCACATATTCCACTGGTACTGGCATCACTTCTGCATCCACTTGCATGGCCAATCCTCCGCCATTCAATCAGTATGCTGTGCCTCAAAACTATTCAGTGGGGTCATGCAATCAATATTATTGTGCATCTCCAGCAAAGATAGTATCTCCAGGTAGTACCACATGTGCAGCTGCTAATTGCCTGAGTTGTAGATCCCCTGCACAGATGTATGACAATGACACAAATACCATTTGGGACCAAGGACAAGGCTGTGGCATTGTCTACGCTGATTTTGATTATGGTACACCAGTGAATTTTCAGTTCTTCAGTTCAACCTATTATAATTATTATATATCATCAGATTCACAATGGTATCTTATTCGGGCCACCAACACCACTGGCTCTAATTATGTCAATGTTTCCAATTTTAGCTTCCCTTTGCTCCAGAGTCCCAAGTCTGCGTATATTGACCAGTCTTTCACTACTGTAGCAAGGTACTGGGGATGGTGGGTGTCCGGGATCAAAAATCAGTTTTATGTGGCTGAGAGCAACTTTGCTACTGTCTACTGCCCTTGGGGCTTTTACATGCTCAACTACTCTGCGTGTGCCCCATGCCCGTCTGGAACCTACGGAACTGCCAACAGCATTGGCCTTGGTAATTCGGCTGTTTGTGTCGCATGCAACGCAGGAGCTTATAGCTCTCAAGGTGCAGCTTCAAGCTGCTCGCTTTGTAGCGCCGGAACGTATAGCTCTCAATCAGCCACCTCTGTCTGTACGCTCTGCCAACCAGGCAGCTACAGCTCAGCGATCGCTGCTTCTTCATGCTTGCCATCCTGTTTGCCTGGATTCTATAGCTCAGGCTCAGGCATCTCAACCAGTGCTCTCTGCACATCATGTCAAGCAGGAAGCTATGCCTCACAGACTGGCGGAAGTTCATGCTCCTTATGTCCCAATGGAACATTCAGCTCAGGCTCCGGCCTCACTGTATGCCAAACATGCACACTATGTGATGCTGCCCTGGCCACCACCAGCAAGGCATGTACAAATGGAAGTTCGGCCAATACTGTCGTCTGCGCGTGTATCTCAGGGTTCTATGGCAACGGGCTGCCACAGGGCTGTAGCGCATGCCCCCTTTACACCACAAGCCAGGCCAATACTCTAAACCTTCTAGGTTGTGGCTGCAAGCCTGGGTACGCCTGCACCTACAGCAAGAGCATTAAAGTGACAGTAAGAGTTCAGAACATGACGCTTGCTGCCTTCAATAGCACATACCAGAGTGCGCTGATAGCTGCCGTGGCCAAGGCGTCAGGGGTCAGCATCTCACAGGTTTCTATTGTCTCCATGCTGGGCAATCCCCGACGTGACTTGCATAGGTATGTGGTGGTGAACCTGAGTGTCAAGGATACAGACGTCTTGCGTAAAACCGATATGATGGAAAAGCATGCTGTTCATTGGGAACCAGCACACTCGGTGCATGTGAGGAGATCTCTAATACCCTGACCATTCAGTCCTGGTAGTAAACTATTGTTCAAGGCACATAGTGGATGTGAGGACATTTTCTGGCCTTGGTTGTTAGATTTTATTATTAAAATATACACCCTTAAAAGTATTTATGTGCATGCTGAATTTAGCATTTCAATCTCTGATTGATAGATAACATGGATGAAACTCAAGCTACATCTGGCAAAACAAAACGCAAAGTTTCTGATGGAAAGGAGACTAGATACAAGAAGATAAAGACGGAACCAGAAGAAGAATCCGTAGATCTTAATTCGTTGACAAGAGAGCATAACCGAGTGAAGCGTGAGCTGAACGAAACCTTAACACCAGAGGATAAACAATGCCTCACTGCCATTCAAAATGATATTACTACTCAAATTTTTGGCAAAACTGATTTTTGGTCAGTGAAAAAGGAAACTGCATTGCGCAGGGTATCCGCAATTGAAGAAAATATTTATAAGTTTATACAGACAATGCCAGAGGGTACTTTAATGCATATATTTGATACTCTTAGCCCATATGAAGAAACTCTGGGGAATGCAAACCAAAGTTCACGAAGCATTCCTAAAGATCCATTCACCTTGCTATCATTTTTTTATATATTTCATTGTTTAAATAAGTACGTCCAAAAGCATGGTAGTGCAGGTATACATATGACAATGATGACAGCAAACAATATTTGGTTATGTTCACAAATACAAATAGCTGATATAGATCGTCATGGAGGTTACGTCAGAGATGAATTTCAAGGTTTACTTGGAACAAAAGAGAAGCAAACACGAAAAAACCTACAACAAACCATTGACGATGCTGAGGATATAATTAAAAGCCAATGTGGAATATTCACTATTATCGACCCCACACCCCCTGATCCAGAAGTTTTGGGTTTAGATGATAATGCTATGCAAGCATCAGGAATGGCAATTGATGATGGAGCAGGACAAAGAATGTTGATAGATAATCCACAAGCAGTAGGAATGACAACTAGTAAACAGCGAAAAGCAGGAAAAGCCAGGGGTCGTGGACGAGGGGCGGTAACAGTACAAGATGATCCGCTAGGAGGAGGAGGAGGAGGAGCGATAATGGCACATCTTGATCCGCGAGGAGCAGGAATGGCTATCGATGGCCAGGATTTATCGGACGTACTGAATGAAGAGGACTGGAAGGATCTACTTGAGATACAGGATTGGATTTTCAGACAGCTGTCTATAATAGGTAATACTTCGTTGCATAGAATTATGGACGCAGATTTTGAAAGTATTTTGATTAGTGGGAGGGCAGAGGAGAACATGATAAATAAAGCAGAAAAGCTTAAGGCGAAAATACCCGGACAAACTTGGGACAATCTCATGCTGCAGTGCCTTCCTGAATCAGGGCATAATAATAATGATGGAAGTTACATGCAGAGCCTGATTGTCATTCCATATATGCGCATATTTTTAATTGGACTTACTACAGACGCAGAGGAAGATGCTGCTTTGAGGAAAAATCGTGAGTTTATTCAGCTTTTTTTTCAAACTATTCAGAGCTTTGGTGATGCTGGGGACTTTGTTGCGGTATGGAAACGCTACAAGGAGTGGAAAGGGGAAACACTCTTGTACCAAATTTATGCTCGTCAGAGTGGACCCCAGGGAAGTAGCTCTATGATGGTGATCCAGGATGGCAGCCGTAAAGAGAGGACTAAGAAAACGCGGGGAATAAATAATACAAGTGGTAACGGTGATGATGGTATGCAGATCGATGAAGATGATGGTATACAACCAGCTATTATTAGAAAAAGACCAGGCACTGAGGATCTCAAGGCTATGCTAAAATCTATTGTCACAGATAATGATAATATAGATATCATATCAAGTTTGCAGCGCACAGTACTAACCTATCTTGCAGACAATAATTTCGAGGGGGAACGCCAGTACAATCTATCCATCAATTTCTTTCAAGAAATGATAACAAGACTTTATGCTCGAATGCAAAGTTTTGCTACAGAAAAGGGAGTTAGTTTTGATTCAATTCCAACATGGACAACAACCTACCCTGGGTTTTTGGAGGGTCTTCATGAATTAATCGTGGATAATGCTGATGATGATTTATTAACTTTGGATAAAATACTGATTCAAGCATTATATATCGTATTGGGTAAGATAGATTTAAGGGGAGAAGCGATAAAGGAATATTTCCAAGAGTTTTTAAAAATGAATAAGATCATAACCGACAAAGAAAGAACTGCGCTAGATTCAAGAAGCTTTATTGATGATGATGAGTTTGGATTTTTTTATTACAAAAGGTTCTCCTAAGGAAGAGCAATAGTCAACTATTGCATACTGATTAAATGAAAAATATGGTTTGGGCTTTGTGTTATATTCTTTGAGAGTATTTATACATAGAGTAAGCTCTGTGCAATAGAGCTTTGGAGAAATGGACATTTTAGCAGGTAGTGATGCATCAAAAGCTAAGGCAAAAAAGACCGGTCCTATGAGTTCGGATCTCCGCAATAAAAAGGAAAGGCTTGATTCAGTAGCAAAAGAGCTAACAGAAGCTCTTACTATGAACCAAAAGGTGATTCTCACAGAGATGCAATATGGCATTTTCGACTACATGGAATCAAAGCATTTTGCTGTTCATTCAAGTGCAAGAAGGTATCCACATTTTTTTTCGTTAAGAATGGCACATGATATCCTTGTAAAAGCAGCCCTAATCATGATGAAAACTACTGATTTAGTATGTAAACGCCAAGGCTTAGATGATAAAGATGCGTATAATACTCTGATGGAAATGCACAGCTTATTTGGAGACAATCAGGCAATTTTATTAGATCGCCTGGTACACACAGAACGATTTCATAAGGATCCATTGACTCTCACGTCCCTCATTATTATTTGTCATGTTCTTGCATGGGTACCCTTCCTAGATGAAAAATTCAAAGAAGAATATACTAATGAAACAACAGGGTATGAATCATTGCTTGAGGAATACAAACCACCTGAGGAACCCATTAATAGTGAAGGCTTACCTAATGAAGAATGGAGGAAACACTTAAGAAAGAGTGGTCCAGCTTACCCTAACAATGAGAATGCATCTCAAAGTGAACGCACTTTAATAGAACAAGTCACTGAAGCAACACAAGAGATAAATAGCCTTTGGAATGAAGGAATGGATTATTACAACAGGCTTCTCGAATTAGATAAAACGTTAAATATCCCAGAAGAATGGGAAAAAGCCTTGATGGAATACAACAGATTCAAGGGAATGTCTGGTGAAGTTCGGAAAGCGTATCGCGGGGAAATACCAGAATACTTTCGAATTATAGAAAACAAAAATGAACAGCGGGATGAAAGAGGTCGCAAAACCTCTTATCAGGATAGGGCAGAAGGGATTTTTACTATCATTGATGCATGGCCACTTGTAATGACAACTGCTGTTTATTGCAATCTTTCTATACACAAGCCTTTTGCATATCCACCTAAACAAGTTCTCACAAATCATTATAATGACTACACAGAAATAAAAAATGAATTTATTTCCGAAGGAATGGATACCTACCCATTCGTGAGTTTTGGAAGAAAATTATTGTTAACAATTGCTGACGAATTATATTCAGAGTTATCATCAAAAATGCATACCAATGCCAATAACCATAAGGGACTGCCAAATGTGGATTTGAAAAAAATCACTGATGAGGTCTATGAAGCAATGTTTGGTAATATATCTGGATCATTGGTGATCGAGACTGAAAATGAAGCTCTTGATTTGTACAAATATCTTTATAACCAAGATGGAGCTGGGCCTAAATCACGCGATGATAAAATACAGCTATTCTATGATCATTTTTCAAGGCAGAGTGTTTTTTTTACTGCCAAGATGCTTTTTGGATTTTTGAGAATGTTTCTTCTATCCATTTGCTTTAACGATTCTCGCAAAAACAAAGAAGCAAGACGATATTTTAGCTTATATCTACAATGCGTTTCTGAAGGCACTGGGGAGCTTCCATATTCTACTATGCAGGAAAACCTATTAAAACAACTGAAAGAATTCCCTCAATGGCAACATTATTTGTTCCTTTTTGACAATGAACGGGATCCTCCTCTTTCTGTCAATGGAGGAATAGATGCATACGATGATACAGACGCAGCGATTAACGAGAAAAGAGTCATGAAAGGTTCAGAATTCGATACTAGTGAAATATCTGGACAAAATATCATTGGAGGTGTTGACATTAGAAGTGGAAGCGGCGGAGGCATGCCGCATATTGTACATCCAAGTGGGGGGGGGAAGGGTCCTATTATTGGACGAGGCACACGCTCTGACCCCCTCATGCCACATACACCAGGAAATAGTGCTATAACGTATAGCACCAGATCGGGAAAGGGACCTATACAAAGTCCTGGTATATATGGAGGAGGGAAGAATCCTTCGTCTCTACAACAATCACAAAACACTCCAGTAGGCCACCGTGCATGGGGTAGAAAAAATATAGTAGTGCCTGATACTCATGCAAGACCAAGGAGTAGCTCAGAGAATATTTCAGAAGAAGAAGACGAAGAAGAAGAAGAAGAAGAAGAAGAAGAAGAAGAAGAAGAAGAAGAAGAAGAAGAAGAAGAAGACGAAGAAGAAGAAGATGACGATGATGATGATGAAATACCTGAGGATAGATTAGAGAAAGAGTCTGGTGCCTATGGAAAGGGGAAGAAACCTTTCCCTCTACAACCATCACATGGACATCTACCAGTACCTGATCATCATACAAGCTCTGGAAGTAGCTCAGAGGATAGTTCAGAGGATGATGATGATGATGATGATCATGCTGAGAATGGAACATCTGGGCATAGCTTACGGCACGAGTCTGATGCAATGGATTTGGCTGGGGCATTAAAAAATTTCACTGGACAAGGAGCTGAAAGGTATTTAGGTCGACCTTTAAACCTTGGCTATAGCCTTAATGGAGAAAAGACAGAAACTCCTGAAACAAAGACAGATAATTTGTTCAGAATTCTTGACAATGAGATACATCCGCGTCATAGTAATGCCAATGTCACAAGAGCATTAATTACTGGAATGAAAGAAAAATTTAAAGTATTGGGGGAGAATGAGAAGCGAATTCTAATAAAGATGCAACGTATCATAGGGAATACCCTAAAAAAGGCTACATCCAGAACAGATCTTACTCCTTCTGAAAAACTTGGAGCAATCCTACAAAAAGAACGTGCTGAAATAATTCCTCAAGAATTTGGTGAGGAATATTCAACAACCTACATGGAAAGCATACATAATATTATTCAGGAGAATGTGCAGCATATACTACGTATCTTTATGGCTGCTCCTATTGAGCGTTTGATCTTCGATATACTATATAGCTTTTTTGATTCAAAAACAGACGGTCAACTCTCAGAGCGGATGAAAGGTGATTATCGATATATCTTAGCAAGACATTTGGGAATAATGCAGAACTTTGATTGGAAAGATAAGGACTATTCTGTTGCTTGTTTTATGACATGGTAATTATCCATACAAGAGATCACATCAATACACACAAAAGCCATCTATTAAATAAACATGGAGTTAAGGATGTATGAATTGGCATCTAGTGCTTCTCCTTCGTTATAAATAAACATTTAGGAAGGTGTAAAGACATGACTATCTCCAAGGCACGGGAGCCTAGCCATGTTTCATATCATGTTATGATTCTTTGGATTTTAGGGTTATCCATAGTATTATACATATGTGTAGAAGGTATTTTCAGGGAAAGAGTCGTCACAAATGATCGAATGATCACATTAGCATCCTCAATTCAAGAATCAGGGCTCAACAACAATAATCAGAGTGTTTTGTTCAAAGCTACAAAAAGCTTAAGCTTATGTCAAAACATAATTTTTCCCTCGACTGATTTCGCCATTGTATCAGTGAATACTGCCAACATACAGAAAAATGATGGCAGCTACTTTGCAGCCCTTGCTCTTGGAAACAGCATTAAAACATGGACGAATACGGATTTGATTTTTCTTACTGCTCAAAGTGAAAACCAGTCTGCCTACCATGATTTAGAGCTTTATGGGTGGATGATCTGTAATCTTGTAAAGACTGACTCTGATCTCATGGAGGGGAAAAATCCAAAGTTTTTGAAGTTTTATGCCTGGAAGCTGACAGAGTACAGGGCTGTTGTCCTATTGGATCTAGACATGTTGGTCTTACGTAGCCCTATGCATCTGTTCACCATTTTTTTCCCTGAAATGGTTGCTCAGAGTAAGGCTATAGGGGCTGTTCTTGTGCCTGACTTTAAGCCTTCTTATTCGTTCCTATTTTGTAGTCAGAGCAATATCTTTTATCCTACAATCACTTTGAATTCCACTCAGCTAAGGAAAATTCAGACTGAGCTTTTGCTTATCCTACCTTCCCACAAGACCTTTCTGTATTTTACGAAAAGGATACAATCCAATTCCTCACTTGTCTCCTTCAAAGCTCTCGTCAGGCACTATGCCTTGAGCGCGACTCACACAAGTAATAACCTCCTCTATGAACTGCCTGTCGAGTATAATGCCAATGTGACTTGGAAAATATGCCACCCCCATACTTGGCAAAACTTGAGAGTAGTGGTGTTGCATTTTACTGTGGTGAAGCCCTGGACATTCATGCACGAAAACCTCAACTTTTTTGACTTCAGCTCGTCTTGGTACTGCTGGGCCATCGGCCTCAATGATGAATGCGAACAATGGAGAAAAAGCCTCCATAATACCCCCAAAAAATGACTCTGAAGGAGGACAACGGGTCCTTATTTAAGGAGTGGCTATGTGAAAAAAAATGATGGCCAGTAGAACAGAGAAGTGGTTCTTCATACTCCTAAGTACACCTGTGGCCTTCATCTGCTTTGTGAGCTCTATCAAGGTAATACTGGAGGATATCCCTTATCTTTCCCCCAACTGCAACTCCCTCCAATGTGCCTCAGGGTCCATAGCCCAGTTTATAGTCTGGACATGCGTCCTGCTCCTTTGCATGGCTATCATTCTAACTATGGCCTACAACTGCTGCCTATCGTCGGATATTAGCAAATACGGCCCCCCTGGGTCCCCCCAGAGCCTTTTTGAAGATACCTCTGTGATGTTTCGCTCAGAGAAAGAGTGCGAGAGTTGCATGCATAGGCACGTATGACGCTCACGAAGCATACTAGGCTTTGGGCATGGCTGTGAGCAGGCCTGGGGGGTAGGTAGGCATAAGACCTCCACTCCCTGGCGCCCCCGCTGCAACTCTCCTGCGTTGTTGCACCCTACGCTCTCGCATACACACTTGCTGTTGAGGGCTTCCCAGGACCTGCATCCTGCAGCACTTTCATAGGCGCAGCAATGGGACCAACCCTGCAATGAAAACTCGTTTTCCATGCATTTGTTCATAGCCTGATCTGAGCATTGGAAATTGGCAGGGCACGAGTCCCCTAAGCTTAGCCCAAAGGTAGAAAGTAAAGAAAGAAGTAGGAGCTTCCAGTAGCCTAGGTGCATACTTGTACTAAGGCAAGGGCAGCCTTTATACCATAGACACTAAGAGTGTACTAAGACTGTAGCAATTTTTGTACTGCTTCATCCTTGGTATTTAAGGAAAGAAGTAGGAGCTTCCAGGTGCATACTTGTACTATAAGGCAAGGCTAAGAGTGTACTAAGACTGTAGCAATTTTTGTACTGCTTCCTCCTTGGTATTTAAGGAAAGAGGCAGGAGCTTCCAGGTGCATACTTGTACTATAAGGCAAGGCTAAGAGTGTACTAAGACTGTAGCAATTTTTGTACTGCTTCATCCTTGGTATTTTTCAGAAGAGGGGCGACGCGTTGACCCCATGATCTCCAAGACTGGTATGTATCATTAATAAACTTTTGCAAGTCTTCTGCCTTAAGCTTTCCCACGCTCTTGTGTACTTCTTCCAGAATTTGTGGTAGGCCCACATGCAGCCAATCGCCCTGTAGAAGCCCATTGTGTTTATTATAAATTTTCATCCCCTCTTGCAGCAGAGTCGCCTTGCTCATTTGGGATGAATGGGGTTCAAGAAGAATTTTTGCTAGTTCCTTATGTGCAGTGTCTGCATTCTCTGGCAAATGTGCCAACGTATCGATGGCGTGCGTGACAAAGTGGATACCCTCTACTGCCATATGCAGCGATTGCACTGGGTTTTTCAGGGCTTGCTGGTATGCAATGTCAAGGGCGTATGTCATGATCTCATGTAGCCCCGCTGGTTCAAGGTGGATTCCAAAGAATCCAAGGCAGCTCTCGCAGTGGTGGCACATGTTGGGCCCGAGGCACATTTTGAAGGCCCTGCTAGCAACATACTTTCCGAGAATCGAGCCAATAGGTGTGAGCTCTGGGTGCTGTGAAAGCCAAAGAAGCATTGTCCGCAGAAGCTCTGTCTGCTTGGCGATTTCCTCTGGATCAGTAGTGTCAAGAAAGTGGAGGGCAGACTCCATCTCTTCGCCCCCAAAGAGATTACGGACGCTCATATGCTTTTTTTCGCGTGTAAAGGCACCTGGAAATCGTGTTATATATATATAATCGTCTTGTTCCTTCAAACTGCCACAGTAAATTCCAAGTGTTAATCCTAATAAGTCTAAGTAATAATAAGCCATGCCTGGAAACACTCTGCCTTGTATCGTCCTAACTATTTTGGTTGCAGTATGGGCTGACGACGCGTGTATACAACAACCTTCTCTCTCTGGGCCAAGTGTCCTGGATTTACCTCTATGCGGCAATGGGGTTTTAGATCCTGGAGAGGTCTGTGATGATGGCAATCGTGTAGGAGGGGATGGTTGCAATGCCTGGTGCAGCGCATTCGATAGAATAACCAAGGTGTGTACATTGGCGGGGCAGAACAGTTTCTACGCATCCTCAGGACCCCAAAAACGATGCATTTCAAACACTCTTTCCCTAACATTGCATAATAGCCTCCCTGTTTCACAGGCGTTTTTCTGTAGCCTTAGTGCCATAGCAGCGTCCCCTAGTGGATCCTACATCGTTGTAGCAGAGGGGGGGCTTTTGCTAAGAATAGACCTCTACACAGATATGGGCATGAGTAGTGTGTCTGTGTTCCCCGCCACCATCACGAATTATTTATTTTCCAAGTTTTGTTCGCTCTTTGTACTAGCAGATGACACTGTGATTGCCAACGAATGCGCACAGCAGAAAATGGTTCTTTTCTATAATGCGGGAAAGCAGTACAGACAGATCCTCTCGCTCCCATTCATGCCAACCCCTGTACGGTCAAGGGCGTATCGAGACGGTGATCTGATTCTCATGGCTGGAGTCCCACTCTCCATAGACTCTACCATGTGCGTTGAACTCTATGCCTTCAACATTACAAGCACAGAGGGCTACACATTTGCTTCATTGCCCTGTGTGGCCTATAACGTCATTGAGGGCGGCAATATATACCCCTCGTTCTCCTTGGATGGGATGGTGCCTTATCAGGTAACCATGGAGGGCTGCAAAGTGCCCTCTAGTTCAGTCTTCTGCTATGTGATCTACATGGACAGGAGTGATATGCAGATTGTCAAGGCATACATATCGGTAGAGGGGGGCATGGACGTGCAGTACTATGCAAGCACCAATGATGATGCCAATGTACTGGGTTCACCGTTGGTTCTCACTAGCAAAGCTTCCAGGATGACATACAGCCTTACAGGAAACTGCTTCACTGCCCTCAACGGTGGAACGCCTCTCGTGAAATTGACGCCGCCCATGATCGCTCTTGGTAATACATGTGGTCTGCTTCCCTTCACAACCTCTTCTGCTGCATGCAGTATGCCTCTCAATAATCCATTCATTACAGAGATCGCCAGCTCGCCATATCTACTGCCCCAAGGCCTATCCTCTCGCCTTCAGCACCAAACGCTCTTGAAAATCTTCAGCTATAACGCGTCCTCGCCAAGCACAGGCCTGCCTCTCTACAGGCAGATTCTGGATAACACTCACAATGGTACAGTACCCATCGATTTCGTGGAGATGCCTGATACCAGGGACATAATCTACATCACACAAACGTCTGTGGGGCTCATCAGCACCAAGGGCATTGTATTCATGGACTTGTTCAATCCAGGGTTCTGCAGAGCTACGCAGGCAATCCTCTGCCCCTTTGCTATGTTTGGGTCTGTGGGGGGGGTATGCACCCCCTGTACCCAGGCTGATTCCAGCGTAAGCGCTCAGATCCAATGCGTAGGCAGCACTGGTGGTGGTTCACAGCGTAGATTATTATCAACTTCCTCCTTTCAAAGCCCTCCATATACAAAGATGGGCCTCATTGTGACTAAAAGTGTAACCAAGGACCTGCTGGATGCGCTGGTAAATTATTACTTGATGGCAAAAGGCTTCCCATGCACTCACTCGGGAGGATCGAGTATGACGGCCTTTGAACCGTACAACATGCTGGCTGATGCAGCAGAGGCACAGATGAGCATTAACGTTGCACAGCAACAAACCTTCCAATTAATCACACAGGCGGGTATCAGGGATGGGCGAAATTATTTGGTAGATGTCTCAGATGAATACATGGTCAGATGGTCCATAAACAATAGCACTCTAGTGGATGCGCTCCATACTCCCTCCTCCTCTTATGTAGCAGTGGCAGCTGGTCTTAATAACACAGCCCTCAAAAATTGTGGTTTCACACAAGATTCGCTACAGATATTTACTCAACTGGATAATTCGTCATGTAGATTTCTGGTCAATAGGGACTTTCAAAGAGCATGGTTGCCATGTGTTCTTCAAGAAGTCTCATCCCTTTTTACAACAACAAGCTCAAACGCTTCAAAAAGAAGAAGGTCATTGTTAATGGCCCAGGACTCCCCCTCTGCGTATCTATCAATGGCTTCGCAACAGCCAATGGCTGTGGAGCATAGCCAGAGTACATTCTTTTCACAGACTCTGGTGTCCTACAGTAATGCTAATGCAGTTACTGATACCATTGGGCTTGGGGGGGCTCCTTCACAGCCAAGTATATCCAACAGTGACAACAATGGTAACACACTCCTTTCGTCCTCCTCATTCTGGATCATTGTGGGGGGTATAGTAGGTGGCTTGCTCATGGCAATAGCAGGGGTGATAGTTGTCTACTACTTTTGCCTTTCACCATCCAAAAAATCAAGATATGCTACAATCGCAAGTGATGATGCAGAGGAGGTTGATAACGATGGAGGAGAAGGGTTCAGCGTGATGCGCAAAAGAGTTTAATCCTTTGACGTAACTTTGTGCGCTCAACAGCGCATCGTGTGCTCAACAGCATAACTGGAAAAAATGCACACTGATATGGCAAGGAGCATTGTGTGCTCAACAGCATGACTGAAAAAATACAAACTGATATGGCATTGTGCGCTCAACAGCATAACTGAAAAAATACACACTGATATGGCAAGGACCATTGTGCACTCGACAGGGATAAATCAATGCTATTTTAGATATGCTAAAATGAACCATCCACATCCTGATGATAACAACGACGACAATATACATCTAAAACCAAATCCACCCTTGGCAGCATTTGAGCTGCCGAATGAAATATCCGAGGACGACCAGATCCTGCTTTCTAGTATTTTGAGTGTCCTCTGCTCATTGGAGATCTGCACCGCCTACAAGGTGCAACCCATTGTCTCTAAAGCCCAGGGACCTACTGCCTTTGGATCATATCTTATCAGGGGTTCTCTGGATGAGGATGTCTTTGAGGTGAGTATGGAGGAAATGCATCACATCTTCAGTGCCAATCGTCTGAGAATAGAACATATTGCTGTCGCTCGCTGTGAGGGCAAAAACGAGCTCCTCATCAAGGTCTTGAATTCCAAGCAAAGGGTTATGCTTACTAACCTTCATTCCTCCACCTTCATAGTCTGTAACAAGAAAAGGAAATTCGAGGTGTTTTTGGGCTCATCTGAATGAAGGGAAATTAAAAATTAAAATGCAACATAGCCAAGGGTCTATGCCTGAAGCGCTCCCTGTTTACACATAGTAGCTACTCTTTAAATATATTCGCTGGACCCGCCTTAGACCAGGAATGGCTTCATGAGTATCACCCATGGCAGATGACAGAGATCCTGCTCTGAATCTTTGTCTCATATGCCATCAAGGGGGGCCTGATGCGCCTGCTCCGTGCAATTCCTCTGCTCTCTGCTTCCATAAAAGCTGTCTTAAGATGGCACGGGCCATGCAAGTGGAGCGGAATCTCCCCGTCAGATGCCCACATTGCAACCTTGCGTTGAATTCTGGCACACAGGATGATACGAAGCCTGCTGTAATAGAGCTCATCTTGTATACAATGCGCAGCATATTGCAGCGATGGTTCCAGAAGAGGGAAACTGGTTATTGGATTCAACCTCCTGAGCTCGTTTACATCAAGGATTCTTTCATAGATTCCTCTATGCATCATCATATGTGTTTTGAATTGAAGGTGGGGATCCTACAATTTCTGCTTGAATCTTTCACTTGCTCAGATAGCCTTGATCTTCTACAGCAATGTCCTTCGCAAACCCTGATCACAAGGAAGGAGGATAATCTGCAACTTCTTTTCATACAGGACTCTCCTCCTAACAAGATTCATGGTGGTCAGGATACAGCATGGATCTGCCATTGTATAGACGCTGCAAATAACATAAAGATTACGTTGGGGATATCGCGCTTGGCAGTCATTGATTCTATGGGGCGTTTTATCCAGGATGGCTACAATATCTTTGGTCAGCAAACCAGATTCGTATCCAGGAGGAGAATGTGTTTATGAACACAGGCATTGGCTATTATTATTCTGTAGCTATAGCAGACGACCCCTGGGCCTGAGGAGGAGAATGTGTTTATGATCAGTGGCGTTGGCCACTATTATTCTGTGGCTATAGCAGACGACCCTTGAGCCTGAGGAGGAGAATGTGTTTATGAACAGTGGCGTTGGCCATTATTATTCTGTAGCTATAGCAGACGACCCCTGGGCCTGAGGAGGAGAAAGTGTTTATGAACACAGACATTGGCTATTATTATTCTGTAGCTATAACAGGCGACCCCTGGGCCTGAGGAGGAGAATGTGTTTATGATCAGTGGCGTTGGCCACTATTATTCTGTAGCTATAGCAGACGACCCCTGGGCCTGAGGCCCCTTTTTCTTTAGCAATGAAATTTGGCTCGATATTTTTTCATCCTCTTCTTCATCATCCACCGCTATGGTGCACCGATTTTCCTCGTTCCATGAAGATGGTTGCTGGTCTTGGGGTAGGATCTTGGCGTCTGTAGGAGAGGGAGCATGTTCTTCACCTCCTGTTCTACTTGACAATAACACCGATTGAGAGAAGCCTTCCGCGTGCAAATCAGGATCATGTACCTTTCCATGGAGGTAAAAGCTCAATGTGATGTAGTTTGCTAATAGATCCCCTAGCAATCTGAACAAAAGAAGATCGAGCTGACCAAAGGCAATGTATATCACAAAGAGCTGCGTGAAGGAGCAATAGGTAGACCATGTGCTTGTGATGAAGTAATATGTGAATGCAGTGTGGGGAATGAACTTATTCTTTGTATCCTGCATGAACAAAAAACGAAGCTTAATGTATAAACAGAAGGATGCAGAAACAAAAGTAAAAGTTGAATGGAGAGTAGACCTGTACAAAATTCAGCACATGAGGTACCAGACTATCGGCGATTAAATCCGTCACAAAGGTGTGGAAGACAATCATAGTGACCAATATGTTATACTTGTAGTAGGTGTCAATGGACACATGTAAAAATGTCAGCTCAGTCCTGGGTCCAAAGGCCATGAACTTCGATCTTGCAAATACTCCAAGTTCTATCAACACCATCACCACCACACTCAACCAACAGCACATCAAGATCGCCATAAACCGCAGATCCATAAAGTACTTCTTCAGTAAAAGCTGCCAGTTATGTCCTACTCCTAACCCCGCCATATCTCTACTGATATCTTGGCACTGCTATATATTTGCAGATGTCCTAGACGAGGGGCATGCCCAAATGTATTTGCCTATTTTGTTTTGGTTTTTGTTATATATAAATAGCTCTGTTTATCGTCTCATACCCCTTTTCTTTTGAATTGGGTAAGTAGCCACATGCTTTTTTTCGTTATAATGCTTCTTTGCTTTACGCCTACGGACGCCTGCGATGCTGGCTTCTATTACACAGACCCAAGTCGCCCCTATCTGTGCCTGCCGTGTCTAGCTGGGAATTACCAGCCCAATACTGGCCAGACTTTCTGTTATCCATGTGGCATTGGCAGGTACAGTGACCACAATCAGGCCATAACATGCACCCAGTGTCCTGCAGGGAAAAGCACACTTGATTCTATAGGGAATGCGATTTTCAATGCTACCTCATGCTCCTTTTGCCCACCCACCAAGCTTCTTGTCTTATCAGGAGCTTCGGGGGTTGAGTGTGATGTTTGTCCAGTCAACCGTTTTTGCAATTTCAATGGATCCCACGCTTGTTCTACACCACAGCTTGGTGTTTCCTATATTAGACCATCTGAGGTATGCACTGCCGCCAGTGATGCTGTAGTTCGCTCATGCACTCCATGCCTTGCATCGATATCATATGCCTACCAGCCCTGTACTCTGACCACAGATACAGTATGCAGACCATGCAGTGTATGCCAGATAGCCTCCATGAGTCAATACGAACTGGCCTCCTGTACCACTGCCAATGATACACAATGTGCTCCATGCAGTAGAGCGAATGGTGATATGCATGTGGGAGGGCGCTGTAACCCCTGTCCTGCAGGCGCTGTACTCATGAGCAACACATCGCTAGCCCTCAATAGCAGCAAAACCTGCCCACTGTGCCCCTCCAACACCTACAGTCCTACTCCGAATTCCGCCTCCTGCATCAAGTGCCAGCTCAATTATACCTCTGCTCCAGGCTCCACACGTTGTGTCCTTCAGTGTAAGTCTGGGTATTACGCCCCCGATGGTATTAGCGGCTGCATCCCTCTGACCTCTGCCAGATCCATGATAGCTGCCCATGATCCGAGCTTTTCACAACTGCAAGCTGCTGCCCCAACATCTGACCCTAGCCAATTCATGGTGGCACGACTTTATATTTTGACCTCTAAATCTGCAGCAGTGACCAAAAGTAGCCAGCTGTACTTGATGAGCAACCTTGGGATTTCGTGGCTCTTTGCAGGTGGCTTTTCAGGCACAGCGGATGGTGTAGCAGAGGATGCCTCCTTCGGCATCATCACACAGATAGTATGGGACCCCCTCTCGAATGCGTATCTGGTGCTTGATCAGCAGCCGAGCAACTGGGTGTTGCGATGGGTCACCTACCCGGATGCCAACGTCACGTCTGTGAATACCACTAGCCAGGGGTTATCATCATGCTCTGCAGCCATCTCAGTGCCCAATCAAGCAGGAAACTTTCTCTTGGCAGCGGTTTCCTCGATAGAACAGCAAATGGTACTACTTCAGATTCAGCTGGATCTGCTACCCTCTGCGCAATTGGCCTCCTCCATACCCCTTTATGTTCGCCAAGTTTCTCCGAATACTCTATGGGGCTACTACCTGCCTGCTCTTGTCATGCCTATAGCGCTGCAATTGGATGGGCCATATATAGACACTTCCCTTCAGCAACAGCAGCCCTCCTTGTTTCTTCTAGATCAGGGCCTAGTTTTCCTGTGCCTTCCGTACCAGCTCCCTTTGCAACTTTGTGGTGGCGGGGCTGGGCTTATGCAAGGAAACCAGGGAGAAACGATCCAATGCTCTCGTGTTTCCCTCGAGGATAATGGTGCTATCGATCTCGTCAGCTATCCAGCATCGTCTTCTTCTGATGCTATATCCCTCTACATTCTCTTTTTCAATGAGAGATGGTCAGGTATCGCGCATCTATATCTGACCCTGCATCTGGGTCCTACTGCCTCCGACGGCCTCAGTGCATACACAGTCATCCAAAATCCCAGTATCCTCACCCTGGTCTGGATCAACACAGATACCGATCCAACTCGACCCAGTATTCCCTTGCGCTTTATCACTACAAATCTGCTGCATCTTGTCTACAGTCAGGGCTCCTCTCAAGCCCAGATTAGTACCATGGGGCTCCATGGCTGTCTATGCAATAGCGGTATGTACTGCAATTCGCAACAGCAGTGCTTGGATGCTCCCTTAGGCACACAGGCCCCTGACCCATGGAGTGTCGCCTCTGAGCCATGCCCACTGGGCTATGTTAGGACCACTTCATCAACCATATGCGAACCCTGCCCCCAGAACTACACCACATATGCTCTAGGTTCTTGGTTCTGTGAGCCCATCTGCCCTGACAACGCCTTCTATTACCAATCCACATGTATCCCCTCTTGCAATCAATCCCTTGGGCTTTACCATGACGTTCTCCTAGGTCACTGCTTACCATGCTGGCTAGGATCTATGACCACTGGAGGGAGGGGACTGGAGAGTTGCACCCCCTGTGCCCCTGGCACTTTTGGTATTTCACCTGGAGTATGTGCACCCTGTCCTTCTCCACAGATAACAACAGAGACCTTTGCTGCTACACGCTGTATGCCGAGCTCCTCTTCTGGCTATTGCGATGACGGAGGAATCACTTGCCCCTCAAATCTGAATACATTATCGACTGTCTTGGAGCCAACAGAGCCCATATCTTCTTTGCTGGTCCTGCCCAATGGCACAGTACTATCCTTTTTTATCCCTGATCAGCCACTTGTTTTTATGCAATTCTGCACTCAATGCACAGCCCCAGGCACCATCTTTCAAGCAGCCTCTAATGCCTCATGTATTCAGCGCGCAGAAAATTTTCAAGTATCGTCTGGGATGCCAGCGTCCACTCTTTGGGCGGGGTCCTGTGATACAGTGGCCACCACACAAGACCATGTGGCCTCAGGCCTTTTACCTCCCATCTATGGTCTTCATCTCATGGAGTTTCCGCAGCACGTGCCTGTTCTTTACATCTCATCCATGCTTGCCCTTCAGGATGCAGCCCAACCTTGCGCAGAGGTGTATGCCCTCTCTACCTTTGACAAGACCATCACATCCTACATGTCCCAGGATCTCTTGAAGCGCCCTGTCATCCTTCTTACCCAGTGCATCCTGCAGCCCATAGTCCTAGCTAGTAACAATGGCATGATTTACGCTGCCATAGGCTCTAATCTCTATTCAGCTCAGGCTCAAGGACCTGGCGCTCAGCCTCAGGGCCTCTTCACAGAGGATCCTATACTACAGGTAGACAGAGGAAACATTCTTTTCATCAGCGCTGTGCCTTCGCAGCTTCTTCCTGGTTCCGATCACCTCTTCATCACCACCGATGCAAACACTGTGCTGTCAGTACCCCCAACCGCCTTCATGGCCAATGGATGGGAGAGCATCCTTGTAGGACCAGCACCTGCTCCGATTTTGGGGATGGGGGTGGCAGGCAGGCGCGCCTTTCTCTGGTATCATCTGAACCATCAGGACTTCATATCAGAGATCCTCTTCTCCAACGTGCAGGGCTGTATGCTGGGCTATGTGCTGACCTCTCTGCAGGCCTCAGAGCTTGGCGTCTGTATCCAGGCGGGCAGGGGTTACTACACTGATCCACAGACCCAGCAGCTTGAATCGTGTCCCCCTGGTACTTATGGACCTTCCCCAGCCGCCATCGATTGCATACCATGTCCATCAGGCTTCATAGCCCCGTACCTCGCCTCGGCCATCTGTTCTCCATGCCCTGATGGTTATGTCTCCTCTGCAGACGCAACACAGTGCTTTGCTCATGGCTGCCCGTCAGGGACCACCTACAATGGCCAGGGAGGATGCACTCAATGCTCTCCCGGTTTCACCTTTCAATCCAACCAGGGCTGTGTTCCTTGTCCAGCCGGCACCTTCTCCCTTCTGCCTGATCTAGTATGCCTACCTTGCCCTGCAGGCTATACCTCTCCCTCTGGAGCCCACTCTTGTGTAGTGGTTTGTGATACCCTTGACCAGTGTAGCTATGACGGCCAGGAATGCTCCAGCCTCACAAATGAGTACCAGATCCTTTCCCAGATCACCATGTCCTTGCCCTTACCGTCCCAGGTCCTTGCCATTACAGTCGATGATAACGGGGGGGTATTCTACACGGACGGAGCTTCCATCAAGTACTATTTTGACGACTGTGCCTCTTACGACGCACACTGCCAAAAGATAGGCACTGACCTCCTACCTTCGGGTGCAGCTGGGTACTTCTTCTCTGCCCTGGCCATTTGCAATACCTTGTTACCATCCGCCAACTCCGGATGCCCCATCTATCGTAATCTCTATGTCACATCCCTTATTCAGAGCAGCGTCTATGTGCTCAAAGTTTGCCAGCAGGAAATGGTGGGCCCCGTCGACCCAGCCGCCACAGTCTCCGCATTCGTGCCTGCACTCACCCTCTTGGCAGGAAGCCGGTGGTCCAGTTTCAGTGATGGCCCGTTTCTCAATGCTCACTTCAACCAGCCAGCTGACCTTGAGTTGAATCGTGCATGTACGCTTCTTTACCTGAGCGATTTTGCAAACCACAGAATCCGTTTGCTGAATCTGACATCAGGAATGGTGTCTACGCTCGTGGGCTCAGGACAGGCTTGCTGGAAACCAGGGCTTGCTACCTGCTCCTTGAGCTCTAGGGGCTGTGACGCCTCGGCCAATGATTGCGCTTCCCTGCAATATCCTCTGGGTATAGGCCTTAGCGAGGATGAGAACTCGCTGTACATTGTCGCCAACATCATCAACTCCCTCTTCGTTCTCACTTCTCTGAAACAGCCAGCGGCAGCACAGCTCGCCAATATATGTGGGTTCACATACACGAACATGGCCTATGGTAGCGTCGTGCAGTGCAACCTCAACCCTCCAGAGTCTAAAGGCTGCATGCTCTACAAGCCCTTTGACGTCGCCCTTTTCGACATGCAGGCATACGTGGGGGTCACACAGGGCATCACCAAGATTTTTGGCAATGGTATGCTCTTAGGCGATGGCCAATGCGAGCAGGTGGCCGGTCAGTACTTTGATTTGCAGGCTACCGGCCTTCGTGATGGAACCATGCCCATTCCTAACACGAATGATCAAGCCAATCTGGTCTCTCTGTTGAATACTCCTTTCAAGTTGGCCATCGCCAAGGTCAAGGGCGTGCTATATTTCGCTGATATGATGAATGGCGCCGTACGCAGGGTCCTTGTTGGTACGATCTGTGTTTGTCCTGTCGGATCTCAGCTCTTTCCAAACGCCAACAGCTGCTACAACCCGTCCCCTGATTGGGCCCAGTTGCCCATGCCCACCTGTAATGCTTCACAACTCGGTAGTTTTTACGCCCTACCTGGTGATGCAACATGCTCTAGAAGCTGTGCTGATGCCAAGGCGCAGGGCTTTATTGCAGCCCCATGCCTCTCTTCCTCCCGTCCTCCACAGGGTCGCTTTACTCTCCTCACATACTCACAGCTCTTGGCTCCATTGTCCACACCGCAAAGCTCTATGAACGCGGATTGGTATGGGGATGTCACCTCTCCTCACATCCCTGTCCCCATCACATGGAATGCCATCTTCTTGTCCACTTCCCCTGTTGCCTACCGCCAAGGATCTATCCCTGGACGAGCACCATACAGCAACGGCGATTTTGTCACGCTGACATTTAACGGCAACTGCTGGGCCATCGAGACCCACTACCCACTGCAGCCCAAGCTCCTCCTTCCGGGGCTTTGGTACCCTTGTGGTAACACCATCCTCGCTTCAGATGCTGACGCCTGTACATGCTCCACTTCTGTCTTTGCCTTTGAGCAGACCCCCTCTACGGTCCAGGAGGAGATTGCAGCGGCTGCGAATCCGAATAAGCGTTGGCAGGCTTTGCGAAATGCAGCCACCTTGGGCCAAGCCATGGAGCTCTCACAATGTGCCTCTCCAGACATGGAAAACTGCGCGACACCCGTTACTCAAAACTCTATGTTTATGATGCTCGGCACGGACCAGCAGGCCCCCTCAGTTTGCCATGCGTATAAGGAAGGGCCATGCTTTCCCACCGCCTTGCAGCACCATAGCACTAGCGACATCCAAAATGTGAGGCTGCTAAACTCTTGGAAGAATTTATGGGCGCAAGACGGAATCCAAAACGTTCAATGCAAAATCGGATGGCCTGCCCATTTTTACTGCCCTAATGGTTATACCTGGATTCCACCTGCCAATTTTCCGTCTTGCTCGACCATGCAATTACCAGCGCTTGCCACCTGCGTGTCTTGCATGCCAGGAACCTATTCCTTTCTAGACTCGCAAACAAAGCTAAGTACGGGAGGGCCGTACCAATGTGTCCCTTGCATGCAGGGCTTCTTCTCGAGCGCTCCCGGAAGTACAGCCTGCCTTCAATGTCCCCAAAATACCTTTTCCACTTCACAGGGCTCTACTGCTTGCAAAGCCTGCAACCCAGGAACCTTCACTGTGCTCCCTGCTGCCTATTCGCAAGACCAATGCGTAGATTGTCCTCCTGGGACGGGGGACTGTGCCCAGTGCATCCCTGGAGAGTACCAGGTTCTTTCCGGACAGCCCCATTGTGACGTCGTGCCTCCCGGCCACTTTAGTGCACTCCCCAACGCCACCCTTCCCATGCCATGCCCACCAGGCCAGTATCAGCCCATTGAGGGTAGGACAAGCTGCATTGCATGCCCTCCATTCTCCACAAGTACAGCTGCAGGTACAGCGTGCACCCCCTGCCCCCCTCTCCAGCAGGCAGGATGCCCTTCCTTGAGCATAGGCAACATTTGTGGCGCTGGCTGTGGCTTGAACCAATACTATGACTCTGCCAAAAAGACATGCACTACTTGTCCAACGGGCACCCTCAACCCTCTTGACCCATGTTCCACAGACCCTAATGTCTGTACTGAGCCTATAAGGCGTGATTTCTACATTCTCTCCAATGGCTCCATAGTACGCTGCGCATCGGGCACACAGGCCACGAGCGATTTCAGCGCGTGCATGGATTGTGTGGCAGGGTGGTATTCAAATGACCAATCCAAGGGTTGTCAACCATGCCCACCAGGCAGCATATCAACGTCCAAACGCGCCATATCCTGTACCCCTTGTGCCCCAGGCTACACCACATGCTCCTCTGGCTCCTGTACAGGTCAGATATTATGTACTTCATGTGATCTGGGCACCTATGCCCCCGTCGCAGGCACCCCCGAATGCCTTCCTTGCAATGCTGGTTTTGTAGCGAATAGCTATGGCAGCATAGGCTGTAAATCATGCCCTCCCAATACTGTGGCCCCTGCTAATGGCATGTACCTTTGCAACACAACGTGCAATACCACTTTGGGATTCTATGCCTCACAGGGAGATAGTGTCTGTAGCTACTGTGCTGGAGGATTCATCAACACTTCATGTCAAAAATGCGGTCTGGGGCATTATCTCGTTCCGTTGCCACAGCGCCATTGCGTGCAATGTCCACTTGGCCAGGTGAATATGAACAACCCACAGAGCGAATCCCTCGCCTCGTGTACCACATGCCCTTCGCCTACAGCATATGCATCTCCAGATGCTCTGCAATGCATAGAGGCGATACCAGGTTATGTGCCGAACGGAACCTTTGCCTCACCATGCCCACCTGGTACCTATAGGAACACCACCCAGACTTCGTGCCATCTATGTGCTCCAGGCTCCATAGCCCCTCTTCCAGGCCAAACATCCTGTGCCTCTTGCGATTCAGGCCAGTACGCTGCCAACTGGGGGCAGAGCATATGCAGTCTATGCCCTACAGGCAAGGTCTCTGTCCCTTCCTGGGGCAACAGTGTGGGCTGCGAGCCATGCGCCCCTGGGTCGTACCAGACCAACGGATGGCTGTGTACCTCCTGTCCAAAGAACTTCTACTGCCCAGGAGGAGGCAGCTTTGGATTTGCCTGCATACCACCACAATACACTAACAACATAGGAGCTACTGCATGCTTGACATGCCCTGATTGGACCTCCTATGATGCTGTGACATCCTCCTGCCAGCCTTGCGCCCCTGGCAAATTCATGCGCTTTATAGGCCAATACATCTGTACCAAGTGCCCCGCAGGCACATACCTGCCCTTCTCCGGATCCAATTCATCCTCAGATTGCAAGCAGTGTCCAGCAGGCAAGGTGGCGATCAACATGGGTACTCAACAATGCAACTTGTGTCCGTCCCCAGGCACCACCCCATCCTCTTCTACACATTGTACACCTTGCAGCCCTGGCTCTTACAATACAGATGGAGGGCTTTGCATGCTATGTCCTCCTGGGACCTATGCCTCAGGCTATGGCCTCACATCGTGTACAGTGTGCCCTGCAGGCACATTCCAAAAGGCTCCAACCGGAGGTGTGGCCTGCCAGACATGCCCAGCTGGAAGCATTTCTGATGGCTCCACAGGACTGGAATGCCTTTCTTGCGTGCTTTGGGGTAGCACCTTCTTCGCCTCTATGCCAGGCCAATCCGTCTGTTTGCCAAAAATCTCAAAATGCAGCATCACGCAGTACCTCAACCTCAGCCTGAACCCTGCCCTGAACAACGGCTGTGTTACTTGTACCCCTTGCAGATCCGACCAGCTGGCCATTCCTTTGCAGCAGCAGCTGGCCACTTCTATGCATCTGCTCACACAGCTCCAAACAGAGTCCTTTCTCAGTGAGCTTTGCCCTGGAACTACGCAGGCCCCGCTCTACCAATGCATCGATAACACTCCAAGGGCAGGTCAGTACCTCGCCATCGATCAGGCAGTGGGTGCTGCAGCCGCCTCCGTTGCGCTGGACCCTTACTCCTTACAGCAATGCACAGATCCTCTCTTTGACAGCTCGGTTGTCGCATGGGTGGCAGGCTTGGATATACAGGCCTGTTATGTGGGATGTCTCTATGGCATACGCTCCGCTGCTGTGAGGCGGTACGTCAATACCAACCCTTATGCACCCTACGCAGAAGATCCTATGAATAATGTTTTTCTGCAACGAATGATCCCTTATGCTCCCAATATATGCACCCCATGTCCTACTACAGAATGCCCCTTGGGTAGGTACAGACCCGACTATGGAAATGGCTGTGGACCTCCTTGCGCTCTGCCAGACTACCAGCTCACGATATGCAACACATTGGATACAGCCCAAGGCTGCACAGGATTGTGCACCAATAGGCCCCCCAATTCTGGCTATATCAATGGAGGACCCGTATTGGGTAAAAATTGGTGTCCATGGGCTTGCCTTCCAGGTTGGCATGTATCCGATAATGCCACCGTGTGTCTACCTTGTCCACCGAACCAGCTTGATCTTGGCGTAGCAGCTGCTTTATGCAACTCTACTAATTATGTCATCCTTCCTTTCGAGCAATGCATGCCTTGGCATACCAGCCTCGATCTCTGCAAATACTGCCCGCCACTACCCTATGCTACCCTCTTGGGATGGAATCCAGGCACATCTTGTCAGTACCAGTGCTTCTCTGGCTATTACCTCAACACATCGTATACGATGGCCAACTCTTCCGTACCAGGCCTGAAATGTTTACCCTGCAACACCATATGGCTTCAAAATTGGACCATCTGCCCCATAGGTTATTTCCTCGATGAAAGTCAATGCAACGCAAATGGTGCTGTACCTCAGTGTATGCCATGCAATGCAGCAAACCCGCTGACCACCTTAGTCACTAATGGAGAACACAATCATCCTTCTCATTGCAGAGTCATTTGCAATGCAGGATTCCATACCGTAACAGTATCCACTGGTGTCTATATGGCTAGAACCGACCCCTTCTCGAAGTATCCTTTTCTTGATGATGTGCAATGCATACCATGCAGCCCTAGCGACCATCGCTCCTGTACCATCACTCTCGCATCCAATCAATCGCAATGCTTCCCTGGATTCTTCAGAAATCTCACAATCTCAGATGATCAGAGCAACAGCTGTGTCCTATGCAGAGAGAGCGCCCAGTGTCCAAAGGGCTTTTACGCCCTTCCATGTGACGGCACCAATGTCACGGATGCTCCATGCCTTCCATGCCCCATGCTGCCACCCAACCAGCAGTTTGTAGACTACTCCGCGTTAAATGGACCGAATGCAGCAAGAGTGATTGTCACACAGGGGATCGGATGCCCTAGAGCTTGCATCAATAACTATGTTCAGGCACAGGACAATCCCAATCAATGCATCTCGTGCCAACTTGACGTGGCCCAGAAAATGCAGCCAGGCGACTGTCTTCGCCCTGGCTTTCAGCCCCCACTTTGCGCATTCATCTTTTCCTTTTGGAATGCAACCATTGGTCCAGCGTGGTGGGACGCAGCCCATGCACCCCCTTATCTACCCTACACTCCGAATCCAGTCAGTAGGGCAGGCATCTGTTGGGCATGTCCATTAGGGACTGCCACGCTCCCAGATAGTACAGACTTATGTATTACCCTCCCTGGATATAGCTCTAGCTCCCTGATGCCTACTGCCAAGATGCCAATTCCTTCTCTACCCAATGATGTCTATTTTACCATGCAGAGGCCTAAGCTCCAGGTCCTCACGCTCTCCCCTCAGGCATATACAAAAAGCCAGAAGAGGAGGCTCCTTGTCACTGTCCAGACTTCTTCAGCAGCTAGAGATCCATTGGCCCAATCAACTACTACTAGTACCGCTTTGGCGACTCTGCCCAATTCAGACAATGGACAACAACAGATCATTCCTAGGCCCTGCCCCTATGGAACATACAAAACGTCCAACGGCCTTGGTAGCTGCCTCGTTTGCCCACAAGGTTCCTCCACAGCCCAGACCACAAGTGTCTCCAAGGCTGCCTGCATGTGCGACTACGGCTACTACAAGGCCAATGCAGGAGGCCTCTGTTTGCCCTGCCCCATCGATACCTTTCAGAATTCATCCATGTCCATCCAGGCAGTGACCAATGATGTCTACTACACATGCATACCATGCCCTGCAAATCAAAGCACACTGGGCAATCAGGGGGCCACACGATGTACATGCGCCCTTGGCTTCTATGCAGTTTCGCAGGACACTTGCGAACAATGCCCGGCCAATTCCTTTTGTCCACCCTGCACAACCACAGATGCAGTCTGCCCTACCCCCATCCAGGACTGCTTCCCTGGGTCCACTTCGCCCCCTGGAAGCTTCACAGTGAATAATTGCACATGCAAGGTGGGATTCATGTGGGCCACACGTGGCGCCTCCGTTACCGATAGCACCAAGTTTTACTGTATGGCACTACCTCAGGGAGCAGAAGGTGTGGATCCTCAAACAGGACTCTTGGTCTGTCAATCAGGATGGACTAGAAGCCAGATGGGGACCTCTTGTCAGCTCTGCCCACCTGGTTATTATGCTATGGTAGATGCCCAGCAGCAAAACATTATGCTGTCCCGTCAGGGGAAACCGTTTTGCATACCATGTCCCATAAACACCTACAATCCAACCTTTTCCGCTATAGGAGCCTGTACATTATGCCCATCCCAGCAAATCACTTTGGGGATGCAGGCAACAAGCATAGCCAACTGCACCTGCCCTCCTGCCACAATGCTCTCTGTCAAGGGGGGGTGCGTTGGCTGCACTACGAATCAGTATTCTACTATGGCTATGAGCTGCAGGGATTGCCCTCCCAATTCACTGGCACAGCCAGGAGCAATGTCCTTGGCAGACTGCCTTTGTATACCAGGCTACGAGATGGTCAACATGGCCTGTCAACAGTGCCATCAAGGGTTTTACTCACAACAGAGTTCCGTTGGCAACTGTACAGCATGTCCTTTGGGCAGTACCACGGCAAGTACAGGATCCAATTCTGTGGGCGCATGTGGCGCCTCCCCAGATCTTTGCCTGGATGGCTTTGCCTGGAGGCAGGGTGTGGGTTGCTTTGCTAAGGGGCCTCTCCCGTAGCTCTCTCCGCTTCTCTCTCCCTCTGCTTCTCTCTGCCTGCGAATAATCAATGAATGCACATAAATGTGCCAGGTAAGGCTTCAGTAGAGTGGGCTGCTTTATTCATTGGGTCAAAAACATACCTATTGGCATAGAAAGATGAGACTATGCTGGTTTTTTTGTCCCTTCCCTCTATTTTTAGGCAAAACATAAGTCTGTTATCCATCCATGAGGACAAGGATATAGATCTTTTCTTTGATTTCCTAGACGCCTAGTAGACGGGTTGGAGATTCTCCATCATGCCCATGCAACCCCTTGGTGACCCTAATAATCGTAGTACTTGCTTGATGGCCTTGGCTTGTAATAATTATCTGAGGCTTGTTGCGCAGTGTCTGCTAAAAAGTAGAGGCTATTATTTTTGAAAATATAGGAGGCAGTTTTCATAGACCTCTTTCCTCTCTCCCCCCGGCCATCCTCTTCCTCCTCTTCCTCCTCATCTGCACTTCCCCCCGATCTTCGCGTAGAGCTCCTCCTAGAATCCGTCATTCTGTTTGTTTGCCTAGGGCTTCGCATCATACTACTACGCATAGCCGTGCCATGACCTTCACTCTCATTCCTGCTTTCCAGGGTAGCTAAACATGGCACGATTTTACCCAGTGAATCGTCTGTCATCTTAAATTTAGTGTTGCCCTCCGCTGACATAGCCTTCAGACTTGCCAGGCTGCAGCATGAACATAAAATGCTATCAGCACATGTAGTGCAGGGGTTCTCCCCGTCACGTTCCAATGCAGCCATACGTAGCGGACAGTGGCAAAGCAAGTGCGGTACAAAATAGGAGCCGATAAGGAAAAGTTCCCTGGCGTCTACAACTCCACCAAGCTGCATCGTAGGCATCCACGCGCATGTCCCTGGGATCAAGAGTGGGATCTGAATCGCCAATGCACTAGCAGCAAGCAACCCAGTCCATGTGTAACAGCCTGTGGAAAATACTCCTCCACTCTCCTCCCCATGATCAGTGTCTTTCAACGGATCCAAGTTTTCAAGAATCTGCCCATATGTGATACATGGGCATACAACTGCAACAAGCATGTCACTTGTATCCATATCATGGCACATGCTATTGGCAAAGCCATTCACTCGATCAGGAGATTGTTCCGAACCACCACTACTATCATGACGGCCTGAGGATGCTCTCTGATGACGAGATTCACGAGGATTACTGTCCATGTCACCTCTTCTACTACCAGTACCTGGCTCTGGATACAGATCTCTTGTATCGTCATTATCTGCCATACTCTGCCTTCTGCCGCCCTCACTCTCATCCCTTTTAACAGATGGATTCTTGGGCTCTTGCTCTGTACTTGGTGGATTACTCTCTGCCTGTGGTTGAGGAGGCTTATCATTTTCAGCTGTTGAAGGAGAGGGGTCAGGTTTTTTTTGAGACATCTTTTAGGAGAATACTCTAACTAATAAGAATAGTGCTCCAAATGTAAACGCTTGGGGCTTGGACCAAATGGTGTGATTTTGAATGCCTTAGACGCTAAAGTGATATGTGCAGCACTCTTCTTCCATATGATATAATATCATTTATATACACCAGTAATGCACAGAACATTATAAAGTGCTGTCACTCTTAGATCATAGATCTGCCATGAAGTGCTATTTGCGCTTCATTACAAAAATCCAATAGACTTTGCTAAATTATGGCTTCCAACAGTAGCCAATGTAGCACCTGCAACACATTCTGTTGCAGCTTCAAGGCCTCTGACATAGGGTTGCAATCTTTGTGGAGCATAATGGGATGGCATATGTGTAGGCACAGGAACTTCTACATCTTTGACATATGGAATGTATGGTATCTTGAATCCTGTAGAAGGAGGATAATGGACAGATCCTGGATGAAAAGTGGGTGTATAGGGACTGTATGGAACTTCATATCCCCTTGGCCTTATCATCATATCATGAGTAAATGGTCTATTGGCATAATTCAGGGGTGCTTCCATCATGGGTCTGCCAGTTCTGGGTACAGGCATGCCTCTCTCATGAGAAAGGGGTGGGTAATAGCTCCTTTGGGTATAGAAGTTACTTGCTGCTGTTGCTTTAGGTTTGGATGAACTTGTGGGACGAGCTGACATTTTGAAATGCTAAATTAGGCTGGTATTATAATTGCAAGCTGTTGTTAGATATATGTGAATTGGAAGAATAAAATGTCATTAAATATGGGGTTCATATAAATACTTTTTAAACTGCCTATGTCGAGATTTTATTCATAAGGCTTCAGGACACATGATAGACTCCTCTGTTTGCAATCTCTTTTCTCTAGTATAACAGGTTAGGCCCAAGGGGACGTGATCTGGGAAGGGTGGAAGGCCTTGGAAATCAGTGGCACTCTGCCTCAGTC
>Ga0208506_1000110_pt1 | contig 34851 bp, 57 predicted proteins | sample CryBogCBH29Jul08_FD_184616 | JGI IMG/M metagenome (GOLD analysis project Ga0208506, IMG submission 184616) | Freshwater microbial communities from Crystal Bog, Wisconsin, USA - CBH29Jul08 (SPAdes) | ecosystem: Environmental > Aquatic > Freshwater > Lake | place: Crystal Bog, Wisconsin, USA... | reverse complement strand
CCCTTGCTTGTGGTTCTGTTTGTGTACCCCATTCCATTGCTGCATTGGAGTAAGATTCTTGAATGATGCCTGTAGTGCGCTGTAAGGCTAATTCAATAAGGTAATTCTGTCTAGAAGCGGATGGCCCTGTTTTAGTTTTAGCCAATATGTCGGCTACTCTAGAAGCCGTAACTTTGCCTAGGCGAAGTTGATGCCATTCTGTCGTACCTTGTTGAACGGCTACTCTATCTTCAGTTGTAAATGTTGTCATACACCACCTAATCTAATTGCTAATCGGATAACTGCCATCAAAATAACTGAGGCAATAACTAATGTTGCTATGGCTACTTTGTCGGCCCAGGTCATAACAAATTCCATCCAGCCATAAATAGGTTAAATAAAAACTTTGTAATAAATCCAAACAAAAATATTGCAAAAAGACCTCCTATAAAGCTAATAACTCCACCAATAAGCCCAAGTATTATTTTCATGATTGCAATGCCATTAAAGTGCCTTTTTGCAAATCTTTAGCATCAGCAATTATTTGAACGGCATTTTTGTCTTTAGCTACAGCAGAATAAGCTGTTCCATAAACTCTTTTTAAATCGTCAATGGTTTTGCATACATTGATTTCTGTTGCCCATTCTTTTGCTAATACAGTTAAATCAGGTATATCTTCATCAGGAAGATCTTCACCAGAATAGATATACAAAGCCAAACCATGAAGGGCTATAGCTTTAACCAGGCATCGTTGCATTGCGGTATTTACTGCCATTGCATCAGGATTGGCAATGGCTTTGTTTTGATTGTTAATGACAGGCATTTGAGCTGTCATAGTTTTGCCAAAAGCGGTTACTGAGCAAAAAACCATCAAAGTTTCAGCAAAGTAAATTGGATCTCCATAAGTCCATGTAGCTTGAGGATCTTGCTGGAGAAGCTGGTCAACGGCCCAAGACCAACTTAAATAAGTAAACTTACCTTTCTTTTCAGTATGCTCGTTTACATTGATTTTGCGTAGTTCTAAAAATTTAGTCATCACTTTTCCTTAATCGTTAATTTCAAATTCAGCTACTTCTTTGGCATGGCCTTCCATGTATTCACAAGCCATTGAGATTAGTTTTCTACCTAATTGTTCGTAATCACCTGAATCAATAACATCTTGAAGGGCTTGAGAATCATCAACTCCCATTTCACTTAAAGCTTCAGAAATAGCTCCTGAAGTTCTATAGTCAAATTTGCCACCAACTTTTAAGAGTTGCCAGGTACGTTCTTCAATCTCATCAGAACGATCATCGTAATCATCAGGCTCGTAGTAAGCATCAGCTCTATTCATTCCCATGATTAAACTCCCAAGGCGAACATTGCGCCTAAAAGAATACCTAAAAGAATTACTCCTACCCATTCAATAATTTTGGTTTTCATTTTTGAGCTTTCAATGTTTTTAAAGCTTGGTTATAAACCGATGATGAAGAAACTCCATAAAACTTAAAACTTGTTGGAATTTGTCCAAGTTGATTTTTTAAACCATTTAAATTAAGAATTTCACTAACCCAAAAATTGTTTTGCTCAAATACTTTAATTGCTGTTTTCATTTTGATTTCCCTTCATCACTTGTTAAACTGGATTCAGTATAGACCAAAATATAGGTTTGCAATAGATTTTTTCAATTATTTTTATAGGGGGATTCCCTAATGCTCGCATTTTCCTATATTTTTGCTATATGATAGAGAAAAAGGAGCAATACATGAACCCATCAGATTTATTAAAGATTGAATTTGGAAGCCTTGTGAACTTGGCTGAAAAGCTAGGAATTAAGCCCCAGACAATCTATTTATGGAACTCTACTAAGGTTCCATTTAAATATTTACGACAAATTGAGGAGCTTTCAGAGCTGCGTTTAACAAGAGAAATGTTAAGACCTGATCTTTTTAAGAAGGGCTGAAATGCACTATTACAACTTCAATATTGGGGATTATATGAAGCATACGCTTCATTTGACACCTGAAGAAGATTTGGCTTACAGGCGGATTTTGGATATGTATTACGATACAGAATCTGCAATACCCAGCAATATCCCATTGGTAAGCCGTAGGTTACGCATGGATTCAAAAATAGTGGAATCTGTTCTAAATGAGTTTTTTGATCTTACAGAAGAAGGTTATAAAAACTATAGAGCTGATGGTGAAATTGCTGATTATCACAAGTTTTTGGAAAAACAAAAAGCTAATGGAAGGCTTGGCGGTAGGCCTAAGAAGGGTAAAAAACCCATTGGTAACCCAGCGATAACCCAAGCTGAACCCAAAATAACCCTAAACAACAAACAACAAACAACAAACAACAAACAAATAAATACACCTGAAGGTGTTTCTATTGATTTATGGAATGATTTTTTGGTTTACAGAAAAAGGCTTAAAGCTCCAGTAACTGACAGAGTTCTTGCAAGGCTTATTAAAGAAGCTGATTTAGCCAAAATGCCATTAGATCAAGTTCTTGAAACAATCATTTTTAAAGGCTGGAGATCTTTTGATGCTACATGGATTACTCAAGCAGCTCAAAAAGCCAAAGAAATGCCTTTGGGAACTAATGAGCAGATTGAAGCAGCTTATCGCCAAGAGCTAGGAAAAGATCCTGCACAGGCTCGATTTAATAGCTATTTTGAAATGAAAAAGTTTATTCAGGATCAGCGTGATAAAAAAAGGAAGTTTGCATGAATTATTTATCCGTTTGTAGCGGTATAGAAGCTGCAACAGTTGCCTGGCATGAAATGGGGTGGAATCCATTAGCTTTTAGTGAAATTGAAAAGTTTCCTAGTCAAGTGCTTGCTCATCATTATCCAAATACCCCAAATTTAGGGGATATGACTAAATTTAAGGAGTGGGATTTTGGAACAAATAGATTGGATTTACTCGTTGGGGGAACCCCTTGCCAATCCTTCAGCATTGCAGGGCTCAGAAAAGGGCTTGATGACCCCAGAGGAAACCTTGCTCTTACCTATGTTGCAATTCTTGACAAACTTAGACCCAAGTGGTGCATTTGGGAAAACGTGCCAGGTGTCCTTAGTTCTGGGGGGGGCGAGATTTTGCTTCCTTCCTCACAGCGTTGGGCCAACTCGGCTATGGGTGGAGCTACAGGGTGCTTGATGCTCAATACTTCGGTGTGGCCCAAAGACGTAAAAGAGTGTTTCTTGTCGGATGTTCTTCAGGATGGGAACATTCAGCAAAAGTATTATTTGAGTCCGAAAGCCTGTCAGGGGATATTAAGAAGGGCAGAAAAACGAGGGAAGAAACTTCCGAATCAGCTATACCAAGCATTGCTAACTGTATCCAAACAACTTGTAACGACTATTCCAGAGCAGATGGATTCAATATGATTGCAACTGGAGCATTTGGAAAAAACATAGCAGACACAGTAACTGCTAAATTTTCTAAAGGGGCTGAGTTATTGCAACAAGGCGCACAAAATGGTGGAAATTGCGTTTTGCAACCAATTCATTGTGTTGATACTTTTCCAACTTTACTATCTTCTACTGCTGGAGTTAGTAGGCCAGGTAATGCGGTTACTGAACATCAAACTTATATTGCCTACAAAACTGTTGGAATTGATACATACAATGCATCTGAAAGTGGTGATATTGCGGTTACTTTGACAGCTTCTGGAAATAGCTCAACAAATAGCGGTCCAAAAGTTATGCAAAACATGGCAGTTCGCAGATTAACCCCAGTTGAATGTGAAAGATTGCAAGGTTTCCCAGACGAATATACCAATATCCCAAAAGCTGCTGATGGCCCAAGATACAAAGCATTAGGAAATTCAATGGCAGTTCCAGTAATGAAATGGATTGGGAAAAGAATCCAACAAGTTCAAAATGGACAAATCTAGTGAAAAATACCGACACCAATGTGAAGTTAGATATTTGCTATCCATCAGACATAAGGAAGGTCTTGGCGCAATCCGCAGACTTTTATCTCATTCAGGGTTTGCCCCTAGGCTACATAGAATCCAGTTCGACATGGCAGAGCAATGGCGAAAAGGCAATAGAGGAACAATCAAAGGACAATGGTTATGAATCTTGAACAATTAACAGAAAACAGGGTAGAAGAAGCTTTAATTAAACTTTCCTCTACAGATGAATCTCATGCAGCCTGGGCTGGTCAAGTTAAATACCTTGAGGAAGGCTTAAAACAAGCCAAGAGCCATTCTTTTCTACTAGCTGATGGCACAGTAGCCGAAAGAGAAGCAAAGGCTCTATCAAGCGATAAATACGCACAGGCGGTACAAGCTTGGACTGAAGCTTTAAAGCAATTTAAGAAAATAGACAATGAACGCAATCATGAAATGCGGATTATTGATATTTGGCGCACTTTATCTTCTAATCGCAGACAAGGAAATATGTAAATGAAAGATTTTAGCCAACCATTTTTAGATGCAAAACGTCTTTTAGATGAATATTACAAAGCTATGATTGCTCAAGATAGGGCCACAGCTTATCAAATTGCCAATTCTTTTGTAGAAACTGCTTTAAAGCTAGAAGATATTGCTCATGCGGATTAAAAAGTTTGATCAAGCCCTTCATGATAAGTACGATCCACCAGCTAGAGCTGCGGTAGCTGAATGGATTTCTATGAAATGGGGGTTTACAGCTTTAGATAATCCTGATATTTATGGAACAGACTTAATTATTCATAGGGGCTCTGTTCCTGTAGGGTTTGCTGAAGTTGAGGTTAGATCTTGGAATCCCCATTGTCCTTTTCCTACAATCCATGTGCCTGTAAGAAAAAAACATATGCTAGAAATACCTAAAACGCTGTTTTTTGCATTAAACCAAGATATGACTCATGCTTACTGGATCACAGGAACAAAAGCTTTAAGCTTTCCGACCATAGAAATGCGTGATGAAACTAAGCATGAAGCTTATTATGATGTTCCTAAAACATTGTTTAAATATGTGGATTTAACGGAGTTATTTTGATAATAAAAACAATAGGTAATGCAACTCTTTATTTAGGTGATTGTGCTGATATTTTGCCTAAATTAGGTCAATTTGATGCTGTTATTACAGATCCTCCTTATGGAATTTCTATAACAAAAAGCCATAGATTATCTAAAAGCAGGGGTTTTAAAGATACTGGCTGGGATGATAAGCCACCATCTAAAGAATTAATTGATGCCATTGTTTCTAAAGGCAATCAAGCAATTTTATGGGGTGGAAATTATTTTGATTTACCACCAACTCGTTGTTTTTTGGCTTGGGACAAACAAAACGAAGGTCGTGATTTTGCAGATTTAGAAATGGCTTGGACTAATTTAAACAAAGTTGCCAGAATATTTCGTATGAGGCCTATGAATATGGATGGCGGTAAAGAACATCCAACACAAAAACCAATAGCATTAATGCAATGGTGCATTGATAAAATTGATGGAAATTTAATATTTGATCCTTTTATGGGATCTGGAAGTACAGGAGTAGCTTGCGCCAAAATGGGAAAATCATTTATTGGTATAGAAAAAGATCCTAAATATTTTGAAATAGCCTGTAAAAGAATAGATTTGGCTTATGCTCAAGGCGATATGTTTATATGACAACTAAGTCAGAAAGGGATGTTTATGCTCGCTTGGCGAGATATGGTTGTATTTTATGCAAACAACAAGAAGTCAGAAACCTTGAAGATTCCCCAACAGAAATGCACCATATACGAAGATTTGGTGGAAAACGAAAAAATGCCCCAGTCATCCCCTTATGCGCTTACCATCATAGACTTGGAGATTCCAGTATTCACCAACTTGGACATAAAGGATTTATTAAATATTGGGGTTTCTCTGAAATGGATTTGCTAGAAAGATTAAATGACTTATTACAAGAAAAGAGTTGATGACAATCAAAAACAGATAATCCATACATTTATTGCATTGGGAGCTTCTGTTTTAAATCTTTCTAGAGTCGGCGAAGGCTGCCCAGATATTTTGATTGGATACAAAAAGCACAGCGTTCTTTGTGAAATAAAAAGAGATAACAAGGCCCTTTATACCGAATCTCAGGTCAAATTTATGCAAAATTGGCGAGGTGGCCCAGTTAGCAGAATAGATTCAGTTGATGCTGCTATACGATTAATTAAAATGCTTGACATGGGTAATGGATAAGGCAAAATAAGAAAAGCTACGATTTGTAGCTTCTTTTGCAAAAGGAAAATTGAAATGGCAATGGGCAAAACAACTAATCCAAACAGCACTAAAGGCGTACCAGCCAAGGGTGTAGTAGTTCCAAAAGGTGCTGATGCAGCCGATACTAAAGGCGAACGTCATGCTAAAGCAGTTCGTGGCGGTGTAGCAATGGGCAAAGAAGATGCTATTGGCTCTGACAAAGAGTTCAATACTGGTCGTACTTCTGGCATTTGCTACGAACATAAGCGTACAGCTTATGGCGTAGAAGATAAATACGAAAAAGACCCAATGTAAAACGAAAACCCCTAGCACGTGAAGGTAAACTAGGGGTTCTCTAACCACAATTAATCGGAGAAACTGTGGCTATAAAAGAGCATAAAGACACTTGTAATTTATGTCGATTTTTTTCTTTTGGGGAAAGAATGGGCATTTGCAAGCGTTTTCCTATTGTGCAAAACAAATCAAATGATGATTGGTGTGGCGAATGGCAACTGACTGAAAGTCTAGCTTTAGAGCAAATAGTTCAAATGATGACTGAACCAGTATTGATTTCTGAACCAAAAAAGAAACCAGGAAGGCCTAGAAAAGCATGAAACTCAAGCCATTAGCAGACAAAATTGTAGTAAAACCTGATGTTCGTGAACTCTCTAGCATTATTTTTGTTGATAACAAAGAAGTAGAAAACATGGGTACAGTCATAGCTGTAGGCCCTGGCAAGAAATTATCAGGTGGTCGCAGAGAAGATATGCCTGTTCAAATAGGAGCTAGAGTTCGCTTTGGCACTATGAACGATGATAAGGGCGAGGAATATCTTAAATATTTCCCTTATGTTGAAGATGGCGTTAAATACTTAGTCATGAGCTGGCAAGATATTTGCTTTCAAGAGGAGCCTGAAAATGCTTAAATGGTTAAAAAACGCATGGCCTTGGAAATCAAAGTCTATGACCACAGAACAAATCATCACTTCTTGGGCAGCATTTAACAACGAATCAGCTAAATTTAGAGAAACAAGACTTCAGCAGTTGTTAGATGAAGATAAACCTCGTAAACCAGCCCTTAAAAAGGCTACAACTCGGAGCAAGACCATGCCACTCAAGAAATCAGCAAGCCCTAAAGCATTTAAAGAAAACATTAAAACTGAAGTAAAGGCTGGTAAACCAGTAAAACAAGCTGTTGCTATTAGTTACGCAGTTAAAAAAGAAGCAGCCAAGAAAACAACGAAAGGTAAAAAATGAACGTAACATTCACTATTGAACAACTAAACGCTATTTTGGCTTATTGCGACCAAATGCCGTATAGATTCGCTAAACCCCTAATTGACCAAATTCAGGCTATTGCTGCTCCACAGATCCAACAAGTACAAACTGAAGGTGCTGCTAATCCTCAAGTACAGGATGAGATTAATCAAGTTGAAGCTAATAGCGATTCAATGGCTAACGAATAACTGATTTTTAAAAATAAATATCAATTAAATCATGGACATGGAACAGGAAACAGAGAAAACTCGTGAAGAAAAGATTTCTGAAAGCATGAGGGGAAACCAAAATGCTCGTAAGAAGCCTTTTACTGAACAGATGAAGCGTTTCATCCTTGCCAATCCTCAGAAGATGGAGAGGATCATTGAAGGCATTTTTAAAGAAGCTGAAGATGGAAGTCTTGCTGCATTAAGCATCATTATGGATAGAGTAGAAGGAAAGCCAATACAGGCTACCGACATTACTTCATCTGATGGAACAGTCATTAGCGCAATAGCTATGAGCTTTGTAGAGCCTGATGGAAACAAAGATTGACGAAAAAGGGGTCATTTGGCCCCAATTTCCTGCCAAACTTAAATGCCTATTTGAACCAAAAAACAGCCGTTATCGTGTTCTTTATGGTGGGCGTGGAGCTGGTAAATCTCATTCTGTAGCTAGAGCATTACTTTGCATAGGTGCATCAAGAACAGTCAGAATCTTATGCGCCAGGGAATTTCAGACTTCCATTAAAGATTCAGTTCACAAGCTTTTGGTAGATCAAATCTACAATTTAAAGCTTGAAAGCCTATATGAAATAACTCAAACCTCAATTCGTGGGATAAATGGCACAGAGTTTATTTTTGCTGGTATCAAAAACAACATAAATGGCTTGAAATCCATCGAAGGCATAGATTATTGCTGGGTGGAGGAGGCAAACAACGTAACAGCCGTATCTTGGGATATTTTGATCCCTACAATCCGTAAAGAAAATAGCGAAATTTGGATTACTTTTAATCCAGAGCTGCCAACTGATGAAACCTATAAGCGGTTTGTAATCTATCCACCTGAGAACGCAGTAGTTCAAAAGGTCAACTGGAACGATAACCCTTGGTTTCCTGAAGTATTGGATATTGAAAGAAATACCCTTAGAACAAGGGATTTTGAAGCTTATCAGAACGTATGGGAAGGCTTTACAAGGTCAACCATTGATGGTGCTGTATTTGCTAAAGAAATGGCTAGAGCAGAACAGGATCAGCGAATAACCAATGTGCCTTACGATGCTACCAAGCCAGTAATGGCGGTATTCGATATTGGGTGGGCTGATGCAACTGCAGTTTGGTTTGTCCAGTTTGTAGGCATGGAAACCAGGTTAATTCGTTATTTTGAAACAACTCAGACAACGATTAGCGAGATATTGGCTAGGATGCAGACATTTGGTTATGTCTATGACACCTTGTATTTGCCTCATGATGCTCAAAATAAGACTTTGGCTGCCAATGGTAGAAGCTTAGAAGATATTGTTCGCAACTCAGGGTATAACGTCAGAATTATTGGAAAAGTTCCTATTGCTGACTCAATTAATGCTGCAAGAACCATATTTGGATCATGTTATTTTGACAAAAATAATACGGCAGCAGGGCTAGATTGTTTGCGACATTATCGGTACGATGTAGATCCAGACACCAAAGCTTTTAGTCAAAAGCCACTTCATGACAATTATTCGCATGGAGCAGATGCTTTTAGGTATATTGGGCTTATGATTCAAGAGAAGAAAGTTGTGAAACGTAAGCCGATGAATTATGATGTGTCAAGCTGGATGAGCTAACAAGGAACTAATATGGCGGTCTATGACTCAGGCAATGGCGGTATATATTCAGGCGAATATGGCGATGATTATGAATCAGGAGTAATCGAAGAAGCTAAAGAGTTTCTGCGATTTTGTTCTGACAATGATTCAAACAACCGAGTAGAGGCTTTAGACGATCTAAAGTTTGCTGGCGGTGATCAATGGCCTGTAGAAATTCAAAACAGCCGATTATTAGAATCTAGACCTTATTTGACCATCAACAAGATTGATGCGTATTGCCGACAGATTACCAATCAGCAAAGACAGCAACGGCCTCGCATTAAAGCGCATGGCATGAATGATCAATCAGATGAGAAAGTTGCTGAAATCATTACTGGCATTTGCCGACATATTGAGAACCAATCTGATGCAGATGCAGCCTACGATAATGCTTTTGACTTTGCAGTTCGTATGGGATGGGGCTATTGGCGAATTACCCATGACTATCCAAGACCAGATAGCTTTGATCAGGAAATCTACATTAAGCGTATTGAAAACCCATTTATGGTGTATTTCGATCCTAATTCCAATGAACCTGATGGCTCAGATGCAGAAAAATGCTTGATTACTGAAGTGATTAGCAAAGAAGCTTTCCGTAAGATGTACCCTGGCGCAGATGATGGCGGTGGTTTTACCCCTCGTGGCACAGGCGATTCACAGTCCGAATGGATTACTAGGGAAGATATTCGTGTAGCTGAATACTTCTATACAGAACGCAAACGCATGAAACTTCTTCTGTTATCGGATGGAACTACTTGTTACGAAGATGAAAAGCCATCTGAAGTAGTCATGCAAGATGCTAGAATTTATGTCGTTTCTAAGCGTGAAACCATCAAAAAACAAATTAAATGGTGCAAGCTAACTGGTATGCAGATCCTTGAACAAAGGAATTGGGCTGGTAGCTATATCCCAGTTGTTCCTGTTTATGGTCAGCAGCTTATCGTGGATAGCAAAAAGAAAAAATTTGGCCTTACTCGTATGGCTAAAGATCCACAGCGTATGTATAACTTTTGGTCAACTGCTCTTACTGAGTCTGTTGCTCTTGCTCCAAAGGCTAAATTCCTCCTTGCAGAAGGTCAGGATGAAGGTCATGAAATGGAATGGAATACAGCCAACATCAAGTCAATGCCTGTATTGCGTTACAAGCAAACTGATTCTGAAGGTAGAATTGCCCCTGTTCCGACAAGGATTCAGCCTGAACCTCCTCCTGCTGGAATGGTTACAGCTTTGCAAGGTCTAGATGGTGACTTAAAAGCAGTAGTAGGAATCTACGATCCAAGCCAACTTCCTAATGGAAATCAGTCAGGAAAAGCCATAAATGGTATGCAACAGCAAACCGATATGACTAATTTCCATTATTACGACAATTTAACTCGTTCTATTCGTCAAACTGGGCGCATCATTCTTGACTTGATTCCTCATATTTATGACAAAGAAAGAGTATTGCGGATCATTGGTGCAGATGGCAAAGGTGAATTAATAACCCTTAACCAAAGAGCTATGAATGATCAAGGTGTTGAGGAAATCTTAAACAATGTGACTGTTGGACAATATGACGTGGTGATGGAAACAGGCCCTGGCTACTCCTCTAAACGTCAAGAAGCAGTCGAATCTATGGTGCAAATGCTTCAAGTTGATCCAGCTCTCATGCAACAAGCAGGAGATTTGGTCTTTAGAAATATGGACTTCCCAGGTGCTGAAATCATTGCTGATCGTTTGGCTGCTGCTAATCCATTGGCTCAAATTGATGAGAAATCAGATATTCCTCCTCAAGTTCAAATGCAGTTGGCTCAATCTCAACAGACTATTCAGCAGTTGCAACAGCAGTTACAAGCTATGCAAATGGATATTCAGTATGGTGCTAGTGTTGCAGAGCAAAAAGATAAAGCTATGTTGCAGAAAACTCAAATGGAGCTGGAAGTTCGTAGAGAAGATACTCGGATGCGTACCGATACTCAGGCGCATGACACAGTTATCAAGACTCAGACTCAGCTAGAAATTGAACAAATGAAGGCGCAATTAGCCTTGGTTATGGCTCAATTAGATGTGCGTAGTGAAAGAGCAGCACTAGACGAAGCAATTGAACGTGGTATTTAATCGGAGAAAATTATGCCAACAGTAACTGGAGCAAACGTAACAGAATGGAAAATGAAGGAAATGGCTCGTAGAGCTGGTGTAAAGTACGAGCCTGAAGGCAAAGCCAATCCTTATGCTGGTATGGATAAAGATCAATTAAAGGAACAAAAAACTTTAATTAAACAAGCTAAAAAAGAAGCTAAACAAAAATAGACAAGAATTATTTTTAGTTGTATATATGTATTAATAACCAAGGAGCTTGAGAAATCATGGCCGAAGTAAGAGAAGCTAGTAGTGTAGTAACAAGTGATAATGCAACAACCTTTTATGCAGAAAGATTAGGTTTAGCTGACGAACAAGCCTCTACTGAGGCTGAATCTGTAAAGGAAGATTCAGAGCCAGAAGGTGACGTTGAACAGAGTGAACCAGAAGCAAAGGAAGAAGCTAAGAAGCAAGAACCTGAGAAGCAGAAAGACAAGCTTAATAAGCGGTTTGACAAGGTAACGAAAAGGGCGCAGGAAGCTGAAGCCAAAGCTCGTGACCTAGAAGAACGGCTAAAGAGTTATGAAGCAGGGAATATTCAAAAGCCTCAACAGGAAACTGTTAAAGCCGAGGGTAAACCCCAAGCGAGCCAGTTTAATGATGCTTTTGAATATGCAGAAGCATTAGCGGAATGGAGTGCGGAAAATGCTTTAAAGCAAAGGGATGCAGAGGAAGCTGGTCGTAGGGCTAAAGAAGCTCAAGAAAAGGTTTTACAGTCTTGGAATGAGAAAATAGCCAAAGCGAAAGCGGATTTGCCTGATTTTGATGCAATGGTGCAGTCTAGTACGATAGTCGTTGGTGACGAAATACGAGATAGCATTTTAGAGAGTGATGTAGGGCCACAACTCCTATATTTCTTGGCATCAGATGAAGATTTTGCTAAACGATTGACAGAAATGCCAGTTGTTAAAGCTCTTAGAGAAATAGGCAAGTTAGAAGCTAAGTTTGAAGCCAAAGAGGAAAAGCCTCGGAAAGCCGAAAAAGTCAGGGAAACTGTTTCAAGTAGTAAAGCACCTGAACCTATCAAGCCGTTAAGTGGTGGCAAAGTTGGGAATGATGTTCTGTTAGACACCAATGGTGAATTTCATGGAACATATGCTCAATGGAAAGCTGCAAGACAAGCTGGTAGGGTCAGATAAACCTAATTTTTTTGGAGAATTAAAATGGCAAATACGCTATTAACTATCTCTAAAATCACCAACGAAGCGTTGATGGTTTTAGAAAACGAATTAACATTTACATCAGAAGTTGACCGCAACTATGATGACCAATTTGCTGTGGTAAATTAATCCTGCCTCAGTTTAACTGTAGTATTGAGGAGCCAAGATTGGCGCTACAGTTAACGTCCGTAAATAGAACAGGTGTGCGGACGTAAAAGTTTCTCTGATTGACTTGGAAGCCCAGAGGTGGGCGACAGGGGGCAAGCGAAAGCAGCCTGAACGACTAAGTGAGAAGCCTCCGAAAGGAGATGCGATAGTCTGAACAGCGATATAACTAAAGAAGTCGCTGAGTTTGAGTCGAAGAACTCGAACCGCCATTGAAAGATGGTCAGTAGCCGAAAGGTGAAAGTAACAGAATGAGGCCTGGACGCTTTATTGGAACTACAGGGCCAGCCCTGAACGTAGAAGACTTGAACGAAACTAGCGTTCCAGTTACTTTGTCAACCCAATTCCACGTGGACACTCAGTTCACAACACAGGATTTGGCATTGTCATTGGATATGTTCTCGGATCGCATCCTGAAACCAGCCGTAGCTGCTATTGCCAACAAAATTGACTTTGATGGCACAACTACTGCTGCTTTGAACACAGCTAACATTGTTGGTACTGCTGGTACTCCTCCAACTGGCTTGTATACATACTTGTCAGCTCAGGCTTACCTCGATTCCGAAGGTGCTCCTCGTGATGGTCGTAGATCATGTATCGTTGAGCCGTTCACTTCAGCAACTATCGTAGACAGCTTAAAAGGTCTTTTCGTTCCTAACGACAAGATTGGTATGCAATACGAAAAAGGCTTGATGGGTCGTGATTCAGGCGGTATGAACTGGAAACTTGACCAAAACATCGTGTCACAGACTTTTGGTAACTTTTCTAGCTCTACAGTAACTGCTTCTGTAGCTACAACTACTGCTACTGGTTTCTTGACTTCTGGTTGGGCTTCACAATCCACAATCACTTTGACTGCTGCTAATACAGGCACAATCAACTTGAACGCTGGTGATACATTCCAAATTGCTGGTGTGTATGCAGTTAACCCACAAAATCGTCAAGCTTACGGCACAAACAAATTGCGTTCATTCGTAGTTAAGTCTGCTGTTTCAGTTGCTTCAGGTTCAAGCGTTTCAGTAACAGTATCTCCAGCAGTTATCTCTGGCGGTCAGTTCCAAAACGTAAGCATCCCTAGCCCATCAGCAACTGCTGCTGTGACATTCTTTGCATCACAATACAATGCAAGCGGTAATGGCGTAGTTTCTCCACAAAACATCGTAATGCATCGCAATGCGTTCACAATGGCTATGGCTGACTTAGAGTTGCCTGAAGGTGTTCATTTCGCTGGTCGTGCTTCCGACAAGGAAATTGGTCTGTCAATGCGTGTAGTTCGTCAATACACCATTAACAATGACTCTATTCCAACTCGTGTTGACGTACTGTACGGCTGGGCTCCTTTGTATCCAGAACTCGCTTGCCGAGTTGCAGCTTAATTATTAACGGATAAAGGAAAACTATCATGAGCAATCCAGGACCAGCAGTAACTAATACCACTCATCCCTCGAACCTCAATAGCCAACAAGCTTTGCGTGTTCTAGGTGTGTTGAAAGGTGTTTCAACAGCAGCAGCAGCAGATTTTGCTGTTCAAATTAACAACAGCGCACTTTATGTTCCTGTTTCAGTAGTTGTAGCTAACGCAAACAACGCTGGAGCAACACAATCTGTAGCTTCTGTTAACTTAGGTGTTTACACAGCAGTTAATAAAGGCGGTACTACAAGCATTTTGACAGCAGCAGCATTAACTGGTCAAACTACACCATCTTATGTAACTATTTCTGCTGCATCCAACCCTAATACAGCTCAGTCAGCTCAAACTGTATATGTAAATATCTCTACAGCTTTCGCTACTGCGACTGTTGACGTGTATATTTACGGATATGATTTAAGCCCAGGCTTCTATTAAAAATCCATGAAGTAAAAGAAAGAAAGCCATGCCCAAAAAGTATGGCTTTTTTTCTTATTTAACCTATAATTGAATTACCTTTTTTAGAGGAAAAACTATGTCTAAGACTACTGTCTGTCGTGGCAATATTATTGCCCAATCTATTGTTCAAGTAACCCTTCCATCAACAACTATTTCAGGCACAACTTCTGATGTTACTTTGACTGTTCCTGGTGTTCAGCCTAATGACTTTATTCAAGCTCAATTTGATGCTGGATTGGTAACAGGTATTTCTATTGGAAATGCTTATACAAATACTGCAAATCAAGTTATTGTTCGCTTAGTAAACTCTACTGGTTCTTCAGCTACTCAAACTGCTGGTACTTTGTTGATTAAAGTTTCAACTTGCGAAGATAGTCCAATTCCAGCTAATGTAGTTTAAGGAGTTAAATAATGGCTTACAATTCAGCTTTTGCCCCTTTTGGGCCAACATACTTGGTTGGTAGCTTGGCTGCTGTTCAAGTAAAGTCTAGCAACAATGTGTACCCTTCAGGTTATCGAATTGTAAACATTACTTCTAGTGCTATTCGAGTATCTTGGCAACCACAAGAGCCTAACGATGGAACTTCAACTCCTGTCGTTACAGCTCCTGCTTTGACTGTACCTTCTTATAATACTTTTTACATTCCTGCTAATGGTGTGCAAGTATTTAGCGGTATTCCACCTAATGCTTGGTTCTTATCTAGTGCAGCTTCTAGTGCAGAAATTACACCTGGTGAAGGAATTGCATAATGAGTTCAAATCAAGTAGCTTCAACAGTAACAGTTCAAACAGTTCCAGTTCAAGCGCAGTTCAATAATGCTGGTGTATGTTTAGGTTTAGTAGGCCCTGGTGGGGCATTTTTTAGCCCACCTTTAACAGGCGATACTATCAACCCTGCTGTATTTCAAATGGGCGGTAACTTAATTGCCACTTCTTCTACTTTGCCTACTTTAGGTTCAGGATGGGGTACTGGTGCAACCATTACTGCTGTTTCTACATTTGTATTTAAAGTTGTAGTGGGAACTGGTGGTTCTTCTGCTGGTTCAATTACCTTGCCAACTGCGGTAAATGGCTGGTTAGCTTTTGCAGCAGATGTAACAAGTGGTAGCACTTTGTTTTTGCAATTAACTGCAAGTTCAGCAACATCAGTAACATTTACTAGCTATTCTGTAACAACTGGAGCTGCTGCTCCAATGTCTGCTGGTGATATTGTTTTAGTTAATGCAATAGCTTATTAAGGAGCATTATGACTGGCCCTTCTTCAACAGTAGATCAAAATCTACTGCCAGTTCAGGCTTATTTTGATGTTTATGGCAATTTTCAAACATTTATAGGTCAGGGTCAGCCGTTTTACGCATCAGTTAATCCTATTCAATCAGGGTTAACCATTACCAATAGCACTATTAATAGCACCACAATCGGTGCTTTAGTGCCTTCTACTGGGGTTTTTACTGATATTAAAACTGCAACTGGTCAAATTTCTACAGCTCCAGTTGCCAATAATGATATTGTTAATAAGCTTTATGTTGATACAGTCACTCAAGGCTTAAATCCTAAAGCTGCCTGTAAAGTAGGCACTTTGACAAATATTACTTTGTCAGGATTGCAAACGATTGATGGATATTCTGTTTTATCTGGCAATCGAGTTCTTGTAAAAAACCAAGGAACATCATCTGAAAACGGCATCTATATAGCCTCGTCAGGAGCTTGGACTCGTGCGGTTGACATGGATGTATGGGCTGAAGTTCCAGGGGCTTACACAGTCCTTTTAAATGGCTCTCAAGCTAATACTGCTTGGGTATCTACTTCTGCTGATACTGGAACAATTAATGTAACTCCAATTACTTTTGTTCAATTTTCAAATGTAAATACTTATTACGCTGGCACAGGGTTAACCCTAGCTTCTAATACTTTTAGCATTACTCCAGTTGGAACTGCTGGAACATACGGATCTGCATCTAGCGTTCCTGTATTCGTAACTAATGCAAGCGGTCAAGTAACTAGCGTTACTAATACCTCAATCGCTATTGCCAATACTCAAGTTAGCGGTCTTGGCACAATGTCAACGCAAAATGCCAGTTCTGTAGCCATTACAGGAGGTTCTATTGATGGAGCTACTGTAGGCGCAACAACGGCAACGACTGTAAGAGGCACAACAATTACTGCGACAACGCAGTTTAGTGGCCCTGGCACAGGATTAACTGGCACAGCAACTAGCCTCAATATTGGTGGAAATGCTGCTACTGCGACAAGCGCAGGAAGCGTAACTAATAGCCTTACTTTTAACAATAGCGGTACAGGCGGTGCTTCAGGATCTACTTTTAATGGTGGATCTACCTTAACTGTTTCCTACAATACTATTGGCGCACCTAAAGCTGATGGAACAGGCGCATCTGGCACTTGGGGTATCAATATCTCAGGAAATGCTGCAACTGTAACCAATGGCGTATATACAACTGGAAGCTACTCAAATCCTTCTTGGATTACCTCAATTTTAGGTTCTATTGTTAGCGGTGCAGTTGCTTCAGCTACTTTGGCTGCAAGTGCTACAAATATTGCTGGTGGAGCTGCTGGCTCATTGCCTTATCAATCTGCTTCAGGAACGACTACATTTTTAGCTTTAGGCACTACAAACTATGTATTGACGGCTGGCGCATCTGCACCTCAATATGTAGCTCAATCGACTTTATCGGTAGGATCTGCCACAACAGCGACAACTGCGACTAATTTAGCTGGTGGATTGGCTTATCAGATTGCTTATCAAACAGGCGCAGGAGCAACTTCATTTATTACTGCTCCCACAAATAACACAGTTTTAAGCTATACAACTGGCGGTGGCTTTGCGTGGACTACTCCAACATCCTATGCGACTGTAACCGATGACACCACTACAAATGCAACTCGTTATCCTTTGTTCGCTAATCAAACAACTGGAAACCTTACAACAGAATATACAAGCTCTACTAAATACCAGTTCAATCCTTCTACTGGCGTTCTTACAGCCACAGGATTTAGCGGATCAGGAGCAAGTCTAACTAGCCTTACTGCTGGCAATTTGTCAGGAACTATTCCTAGTGGAGTTTTGGGCAATTCAACTCTTTATATTGGCACAACTGCCGTAGCTTTGAATGCTGTAAGCGGATCAATTACTTCTTTAGCAGTCAATATTAGCGGTTCTGCTGCAAGCGCAACAACGGCTACAACTGCAACAAACGCAAATAACGTAGCGATTACTGATAACACCAGTACCAATGCTACTTATTATCCAACGATTGTAAGTACGACTACAGGAAATTTGCCTGTAAATACTTCTTCAACTAAACTTCAATTTAACCCATCGACAGGAGTTCTTACTTCTACTGGCGGTATGGGTGGAGGAGCTTTCTAGATGGCGCAAACAGGATTTACCCCCTTATTAATATATTCAAGCTCTACAGGAGGAAATACTCCTAGTGCTGCAAATCTATTAAATAACGCCACAGGCTCTGAATTAGCGATCAATATCGCTGATGGCAAACTTTTCTATAAAGATTCTGGCGGTTCTGTTCAAGTTATTGGCTGGAAAACTGTTCCTACAACTGCTGGCGGTACTGGACTTACTAACTATACGGCTGGTGATATGGTTTATTGGGCTTCAGGAACTGCCTTTACTAAGCTTGGCATTGGATCATCGAATACTGTAATGACCTCAAGCGGATCTGCTCCGCAATGGTCAACAAGCCTTTCATTAGCTGGAAGCGTTACTGCTGCTGCTGGTTTAGTTTCAACTGGAACATTTACAGGAACTCCACCATCAGACGGAATAGTTGTTGATTATTCAACTGGATGGGGTCGTTTTAGCACTTTTACTGGTGATGGCTATCAATGGTTTAATGCTGGAGTAGCAGGAACAGAGCTAATGAGGCTTACAAGTTCTGGTTATTTAGGCATTGGAAATAACAATCCAACTTCAGTTTTAAGTCTTTATAAAGCAGGATCTACAGAAGTAGCAACAAAATACCAAAATGGATCTGCAACTAATGGTTTTGTTGTAGGTGTAAGTACAGCAGGAGAAGGCCTTGTTTATCATATTGATAATCAGCCTATTAGATTTGCTACAAATAATACGGAGCAAATGCGTTTATTTGCTTCAGGCGGTCTTTCTCTTGGAAATACTACAGATCCAGGCGCAACAAACGCTTCTGTAACTGGTACTGTTAAAACGGCAAGTAGCTTTGGATATAAAAATAGATTTATCAATGGCTACATGGTTATTGATCAAAGAAATGCTGGAGCAGCAGGAACTGGTTTAACTTACACAGTAGATCGTTTTGGATATTATGCTACTCAAGCTGGAAAATTAACTTGGCAGCAAAATAATGGAGGCGGTACGCTTCCTGCTGGATTTTCTAACTATTTAGGATTTAGCTCAAATTCAGCATTTTCTATTGGTGCTTCTGATTATTTTTCATGCTATCAATCAATCGAAGGTTATAACGTCATTGATTTAGGATGGGGAACTGCAAGCGCAAAAACCATTACTATTTCTTTTTGGGTATATGCAAGCATTACTGGAACATATTCTGTAGTTCTTGGAAATATTAATGGTACTCGTTGTTATCTTGCTTCTTACACAGTAAATTCTGCAAATACATGGGAATACAAAACCATTACTATTGCTGGAGATACCACAGGAACATGGACTACAGATAACAGAATTGGAGTTTCTGTATCTTGGTCTTTAGGTGCTGGATCTTCAGTAGTTGGTAGTGCTGGTTCTTGGAGTGGCACTTATTTAAGAGGCGTTACAGGACAAGTAAACGTAACTGGTACAAATGGAGCTATTTTCCGTATAACTGGCACACAGTTTGAAACAGGAACTCAAGCTACTCCTTTTGAAATTAGGAATTTCCAGCGTGAGTTTGATATGTGCCAAAGGTACTATGAAACCACTTTTGATTATGGAACTGCTCCTGCAAATGGTGGATCTGGCTCTTTATCTACTGGTGTAGGTCAATTTGGAGCTGCTTCAAATAACCTTTATGTAGGTGCTTATGGAGCTTTTAAAGTAACAAAAAGAGGAACTCCAGCCTTAACTTTATATGGAAATAGTAGTGGATATTGGCTTTTAAACGGAAGTTTTAACCAATATGCAGGATATATTTATAACATTGGTGTCAATGGTTTTAACCCTCAACAACAAGGAGCTGGTGGTTTTAATGCAGTTTCTGGTCATTATGCTGCTGATGCTGAACTATGAACTATACATACGAAAAAATTAAAAATCCTGATGGTACTGTTTGCGAAAACATTATTTATAGATCTGACAATACTTTTATTCCGTTTGATCCAGATAATAGACAGTATGCTGAATATCTTGATTGGCTTGCACAAGGAAACGAACCAACAGTTCGTGAATAATTATGATCAATTATCAATGGAATATATTAGAAATTTCTGCTGAAAACGAAGTCATTACTCATGCTAAATATAGAGTTATAGCAAAAGATGATGAACAATTTGTAGAAACAGAAGGAAATTGGTGGTTCTCTAATCTTGTAACAGATATTCCATTTAATCAAATAACAGAAGAAATGGTTGCCTCTTGGATAGAGAAAGAAACTATGAAAGACGGCATAAATCTCATAAAATCTAGGTTAGAAGAACAGTTAAATTTATTGAAAAACAATAAAACTGTTGTTGCACCTTGGTTGCCCCAAGTATTTACGCCAAACAATTAGGAGCTATAAATGGCAGTTAACCTTTCCCCTTTAGCTGGCGCAGGATGGCAGTTTTTTAGCAATGATGGCGTTCCTTTGGCTGGTGGCCTTCTTTACACTTATCAGGCTGGAACTTCAACTCTTGCTGCTACTTATACAACTAGCGCAGGAAATGTTGCAAATGCAAATCCTATTGTTTTAACTTCAACAGGAAGAACTCCTAGTGAAGTTTGGCTTGATACTTCTTTATCTTATAAATTTATATTGCAAGATGCTTCAGCAAATCAAATTGGCTCTTATGACAATTTAAGCGGAATAGCTACTGCTCAAGAAATTGCTCAAGTTTATGCAGATTTAGCTAATACCTCTAGCCTTACAAAAGGAAGCGCATTAGTAGGCTTTAAACAGGCTAATTCAAGCGGTTTTTACTCAGCAGCAGTTGGAAGAACAGTATTTTCAAAGCTTCAAGAATGGGTTTCAGTTAAAGATTTTGGTGCTGTTGGCGATGGCACAACAGACGATACAGCATCCATTCAGGCTGCTATTAACGCTACTGCTGCTGGTGGTAGCCTTTATTTTCCTTCTGGAAACTATAAAGTAACCACTTTAGATACTGGTGCTTGTTATACAACTTGGTATTGCGACAATGCTTATTTGGTTGCTGGATCAACGGCAAATCAAGATTGTTTATTAAGATTTCAAGGATATAGCACCAATATTTATGGCTTAAAGATCAATATGAACTTTAAGAGAAATTACACTTGTGCTTTATGGTGGTATAACGCAAGTCTTTCTTCACAATATAACAATTTCTTTGGTTTGCAAATTGAATATGGATTGCTTGGATTGGTTTTTGGTGCTTTGCCTGGCAATTCAAGCACTAATTATGCTCAATCAGAAAATAGTATTTTTGGTTACATGACCAAAGGTATGCAAAAGTCTATTTATGTAAATCATAGCAATGGATTTATATTTTTAACTGGAAGCATGGTAGCTGTTCAAGATGAGGGCTGGTCAACTGGATCACCAGGTAATTTTAACTATCAAGACAATAGAGCATTTACTTGTGATGCTGGTCAATTAGTGATTAGCAATAGCGAAATTCAAAATAGCGTAGCCGATGTAACAACTAATGGAAGTATTGTAAATGGCGGTAATGTATTTTTAAATCAATGTATGACAGAAGTGGATGTTCCATTTTCTATTAGCGGAGAGTTAAAAATTACTGGTGGTCGCATTTTAAATACTCAGTCGTTAACTAATCAATTTTATATTCCTTCAAGTGCTAGTGCTGCATCTGTTCTCAAGGTTAGCGATTGTCAGATTTTTAGACCTCCTGGAACAGGATCTTTTAGTGCTAAATCTTTAGTAAACAATACTGGTTCTTCAAGAAATATTGAAATCACCTTCAATAATTGTGATATTCAAGAATGGGCTCAATTTGTTCCATTGTTAAGCGGAAATGCACAAAGTGTTGAATTTAATGGTTGTCGTTGGTATCCAAATGGATATGCCGATCCATATTTTGCTACTTACAAATTAGATACTGTTGAGCAAAGTATTTATGACAGTATTCTTGCTGTAGATACAGAAGGAATTACTACTGATGGATATTATTTATACAATGAATATGGTGCTGGAACAACAATAGGATTATCAACAGACGTTCCTTCTGGATATTATTATACTAATTCAGTTTATGTAGATGCTACAGGAAAAGCTGGTGTATTTACTGTTGATAGAACTTCTTTGTCAACAGTTAAATCAACTGCCATTAGAACCAAACAAAATGATAGTTTTTTGGTTGAAGGTTGGGTAAAGATTTTATCTGGATCAACAGCTTCTTTAGGTTGCGCTATATTTGACAACACAGGAACATTGTTAAGCGACTTTACTAATATTGTTGATCAATCTCAAGGTGTTACAACTTCTTGGTCTTATTTGCGTCAAGTTGTAACAATGCCAGCAAATGCTTGTTATGTTGGATTTGGCGTATATGGAATCGTATCAAAAATAGCTATTGTTGGAATGAAGGTTAGAAAAGCTAACTGGAATACATATTAAGGACTGCTATGACAAAACCTATTGATATTATTAGCAGAGCATTAAAAGATATTGGCGCATTAGAAGCTGGTGAAGTTCCAACGGCTGATGCAGCTCAAGATGCTTTTGATATGCTTAATGACCTGATTGATCAATGGTCAAACGAAGATATGATGGTATTTAACACTACAGAAATCATATTTCCTTTAATTTCTGGTCAGGTTCAATACACTATTGGTCCTAATCCATCAACGGCAAATTACATTGGTGCATCTTTTACAGGATCAATTACAGGCAATGTTTTGACTGTTACTGGTCTTACAACTGGCGCAGTAGCTCAAGGGCAAACCCTAAAAGGCACAGGAATTATTGCTGGTACTAAGATTGTTGAGTTTATTACTGGTGCTGGAGGTCAAGTTAATGAAACTGGCACTTATCGTTTAAATATTACTTACCCATCTCCAGTAGCTTCTCAACTTATTACTGCTTACTATCAAAAACCATTATTTATTGACCAAGCTTATGTAAGGGTAAATACTCAGTCTAATGGACAAGCTGTTCCTAATGGTGGCTTAGATTACCAAGTAGCAGTATTGTCTTTGGATAATTACAATCAAATTGGTTTAAAAACTTTAAATGGTCCTTGGCCTAAAGCTCTTTATTACAATCCTAATGCGGATACTGGTAATGTATTTGTATGGCCTAATCCAAGTCAAGGTGAGATGCATATGTTCTCATCTACCATTTTTAGCAATTATGAAACTTTGTATGACGATATTGTGCTTCCACAAGGCTATTCAATGGCTCTTAGATGGAATTTAGCTGAACGATTGATGCCGATGTATGGCAAAGCTTCTGCAACGCAAATTGGCATGATTAATGCTTATGCAGCTCAATCTAAATCGACTATTAAACGAAATAATATGAGGCCTATTGCTGCTGCTGGTTATCCAGACTCTATGCTTGTTGGCAGAGCTAAAGATGCTGGTTGGATTCTTTCTGGTGGGTTCTTCCGATAATGGCTGATTTTGGCTTTGTTGGCCCATCTTACGAAGCTCCTTCCATCTATCAAGATGATCAGGAATGTATTAACTTTTATCTAGAAATTGATCCTAATAAAGGTCAAGGAACTAGAGGAGCAATAGCTTTATATCCTACACCTGGACTTGTTGAAGTTTGTCAGTTGCCAGCAGGAGAAGTAAGGGCATTATTTCCTTTGCATGGAACAAACCCTTTTGTAATGATTGCTATTTGCAATCAATATGTTTACACAATAGATGAATCTTACAAAGCAACTCAAGTTGGAGCAATAAGTACAACTGCTGGTGTTTGCCAAGTTTCTTATAACAGAACTACTTCTGATGGATTAATTGCCTATATTGTTGATGGCTCAAATCGTTATTATTATGTAGTTTCTACAAATACTTTTAGTGTTTTGCCTCCATCAGACGGCCCTTGGGTTGGAGCATCTACAGTTGACGTAATTGATAATTACAACGTATATAACGAGCCTGGAACTAATAATTGGGCTTGTACAGATCTTTCATCGGTTTATTCAACTAATGCTTATTACGGCACAAAAGATGGTGAGCCTGATCCTATAGTTGCGGTTATTGCAGATCATAGACAAGTTTATTTGCTTGGCGAGCAAACTACTGAAGTTTGGGTTGATGTTGGAAGTCAAATAACTGGATTAACTACTTTTCCATTTGCTCGTGTTTCAGGAACTATGATGCAACATGGTTGCGCTGCACCAAATAGCGTTTGGCAATTTGAAGAACAAATTATGTTTGTTTCTCAAGATGCTCGTGGGCAAGGAATTATTGGTGCGGTTCAAGGTTATACCTTTGTAAGGCTATCTAATCATGCCGTAGAACAGTCTTTAATGAATCAAAAGATTGATGATGCTGTTGCCTATACCTATCGTTTAGAAGGCCATGAAATGTATGTAATTACATTTCCTTCTATTGATTTAACTTGGGTATATGACTTAACTACTAAAGTTTGGCATAAATGGCTTTCTTGGGATTCTGTAACTGGTTATCATCGTCATCGTTCAAATTGCGGTGCTTTCTTTGGAAACTATTACATAGTTGGTGACTATGAAAATGGCAAACTTTATCAATTAAATAATGAAGTCTATACAGAAGATGGAAATTTAATTCGTAGATTGCGTAGATGCCCTCATTTAGTTACAGATCTTCAACGTCAATTTTTTGCAGAAATGCAGATTCAATTTCAGCCTGGTGTAGGCTTGCAAACTGGTCAAGGATATGATCCTCAAGCAATGCTCCGTTGGTCATCTGATGGCGGTTCTACATGGTCTAATGAGCATTGGGTAAGCATTGGTAAGGTCGGAAAATACAATAATCGTGCTATTTGGCGCAGATTGGGCTGGTCAAGAGATAGAATCTATGAAGTAGCCGTAACAGATTCAATTAAAGCCGTTATTGTTTCAGCCAATTTGAAAGCCGAAGGTGGGGAAAATTAATGGCAACTGCGCCAATTAATAGCAATATTCGCTATCCTCAAAGCCAATTTCTTGATCCTTTAACCCAAAGGCCAGCAAGAGAATGGCTTATTTGGCTTCAAAATCCTGATGTTGTAAGTCAAACAGTAAACTATATGGTCATTAATGGTGGTTCTATTAACAATACTGTTATTGGAAATATAACCCCATCAACAGGCGTATTTACAAGTTTAACTGCCTTATTAGGAATCGGAGGGGGTCAGTTTTGAATACTCAATTAGTTGAAAAACAAACTCTTCCAGCAGTTCAGCTAAAAGAAAAAGTTGAACGGCTTCAAGAGGCTCTTTTGCAAATGCCTCAAGCTGATGTAAAGTTTTTGCATGATTTTGAACCTGGCAAATATATTCGCACAATGATTGCTCCTCCTTGGTCAGTTATTGTTGGTGCTGAACATAAAACCCCTTATAAAGTAATTCTTAAAAAGGGAACAATAGCGGTCAATATTGATGATGAAATAAAGACTTTGACAGCTCCTATGGAATTTGATGCTCCAGCAGGAATCAAACGTGTTGGTCGTGTATTTGATGAAGAACTTATTTGGATTGATATTTACGAAAATCCAGATAATTGTACGGATATAGCAACAATAGAGGATAGGTTATACATTATTCCTGAATGTGGATTAATGTCTAATCGAATTTTAGAACATAAAACTGAACAAAAAGATACCGAAAAGCTTTCTAATGGCATTAAAATGCTATTAGCTAATAATCTCGGTTTTAGTGATTAGGGAGAAGCATTATGGCAGGAGGAATAACAGCAGCAGTAATTGGAGGCGCAGCCGTTTTAGGCGGTGCTTATATGAGTTCGCAAGGGGCGCAAAATGCTGCCAATACTCAAGCTAATGCTGCTTCACAACAACAAAGCAATTTACTTGCTGCTGGTCAAACTGCATCGCAACAATTTACCCCATATGCAAATTATGGAGCTACTCCTTTATCCAGTTTAACTGCAAATAATCCTTACTTTAATCAACAATTTACTGCTCAAGATTTAAAATCTAATTTAGCACCAAACTATGAATTTATGAAAAATGAAGGTTTGGGAGCAACTAGCCAAAACGTAAACGTAGGTGGTGGTGGTTCTAATGTAAATATGGCTAGAACCAAATTTGCTGAAGATTATGCTTCTAATGCTTATCAAAACGCATTTAATAACTTTCAAACCCAAAGAGGCAATATTGCAGCTATTGATTTAGCTAATACTGGTGTAGGTCTTGCTGGTTCTACAGGATCTGCAAATGCTCAACTTGGTACTGCAACCAATATTGCAAATTTAGGAATTGGTTCTGCTAATGCTACTGCTGCTTCTCAAATTGCACAAGGCAATATTTATGGTGGAGCAGCAAATTCATTAGGTGGAATAGGTTATGCAACAGCATCTCAACTTGGCGCACAAAATACAGCTCAAAATGCTGCTATGCAAAATCAATTAAGTGCTGGTGGATATGGTAGCAATGCTTTAAGTAACTTTACAAATAACCAATCTACCAATCCTAATTCATCATCATTTATTGGCCCATTAGCGTAAGGAATATATATGGCAATCGGCACAAGCGGACTTTCAGTTCCTCAATTAGGGCAAAATTTAGATGCCAGCATTTACGGCAGTCAAAATGCGCCTAAATCTATGACTATTGCGGATATGCTTGATATATCCAATAAAAACCTTGAGTTGCAAAAGAAAACAGCATTGCTACCTTCTGAAATTGAAACTGGTAAAGCTACTGCTAAAAAAGCAACTACTGAAGCAAATAGATCGCAGTTTGGATTTACAAATGATCAAGGTATTGTGGCTCAAAATGAAGCTGCTAGATTACTGACTGATCCAAGAATTAAAAATGCAGAAAACTCTCCAAAAGGAAGGGAAGATGCATTAAGGGCATTAGATGAAGTTGGCAGCACTTTAAAAACAAAAGGTTTGCATGACGATGTTATTAAAGGAATGTTAGGGCAATATTACACTCAAGCATTGCATAATCCAACTGAAATTGGCCCAAAAATCAAACAAGGATTAATGGCTGCATCAGGAACTGCAACTCAAGTAAGCCAAGGAACACCTCAATACACCACTAATGCTTCTGGTCAAATTGTTGGTATTACTCCTGGAACTAATCAAATTTCTGCTCCTATTGAAGCACCTCAAGGACAGCCTCAAGGGGCTCCTCAAGGTGGCGCACCTGGTCAAGTTCAAAATCAATTTACTCAACGTCAAACATTAAATCCTACTCAAGCACAAGCTGGAATGGGTAATGTCGCTGCAACTAATCTATCAACAGACTTTACAGCTACGCAACAGGCTGCTTCTAATTCTGAGCCTAGAATTGCTTTATTCCAAAACATTAAGAAATTGGCTCCTGAAGCATTTACTGGTGTTGGTGGTCAACGTAAAGAATTGGCTTCTGGTATTGCTCAAGCTATTGGTTTGGATGTTTACCAAACTGAAAAAATGTCAACTGACGAATTGGCTAAGACCTCTGCAATGCTTTCATTGGCTGGTGGAAATACAGATATGGCTCGTCAATTAGCTGAAGCTGCAAATCCTAATAAGAAAATGAATGAACAAGCTATTAAGCAAATTGCTGATCAAATGATTGGCATGGAAAAGCTTAATCAAGCTAAATACAAGTTCTTACAGCCAGTAGCTAATGATCCTGCTGCTTATGCTGACAGATTGCAAAAATTCAATCAAGTTAATGATTTCCATATTTTCCAAGAAACAACGCCTGAAGAAGTTGCTAAACTTAAACGATCAATGTCACCTGATCAGCAAAGAGCTATGGGTGAAAAAATTAAACTGGCTCGTCAACTTGGATTAATCTAATCATGGCAAATTTTGCTGATTTGTGGGAACAAGAGCCAACAAATAAATTTGGCGGTCTAAACGAAGATATGTCTGGTAGGTTACAGGCTGCTAACGAAGCTTGGAAAGCCAAAACTGGTAGAGATTTGCCAATTACTAGCGGAGCAAGATCAGCAGAACTAGGTGTGAAATTATGGGGAGAAAGAGGATCAAACCCTAATTTAGTAGCAAAGCCTGGCACTAGCTTGCATGAAAAAGGTATGGCTGCTGATATTTCTCCAGAAGTTCCTGCTGCCTTTTTAGATCAATTTGGACTTCATAGACCTTTTGGATTAAAAGATCCAGTTCATGTAGAAATAAATCCTAAATCATCCTATTCACCTAAACAAGCTTCTGTAACTGTTTCAGGCGCACCAGCTTCTAATAATTTTGCTGATTTGTGGGATAACACTCCTGCTGCTGAAGCCCCAACAGAAAAAGGTCAGCCTAAAGGATTTACCCAAATTGCTAAAGCTGCTCAAGAAACAAACAAGCCTATTGCTGATGTTGGCAAAGGATTGGCTTCTATTGCTGATATTGCTTTAGGAGCTGTTCCTGCTGTTGTTGGCGGTGCTACTTATGCTGGTGCTAGAGCTTTTCAAAAGAGTCCAGAAGAAGCTCAAGCTTTGGCTCAAAAAGTATCTGCTCCCTTAGAAAGTCCTATTGGAAAAGCTTTAGGGATTACAGAAGATCCAGCTTATAAGCAAGAAGCTGTTCGTAGAGCTATGGATTCTATTGGTCAATATATTGGGGAAAGTGCAGATACCATTTCTAAAAAGACTGGTATTCCCAAGTCTGACGTAGAAAACATGATTAATACTTTATCCTTTGCTGCTGGAGAAGGTGTTGCTGCAACTAAAGGAGCAAGAGCCAAATTAAGCGAACAGTTTAATAAAGCGTTTCCTGAAATGGAACAAGCACCAAAGCCAACAGCTCCTGCTGGAGTTCAGCCAGCTATGGCTGGAGTTGGTGCTGCTAAAACTGAAATAAATCCTTATGCTGGAAAAGTTACTGGTGAAGAAATTGCCAGGGGTCAATATCCAACAGTTAAGCTATCAAAGATCAAAGAGGATGTTGCTCTTACAGAACAAGCTACTAGAGCTGATATTGCCAATGAAGTGCTTGGTAATACTGGTCAGGTTCGTACTGGAGTTATTACTGGCAATGAGAATACATTGCGCCAAGAATATACAGAAGCAAAATCAGCCAATCAAACTCCAAAAAGCGAGTTATTGCGTAAGCAGATTGCAGATGAGCAAAATGCTCTTACTAGATATGCTGATCAGCGTGTAGAAGCCACAGGAGCAAGCAAAAACCTTCCCACAGACTATGAACGTGGTCAGTTGATGAATGATGCTATTGCTGGTGATGAAGGCTTAACTGGCTATCTAAAACAAGCAAAGCAATCTCTTTACGATGAAGCTAGAGCAAAAGTAGGTGATAACCCTATTCAATCTAGCTCAGTCAATAACCTATTGGAAAACAAACAATTCAGAGCTGGTTTAGGCTTAAAAGGCAATGAAGGCGTTGCTAAAAGTGCTGAACAGCTTATTGAGCTCGCTAAAACTGTTGGCTTTGAAGATAAAGCTGGAAACATTTTGCCACCAAACAGCATTTCTGCATGGAAAGCTGTAAGAGAAGCATTAAACGCTGAATGGACTAAAGATAATGCTTCAACAATAGGCAAGATTAACGCTGCCATTGATAAAGATATTGCTTTAGCTGGCGGTCAAGATTTGTATAAAAAAGCCGACAATCTGCATAAAGCTGAAAAGAAAATATTTGAATCAAAAGGCATTAAAACCCTATTTGGAGAAGTTGATCCAAATGGCGTACAAACTGCCACCAGCTTTGAATCTATTCCTAAGAAGCTTAATCAAATGCCTGTAGATCAATGGAAACATATCTATGACACTTACGATGAAATTTCTAAAGGCAGAGTTCGTGGCGGTGATTTTGATTTAGAGCTTACTCCTGAACTGATTGATTATGCTAATGCTGCCAAAGCTGAAATGCGTGGTTCTTTAGCTAGAGAAATTTATCAGGCTGGAGCTGGCAAAGTTGGCGTTTGGAATCAAAATGAAGTAAATAAGATTTTGAACGCTAGGGCCAAAAAGATTGAATATGCTTTTAGTCCTGAAGAACAAAGAGCTTTTCATACTTTAAATTATGCTGGTCATATCATGCCAGGCGTTCATGCTTATGAAGGAGCAGCTCTACAAGCTCAAAGAGTTGGTAAGTTTGCTGAAAAATTACCTATGCTTGGTAGAGAAGCTGGGGCTATGACCCATATTCCAGGACTATCTACTATTGGTGAAAAAATTGGTGAAAAAGCTGCAACATTTACAATTAATAAATCTGAACGAAAACAAGCAACAAGGTTACAAGAAGAAATGAATAAAAACGCACAAAAATCCATTAAATTAAAAGATATTGGTAAGGAATAAAATGGATTCCCAAACAATTATAAATACTGCCATTGCTTTAGTTGGCTTTCTTGGTGGCTGGATATTAAAGGTTATTTGGGAAGGAGTTAAAGATTTACAAGTAGTTGATAAATTATTAACCGAAAAAGTTAATACTATTGAGATTCTGATAGCTGGTAACTATATGTCTAAGCAAGATTTTGACAAAATTGCTGCTGCTATTTTTGCTAAATTAGACAAGATAGAAGATAAGTTAGACAAAAAGGTAGATAAGTGATTTCTTACATCCTACTCGTACCAGTTAGCCTATTACTAACCCTGATAGCCGTAATCATTGCTCCTATTCTTCCTTTGTTTGCTTCTAATGTAGCTGGAATGGTAGATAATGGTTCTTCTGTACGCCTTGAACCTAGACTTCCTAAATGGCTTTCTTGGTTTCAAACACCTGATAATTCATTGAATGGGGATGCTACTTTTGAATCCTTAAACTCACCTTGCTACTGGTCGCAAGTGAAATGGCTATGGCGTAATCCAGCGTATTCATTTGGGCTACAAATTCTAGGCACACCTTATGTTTCAGATATTCAAGGCGATACTACGATACGAGATAACGATAACGCTAAAGCTGGCTGGTGTCTTGTTACTGTTAATGGTCTATTTCAGTTCCGTTGGGTACGACCAATCGGATTTAGTCGGTGTATCTATTGCAATTTTGGGCATAATATTCTTGCTTTAGTAGATCCTAATGTGGAACCTAAACCAAGCCTTTACAAAGCCACTTTTGTATTCTCACCTAGAATTTCAGGATTTAGATGAAAATGCACAAGTCAAAAACGATGTGGTTCTCGTTAGCACTTGTGATATTTGGTGCTTTATTTGACAATCTATCCTATGTGCAAAACAGTATTGATCCAAAATATTATGGCTTTATCCTTATTGGGATTGGCATTATTGTTGCTGTATTGCGCTTTGTGACTTCTAAACCCATAGAATAATGTTTCCACTATTCATAGGCGATTATGTCAAGATTGTGGTTGGAATTGTCCTTTTATCTGGGTGCTTTTATGGTTATGTTGAGCATAATCGTTTTGAAGCATATAAAACAGAAATCAAAAATATTGCTAAAGAACAAGAAGCAAAAAATGAATCCATTCGGACACAGCAGGAACTCATAAACAAAACCACCAAGGAAACCTATGAAGCTAAGTTATCTGCTATTAAGTCTTATTATGGTGGGTTGCACAACTCCAGTAGCGGTCAAATGCCCTCCATTTCCAATCCCTCCACAGGAGCTAATGTCAGCCCCTCCGACCAGCTACTTGCTTGCGCCTATACAACGCAACAATTAGTTAGCCTTCAAGATTGGATTAAGGAACAAGTCGCATTAAGATGAATATTGAACAATTACAAGCATTAGGAATTGATCCTAAATGGCTTAAACCTTTAAATGACACTTTTGCCAAATATGGCATTGATAGCCCTAAACGCCAAGCAGCCTTTATTGGTCAATGTCAGCATGAATCAGCCAACTTTAAGACTTTAGAAGAAAACCTTCATTATTCTGCTGGTGCTTTGATGCGAGTATGGGGATCTAGATTTCCTGATGCTGCAACTGCTGAAAAGTATGCAAACAATCCTGAAGCGATTGCAAACAAAGTTTATGGCGGTAGGGCCGATCTTGGCAATACTCAGGATGGTGATGGCTGGAAATTTCATGGCAGAGGCGTTATACAGCTCACAGGGCGTTCAAATTACACAGTATGTGGACAAGCCCTAAGTCAGCCATTTATAACGCAACCAGAGCTTCTATTAGAGCCTGAATGGGCTTGTATGTCTGCTGGATGGTTCTGGAACAAAAGAAACTTAAACGACCTTGCCGATAATGAATCGTGGGAATTAATTACAAAACGCATTAATGGTGGTGTCTTAGGTCTGCAAGACAGAATAGACAAAACTCATAAAGCAATGGATATTCTAGCGATGTAGTCGCTTTTTATGTTTTAAATTAAGGGCAAGTTCTATTGTGTATTTAAGAGCTTCCCATTCACCTCTTTGCATCACTACTGGAATTAACTCTTGTTGAGCATCAATCTCAGCAAATTTTTTAGTTAAATATTCAGCCATTGCTTCTTGCTCATGCTTACTTCTTTTGGGCTTTTTTGTCATATAAGCTGAATTAAAGGCTTTTTGTTCTCAATATGGTCTAAAGCTGCTTGCCAAGCTTGAGTCCATAGATTAAGAGCTGTAGATCCTTCATAAAAGAAATCAGGATAAACAGCAAAAAATGCTTCTTCACAATCATCTGATGGAACTTTCACGTTTCCAGCAAAAGGTATATCTTCACTTGTCATTATCTTTTCCGATTAAATACCAAATAATAAAGGCGAAGCCAATCATTACGATTGCATTGAAAATCATGGCCTCGTCATTACTCATTACATTTTTTTCTTTTTAATGCCTTCAGCTCTACGAAGATCATGAGAATGTAGTTTTTTTCCTACAGACTTAGGAACTTCTCCAGCTTTTTCAGCTACTTTTGCTGCTACTTTACGAGTAACAATTCTGCCATTAGAAAGCTCAAATTCATGCTTTGCGCCTTTGGCAGCTTTACCAGCCATCTTTTTAAGCTCATCATGGCTGTAAGCTTTTGACTTAGCCACAATAACTTTTCCAGACTTTTCTTTAATGGCTGGTTCTTTTACTGTTAGTTTTTTAGTTGCCATTATTTAATCCTAAAAATTTTATTAAGTTTAAGAGTACCTTCATACTCAATTTTGCCTTGAGCATCTAAAGAACGCAATGGAAGCTCTTGAAAGTATTTCCATTTGTCTTTGTATGACTGAATCTCAGATGGAGGAACCCATCCAGCTTTTCTCCAGCGCAAAGTAATGTCAGTACCACTTGCAGTCCAAATATGATGATTCATACGGCCTCCTTAAAAAACTCTGATTGATCCAGGTGGGCAAGAGTAGCCTGAATAAACAAATACAGCTCCAGCAGGGGTTTTACAAGTAATTACTTGTTGCTGACCATAAGCTGTTACTGCAATAAAAGCGAATAAAACTCCGATTAATTTTTTCATTATTTTTCCTTAGAATGGAATATCAGATTCAAGATCAGCCAAATTAGCTGGCTTAGCGTTTCCTTCTGTTTTTTCCTCTGGAACATTGAGATAAGCCCAGAACGAACCTTCTTTAAGGCCCAAAAGAGGAATCATTTCCAGCTTTAACATCAGATCGCCTTTTTTAGTTTCAGTCACAATTCCAACTGTAGCATATCGTTTTTTGCTTGTGCCATCTTGAGCTACATACTCTGAAACTGGAGCTTTTACATACCATTTAATAGCCATTTAACTTCCCTTCATCAAATTTACTTCAACTTCTACTTCACTCAAAAACTTCTTAACTTCTGCTTCCATTTCTTCAATAAAAGCTTCATCCCTATCAACTCGAACAATTAGCAACTGGCTGCGGTCAGGCATCCGAGGATCAAAACTAATAAAGTCGCACCAATCCCTGCCAGTACAAGCTATTTGCGCTTGCATCTGAATTACATACTTTTGTGGCGGTCTATTAAATTTGAAATATTCCCAATGAGTTGCGCTATTAGGACACTTAATCTCCACCAAACCCCTATCAGAAACAAGCCCATCAGGGCTGCAACCAAACCAAGCAATACTAGGATGGTCGATGAAAGCGACTTGATCGACAAAATTATTGGTATTGACTTCATAAGCAACCCTAGCTTGTGGTTCGGTTTGAGTGCCCCACTCCATTGCTGCATTGGAGTAAGATTCTTGAATGATGCCTGTAGTGCGCTGTAAGGCTAATTCAATAAGGTAATTCTGCCTTGAAGCGGATGGCCCTGTTTTAGTCTTAGCCAATATGTCGGCTACTCTAGAAGCCGTAACTTTGCCTAGGCGAAGTTGATGCCATTCTTCCGTACCTTGTTGAACGGCTACTCTATCTTCAGTTGTAAATGTTGTCATTTCTCTTGTGCCTTTCTTATCGCATTTGGGTGAAACTGCCCATGTCCTTCAGGGTTATCTTCCATGCTTTTAATTACCAAGTTTCTTTTTTCTCCGCAAACACAACAAACTTCTACCCTTTGTGGTGGCATAGAGCAAAGCATTGTATTTGTTGAGTGCCAACAATGTGTGTGAGCATTCATTCGCTTGCCTTTCTTAGTATTGCTCTAGCAAACGCAATCATGTCAGGAATACTGCAATCTTCACCAATCCAACATTCATCTAATCCAAGAACACCCCTGATTTCAAAGTCTGTTAGTGTCTTTGCTGGTGGTTTTTGCCATAACACTTCCACAATCCTATGCTCATCATCTGTATAAGTAACGGCTAATAGTTCACCTGTTTCTTTACTTTTTTGAAGTGATAGGTGTAGTTCTTTTGCTGGATGAATGTAGAGTGGAATACCGCCATCATAATTAACTTTGTTGTCGTGTTTAATGCACATATATGCACCATCTTTTTCAAACATCCACGCTACTGGTTTGTTCATATGCCCCCCAAACGAATAGCTAAACGAATTACGGACATTAGGATTACTGAAGCTATAACCAACGTAGCTATGGCTACTTTATCTGCCCAGGTCATGATTGCAATGCCATTAAAATGCCTTTTTGTAGGTCTTTTGCATTAGCAATTATTTGAACGGCATTTTTGTCTTTAGCTACAGCAGAATAAGCTGTTCCATAAACTCTTTTTAAATCGTCAATGGTTTTGCATACATTGATTTCTGTTGCCCATTCTTTTGCTAATACAGTT
>Ga0208506_1000088_pt1 | contig 41586 bp, 39 predicted proteins | sample CryBogCBH29Jul08_FD_184616 | JGI IMG/M metagenome (GOLD analysis project Ga0208506, IMG submission 184616) | Freshwater microbial communities from Crystal Bog, Wisconsin, USA - CBH29Jul08 (SPAdes) | ecosystem: Environmental > Aquatic > Freshwater > Lake | place: Crystal Bog, Wisconsin, USA... | reverse complement strand
TGTCTGGTTCAACGTCGGAACCGCAGCTCCACAACAGGTAAGCGCCTGCTTCATCTTGTCTGTCGATGACACCATGGATTCGATCCTCAACTGGTATCGCGAAGAGGGAATGATCTTCAAGGGTGGCTCTGGAGCTGGACTTAACTTGTCTCGCATCCGCTCCTCTAAGGAATTGCTTAAGTCCGGTGGAACCGCATCTGGTCCCGTTTCATTTATGCGAGGCGCCGATGCATCTGCAGGAACCATCAAGTCAGGTGGCGCAACGCGTCGCGCCGCAAAGATGGTTGTCCTTGATGTTGATCACCCAGATATCGAAGAGTTCATCGAGACCAAGGTCCGCGAAGAGGACAAGATCCGCGCCCTGCGTGATGCTGGCTTCGACATGGACTTGGGCGGCAAGGACATCATCTCTGTCCAGTACCAGAACGCCAACAACTCAGTACGCGTATCAGACAAGTTCATGCGCGCCTACGAGAATAACGAAGAGTTCGGCCTAGTTGGTCGCGCCTCTGGCGAGGTCATCGAGACCGTCGAAGCTCGTCGCTTGTTTCGCCTGATGGCAGAAGCTGCATGGTCTTGCGCCGATCCTGGAATCCAGTACGACGACACCATCAACGATTGGCACACCAACCCAGAGACCGGGCGTATCAACGCCTCTAACCCTTGCTCTGAGTACATGTCACTCGACAACTCTTCATGTAACTTGGCATCACTTAACTTGCTCAAGTTCTTGCAGAGCAATGGTTCCTTCGATACCAAGAACTTTGTGAAGGCGACCGAGTTGATCATCACTGCGATGGATATCTCGATCTGCTTCGCTGACTTCCCAACAGAGCCAATCGCACAGACAACTCGCGATTATCGCCAGCTCGGTATCGGTTATGCCAACCTCGGTGCACTCTTGATGGCATCAGGTCTTGCCTACGATTCAGATGGTGGACGTCAGTTCGCTGGTGCGATCACATCACTCTTGACCGGTACTTCCTACCGTCGCTCTGCAGAGCTCGCTGGGATCGTTGGTCCTTACGCTGGTTATGCTCGCAACGCATCAGCACATACTCGCGTCATGCAGAAGCACACCAATGCATCAGTCAGCGCTCGCTCGGTTTCAACACTCGATGCAGATGTCTGGTCAGTTGCTAATGCCGAGTGGAACAAGTGCCTCGAGATTGGTGCCAAGAACGGCTGGCGCAATGCGCAAGCATCAGTTCTTGCTCCAACCGGCACCATCGGTTTGATGATGGATTGTGACACTACTGGTATCGAGCCAGATCTTGCACTCGTTAAGTTCAAGAAGCTCGTCGGTGGCGGTTCAATGCAGATCGTTAACCAGACCATTCCAATGGCGCTTCGCAAGTTGGGCTACACCGAGGAAACCATCGAAGCGATCGTTGAATACATCGCTGCAAATGGAAATGTCATCGATGCTCCTGGTCTCAAGACCGAGCACTACGACATCTTCGATTGCGCTATGGGTATCCGCTCGATCAGCGCTATGGGTCACGTCCACATGATGGCTGCTTGCCAACCATTCTTGTCAGGTGCGATCTCAAAGACCGTCAACCTGCCTTCAGATGCAACCGTAGAAGAGATCGAAGAGGTCTACTACCAAGGTTGGAAGCTGGGTCTCAAGGCGCTCGCTGTGTATCGCGACAACTGCAAGGTCGGACAACCACTCTCAACCGGTAAGGGCGAGAACAAGGGCGAAGACGCTAACAAGTCTGCAGCTGTTGCTGGTCCTGTAACCGCTACACGCAAGCGTCTGCCTAAGTCACGTCCATCGATGACCACATCGTTCTCTGTTGGTGGCGCCGAGGGTTACATGACCGCTGGTGCATATGCCGATGGCGCACTCGGTGAGGTCTTCTTGAAGCTCGGCAAGCAGGGTTCAACGCTTGCTGGTGTGATGGATGCCTTCTCGATCGCAGTTTCGATCGGTCTGCAATATGGCGTACCGCTAGAGACCTTCGTCGAGAAGTTCACCAACCTGCGCTTTGAGCCAGCTGGTATGACAGATGATGCCGATATCCGTATCGCACAATCGATGATGGATTACATCTTCCGTCGCTTGGCGCTGGATTACCTGCCATTCGAAACTCGCTCGAGTTTGGGCTTGTACACCGCGTCAGAGCGCGCTCGCGCTTTGGAGTCAGGTGAGTACACCCAGGACGAGGCTGCAGCCCCAAAAGCACCAGCTGCTCCTGTGGCAGCGCCTGCGGTTGCAAGTAAGCCCGCCTCAGTCACAATCGAGGCTAAGCCTGCAGTTGATAACCTCGCTGGAGTGGGATCTTCGATGGAGCTCTTCGAGAAGATGAGCGGTCAATCATCAGACGCACCGCTATGCATGACCTGCGGAACCAAGATGCGCATGGCTGGTTCTTGCTTCGTCTGCGAAGGTTGCGGCAACACCTCTGGATGTTCATGATCCGTCGCTAAGTAAGTAGTACGACTAGAGCCCTCGGTCTAACAGCCGGGGGTTCTTTTTGTGTGACTAAAAGGTTGATTTAGTAACACCGGAACCGCTCACGGGTTAAAAATAGAAACTCATTTATGACTATTTTTTATCTCATATTTGGGGAAGTATTTAGTCATGTCTAAATATTCTCCGTTAACTTCCTACCTCGGTCGATGCTCCGATTCGGTCACTTTAACCTGGCCTGAACTCAATGAAATTGTAAATGGCCTCCCGGTCTCGGCTTCTCAATATAAAGCTTGGTGGGGCGGTGGTCACGTACAGGACCAGGCGTGGAAAGCGGCGGGATTTGAGGTAACAGATGTGAGACTTGGTTCTCGCGTTACCTTTGTTAGGACACTCAGGAGGGGTTGAAAGGGACTTCCGCTATTCAAAACATATGCTATTTTTTTCCAAGTGAACCGGGGCGGTAACCCCGATCCACTGGCTTACTGGTAATAAGTGCAGTTACGAATGGGGCTCGTCGTTCTCGCGGCGAGCCTTTCGCATTGCCACCCATTGAGTGAGCAAACCGAAAAGAGCGATTACATTCGCAATCCAACCCATAAACAGCATCTAGTCACCTCCCTTCTTCTCTCCTGACTGGATGTAGCCAGTCCAGGGGAAGTGCGCTAGAGAAGGGATGTAAGGCCGCCAAATGTAGGAGTGTGGAAAGATCGAGGGGCGAGAACCTGTATCTGGTGTGCATATCCGAGACTTGTGAGTGAGCCCCGATAGGGTTGCCAAATGACCAACGCCAAGAACCAGCAGATGAAGTTGGTCGGCGAGGCTTTGAATGCCGCGATTGAGGCGATTGGTGGCCAGCCACGTGAAGGTCAGATTCAAATGGCAGAAGCGGTGGCCAATGCCCTGAGTGACCGCCACCACCTATTAGTTCAGGCGGGAACGGGAACGGGAAAATCGCTGGCTTATTTAGTCCCGGCGCTGGTGCATGGCAAAAAGGTACTGGTGGCTACGGCAACGTTGGCATTGCAGCGTCAGTTGGTGGAAAGAGACCTGCCAAAGATTCAACCGGCCCTCGAAAAGGTACTGGGGCGCGATCTCACCTTTGCCGTTTACAAGGGCGTGGGCAATTACTTGTGCCTACAGAAGATGAATGGCTCTGCCCAGGATCCCGATGGCGAAGTCTTGATGGAGATCGGCGCGCTCGAGAAGGATCAGAAGCGGCTGAAGGATTGGGCGCAGAATCCTGGTGTGTCGGGGGATCGCGATGATGCCCCTGAAGTAGATCGGCGGGTCTGGTTTGCAAACTCGGTTTCGGGGCGCGAGTGCATCGGTAAAGATGATTGCGCTTTTGGATCACAATGTTTTGCCGTCGCTGCTAAAGCAAAGGCGCAGATTGCAGATGTAGTCGTCACCAACCACACCTTGCTTGCCATTGAGATCGTGGATTCACACCCCATTTTGCCGGAGCGCGATGCTGTGATTTTGGATGAAGCGCACGAGTTTATGGATCGCACAACGCAGGCTGTGACCGAAGAGCTAACTGCGGCTCGCGTTGAGCGAGCTGCCAAGATGGCGGCGAAACATATTCCAACGAAAGCGACTGCGGCTTTCAATAAAGCTGCCGATGAATTTGCCGAAGCGATCGCTGACTTTGCTGCTGACATTCGTAACGATCCCAGCAAGGGCGGTCGCCTTGCCGAATTACCGAAGCAACTTGAAGCCCCGATCCGTGCCGTTAAGGAGGCATCAGCTGCTGTAGTTGCTGTGATCAATGCCGACGATGATGTCGTTGATCCAGATGTAGCTGCGCAAAGGGCTCGGGTGAAGGGTGCAACGAACGAGATTCAGACGATTGCCTCGAAGATGCTGCGTCCTGGCGCGCATCAGGTGATGTGGTTTGAACCTACTTTTTCTTCGCTCTATCTGGCGCCCCTTGAAGTCTCTGATGTCCTGCGTCGTAATTTGTTATCCGAAACTCCAGTGATCGCAACTTCTGCGACGCTTACTATTGGTAAGTCCTTTGATGCCATTGCGCGCTCAATTGGATTCGTGGTCGGTGAAGATATCGACGAAGAGTCCGATGAAGGTAAGGGTGCGCTGGATCCCGCCAATGTGCAGATGCTCGATGTCGGCTCACCCTTTGATTTTGCATCGCAAGGGATGTTGTATCTGCCGCGCCATCTGGCCGAACCTGGTCGCGAGGGACCCGCAAAGGATGCCTTGACCGAGCTCGGCGAATTGATTGAGGCGGCTGGTGGTCGGACCTTGGCGCTCTTTAGTTCGTGGCGCGGAGTCGAGATGGCCGATGAGCATCTACGTCGGGTCTTAGCAGAACTCAAGATGCCGATCATCACGCAACGTCGTGGGGATTCGGTGGGTCCGCTCGTCGAGAAGTTCGCCAAGGATCCACGTTCGATCCTGCTCGGCACAATCTCTTTGTGGCAGGGGATCGATGTACCAGGGCCTTCTTGCACGCTCGTTGCAATCGATCGCATCCCATTTCCACGACCGGATGAACCTGTTATGAGTGCGCGTTCGGCTGAGGCAGATCAGGCTGGCGGTAGCGGTTTTATGCAGGTCTCACTTCCACGAGCAGCCCTGCTTCTGGCACAGGGGACCGGTCGTTTGATTCGATCGATCGACGATCGTGGTGTTGTTGCAATTCTGGATTCGCGGATTGTGACCAAGCGGTACGGATCAATCCTGCTCAACTCCATGCCGCCTTTTTATCGCACTAGCGATGGCACAGTCGTAAAGGAATCTTTAAAACGGCTAGATAAGCAGTTCTCCGAGCAGGGCCTGTAGCGCAGGCCAATGTCGTGCGAAGGAGGGGTGCAGCTGCATCTTCTCCACTTCAGCAAAGGGAACCCAGCGAATCTCTTGCGATTCATCATTCATCTCGTGGGCTACCAGTTCGGGGCTGGCCTGACAGATGATCGTGTCGTAGCGCCAGACTCCGTGGTCGTCAGTAAAGGTGTGGATCGGGTTCACTAAATCGGTGTTGATCCCAAGCTCTTCGTGGGCTTCGCGCTTGGCGCCTTCCAGGATCGACTCGTGGCTATCTTTTGCGCCACCGGGAATTCCCCATGTGCCTCCGTTGTGCACCCACGGCGCGCGATGTTGCAACAAGATGGTGCCATTGCGAACCAGCAGTAGCCCCGCAGCGCCATGTAAACCCCAATGGCGGTTGCCGCAGGTGCATTGCAGCCAGCCGTCGCCATCTCGATGTGCCATGTTCCTAGAGTGGCATGACTTTCCACAACGCGCACCGACACACAGGGCGCCGCTGCGTAAAAAGGGTGTGAATCCTCACGCACATACCCTGTTGAAATGATCTTCATGGCAGGTTTATTGATGTCGGCCAACTGCGCGCTCGGTCCTTGTGTGCAGGTTTATACCGATCCCACCACGCACCAACTTATTATCAAGGCGAATCAGAATCGACCCGGCAGCACGCTGGTGCCGCATCCACGTCCAGTTCCGAATTACAAACCAAAGCCGCGGCCAGTGGTGAAGCCGATTCCACGCACCTGGATTCCATACAAACCAGTCCCCATAGTGCACCGCACCTATAAGCCACCCGTAAGGAAGAAGAGGTCGCCTGTTGCCAAGGTGATCACCACGGCGCTCTCGCTATCTGACCAGATCACCCGTTTGCTGCCCGGAAGCAACATCTTGTATCAACCGAAGAGCGATGCGGTTACGGGAGTGCCTGTCTATTTTTGGAGCGATACCAACTCACTCTTTCAAGTTGCGACCACGATTCTGGGTGTTGGGGTAAATGTGATCATGAATCCGACATTTGTATGGGATTTTGGTGACGGTACAACTTTCACTACGACAAGTGCAGGCGGTCCATACCCCGATGCCACTGTCACTCATACTTACAAAACCGCGGGAACCTACACAATCAAACTTACGATCTCGTGGGTTGGCTCGTGGGCAGCGCAGGGAGCTGTGGCACCAGTACTTGGTGGCGCGATTGTGCAGAACGCGACCGCAACTATTCAGGTGTCGCCCGGCCCCACAGATTTCACACGGTGAAGTTATGCACATCTCTCTCTTGGCGCTGCTGATTGTGTCGCTCTATCGCGCAATCTTTAAGCCATGACAACACACACTGCAACTGAACTGACAACGCCCCTCGACTTGCTCGCGGCCGTGCCATTTATGGTCGGCTACCACCCTAAGGATTCACTTGTCGCAATCGCTCTGCGCGAGAAGAAGGTCGTGATGGCGATGCGAGTCGATTTCCCGGAAGCAGAAGCCATGGTCTCGACTAGTACAACAATCGCCGCACATCTGCTCCGTGAATCCGCCACGGAATCAATCGTCGTTGGCTACCTTCCTGCCGGAACCTTTGCGGGTGATCCGCTTGCGACGCTACGTGATGTGATTGCCGGGCATGGCGTACTGGTTAAAGAGTGCATCGAGGTACGGGGCGATCGGTTCCGTTCTTCAATTTGTGCCGACACCGAATGCTGTCCACCCGAGGGAAATCCAGTGCCAGTACTGGCCGATAGCCGCGTGACCGCTGAACAAGTCGCAGCCGGCAATCCACTGCCTTTCTTGGATCTCGATGAGATGAAACGTTCAATCGCAGCTCTGCCTAGTGATAAGGAGCTACTCAAGGCGATTAAGCGAGTCGCCGAAATTGATTATGAATCAGATGATGTAGTCGGGTTGCAGCGCGAAGGGGCAAACGCCATCAATGAACTTGCCCTGCAATTTAGCCGCGCCGGTATCTGTGAGGATAAAGATCTGATTGCGCTCGTTCTGGTGCGCCTGATCGATCTACAAGTCCGCGACTATGCGATGGGGATGGCAAGTGAAGGGACCAGCGAGCAGTTATGGGATATGTGGCGCTGGCTCTTGCGGGTTGCACCCCGTGGGTATGTCGCACCAGTGGCGGTGATCTTTGCGACTACTTCTTACGAACGCGGGGATGGAGCGCTAGCCCAACGCGCTCTAGATCGCGCCTTTGAAGATAGTCCTAAGTACCAGATGGCGAAGCTATTGCGTCGCACCTTTGCCGCGGGATGGCCGCCATCTGCATTTACCCAGATGCGGGCAGATCTACACCCCAAGATCGTGGCGGCAATCTTCGGCTAGCACTCGCCTTTTCAAAAGGCGCAAAGAGCATTCGGAGTACCATCAAGCCCATGATTATCGGCGTTCCCAAAGAGATCAAAAATAACGAATCCCGCGTAGCACTCACTCCATCTGGGGCACATGCTCTCAGCGCTCGCCATTCCGTCCTGATTGAAAGTGGCGCGGGGGTTGGCTCTGCCATCAGCGATGCTGATTACATCGCGGCAGGTGCGCAGATCGTTGCAACCGCTGATGAGGTCTGGCAGCGCGCCGAGATGATCATGAAGGTCAAAGAACCGATCGCGGTCGAATATCCGAAGATGCGCGCCGGGCAGATCCTTTTCACATATCTTCACCTCGCTGCTGATCGCGAGTTAACCCTTGCGCTGATGCAACAAGGAGTCACGGCGATCGCCTACGAAACTGTTGAAGTGAATCGCCATTTGCCTCTTCTAGCCCCAATGTCAGAAGTTGCAGGGCGTATGTCGATCCAAGTTGGAGCAACGGCCTTACAACGTCCCGAAGGTGGACGTGGAGTCTTGCTGCCTGGCGTACCTGGAGTTCGCCCCGGCAAAGTTGTGATTCTTGGCGGGGGAGTTGTCGGAGTAGCTGCAGCAACTATTGCGCATGGAATGCACGCAGATGTCACCATCCTAGATCTCAACTTGGCGCGCTTAGCTGAGATCGATCAGATCTTTGCGGGACAGGTCAAAACACTTGCATCCTCGCCTTATGAAATTGAACAACAGTGCATGGCGGCAGATCTGGTTATCGGCGCAGTGCTCGTTCCAGGTGCAAAGGCTCCAAAGCTTGTCACCCAAGATCTGGTTGCGAAGATGAAGCCGGGCTCAGTGCTAGTTGATGTCGCGATCGATCAAGGTGGCTGCTTTGAAGGCTCGCGTCCCACAACACACGCCGAACCCACCTTCAAAGTCCATGACTCCTTGTATTACTGCGTGGCAAATATGCCAGGGGCGGTTCCCGCGACCTCGACCTATGCGCTCGCCAACGCCACCATCAAATATGCGCTGGCAATCGCTGATCTGGGCTGGGAGTCCGCTGTTTCCAGCGATCCTGCTCTAGGTTCGGGCCTCAACATCCACGCTGGCCAGATCCGGTATGCCGCTGTTGCTGCTGCTCACGGGCTCTAGTAACCTAACGGCATGATCTTGCGCAGCCTCCTCCTTCGCTGCCGCAGCGGGGCCAACTAACCGGTCACCTCGCTCGCGGAGGTTTTCTCTTGCCGGTTAACGAGAGCAAACCCCGCGAAACTTAAGGAGCAGTAAATGAAATATCCAGATCAAAGACCTTCCACCATGCCTGTGCATCGTTATGCACCTTTTATCCCTGTCGATTTAGCCGACCGCACCTGGCCCACCAAGCGCATTACAAAAGCCCCACAGTGGTGCTCGGTGGATCTGCGCGACGGCAATCAAGCCCTTATCGATCCCATGGATCCCCATCGCAAGCTGACCATGTTCAATCTCTTGGTCAAGATGGGTTACAAAGAGATTGAAGTCGGCTTTCCCAGTGCATCACAGCTCGACTTTGATTTTGTTCGCAAAATCATCGAAGAGAATTTGATTCCCGATGATGTTGTTATCCAAGTACTTACTCAAGCCCGCCGCCCACTGATCGAACGCACCTTCGAATCGATCAAGGGCGCCAAGCAGGTCGTCATCCATCTTTATAACTCGACTTCGACTCTGCAACGTCGCGTCGTATTCGGGCAAGATAAAGAGGGCATAAAGAAGATCGCGACCGATGGTGCGCAGATCTGCCAAGACCTGGTTGCAACCGTTCCCGGTACAACCGTCTTCTTCGAATACAGCCCCGAGTCCTACACCGGCACTGAGCTCGAGTATGCCAAAGAAGTCTGCGACGCGGTTAACGATATTTGGAAGCCGACCCCCGATCACAAGACGATCATCAACTTGCCGGCAACTGTCGAGATGGCATCGCCAAATGTGTATGCAGATTCCATCGAGTGGATGCATCGCAATCTGAAGTATCGCGATTCGATCGTACTTTCATTGCACCCACATAACGATCGTGGCACGGGCGTTGCGGCAGCCGAACTTGCATACCTAGCAGGTGCAGATCGCATCGAAGGAACTCTCTTCGGTAACGGCGAGCGCACTGGAAATGTCTGCCTAGTCACCCTAGGACTCAATCTATTTAGCCACGGCATCGATCCACATATTGATTTTTCTAATATCGATGAGATCCGCCGCACCGTTGAGTACTGCAATCAGCTCCGCGTTCCAGAGCGCCATCCATATGGCGGTGACTTAGTCTTTACCGCATTCTCGGGTTCACACCAAGATGCCATTAAAAAGGGCCTGGAGCATATGCAGCGTGATGCTGATAGCGCGGGTAACCACATCGATCAGCAAACTTGGGCGGTTCCATACCTTCCAATCGACCCGAAAGATATCGGTCGTTCCTACGAAGCAGTCATTCGCGTCAACTCTCAATCGGGCAAGGGTGGCGTCGCCTACTTGATGAAGAACGAGCACCAACTCGATCTACCTCGTCGACTACAAATTGAGTTCTCTCAAGTGGTACAGGCCAAGACAGATTCCGAAGGCGGAGAGGTAACCCCAGACCAACTCTGGACGATCTTCGAAGATGAGTACCTGCCGGCCAGCGACAACCAATGGGGTCGCTTCAAATTGGTGGGACTTTCACAGAGCAGCCACCTCGATGAGGATGTTCACCTGACCGTTGACCTACTTGATAATCACGCGCTCTTCCCACTAACCGGTACTGGCAACGGTCCGATCGCCGCTTTCGTAAATATTATGAATGCCCACGTCGGTGGAGCTGGGGTTCGCGTCCTGGATTACTACGAGCACGCCCTATCTGCTGGTGGGGATGCCAAGGCGGCGGCTTATCTCGAGTGTGAGGTCGCGGGTTCTACCTTCTGGGGAGTCGGTATCGACCCCAGCACCACCACGGCAGCTCTCAAAGCGGTCGTCTCGGCTGTAAATCGGGGCCTGCGACAGTAGTACGCGATACGGTGGACCCATGTCGGTCTACCGCGATCAAGCGATCGTTCTGCGCACCCAGAAATTGGGGGAGGCCGACCGCATCATCACCCTCTTCACCCGTGAACACGGGCGGATCCGGGCTGTAGCCAAGGGCGTGCGCCGTACCAAATCCCGGTGGGGCGCTCGCCTAGAGCCTGCCTCGCATGTCGACCTGCAGCTCTACTCGGGTCGCACCTTCGAGACAGTGACGCAAGCAGTCAGCCTGGAAAATTACGGCGATACCTTGTCCTTGGATTACCAACGCTGGACGGTTGCCTCGGCGATACTGGAAGCCGCCGAACGCTTTGTCTCGCATGAGCACGAACCCGCCTTGCAGCAGTACCTGTTGCTGGTCGGCGCTCTCAAAGCGTTGGCTCACGAGACCTACGATCCATCGCTCATCCTCGATGCCTTCTTGCTGCGCTCGCTCGCCGTTGCGGGTTACGCACCATCGCTGACTAGCTGTTCGCGCTGCGGTGCACCAGGTCCACACAAATACTTCTCGCTCGTCGGCGGTGGCAGCGTCTGCTCTGACTGTAAGCCGAGCGCTGCTCCAACCCCGCACTCTGAAACTCTCGAATTGATGCAACAACTGCTGAGCGGTGATTGGGAGTTTGCCTCCGCCAGCGAACAACGTTTCCGCCGCGAGGCATCGGGACTCATTGCTGCTTATCTGCAGTGGCATCTAGAACGTGGTCTTCGCAGCTTGCCATTAGTTGAGAGAATCTGACGGTGAGCACCCCCAAGCCTCCCAAGGTCGCCAACGTTCCAAACCATGTAGCGATCGTGATGGATGGAAATGGGCGCTGGGCACGCAAACGTGGACTGCCACGTACCGCAGGGCACGAGGCAGGCGAAGCTGCCCTGCTCGATGTTGTCCACGGTGCGATTGCCATCGGCGTTAAAGAGATCAGCGCATATGCCTTTTCAACTGAAAATTGGCGGCGCAGCCCCGACGAGGTGAAGTTCTTGATGGGATTTAACCGCGATGTTTTGCGCCGCCGTCGCGATGAGATGCATGCGCTCGGGGTGCGGGTGCGCTGGGTCGGAAAACCCGGTCGGCTCTGGAAATCTGTGATTAGCGAGTTACAAGAAGCCGAAGAGCTGACCAAGCGAAACAAAGTCTTAACGCTCAACATGTGCGTCAATTATGGCGGTCGCGCCGAGATCGTTGATGCGGTAAAGCGAATCGCACTTGATGTGAAGTCCAAGAAGATTTCACCTGATGCGATCACTGAAAAAACTCTAGAAAAATTTATGTATAACGCACAGATGAGCGACGTTGACTTGTTCTTGCGCACCTCGGGGGAGGAGCGCACCTCTAACTTCCTGCCCTGGCAGTCGGTCTATGCAGAGATGGTCTTTATGGATGTCCTATGGCCAGATGTGGATCGCACCACGCTCTGGAAGGCGATCGAAATTTATAATTCGCGCGATCGCAGATTCGGAAAGGCTTAGCCCTACAGGGTACGAGCTAAGCCTCTTCCGACCCCTCGATAAGAAATAGCTCTAAAGGAGTTGGTCCCCTTACTTTGACTTGCTAGGAGTTGGGTGCGCCATCTTCATGTGGTCTGTCATCTTGGTCTCGTGCTTCATAACCGTTGTGTGCTTCATGACCGTGGTGTGCTTCATCTTCGCATCGTGACTCATCGCGGTAGAGGAGGTAGGTGTTGGAGTGGCAGCAAGGGCTGGGCTCGCCATAGCGATCGTGATCACGGTGACGACAGTTGTTATGCGAATAACTTTCATGGGGATCTCCTTCTAGACCTGGGTGGTAGCAGGAATGTAAACCGACCCGCCAAAAAAAGCAACCAGTAAAACTTATTTAGGTGGTTGCCTTTTTTCCGGGTATCTGCCACTCTTACGGTATGAATTTGGAGGATCTCTTCGCCGCTATCAACGATGAGGAGTTGGAGCCAAATTCAGACCTTGGTGTGTTGCGCGAAGTTCTACTGAGCGTAACGAGCCGAAAGAACTTTGATACCCGCACCATGAAGAAATTCGGTGAACTCACAGGTAAGGCACATCAGCACCGTCGCTTGAAGCCAAGCACCTCGGAGATCGAATTTGAGTTGGTGGGTATCTCAGGAAGTGCCCGCCGGATCAGCGAATTTGCTCTTCTGGTCGAGGAGATTTTGGTGACGAAGGATCTGAGCCGGGTCAAGAAGTGCGAAGGTGATGAGTGCGAAGCGCTCTTCATCGATGAAAGTAAGAACAAGTCACGCCGTTGGTGCGATATGGCGCACTGCGGGATGTTGCGCAAGAGCAAAGTTTTTTATGACAAGCATCGCCGGGTTAATCCGGTAGTCGAAGCAGAAACTAAGTAAGGAGCTAATAACAATGATCGTTCTCTATGGTGTCGCCTTTATCTCAGGGCTCTTTACGATTCTGGCTCCGTGTATCTGGCCGTTACTTCCGATTGTCCTGGCCGACGTCACCCAATCGAAGTCGAAGCGCCGTCCACTTGGTATCACCGCTGGCGTTGCGCTCTCCTTTGCCTTTCTTACCCTCGCCGTCTCCTTCTTAGAGAGTTCACTCGGGCTCAATCCAAATGTGCTTCGCAAGTTAGCTGTCGTCGTACTCCTCGTCATCGGTACCTCGATGGTCGTCCCGGCTCTTTCCAGTCGGATGGAGGCATCGATCTCGCGCTTGGCTGGTCGATTTGGTGGGGTTGGTCGCAATCAACGCAGTGACTTCAGCGGTGGATTTGTAACAGGTCTAGCACTTGGTGTCGTCTGGACGCCTTGCAGTGGTCCGATCCTCGCCTCGGTCGCAACCCTCGCGGCCACCAATAAGGTTTCTCTTCAGGTTGTCTTTGTCACCCTCTTCTATGTAGCCGGCGTCTCAATTCCGCTCTTCGGCTTCGCTGTTGGTGGACAGAAACTCTTGGCTAAATCACGTCGCCTTTCCAAGCACACAGCTCGCATCCAGATCGCCTCCGGCGCGATCATGATCTTGACTGCTGTAGCCATCTACACAAACTACGACAAGACGATCGAAGCCAGACTTCTCAATGCAATTCCTTCTTACTCAAATGCGCTCACCAAAATTGAAAGCACATCTTCCGTGAGCAAGCAGTTGGCAAAATTGAAGGGAACAAAGGTTGTTCCTCCTTCCGCAAGTGGTGACCAGTCAGGTCTATTTAACGCCAGCGGCGCTGCTGCAGAGTTCACTGGAATTACAAAGTGGCTCAACACTGCCAAGCCAGAGACTCTCGCTTCGCTCAAGGGCAAGGTAGTTCTCGTAGATTTCTGGACTTACAGTTGCATCAACTGCCTGCGGACACTCCCGCACGTTGAGGCTTGGTACAACAAATATCACTCCGCTGGATTTGAAGTTGTCGGTGTAAGCACTCCAGAGTTTGCATTTGAAAAAGATGCAGGAAATGTTAGCGATGCGATTAAGCGCTACAAGATTCCTTATCCAGTTGCGCTCGACAATAACTACAAGACCTGGAACGCATATAACAACGAGTACTGGCCTGCCGAATACTTGATCGATGCGTCTGGGCAGGTGCGTCGTACAGAATTCGGCGAAGGAAATTACGATCAGACCGAGCAGGCGATCCGTACTCTGCTAGCGGATACCGGTAAGAAGATCACCGTTGCACCATCGGTCGTTGCAGATACAACGCCGCACGCTCAGATCACACCAGAGACATACTTCGGGGCCAACCGTTCGCAGTATGGGTACCCAGAACCAAGCTATCCAACTGGAACCTTCACGATTCCAGAGCAGAAGACTGTGGCACAAGATCACTATGCATTTGGCGGCACTTGGACGATCCAACCGGATGATGCGCAGGCAGCTAAGGGTGCAACCATCACCGAACAGTTTGGTGCTTCAGATGTCTACATGATTCTCAAACCTGCTAGCACGGGAAAGAGTCAGGTGGCTGTTACCTACAATGGCAAACCACTCACCGGAAAGTTTGCGGGGAGCGATGTCGTGAACGGCATCATCACGGTGGATTCAGACCGTTTGTACAACATCTTTAGTAGTGGCACCGCGTTCACCATGGGAACTCTGCGCTTTACCTTCCTTAATGAGGGGATTCAAGCCTTCACCTTTACCTTCGGTTAAGCCCTAGGTGGGGTGAAGTAGACTCGCAGCATGCATAAAGCGCTCTTGCTCGCCGCTCTTACCTCGGTGGCAACTGCGCTTGGCGGATTCCTGGCGGTAAAGGTGCGCGATCGGACCCACATCATCTTGGGTCTGGCTGCGGGTTTGATGCTTGGTCTGGTCTTCTTTGACTTGATACCGACAGTCTTTGAGCAGAACCCCAGCCACTTCGGTGGAGTGCGCTCTGTTGGTTTGGTCATCGTTTTAGGGTTCTTAACGTTGCACCTTTCCGAACGCTGGTTTGCAACGCATGAGCCCTTCGATTCCCACCACGACAATGACCATCAGCACCACGCAGGTCGTCTCGCAGCTTTTGCAATGGCCGGCCACGTCTTCGCTGATGGCCTCGGAGTAGGCGCAGCATTTAGAGTTTCGAGCTCACTTGGACTGGCTGTCTTCTCTGCGATCATGGTGCACGCATTTAGCGATGGTCTGAACACTGTTACCTTCTTGATCAAGGAACAAATGTGGACAAAGAAGGCACGCGGACTCTTGATCGTTGATGCGGTTGGTCGCATTAGTGGAGCAGCAATTGGTTCATATGTCGCATTTGGTACGAATTGGATAGCGCTTTATCTCGCGCTCTTCGCTGGAATGGTTATCTATATTGCAACCTCACATATTTTGCCAGAAGCGCATTCGCGACATCCATCGCGATGGACATTAGTAGCGACAATTGTGGGTGTTTTGATTATGTGGGCGGTGGTCGCAGGAGGGGCATAATCGTCTTATGTCATTTTTAGACGAGCCGGTGCACTCTCTTTTTCATAATTCTTACGCAGCCCTCGCAGGTGAGGGATCTCCCTTTGTCTTGGGTAACGCTGACGATTGCTATTGGTCCATTACGGGATTGAACTTCGCCTCTCTTAATGAGATCACCTTGTATAACGGAGATCCTGAAGTTTTAGAGAGTGCAATTAAACGGTTTCAAGATGCACACCTGCCACACAATGTTTTCTTAGGGGGAGCGGGACTCGTTCACGCAGCTGCACTTACCGCAAAGGGTTACACCAATCGTGGAGTAGCACCGCTGATGGCATATGCACTCGATAAAGACGAGGATCGCCATACGCTACGCGAGGGACTTGAAGTAAAGCGCGTTACAACTCCAGAAGATCTGGCGATCTGTCAGACAATTCTCGCAGATGGATATGGTTCGCCACGCGAAATCACCGATAGCGTCACCGCAGCATCACTTGGAAATCCCGCCTCTTTTAGATACTTCATACTCGATGGGGGAGTGCCGGTAAGCACAGCTCACTTCATCGAGAATGAAAAGTTCCTAGGATGTTTCGACGTCGTCACCTCGCCGATGCATCAGCGCAACGGCTATGGTGAAGAGTTAATGCGTTGGGCGATGGCGCATCATGCGGCGATGGGTCACGAACTTATCGTGCTACAAGCTTCCAAGTCAGGTCTTGCACTTTATGAAGATTTGAACTTCCAGGTCCTGCAATATCTACAGGCCTGGCAATTAGAAGATGTCATCAGGATGCGCCGCTTTACTCACGAGAACTTGCAACTCGGGGAGTTCTCACTGCGCCCGCTGCACGTTTCAGATGCGCCCTGGTGCATTCCTTTCTACAACGACTCAGAGATCCAAAAGTATCTACCGGTCCCAGATGATTTTGGCCCTAAGGAATTTGCTCTGTTGCTTGAAAGGTTCACGGCCCTACAACGCAATGGAGCGGGCATCAATTGGGTGGTCGAACGTGCTGGCGAGCCCGTTGCCATGATGGGTTGTCACACCACAGATTGGAAGCGACAAGGCACTGAACTTGGTTATGCCGCCCTTCCGCACACCCGTGGACAAGGAGTAGTCAGCGCTGTGCTCAAGGAGCTCGTCCCCTTCCTTTTTAATGAGTATGGTTTTGAGCGAGTCGAGGTGCAGGCGGTGGTCGAGAACGTCCCCTCACAGCGCGCCGCAGAGAAAGCGGGCTTCGTCCAAGAGGGCATGTTGCGCCGTCGCTATCTCCACAAGGGCGTGCTCCATGACGATTTCGTCTATGCGCGGATCAAGGGTGATCAGGCAGGGTAAACTCTCCCTCCTTGCGACCAGCAAGATAGCCGACAGCCAGCCGGATTAAAGGAGCACTCATGGCCGCAGATCGTTTAGATACCATCGTTTCCCTCGCCAAGCGTCGCGGATTTGTATACCCATCTTCAGAAATTTATGGGGGGCTGCGTGCCGCCTGGGATTACGGCCCACTTGGAGTCGAACTCAAGAACAACGTGAAGCGCCAATGGTGGAAGTCCATGGTCCAAGGCCGCGAAGATGTCGTTGGTTTAGATTCATCCGTAATTCTCGCCCCTGAGGTCTGGCAGGCATCTGGCCACATCGAAACCTTTAGCGATCCACTCACCGAGTGCACCTCGTGCCACAAGCGCTACCGCGCCGATCACCTCGAAGAGGCCTTCGAAGCGAAGCACAAGCGCAAACCAACGTCGATGGAAGAGATCGGCTGCCCTAATTGTGGCAACAAGGGTCAATTCACCGTACCTCGCCAATTCTCTGGCCTGCTCAAGACATTTCTTGGAGCAGTAGAAGATGAGTCTGGCCTCGCGTATCTGCGACCTGAAACAGCGCAAGGCATCTTTATTAACTTTGAGAATGTCGCAACCACTTCTCGAAAGAAGCCACCATTTGGTATCGGTCAGATCGGAAAATCTTTCCGCAACGAGATCACCCCAGGCAACTTCATCTTCCGTACGCGCGAATTTGAACAGATGGAGATGGAGTACTTTGTTGTTCCCGGCACCGATGAAGAGTGGCACCAATATTGGATCGATACCCGTCTGGCTTGGTATACCGACTTAGGTATCAACCCAGATCGCTTGCGTCTATTTGAGCACCCTAAAGAGAAGTTGTCACACTACTCCAAGCGCACCGTTGATATCGAATACAAGTTTGAATTCAATGGCACCGAGTGGGGCGAGCTCGAAGGAATTGCTTCGCGGACAGACTTCGATCTTAAGGCGCATAGCGCAGCATCTGGCAAGGACTTATCTTGGTTTGACCAAGAGAAGAACGAACGCTGGACTCCTTATGTCATCGAACCTGCAGCAGGTGTAGACCGTTGCACACTCACCTTCATGATGGATGCCTTCACTGAAGATGAGGCTCCTAATGCCAAGGGTGAAATGGAGAAGCGCGCGGTAATGAAACTCGATCCGCGTCTTGCTCCAATCAAGGTCGCAGTCTTGCCGCTGTCGCGTAACGCAGATCTCTCGCCCAAGGCGCGCGATCTCGCTGCAGAACTTCGCAAGAACTGGTCGGTCGACTTTGATGATGCCGGTGCGATTGGTCGCCGCTACCGTCGCCAAGATGAGATCGGAACTCCATTCTGCATCACCATCGACTTTGAATCACTCGAAGATAACGCCGTAACAATTAGACATCGCGATTCGATGGCTCAAGAGCGCATCGGCATCGATCAAGTTCAAGGTTGGCTTGCTCCACACCTACTTGGCGCTTAATTCAGTGATCACAAAGACCGCTCCGCTTCGTCTGCCGATTGCCAACGGGCAATTTGCGAACGACGAGGTGGTCTTGGATACCCCAGTTGTATTGGCTCCAATGGCAGGAATTACAAATTCCGCCTTTAGAACGCTCTGCCGCGAACAGGGAGCAGGGCTCTTCGTATCTGAGATGGTGACGGCACGTGCACTCATTGAGCGCCACCCGGAAACCCTGCGCTTGATTACCCCAGGCAAGGGCGAAACCCCACGATCCGTTCAGTTATATGCGGTTGATCCAATTGTGGTGGGGCAAGCCATTGACTTATTGGGTGCGGAAAATCTCGCCGACCATATCGACCTCAACTTTGGTTGTCCCGTACCTAAGGTGACTCGCCGGGGTGGGGGAGCAGCTCTGCCCTACAAGCGCAATCTCTTCAGTGCAATCGTCGATTCTTCGGTTAAGGCTGCTGGTAAGTATGGAATCCCAGTCACAGTAAAGATGCGCGTTGGTATCGATAGCGATCACCACACTTATTTAGAGGCGGCGAAGTCGGCTGCAGATCTTGGGGTTGCATGGGTCGCACTCCATGCGCGTACCGCAGAGCAGATGTATGAAGGTCAAGCCGACTGGTCACGCATCGCAATGCTTGTCGAACATTTAGCGCCAACCGGAGTTCCAGTTTTAGGAAATGGCGATATCTGGTCGGGTGCTGATGGGTTGCGCATGGTGCAAGAAACAGGCTGCGCAGGTGTCGTTGTAGGACGTGGTTGCCTGGGTCGTCCTTGGTTATTCGCTGATCTCGTCGCCGCGTTCAATGGAGAGCCGACCCCACCACTTCCAACTCTCTTTGAAGTTCGTAAAGTGATGTATCGCCACGGAGAGTTGCTGGTTGAATTTTTCGAGAGCGAAGGTCGTGCTATGCGCGATCTGCGCAAACACATGGCATGGTACTTAAAGGGATTTTCAGTACCGCGCGAATTGCGTGCTGGTTTTGGAATGGTCTCATCCCTTGGCGAACTAGAGCATCTGCTCGCGCAACTAGAGGATCAGCCTTACCCTATTGAAATTGCACAAGCGCCGCGCGGACGTCGCAGTCATGGTCGCGCTGTGAGTCTGCCCGATGGCTGGCTCAATGATCCAGATGAGTTTGCATCGATCACGATCGATGATGCCGTCTCTGGCGGCTGAACGTGTTCCTCTTTAAAATTCTGCGCCGCATAATTGCCGCAATTCTGCTTCTGATCATCGTCATTCCACTTTATGTCGCAACCCAGATCTGGTGGACGGCGCATCATCCCGTTATCAAGGAGAGCGCCGCGATCGTTGTCATGGGGGCGGCGCAAGACAATGGGAAACCAACGCCGGTTTTGGCAGAGCGAATCACCCAAGCTCGCCTGGCATATCAATCGGGACTTGCTCCACTGATCCTGACCGTAGGTGGAAGTCAGAAGGGCGATCTTTATACCGAGGCTGCGGCCAGTCGAAATTCACTCATCGCGCAGGGCATTAAGAAGTCAGCAGTAGTTGCTCTGCCCGTGGGCAAAGACACTCTTACGAGCACGGTGGCTTATGTCAGCTACTTAAAGTTGCATGGACTCAACAGCATCATCATCGCTACCGATCCCTACCACTGTTATCGCGCGATGGCCGAGGCACGTGGATTGGGTGTAAGTGCCACTTGCGCCGAGTCACAGAACGGGCCTGGGTCTCTCAAGAAGACCGGTGCGCGCTACATCTTCCGCGAAATGGCCGCCTATCTGGCTTATGAAACTGTCGGTCGCTTTGGGATCCACCTGAGCGATCAGATAAAGAAATAGACTGACGCCCTTATGGTTCTGCGACTGGCACAAGAGTCACCCGGGTACACCGAGAGCGATCGCGATCGCTTTCTGAGCGAGCCTATGAAGAGAATGGGTCGAACCGAATTTGCCCGCGACCGCGCCCGCATCATCCACTCCTTTGCGCTCCGTCGCCTGGCGGCGAAGACCCAAGTGGCCGTCCCCTGGTTGGCAGACTTTCCCCGCACTCGCCTCTCGCACTCGTTGGAGTGTGCACAAGTTGGTCGCGAACTCGGTTGGGCTTTAGGGGCCGATCCTGATCTGATGGAGGGCGCTTGCCTCGCTCACGATATTGGCCACCCACCATTTGGTCATAATGGCGAAGATGCCCTCAATGCTGTCTCGGAGGCTTGCGGTGGCTTTGAAGGCAACGCCCAGTCGTTCCGGCTTCTGGTTCGGTTAGAAGCAAAGACCGTTGATGAATCTGGGCGGTCGGTTGGTTTAAATCTGACTCGCGCCTCATTGGATGCGGCGACGAAGTACCCATGGCCACGTGCGGTTAACCTCCGCAAGTTCGGTGTCTATGACGATGACCAAGAGATCTTCGATTGGGTGCGGCAAGGCGCACCTGCCGGCCGCCAATCCATGGAGGCACAGATCATGGATTGGTCTGATGATGTCGCTTATAGTGTTCACGATTTGGAAGATGCACTCGTCACGGGCCATGTAAAGCTAGAAAACTTGCGCGAAGATCTCGGTGAACTCTTTAACGTTGCCCGTGGTTCGTATATGAGCGATATGACTGAAGTCGAAGCGCAAGATGCACTTACTGCGCTCCAAGCACTCTCGTGTTGGCCCAAGAATTACGATGGTTCGCATCGCCACTTAGCACGCCTTAAGGATTTAGCATCACAACTCGTTGGTCGCTTTGCCTTGGCTGCCGAGAGCGCAACACGTGATCAATATGGCGATGGTACGCTCACGCGCTATAACGCCAACCTTGTTGTTCCTCGCGCGCAACGCATTGAAGTGGCAGTCCTAAAATCCATCGCGACTTACTACGTGATTAATGCCGCGGCCTCGCAAGAGCGCTATGCCGATCAACAGATCGTCATCAAAGAGTTGGTCGATATGGTTTTGGCACAAGCACCAGCCTCACTGGACTCTTTCTTTTTAGATGATTGGGCACGCGCTACCACTGATTCCGAAAAACTTCGTGTCGTCGTTGATCAGGTCGCGTCCTTGACCGATCCTGGGGCCTACGCGCTGCACGATAAATTGAAAAGCCTAGGATAGGCGTCATGGCTGGCCGCATTAGGGATGAGGATGTTGTCTACGTCCGGGAGCACACTCCGATTGATGATGTAATTGGGGACTTTGTGCAGCTCAAGAGCGCCGGTGGTGGGCAGAAGAAGGGACTCTGTCCCTTCCACGATGAGAAGAGCCCTAGCTTTCATGTGACCCCATCGAAGGGATATTTCCACTGCTTTGGGTGCGGTCAAGGTGGCGATGTCATCAACTTCTTGATGAAGTTAGAGCATCTGACCTTTACAGAAACTGTCGAACGCTTGGCCGATCGAATCAGTTATCAACTGCACTATGACTCAACGGGACCAACCCAGGGCAGTGGCATCAATCGCTCTCGCCTGGTTGCAGCAAATACCGCTGCGGCAGCCTTCTTTCGCGAGCAACTCGGCCTTCCCGGCCCAGCCCAGGTGGGGCGAGAATTCCTGACCGGTCGCGGCTTTGATAAATCAGCTGCCGACTTATTTGGAGTCGGGTATGCACCCGATGAGTGGGATGGTTTGTACAAGCACCTCAAGGGGCTGGGCTACAAGGATGATGAACTCAACTTGGCTGGCCTCACCAAAGAGGGTAGTCGCGGTGGGTTGATCGATCGCTTTCGCAATCGCTTGATCTGGCCTATCAAAGATATTTCTGGAGACATTGTCGGATTTGGTGCGCGCAAACTGGCTAATGACGAGAAAGACACTGGACCTAAGTATTTAAATACTTCGGAGACTCCGATATACAAGAAGTCGCAGATCTTGTATGGCCTCGATATGGCGAAGAAAGAAATCGCTAAGAAACGCCAGGTCGTGATTGTCGAGGGATATACCGATGTTATGGCTGCGCACTTGGCAGGAATCACCACGGCGGTAGCTACTTGTGGCACAGCGTTCGGTGATGATCACATTCGAATCATTCGCAGATTACTTATGGATGATGATGCATTCAGAGGCGAGGTCATCTTCACCTTCGATGGTGATGCCGCGGGACAGAACGCAGCGCTCAAAGCATTTGATGATGATCAGAAATTTGTTGCCCAAACTTTTGTCGCGGTCGAACCTTCAGGCATGGATCCTTGCGAGCTGCGCCAATCTGGTGGGGATATTGCGGTGCGCGATCTGATCGCCCGTCGAGTGCCCCTCTTTGAATTTGCAATGCGCAGTGTGATCAAGCAATACGACGTTGCCACGGCCGAAGGTCGCGTGAGTGCGCTCAATCAGGTTGCACCACTTGTTGGAAAGATCCGCGATGCATCGCTGCGCCCCGAATACATCCGCCTTGTAGCTGGCTGGCTCGGCATGGAGGTAGATACAGTTTCTGCTGCGGTGAAGCGCGTGGCGGGAAAGAGCAACACACCGCTTCCCGATGCACCTGCCATGGCGGTCAATCTCAAAGATCCAGTTTTGATGTTAGAGCGAGAAGTTCTGAAGACGAAGTTGCAAGTGAGTGACTTGGCACCACAATGGGGCGGTATCGAAGCAAATGCCTTCTCCTATCCTCCCTACGCCGCAGTGCGAGCCAAGATTGATTCTCTGCCCGAGATGAATGTCACCTCGCTTCTTGAACGAACCGAAGATGAGAACCTGCGCGGCCTGATCACCGAGTTGATTGTGGAGCCGATTCGCACAGATGGTGAAGTTTCAGAGCGCTATGTGGCCAGCATTATTGCCCGCCTGCGTGAGGTTGCCCTTAGCCGCGAGATCGCCGAAATTAAGTCCACCCTGCAGCGCATCAACCCCGTCGAGGAGGGCGAGCGCTATACCGAGATCTTTGGGGCCTTGGTCGCCAAAGAGGCCGAAAGACGGGCCCAGAAGGACCTTGCGATCGGGGATCTATAGACCCTGACCCCTAGTGGATTTAGCGCTATGGCTAGATCTTGCTAGGATTCCGACCTTAAGTGCCACATAGTCCCTGATAGCTCAATTGGCAGAGCAGCCGACTGTTAATCGGCAGGTTCTTGGTTCGAGTCCAAGTCAGGGAGCCATCTCACAGCCAAGAATTTAAGGTTCACTCGGTATGCTCAGGTAATACCGAAGGGACACAATGGCTCGCTTTTCAATCGCTGATTCTTGGCGCACACAATCAACCGGTACCCGCGTTCTTCGCCTCATGTTGGGCGGCACCTGGCTCTACGGAGGCCTCCAGAAGGCATCTGACGCTAAGTTCTTTGATAAGGCCTCAACAGGTTATATCGGTGCCCAGATCACTGGTTATGCCAAGAACTCACCCCTGAGCTTCATTCTCAAGCACATGATCGAGCACGCAACTCAGGTGGGTTGGTTGATCCTCCTTGGCGAACTAGCCGTCGGAATCGCGGTTCTTTCCGGTGTGGCGCTACAGGCTGCCATCATCGCAGGTGCCAGCATCTCGACGATCCTCTGGTTGTCGGTCACGTGGCACGTCTATCCATATTTCCTCGGTTCAGATACGGCATACCTCGTTATGTGGATCGCCCTCTTCTTCTTGGTTCGCAAGGAGGCTGGCGTCAAAGCTCGCAAGAACCCGATTCCTAACCTCACAGATCGGCGTGAAGTTGTGCAGATGCTCGGCGTGGGCGTTACGGCTGTTATCGCTGCGCTCGCTGCCGGCGGTTTGAAGAAGTCGATTCCCGCCCCGAAGGCCGGCACAAAGATCGTGGACCTCTCCGCCTTTCCTGTCGGTTCTAATATGCAATTCACTGCGCCCGATGGCGGACCGGCTTACCTCTTTCGCACCAAAGCTGGTGTCTTCGCTTACTCGGCGACCTGCACTCACCAAGGTTGCACCGTTGGTTACAACCCTTCAGGAAATACGCTCGACTGTCCCTGCCATGGTGGTAAGTTCGACCCTGCCAACGGCGGCGCGGTGCTAGCAGGTCCACCTCCGGCACCATTGGCTTCTATCAAAGTTGCGATTCAAGGCAACTCGATTGTGACGGTTTAATCATGGCTATATTTAAGTTACAGATTGCTCTTCCCGATCGCCCCGGTTCACTCGGCGCGGTTGCATCTGCGATCGGTTTTGCTGGCGGAGATATTCGTTCGCTAGTCACCATCAAGAGTGAAGATGGGAAGGGAATCGACGATATTACGGTTGCGATTCCTGGCAGCGATCCAACGGATCTCCTTGAGGTATTAAATGCAATTGGCGGAGTAGAAGTCCGCTCTATTGAGCCTGCGATTTAACAGTATCGCTGATCATTGTCTCTAGATCTCGGGTGGGTTCCCATCCGAGTAGAGATTTCGCCTTAACAATCGAGGCCACAAGCGTTGCGGGATCTCCAGCGCGGCGTGGGCTTTCAACTGCTGGTACTGGTCGACCGAGTACGGATTCGGCCGCAGCAATCACTTGGCGGACCGAGTAGCCACCGCCACTGCCCAAGTTAACGATCTCGTGCACGTGTGACTTAAGTGCACCCAACGCCAAGATGTGGGCTTCGATGAGATCAACGACGTGTACGTAGTCGCGGATACAGGTGCCATCGGCCGTATCCCAATCGGTTCCAAATATTTTGAGCGGGTTGCTCTCAGTTGCCCGCAAGACGAGTGGAATGAGGTGCGTCTCGGGATTGTGACGCTCTGCCAACCAACCGTTGCTTGACTGATAAGCACCTGCAACATTGAAGTAGCGCAGCGAGATCGCGCTGATCCCCGATGCGCTGATCATCGTGTCGATCGCAAGTTTCGAGGCACCATATGGATTTGTTGGCGAAGCTACCGACTCTTCAGTGATTGGGTCATCAACCGGTTGGCCGTAGGTCGCCGCTGAGGATGAAAAGACGATCTTGTCGATGCCGTGGATAGCCATTGCATCGAGCAGGTTCTGGGTGCCATCGACGTTGACGTGATGGTAGAGCTCTGGCTTTTCGACAGATTCCCCGACGAGGGACTTGCCCGCGAAGTGGATGACCGCCTCGCAACCCGCCAGCGCGTTGCGCAGGGCATCAGGGTCGAGGAGTGAACCCTGCACAAAGGTGGCACGAGAATCGACTGCATCTGCATGGCCCATAGATAGGTCATCAAAGACAACGACCTCGTGACCACGCTCGAGCAATATTGCCGTGGCCGTTGAACCGATATATCCAGCGCCGCCTGTAACCAAGATTCTCGTCATGGATTTAGCCTACTTTAATTGCGGATTTGCCCTGCACAGGTGTCGACGGGAGTGGGCTTGGGTTTAGGCGATGGGGTTGGCGAAGGTAGCGCTGGACCTGTGCGAACAGGAGTCGGTGAGGGAGCTGGGGGAGGCGCAACGGTAAAGACGACTGGGGCTTGCGAAGGAGCTTCGGTTCCAGAGGGGTCTGTGAAGTTGATGGTTCCGACATAGTTGCCAGCGGGGAGGTTGGTGATCTTGATCAGCCACGACCCAGATGAGTTACGGGTGATGGATTGCACGCCGGCGCTCATCAAGGTTGATGCGGGAGTGTAGGTGACAGAGCCGGTAACGACGGGGGTTAGATTTGGACGCGAGACATTTACATAAAAGAGGACGGGGTCGTTGGTCGTCCCCGCGGATTGAGCCGTGACTGCGGTTGCCGTTGTCTCGTTGATGGGCAACATCTCTGTGTTATCGGGTTGCCAGAGTCCACGAACCAACTTTAAGAAATCGTTGTTATTTCCGTAGAAGACGTTGAGGTCCACCCGAGTACCTGGAACGCCATACTTTCCAGCGATTCCACACGAGGTGTACTGCCAGATCTGCCACTGCGTTGTGCAATCTTGGTTGGTCCACGAGTCTGCGTAACATCCTACGGTCTTCGCATTAGGTTGATTGGTGGTGACGGCAGGATCGACGGAGTAGTGGGCGAGCCACAATGGATATTGGCGCAGCGCTACAGAGCGTGCCATCGCCGTTTCAAGGAATTGCGGATAGCTATATATAAAGGGCTTGCGTCCAGTCGCCGCCGCGACTGTGTCGAGCCAGGTCTGCGCCCAGAGCGAGATATTGGGAGGAGTTGCATACCGCGCACAACCGCTTGAGTTATACGAAATACAGTTGTTCTCGAGATCCAAGGCGACCGGGAGATCACGTCGCCCATACCCACCAAGCGAGGCGATGCGCCAGATCACCTTTTGAGCCTGTGCCTTTGCATCGTTGGTGATGGTCGTCTGATCATTGGCGTTCGGCAACGTGGCGTAATAATAGAAAGAGGTATACATCAGCGCGGCCTGTGCTGCTTTGCGATCGGGGATCATGTACCGAACGGCTTGCGCATCGTAGGTATCAATGCTGTCGCCGCCCTTGATAATTACAAAGCGAATTCCGGCCGCATACATCTTCTTGAAATCGATATTGGAGTTGCCAGGATGTTGGTAGTAGCTGATATCCATTCCGTGGATTCGATTGCCCGGCCCCAGCGCATCAATCTTTGCAGGGGTGGTCGTAGCTGATGCTACGTTTGCAACCATGGTGATCGCAAGAGCTAGGGTCAGAATAAGGCGCTTCATACCTCGTGTACCTCAAATGACTGACCAAATACGTGAGCGATCTCTTCTTGCAAGAGCGCTAAATGTTTTGGGTTGCGCGCCATCGAAAAATTATGGTCACCACCAAGTTTTACAACATCGGCGAAACTGATTGTGATCACAAGGTTTTCAACAGAGACGAGTCGAGCATCGAAGAAAGCTAACCATGCGATGCGATCGCGATCGAGCACGGCGTCTAGAACATCGTTCCAGCGAGCCTTAATAGCATCGATCGTGAGGTCGGACATGTTGCAAGTTTAGTTGACGGGCTTAAGCCTTCTTGCCATGTAGGTCATGCAGGTAACGCGTGCCGCGCAGAGCGCTGAATATTGCGCCAACGAGGGCCATTGCGAGCGCCATCGTGAAAACAATCACCAATCCATGATGAAATGGTTGTGAGATGAGATTGGGAAAGAAGTGCTTGCCCGTCAGCGTTGCCCACTGTGCATTGGTCACATGCGTTGCAGCCTGACTTCCCAGCAAACTCTGAAGTGGGTTGTATCCCAAGAAGGATGCGAAGAGGCTACCCACGACAGGCAGGTTCGCGATCTGGTGCGCTTGCGCAGCCGAAACTCCATTCGCCGTTAACCCCGCATACATCGAACTTGGAAGCGCTCGACTTAATCCGACGATCATTAGTGAGAAGAAGATTCCAATCGATAAGACCATTCCAGAGTTCATAAAGGCCGCTTGAATACCAGCCGCGGCTCCACGGCTTTCTGCCGGAACACTATTCATGACTGCAGTGGCATTAGGTGCCGAGAACATTCCGCCACCGATGCCATTGAGCAAGACCAAGAGCGCAAACCATAAGTAGTGGAAGTTGGTAGGAACCAAAAGCAGCCCTACAAAGCTTCCGCCGAATAACAACATTCCGGTTGTTGAGAGCAAGCGCGCACCGTGACGATCTGAAATCCATCCACTGAGTGGTCCTGCAATAAGGAAACCCAAAGTGAGTGGCAGCAAGTAGATGCCGGCCCACAGCGGAGTCGCGTCATAGGCGTAACCATGAATAGGAAGCCAAATTCCCTGCAACCAGATGATCAACATGAATTGCAGACCACCGCGTGCTGTTGCAGCTAAGAAGCCCGCACCCGATCCCATCGCAAAGGCACGGATCTTGAAGAGGTGCAGGTTGAACATCGGGTGCTCGACCTTCGTTTCAATACCAAAGAAGGCAACAAGGAAGATAATCGCTAAGGCGAATCCAACAAGCACTTTGGGTGCGGTCCAACCCATTGATGAGCCCTTATAGGGCTGAATGCCATAGACCATAGCGATTAGGAGCGAGGTGAGTCCAAGCGCAAAAGTGAGGTTGCCCCACCAATCAATCGTTGCATGAGCCCGCTTACCGTTGTCCCGCAAACTGACATAACCCCAAATCGTTCCGAGTAGTCCAAAGGGAACAGATACCCAGAAGACCAAGCGCCAATCACCGATCGAAAGCAACCCTCCCGCGATCAATCCAATAAAGGAGCCACCGATTGCGGCGACCTGATTGATTCCGATTGCAAGGCCACGCTGTTCGACCGGGAAGGCATCGGCGATGATTGCAGATGAGTTGGCGAATAACATCGCGCCACCGATGCCCTGCACCAAGCGCCAGATGACGAGCCAGAGTGCTCCCTTACCGGCGTGATAAGGATCGAGGGCGAGCAATATTGAGGCTACTGAAAAAACGAGGAATCCCAAGTTGTAAATGCGAACTCGACCGAAGATATCTCCAATGCGCCCCAGGCTAATTACGAGAACTGCCGTAACCAACATGTAGCCCTGTAGGAGCCAGAGCAGATAACCAACGTTGCCAGGGGAGAGTGGGTCAATTCCGACGCCACGGAATATCGCAGGCAACGAGATCAGGATGATTGACGAGTTGATGGTCGCCATAAAGATACCCAACGTTGTATTGGTCAGCGCGATCCACTTATAACGGGGAGAAACGGCCTTGGTTGAAGCTTCAATCACCATTGCACGATAGCACAACGGGTTTCTGAGATCAGAGAACGCTTATTTACTGGACCAACTTGCGATTCGAGCATGAATGAAATCATCCTCGTTATTCCAGTAGACGGCGCAGGCGCGGTGGTACCCATCTGCAATAGTCAGTGTGAGGTGCTTCGCTCCATCACCCCGGACCAACAAGATTGGCGAGAGCACCTTCTTATCAACGATCTTCTTGAGGTCGCGCTTCACGTGAAAGTTCGAGCGATCGAGTAGAGCCAATCCCGAAGCACGCAACACATCTTTGGCTTTGATCATCTCAACGGGCGCGGCGCGCAACTCATCGACGATGCGAGCGATCTCATCTGGATCGGCGAGCAGCGAAAGGTATGACTGGGCGGCAGGGTAATCGTGATCTTCTGGCTCGGTTCCCCAGATCACTTTAGGCATGCTGTAAGTATCTCACTCTTCAGGTTGTTCTTGAGAGAGAATCCACGCCGCAAAGGAAGCAGTGAGAGTACTTATCATCGCTACTCCGAAGATGATCAATACCCCTGCTACAAGTCGACCCTCGGTGGTCACCGGAAACTTATCTCCGTACCCAATGGTCGTGACGGTAACCAACCCCCACCAGAGCGCATCCATAGGTGTGTGAATATTTGAACCTGGAGCGTTCCTTTCAATATCAAGAATCGCAGCCCCCATGATGACGATCATCAAAATAGCAGCTGCTGAAATCATCAGCGGCAAAGAACGGATCAACGACCTGCGAGATTTGTGTCCCGCTTGCGTGGTGAAGACCAGCGCTCGTAGAGCTCGCAATGGTCGGAAGAAGGGAACGGCGACCAAAAGCAGCGCAAATAAATGACCGGTGATGTATCTGCGGTGATCCTTGGCTAACTTCAACTGGATCAAGTAATCCACCGCAAAGAGGGCCCAGATGACGTAACTAACGGCCTCCCAGACGCTCTTGTCGTTAGGAGGGATGGGGTACCAATAAATAGGAAAGACAAATGCAAAGGTGTAGAGCAGGCTCAAGATGAGGGTGGCGAGAGCAGTCTTTCTCTGCCATTCGATCAAAGTCATGCGTAGAACTGTGCCACATTGACAGTCGGAATCTAAGTATTTCTTGTGAGGCAAGTAGGACTTGAACCTACGACGACCGAATTATGAGTTCGGGGCTCTAACCAACTGAGCTATTGCCTCAATACCGTGGCTCGGTTAGGACCGGGCGAGTACCTGCGTATCGTACGGGGTATGGGAACTCTCTCCAAAGTGGCGGCAGTTGTGCTGCTCATAAGTGGGTTTAGCGCTCCTCTTGCCAACGCCGCTCCCACTTACACATTTCCGGTGCAGGGCTGTAAGTACACCTATGCTCGTTATCACCACGACTATCCCGCTACAGATATTTTGACTCACGTCGGCTGTCTCTTCGTGGCTCCTACTTCTGGAACGGTTGATGAAGTTAATCGCGTCGATAGATTTACCTGGAAGACCGATCTCGGAGCTGATCGCGGTGGGCTATCGATTTCTATCGTCGGCGATGATGGAGTTCGCTACTACGGATCGCATCTCTCTTACATCAGCACGAAGATCGTTCCGGGTTTTCGAGTGAAGGTCGGCGAGGTGATGGGCCGCACAGGTGATAGCGGCGATGCTCGTGGGACGACGCCACATCTGCACTTTGGAATCTCGTGGCCGACGCCTGCGGGAATCTGGTGGGTACGCCGCGGCGAGTTGTATCCGTGGAAATATTTAGATGCCTGGAAGGTCGAAAAAGATTTATCACCAGCGCAACCGGTTGCCGCACTAGAGAAGAAAGTCGGCACTGTTCCAAAACATGTCGGCTACTAATGAGATCGGGAAATGCGAAGGGCCCCACCATTGCTGGTAGGGCCCTTCGTGTTAATGGTTAATTAAGCAGGATTAACTGCGTCAGCCTGTGGGCCCTTTGGACCTTGTACGACTTCGAAAGTTACTGCTTGACCCTCTTCGAGAGACTTGTAGCCATTGCCTTGGATTGCTGAGTAGTGGACGAATACATCTTGTCCGCCGCCATCAACCGCAATGAAACCAAAACCCTTTTCAGAGTTGAACCACTTAACTGTGCCTGTTGCCATGTAGATATTTCCTTCGGTATGTGAGTGAGGCTAAAGATTTCCTTAGCTTCGGTCTTCCTCTTTTACAGCGATACCGAATCCATGAAACGGGTACTGCCAAGCGTCCGACTGTTGTGAAGTGTAACTCAAAAGGGGAGGGTTGAAACCCCCTTAGGAGGGTTATTTACGCTCAGTTAGCCTTCGAAGGAGCGGAAAATGAGGACGACATTGTGTCCACCGAAGCCGAAAGAGTCGTTAATAGCGGCGATCTGGCCAGCCGGTAGATCGCGTGGCTTATCGCGAACGACATCGATCTTGACCGCTGGGTCGAGGTTCTCGATGTTGATCGTTGGGGGAGCGACGCGGTGATGCAGGGCGAGGACACAGAAGATTGTCTCGATAGCGCCAGCGCCTCCGAGGAGGTGGCCAGTCATCGACTTGGTGGCTGAAACAGCGACGTGGTTGATGTGCTCACCAAGGGCTGCGGCGAGGGCATTGGCCTCAGCGACATCTCCCACTGGCGTCGATGTGGCGTGAGCGTTGAGGTGAACGACCTCAGCGAGGTCGACTCCACTATCTTCTAAAGCAAATTTAACGGCGCGAGTAACTCCGCTGCCATCTGGATCTGGTGCTGCAATGTGATAGCCATCCGAGGTGAGACCTTGACCAGCGATCTCCGCGTAAATCTTGGCTCCGCGCTTTTGAGCGTGCTCGAGTGATTCAAGGACGATCACTCCGCCACCCTCACCCAAGACAAATCCATCGCGATCGTTGTCGTAGGGACGAGATGCTTTTTCTGGTGCATCGTTGCGAGTGGAAAGGGCTTTCATAGACGCGAAGGCTGCGATAGGAAGCGCATGGATAGCCGCTTCAACGCCACCAGTAACGACGATGTCGGCGCGTCCGGTGCGGATCATCTCCATTGCATACCCGACAGCTTCTGCTCCCGATGCGCAAGCGCTCACAGGCGTATGAACACCGGCTTTTGCTTGCAACTCGAGTCCAACGTTTGCAGCGGGACCGTTAGGCATCAACATGGGAACGGTGTGCGGGCTCACAGAACGTGGGCCCTTTTCGCGCAGGATGTCGTATTGATCAAGAATCGTGATGACGCCACCGATACCAGATGCGATAACAACGCCAAGGCGCTCTTTATCTACATCGGGTGCGCCTGCATCAGCCCATGCTTCGCGTGCTGCGATTACTGCAAATTGTTCAGAGCGATCGAGGCGGCGCATCTCAACGCGCTCCATAACCTCACTGGGTTCAACAGCGACCCGCGCCGCAAACTTGACGGTCGAAACTTCGGTCCAAGGCTCATCAAGCAACCTAGCACCGCTCTTGCCGGCAAGTAGGGCAGCCCACGTACTAGGAACATCTCCTCCGAGGGGAGTAGTTGCTCCTAGACCAGTGACTACAACGCGGGTTCTATCGCTCATATTCTTTTGGTTACTCCTAGTTATTTGTAATTAGTGAGTTGTAATTACTTAGAAGCTTCGACGATGAAGTTAACGGCATCTGCAACGGTGCCCATCTTGGTGACTTCCTCATCAGGAATCTTTACGCCGAACTTCTCTTCAGCGGCAACGATAACTTCAACCATGCTGAGTGAATCAACTTCTAGGTCATCGCTAAAGCTCTTGCTCATCTCGATCTTGCTTGCATCGACGCCAGCAACTTCTACGACGATCTCTTTGATTCCTGCAAGTACTTCATCTTGAGTTAGTGCCATTTGTCATATTCCTTTTCTTAGGGTGGTTCTTGTGGTGGTTCTTACTTGGGTTGAGGAGGTAATTCCACGACTTGACCGGCGTAAACCAGTCCAGCTCCAAAGCCGATCAGTAGAGCATTCTTGCCGTGTAACTCTGGGTGTTCTGCGAGGAGCGCATCCATCGCAAGCGGGATCGATGCCGCGGAGGTATTTCCGGTGGTCCGGATATCGCGGGCGATCACAACGCTATCGGGTAGTTCCATCGACTTTGCGAGGGAATCAATGATGCGTTCATTGGCTTGGTGCGGGATAAAGGCGGCGATATCAGCCGGGGTAAGGCCTGAACTAGCGATGACCTCTTTACCAACCTTGGCGATTTCATAAACGGCCCAGCGGAAAACTTTCTGACCTTCTTGATGGATTACGGGCCAAGCCGTTTCGGTGATGGCAGAGCCAGGCTTATAAGCAGTCCATGATGGAATCATCGCGATCGCGTCGCGGTTTTCAACATCAGATCCACTGAGCGTGGCTCCGATACGAACTTCATCAGATGGACCAACAACAACAGCGCCCGCACCATCGGCAAAGATAAATGAGGTAGCGCGATCATCAAGGTCGAGGAAGTCGGAAATCTTCTCGGCACCGATCACCAAGACGTACTTTGCTGAGCCGGAGCGCAGCATGTCATTTGCCAGTCCAAGGCTGTAAGAGAAACCAGCGCAGGCAGCACCAACGTCGAACGCTGCGGCGTTCTTGATCTCAAGTTGTAGAGCAACTTCGGTCGATGCACTTGGAGTTTGATAAGGATAGGTAATCGTCGCAAAGATAATGGTGTCGATATCTTGCGGGGTTAAGCCGGCGCGCTCGATCGCGATGCGCGAAGCCTTAACAGCCATATCGGTGACTGATTCGTCCTCGGCCGCCCAATGGCGGGTCTGGATACCAGTGCGTTGCTGAATCCATTCATCGGAAGAATCAATGCGCTCGACGAGCTCGGAGTTAGGGACTACGCGAGGTGGACGATAAGCACCGACAGAGAGAATGCGGGCATTCTGGGTAGGTGTCGAAAATTTAATAGCCATTATTTGCCACCATGAGTGCGAGCGAATTCGCGCGCCCCTTCAATTTCGTCGGGGGTCTTGATGGCAAAGAGTTCGATGCCAGGTTGGGCACGCTTGACCAGGCCCGTAAGAGTTCCACCAGGAGCAACCTCGATTACTCCGGTCACGCCTTGCGTGGCGAGAGTCGCCATACAGAGATCCCATCGAACAGGGCCAGAGACCTGGCCGACGATGCGAGCGAGCAGCTCATCACCGTTGGTAATGATTGCACCATCTCTATTAGAAATCACTGGGGCGACGGGATTATTAACGTCGATCTCGTGGGCGGCATCGGCCAACTTGGTCACTGCGGGTTGCATGACGTTGGTATGGAAGGCTCCGGAAACCTGCAAAGGACGGACTCGAGCTCCCGCTGGAGGATTTTCACTGAGCAGAGCAAGCGCTTCCAGAGGCCCTGCAGCAACAATCTGACCGCCACCATTCTCATTGGCAGGGGTTAACCCCATCGCCAAGAGGGCAGCGACGACAACTTCACGCTCTCCACCGAGTACCGCCGACATACCGGTATTGCTTCCGGTTGCGGCTGTGGACATAGCGCGACCGCGAACATTGACCAAGGTCATAGCGGCATCGCCATCAAAGGCCCGCGCCAAACTGGCTGCGGTGATCTCGCCGACTGAGTGGCCAGCAAAGTAATCAAAGGAAAGGTCTTGCCCGGCAAAGGTCTGCATCGCCGAGATGAGTCCTGCTGCAACGAGCAAAGGTTGAGCGTGTGAGGTCTCGCGAATCTCATCAGCATCGCCAGTTGTACCAAGGGTGACGAGGTCTAGATCAATGAGTGTCGACCAATTTTCAAGGAGTGCACGCGAGGTCGCATCTTCCAACCAAGGACTTAAGAATCCTGGATTTTGCGCACCCTGACCCGGGGCTAAGAGAGCGAGCATTTTAAAAGTTTATGCGCGCTTATCGGTTACTGCCGAGTACCCCTTCGCAATTACCTCAATTAATACGCGAATCGCCTCAATTGCCATCAAAATGAGCGCAACAGGAAGCAGATCCACTGAACGCTTCAAGAACCATGGAACACCCTTGCAAATCAGCCACCAAATCTTCGCAGCACGGGAGTGAATGTCCGCAGCCTCTGGCGCAGGCATATCAATCTTCCAACCACGAGCTTGCAGTTCAGATGCCATCTCACGTGCCAACAACTTGTGACCACGAGGACCAGGATGCATGCGATCAATGTGCCAATTCGAGACATCGTGTACTTGTGGAATATTGCGGGTGCGGATCAAGATCAAATCGAGTTCGCGAGCAACTTGGTAATAGACCGCATTAACTGCGTTGACGCGGCGACGAATCACGCGCTTAAGCAGACGAGGAACGCGCAGGATCTCACCCGGATCGTGGAGTTCAACCATGATGATTTCGGTACCACGGGTCATGAGTTCGCGACAGGTATGTGAAATATTCTCGTAGAGCGTGCGAGGGTCGAAACCATTGCGCAACATATCGTTACCGCCCACGATAACGGCGCAGATATCCGGAGTAGTTTCTAGCGCGCGGGGGAGTTGCACACTCTTCACTTCGCCAGACTTCGCGCCGGGACGGGAAAAATTGAAGTACTGGCAAGAATCTTGGAAGACCTCGCTGAGGTAGTAACCCCAACCACGCGGATTACCGAGTTCGTCGGTGTCACCAGTTCCAAATGCCGCAGAGTCACCGATCACGGTGAAGCGAACTTGGCGGGTCTGTTGCGGAGCGAGAGTCGTCATGATGCGATCATCAACTTTCTCTTAATTACTACCGAAGGAGTTTTGCTACCGATCCCTTCAATGCCGTGCAACAACATCATCAAATGAATTGTCTTATCCCATGGCAGCGCTGCAGCTGCGCCACGCGCAACGCCGCGCAACTTAGGGCGATACAAAAGTGATTCGATCGCATCTGCGAAGGCCACACCATTGTCTGCAGCAACTGCACCTGCAGGGTTCTTCAAGTTAACCTTCAAGAATTCGCCAACCGCGCTGCTCTGTGATGCAACAACTGGAGTTCCGCTCGCGATTGATTCAAGTGCAGATAAGCAGAAAGTTTCGAGTGGTCCTGGGGCCAACGAAACATCTGCGCTGGAAAGAATTGCAGCCACACGCTTGCGATCTGCGATGTAACCCAAGGTATCAACCGGTAGTTCCTTAGCCATCAGGCGAATCTTCTTCCACATCGGACCGATTCCAACGATGACTAGTCGAGCATCGATGCCGCGCTTGCGGAGTTCAATGAGTGCCTCGATCGAGCGTTGTGGCTCCTTCTCAGGAGATAAGCGGCCACAGTGGACCAATAGAACCTCAGAACCTTTGAGGAGCTCTTGACGAAATTCAGGGGAGTGATGATCAGGGCTGAAGTTGATGAGATCTACTCCAAGAGGGATCTTCACCAAGTTCTTTGTACCGATTTCGCGGAACTCGGCAGCTGCAAATTCTGTCGTAGCAATCACGTGATCGAAGTTGCGAGCCAAGCGGCGGTTGTGCCAGTTAACGATCGCCTTGCGGGGCAACCAGACCGGCAAGAAGCGGTTAGCCAGGCCGCGAAGGGTCTCGTGGCTAAATACAACGGTAGGGATTCCGTTGCGACGAGCGAACTTGCCGATATTAAGTAGCGTAAAGCGATCTGAGATCTCAATCCGATCGGGCTTGAGTTCAGCGATCAATGCGCGCAACTTCTTATTGGACTTAATAATCCGGTAGCTACCGCTGCCAGGAAGGATGACGCTTGGAAGGGTGATCTTGCGACCGTACGGCGTCTGCTCCTGCAAGAACTGTGTGCCTGGAACGATGTAGATGAAGTCATGACCGTACTTAAGGTAGCCGCGACCTAGCTCGTGCAGAGTTGTTTTGATACCACCGGAGTTTGGTCCGTAAAAGTTTGCAACGTGAACGATCCTCATGCAACAGCTCCGATTGGGTGGCTTGAGCCGTGGCGGGCTTCGATCACAGCGTTGTAGTGACCGATCAATTGACGATTGATGGCGCCCCATGTGCGGGTCTCGACTGAATCACGCGCCATTAGTGACATCTCTGTGCGATCGCTGCGAGACAAGAAGTGTTCAACGGTTGAAAGAAGAGCCTTGGCATCGCTGGTATCAATGATGTAACCAGTAGCCCCATTTGTTACCAAGTCTGCAGGTCCACCGGTAAGCGGAACGATGCAAGGAGTTCCGGCAGATAGCGCCTCTTGTACGGCTTGGCAGAAAGTCTCGTTAGGGCCAGGGTGGATAAAGAGATCAAAGCTGGCGTAAGCAGTTCCAAGATCTTCGCCGGATTTAAATCCTGTGAAGATAGCATTAGGAAGATCACGCTGTAACTTCTCGCTCGCAGGACCTTCGCCGACAATTACAAGTTGTACGCGTGAATCGCGATCCAAGATTGCAAGATCTGAAATGCGCTTCTCGTTAGCAAGGCGACCTACATAACCCACGATCAACTTATTTGATGCGCCCCACGAGTGGCGAAGCAGATCGTCGCGCTTCGACGGATGAAAGAGCGTCGTGTTAACTCCGCGGCGCCACAAGTGGACGTTGGGTACTCCCTGTTCGCGCAAATCGCCACAAGCCGCACTCGAAGGAGCAAGAGTGCGATCTGTTGCGGTGTGAATCTTTCCAACGATCTTACGGAGCGAGCTATGCGCGATATTCATTCCATAGTGGCGCGCGAAGCCGGCGAGATCGGTCTGGTAAATCGAAAGTGAAGGAAGCCCTAGGCGACGCGCGATGCGGGCTGAGTATCCGCCGAGAGCAAATGGTGAAGCTAAGTGGAGAACATCGGGAGCGAAGCCATCGATCAAATATTCGAGCTTGCGCGAAGGAACAGCGACTGGGAGTCCGATTGGGAGAATGCTGTGAAGTGGCAGAGCTGGTACGCGCTTGATGCGAGCGCCGTGGTACTCGCGTGGACCGCCATCTGACTCGGGAGCGATTACCATCGCTTGGTGGCCTTGCGACTCTAGGAATTCGAGGACGCGAAGGACAGAATTGGTGACGCCGTTGACCTGAGGCAGGAAGCTCTCTGTAACTATTGCGACTCTCATGACCCCTATGGTCAGCCCTCAATCAAGCCTAAATCCGCCCTTGAGGTAACGCGTTGCTGAAGGTCAGGTGAACTCATAAAGCGCTTAAGTTCGTAGACTTAGGGCATGGATATCTACCTGGATCACGCGGCGACCACGCCCATGATTCCAGAGGCCCTCGAGGCTCTGACCACCCAGATCAAGGAGTTCGGCAACGCCTCCAGCCTGCATACTGCGGGGCGAGCGGTCCGCAAGAAGGTCGAAGAGGCGCGCGAGACGATCGCCGGGCTGCTGAATTGCTCCCCCAGCGAGGTCATATTCACAGGCAGCGGGACCGAGGCCAACAACCTGGCGATCAAGGGCTTTTATTGGAAGGCGGTCGAGGCTGATCTGACCTGCAACGTCATCGTTGTGGCCGCCTTTGAGCACCATGCCACCTTAGAACCGGTCGAATGGCTCGAAGAGCACGAAGGTGCGATCGTGATCCACGTGCCGATCCTGGCCCACGGGCTGATCGACTTGGATGCGCTCGCCGAGATCATCAAAGCCGAACGCGATCACATCGCGCTGATCTGTGTGATGCACTCCAATAACGAGATCGGGACGATTCAGCCGATCGCCGAGGTCGTAGCCCTGGCAGGCACGATCCCCGTGCACACCGATGCGGTCCAGAGCTTTGGGAAGGTGCCTTTTGATTTCGCAGAGTTGGGCCCGACTTCGGCGACCATTAGTGCGCACAAGATTGGGGGACCACTCGGTGTGGCAGCGCTGATCCTCAAGCGCGGCATTGATATCACCCCTGTCTTGCATGGCGGGGGACAGGAGCGCGATATTCGCAGTGGCACGCTCAATGCCCCTTCGATCGTCGCTTTTGCAGTTGCTGCCAAGTGGGCGGCAGAACATCGCGAAGAGAATTATGCGCGCGTTTCGGGGATGCGCTCGCTCTTGGCCAAGCGTGTGCTCGAAGCAGTTCCCGATGCAAAGGTCAACGGCAGTTCACTCGCCATGTTGCCTGGCATCCTCAACATCACCTTCCCTGGCACAGAAAGTGATTCCTTATTATTAATGCTCGATAACGCAGGAATTGCATCCTCGACTGGATCTGCTTGCAGTGCTGGCGTGCAACGACCTAGTCACGTGCTGCTTGCGATGGGATTGGAAGAGCGCGATGTGCGCGCTTCGTTACGCTTCTCGCTGGGAACATCAACTACCGAGGCCGAGATCAATCTGGTCGGTGAGGTAATAGCTGGCGTCGTCGCGCAAGTGCGCGCCGCAACTAAGGGAGCGAAAGCGTGAAGGTAATCGCAGCGATGAGCGGCGGGGTCGACTCCGCGGTTGCCGCTGCCCGCGCCGTTGATGCCGGCCACGAAGTTATTGGAGTCCACCTCGCACTTTCATCCAACCCACAGAAGTATCGCTCTGGTGCACGCGGCTGTTGCACCATCGAAGATTCGCACGATGCCCGTCGCGCCGCGGACATGATCGGTATTCCTTTTTATATATGGGATATGGCCGAAGAGTTCCACGCCGGCGTCGTAGAAAATTTCATCGAAGAGTATGCGCAAGGTCGCACACCCAACCCCTGCCTGCGTTGCAACGAGAAGATTAAGTTCGAAGCGGTCCTTGATCGCGCCAGCGCTCTGGGCTACGACGCAGTTGCTACTGGTCACTACGCGATCATGAAGGAGTCCGAGATCGGTCGCACTCTGCATCGAGCGGTGGATCCACTTAAAGATCAGTCGTATGTCCTTGCAGTACTTACCGCTCGCCAACTCGCGGGTGCAATGTTTCCACTCGGCGATACCAAGAAGGAAGATGTGCGCAAAGAGGCGAAGGCGCGCGGACTTTACGTTGCTAACAAGCCCGACAGCCATGACATCTGCTTTATCCCATCGGGAAACAATGCAGGGTGGTTGCGCGATCGCTTAGGTAGCGAGGCGGGCCCCATCGTTGATGAGGCTGGCAACCAAGTCGGTGAACACCAAGGCGCTTACACCTACACAATCGGTCAGCGTCGCGGCCTTGGCCTGAGCGTCCCTGCCGAAGGTGGCGTTCCACGTTATGTTCTTAAGATCGAACCAAAGTCCAACACAGTGGTCGTCGGCACCAAGGAAGCACTTGCGATCACCACGATCATTGGCGAGAAGCCGATCTGGTGCGGCGTGCCACCTGTTGTCGATACCGAGCATCGCGGCTTTGCGCAGATTCGCGCGCATGGCGCAGCGCTCCCATGCACCTACACGACTACCGCATCATCAATCACCGCTGTGCTCGATGAGCCGCTCTTGGGCCTTGCGACGGGCCAAGGTCTAGTCATTTACGATGGCGATCGCGTTGTGGGCTCGGCTACCGTCAGCGCTACCCTGTAGTTTTTGCATATGTCAGCGCAGATCGCCGAGCAGATTGCCGCATTGGCCGAAGAGCTACGTGACCACCAATTTCGTTACTACGTCCTCGATAAGCCGATCATCAGCGATGCCGAGTTCGATACCAAGCTCAAGCAATTAGAAGCTCTCGAAAACAAGTACCCGCAGTATCGCTCCGCCGAATCACCGACTCAGATTGTCGGTGGGGGATTTGCTACCGGTTTTGAGGCGCACGATCACATTCAGAAGATGACGTCGCTCGACAACGTCTTTGGTCTAGATGAACTTGCTACCTGGTTTGATCGCATCGAAAAGGCTGGGGTGCAGAACACCTGGCTCTGCGAGGTAAAGGTCGATGGGCTTGCGATCAATCTGCTCTATCGCGAAGGTAAGTTGGTACAAGCGCTAACTCGCGGCAATGGAGTTACTGGCGAAGATGTCACGCTCAATATCAAAACTATTGCGGTGATTCCGCATGAGCTAAACGGGAAAAATATCCCCGCCCTTCTAGAAGTCCGCGGCGAAGTCTTCTTCCCGATCAAAGCGTTTAATGAATTTAACGAAGAGATTCAGGAGTCCGGTAAGGCCGCCTTCGCTAATCCACGTAACGCAGCGGCAGGTTCGCTGCGCCAAAAGGATCCACGCGTTACAGCAAGCCGTCCGCTATCGATGGTCGTGCACGGTGTCGGCGCGATCGAAGGTGCGGGTTTCACCAGCCAATCCGAGGCCTACGAACTTCTCAAATCCTGGGGACTTCCGACCAGCGATCGCTACAAAGTCGTTAAGACCCGCAAAGAGGTCGAAAAGTTCGTCGCGTATTACCAAACCCATCGTCATGATGTCGAGCACGAAATCGATGGCGTAGTCATTAAGGTCAATGAGATCGAAGTCCAGAACCAACTCGGCTTCACTTCACGCGCACCAAAGTGGGCGATCGCTTATAAGTACCCACCTGTTGAAGTCACCACCAAACTTCTCGATATCAAAGTGAGCGTCGGCCGCACCGGTCGTGTCACACCATTCGCATTTATGGAACCAGTCGTTGTCGCGGGTTCAACTGTTTCCAACGCCACGCTGCATAATCAAGAAGAGGTACTCCGCAAAGGAATCTTGATCGGCGATACCGTTGTCATTCGCAAAGCGGGCGACGTGATTCCAGAAGTACTCGGACCGGTCGTCGAAAAGCGTGATGGATCCGAGCGCGCCTTCGTTATGCCAACTAAGTGCCCCGATTGCGGCACCAAACTCAAAGCGATTTCCAGTGGCGATGTAGATATCCGCTGCCCCAATTCGCAGAGCTGCCCTGCACAACTTCGCGAGCGCCTCTTTTATATCGGCTCGCGTGCGGCACTCGATATCGATGTCCTTGGTTACGAAGCAGCCAGTGCTCTCCTGGAAAGTGGGCTAATCATTGACGAAGGTGATCTCTTCGCATTGACTGCAGATGATTTGATCACCAGCGATTTCTTCACCAAGAAAGATGGCACCCTCGGAGCTAACGCCGAAAAATTCTTGGCCGCCCTTGAAGGTGCTAAATCCCGCCCACTCTGGCGCGTTCTCGTCGCTCTATCGATCCGCCACGTCGGACCTACCGCTGCCCAAAGTTTGGCAAAGGCATTTGGCTCGGTTGAAGCAATCAAGTCCTCCTCGGTTGTAGAACTAGCAGAGGTCGATGGAGTCGGTGAAATCATCGCCCAAGCAGTCCTCGAA
>Ga0208506_1000080_pt1 | contig 44463 bp, 36 predicted proteins | sample CryBogCBH29Jul08_FD_184616 | JGI IMG/M metagenome (GOLD analysis project Ga0208506, IMG submission 184616) | Freshwater microbial communities from Crystal Bog, Wisconsin, USA - CBH29Jul08 (SPAdes) | ecosystem: Environmental > Aquatic > Freshwater > Lake | place: Crystal Bog, Wisconsin, USA... | reverse complement strand
CAACATAGCCGTTCGGCATACGCATCTCAATGATCCTCCCTTTCGGGGAGCGAGCCCTCATGCGGGAGAGCTTTTTTTCGATCAGTTCAGCAGGAATGTTGAACTCTTCGATAAGGCCGAGGGGGATTGCACCTCCGCATGGTTTGACATTATCAAGGTTTCTCTCGACAAGAATGGTCGAGACACCAGCCTTTGCCAGTTCTCGTGCGGCAACCGCCCCTGAAGGCCCTCCACCTATGACTGCAACATCGTAACGCACTGTTATAAAAGGTAATTAACCATCATTGATGCTTCCTAAGCCAGTTTTGAAGCAAGAAACTCTTTGACTCTTGATATATCGATCCTCTCCTGCAATGCGCTGTCGCGGTAACGCACGGTTACGCTCTGCTCTTCCAGCGTCTGGTGGTCAACGGTGATACAGAAAGGGGTACCGATTTCATCCTGCCGCCGGTACCGTTTGCCGATAGAGCCCGCATCATCATAGTGGACAAGAAGGTCAGACGCAAGCTCATCACGCAGCGTTGCCGCAGCCTCACCCATTCCGCCCTTTTTCATGAGTGGCAAAAAAGCGGCTTTTACCGGTGCTACTTTTGGCGACAGCCTCAGCACCACCCGCTCCTCACCGTCAACGGTATCCTCAGTGTAGGCATCGGAAAGAAGCGCAAGGAAGAGTCGATCGCATCCGGCAGAGGTTTCAACAACATAGGGGAGGTAGCGCTCGTTGGTGAGCTGGTCGATATACTCCATGCTTTTGCCTGAAAACTCCTGATGCTGTTTAAGGTCAAAATCAGTTCTTGAGTGGATCCCTTCGATCTCTTCAATACCGAACGGAAACTCAAACTTGATATCGTAGGCAAGGTCAGCGTAGTGAGCCAGCTTGTCGTGCTTGTACCAGTGCAGTTTTTCCCTGCTGATACCAAGAGAGCTGGTGTACCAGTTAAAACGCTCCTCTCTCCACGCTTCAAACGCTTCGGCCTGGGTGCCAGGTTTTACAAAGTACTGCATCTCCATCTGCTCAAACTCCACCATGCGGAAGATGAAGTTTCCTTTGACAATCTCGTTCCGGAAAGCCTTGCCGATCTGCGCGATACCGAACGGTACCTTCATGCGCGACGATTCCCGTACGTTGTGGAAGTTTACAAAAATGCCCTGTGCAGTTTCAGGTCGCAGGTAGACAATACTTGATGTATCAGCCACTGCCCCCATATTGCACTGGAACATCAGGTTGAACTGCCGCACCTCGGTCCAGTCACCCGACCCCGTATCCTGAGCCTTGATTTTCTCGGCAATGATCAGCTCATAGAGTGCCCGGTTTGAATCGGTCGCCCCGGCAGCTGCTTCGTATGTGTTCTGTACCCTGAGGAGATCCTCCTCTTTGCCGTCGCGGCGGAGCTTTTCAATATGGTTTTCAATCAGATGGTCAGCCCGGTAGCGCCTCTTGGTCGTCCGGTCATCAATCATTGGATCGTTAAAGCTCGACACATGGCCGGAAGCCTCCCAAACTCTTGGATTCATCATGATCGAGGCATCAAGGCCCACAATATTCTGGTGGCGGCGTGTCATTGAGTTCCACCACAGATCCTTGATATTCCTCTTCAGCTCAATACCGAGAGGCCCATAGTCAAAGCACGAAGAGAGCCCTTCATATATCTCCGACGAAGGAAAAATAAACCCGCGTCGCTTGGCCAGTGAAACCAGTTTATGCATTACTTTATCAGGCGGCAAATTCACACTCTGCACCCGTTTCTGCTCAGAATTGCTCATGGTCATTCAAAATGTTAAAAAAATCCCTGAGGGATTTCCGTTCAATAGATAAATCATTGAATATAATAAACAAAGGAGGATAATTTGTCAGCAGAGGAGCTTGTATGCGTTATCCCGACATCATCCACACCACTTCACGACACACCACTATTTCTTCCCACAATCTCCATCAGCTTTCCAAAATCAGTCACAACATCATACTTGACCTTATCCAAGTCAACCCTCTGATTGAACTCCTCAAAGAATTTTCGCGCGCATTCGATTTTTGTGTTCTCAATTGCTTTAAGTTCCATGGTGGACATTGAGCCTTTGGTTTCTGCTACAAAGTAGATGTGCTTGACAGCTCCCTCTTTGAAAGATATCGCCCAGTCCGGATTGTAATCGCCAACAGGTGTGGGAATGAGAAAGCCGCGTGGAAGTTTTGCATAAACGACAACCTCTGTGCTGGTATCAAGCTCATGCACAAAAGCTTTTTCAATTTTTGAGTCGGTGACTACATAATCGTAGATGTGGTTCCTCAGTTTTTCACTTGCCTTTGAAAAGTCTTGCTTGCTCTGTCCAGTGGTGAAAATGTCAATATTATGCCGGTCGGCAATTTCATCATAACTCAACCGCTCAATAATAATCGTCGCCTTTTGCTCTTTGATCAGGCGGGTAGCTTCAGCAATGAAGTGTTCCGGATTCTCACTGAACTTCTTGAACACAACGGGGTGGATACCCCCGAGAATTTCAGCAATGCTCTTGCGGGTGAGATCGGTGTTGCCAGCAAGCTTACCCAAAAGGTCGTACTTGACCATCGAGTGAATGAAAACTTTATTGCTCTCGACCGTAGTCTCCTCAAGCTTGAAACTCTCGCCACTCTGGAGCTGGATATCGGTAATCTGCTCTTTTTGAGTGCCGGCATGGATGGTATACTGGAGCGGGCTGACCCGCAGCTCCTTGTCCAGTGTACGAATACAGTTGCGAACCAGTTCCGCGGAGTCAAACTCAACCCGGTAGATAGCCTTATGGTTGATCCGGTTCCAGAGCTCCTTGAACTCTTTTTTGTTGAAGTTGTCGTTCAGCGAATTCGCCTTTGGTTTGCGGTCATCTCCCACTTGGGGTAATTGAGACTCACTGAAAACACTGTCGATCAGTTTGTAAATCTGCTCGGCCTGTGCTGCAAGCTCTGGAGGTAGCGGAACCAAAGTACCATCTGCCTTCGCCGTGTGATAAGCCGGAGCTATGCTGTCCGCATCGTTGGTATAATCGTTTTTGAGCAGGTATTTATATATTTGCTTCCCCATCACCGGATTTATTTCCACCGGGCCTGATTCGGTCTGGATGATTTTTCCTGTAAAATAGGCTTCGTCGGCTTTTCTCGGACGGGCAGAGAGTGAATTACTGATCTCCCGCTGCAAGTTGGTTACAAACTCCGTATAGCTTTCGCTGGTAACCACCGTTAAGACATTAATATCATGCACGGTTGCCGGATGATCCATTCTGTCACCACTCTGGTTAACGGAGAGCCGCAAGCCACGACCCACCTCCTGCCGCCTCGAAATGGTGTTATCACTGTGCTTCAACATGCAGATAACAAAGACATTCGGGTTGTCCCACCCTTCACGCAGTGCTGAATGCGAGAAGATAAACCTGACCGGTTCTTCAAAAGAGAGCAGCCGTTCCTTGTTTTTCAGGATCAGGTCATAGGCATCCACATCATCGGAGATGGCTGTTTTAGTCCCGCTCTCCTCATCTTTCACCAGCTTGCTCTCCGGATTAACCAATCGCTTGTTCTTGTCAATGGAGAAATACCCCTCATGCACTTGTGCTGAAGTATCTCGCTCCAGATATTTCCGGTAGGGTACATTATCCAAGGCCAGTTCACCGAGGTACTCGGCCTTGAGCTGTTCGTACTCCTCTTCGAAAATTCGCGCGTAGTCGCCCTTCTCGTCTGCCTGGCTGTAGTCACGGTACTTTGCCACCTCGTCAATGAAAAAGAGCGAAAGCACCTTGATGCCTTGAGCAAAAAGCAGCTTCTCTTTATCAAGATGAGCCTTGATGGTCTCCCTGATCTGAATGCGGCGGATGGTCGATTCGTTAACGTCCCCGGTTGCTTCACCAGCGCTCAAAAGATGGCCATTACTGAATTCAACGGTATCAGTACGGGCATTGATTTCTGAAATGACAAAGCCTCGATACTGATCCAGCTCGCCAGATATATCAAACAAGTTACACCCCTTTTCAAGTCGTTTCACAACCCGCTTGATCCCGCTGCCTGACCTCACCTCCATTTCGATACGAGCCAACGGTGCGCTCCTCGATATTTCGATTGACTCCAGATAGAGATAACCATTCGTCCCCACAAGCCCCTTTACCGTTATGCCACGAACTGTTATCTTTTTGACCAGCTTCTGGTTATACGCATCCAGTGCATCGAGCCGGTGAACCTTGTTATGATTGATACGATGGGTAGCCGAGTAACGCAGAATCAACAGTGGTTTGAAATCCTGCAAAGAATCGACTGTTTTGTCGCCTCCCATTTTTTGGGGTTCATCAAGTATGAGAATAGGCCTGTTGCTGCTGATAACATCAATCGGTCTGCGCGACTGGAAATCATCAAGACCTACCATTTCAGTCACACCCCGAGCATTCTTTTTGGGAGTACCATAAATACGCCTTGCATCAGACCCTTTTGAATTGAAAGCCTGAATATTGATGATCATAATATTGATGCCTGCATCAGACGAAAAACTTTCGATATGATGTAACTGCTTTGAGTTGTAGATGAAGAATCGAACTTTCTTGCCAAAGCTTTCGGTAAAATGGTCGGCCGTGATCTCCAGTGATTTATAGACTCCTTCACGAATGGCAATACTCGGTACCACAACAATAAACTTGCTCCACCCATAGAGCTTGTTCAACTCAAAGATAGTCTTGATATAACAGTAGGTTTTACCCGTACCGGTCTCCATTTCGACATCAAGATTTACCCTGCACTTTGCACTCGTAATCAATGCCTCAGACAAAGGAAGGTTCTGGCGCTGCTGAACCTCGCGAATGTTCTCCTTCAGTTGCGACTCGCTCAAAAGGATTTCGGCATTTTTAAACCCCGTGAATTCCAATGGCATAGGCGCCTTGCCAGGGTCGATGGTATAGGTGTTGTGTTGCGTGCTGACCTGCCCGGCAAAACAGTCTACAACTGAATCAACCGCATTGGTTTGATAGGGCTGGACTTTAAACTTGAATTTCATAGACCTTTATTCCTGGAGTTCTTTCTGCATTCTTTTCTGCAAGCCTCAAGAGGGGTGTGCTTGCGTAAGATGTTTTTTAGAATAAATTTACGGTTAATTTATTCTGCATTTATTCTGCAATTGACCAATTTTATTCTGCATTCTTTTCTGCAAATAAGCTGTTTTATTCTGCATTCGGCATACTGTTTTCATCGAATGATAAGAGCCCTTTCCGGTCAGCCAGACTTGCTTCAATCAGCCTCCGTTCTTTTTCAATCTCCAGCCTAAGTTCCTCTTCCGTCGGGAGGTAGTTGAGATATTTCGAGGCAAATATCTGTTTGCTTTCATGTAAAACCGAATATTTGGCTACCGCCTCACTCTTGTCGGAGCAAAGAATCAGGCCGATGGTTGGATTGTCGCCTTCCACTTTAAACTGATCTTCAAACAAGCGAACATAGCCATCCATCTGCCCAACATCCTGATGGGTAAGTTTGCCAAGTTTCAGGTCGATCAATAAAAAGCACTTCAAAATGAAGTTGTAGAAGACCAGATCGACATAAAAATCATCATCGTCAAATCGGATATGTTTTTGGCGGGCAACAAAGGAAAATCCTTTACCCAGTTCCAGCAGGAAGAATTGCAGATTTCGAATAATGGCCTGCTCCAGTTCGCTTTCATGAAGATCCGGAGTGTCAGGCAGATTAAGAAACTCAAGCACCATAGGCGATTTCAGCACGTCAACCGGACTGAGTTTTTCACCCGTCAACCGTTCGCGATTGGCCGTCAGCAGCCCTTGTTCTCCATGATGAGCAATAATTCGCTCATAGTATGATGTTTGTATCTGCCTTTCCAGTTGCGTTTTACTCCAGCCACACTCAATGGCTTCCCGCTCGTAAAATTCCCGAGCCGCAGGTTTCGATACTCTCATCAGAGCACGATAATGCGACCATGTCAGTTGTGGAGAGAAGTTCGTGGCGAATTGGCTACCCGGCGGGTAGCTTTTTTGAAGAGAGGAAAAGAGATCGCTTTCCGTTTGGGAAGAGACCTCGATAAACCGATCCTGAAAGGCAAGAAAAAATTGTCTGAAGCTTTTAACGCTGGGAACAGAATAACCGTGACCATATTGCTCCGTCAGTTGTAATGACAGCGTTTCAATGACCTGTTTTCCGTATACTGCGCGCTCTTTGCCTCCTTGTATCTCAACAACTATTTCCCGGCCAATCAGCCAATAAGCCGTGACCATATTGGTATTAACTGACTGAACCACATTGGAACGAGCTTGTTCGAGAATCTGGACAACTCGATCAAAGAGGGTGCCACCGATTGTCATTTCATAATCCATCATTGCCTCCTCAGATTGATTTAACTTCCGTTCCGGGAGACAACTGCCTGAAGATCTGATTCACATTGATTTTTACAGTATAAGAGTTTTGCAAGGTGAGTTGCTGCCCTGCAAAACAATCAACAACGGAGTCAACCGCGTTGGTTTGGTAAGGCTGTACTTTGAACTTGAATTTCATAGGACTTTTCCTGTGAGTTCTTTCTGCATTCTTTTCTGCAAATGAGCCGTTTTATTGCACTTTCTTTTCTGCAACCTGCCAAGTGAATGGATTCTGCAAAATGTTTTTAAATTAAAACTTAGAGTAAAACTATTCTGCATTCTTTTCTGCAAATGAGCCGTTTTATTGCACTTTCTTTTCTGCAAGTTGCCAAATGGGCGATTTCCGGGTTCCGGTATTATGAATGTATTCTGACCGACGAAGGTTGGTGATCAGATTTGCCACCTTTTTACTTTTCTGTTCTTCAGTCAAGGCATCGCTTAATTTTGTCCACAACAACTGGTCTATTTCTTCCCGTGAAGCTTTACCAAATTTTGTCAGATAGTCAATGATTAGCTTTGCATAAAAAGCATCATCCTGTGCTCTGGTTCGGATATATTCAGCTTTACTTGCAGTAACCTGCGCCACAACCGCCGAAACATGAATGTTTGGTTTTCTCCCTTCAATTAATCCGCTTCTTCTTAAATGACGGATGGTTGATACTGGTACCGATAGATTTTTCTGGATACGATCCAGGCAGAGTATATCTGTAAGCGGAAGATCAGTTTTTTGGATCAGCATCCGACTATAGGCGGGATCAACGACGTGACCATAAACCGTCATCTTTACCGCATTCGGGTCACCGAGGTCATAGTCCGGCATAGGAAAATATCGACGGGCCTGACCTAAATACATGGCATGAATACCATACCCCATGGTATCAATCATGTTTAATTCAGTCATTGCCTGCACAAGGGACGGATTCCGGTAGCGTCGAGGAGTTTTATTGCCAGCAATATAGTCGTCTGGTTTTCCCTCAAAGAAAAAACCTTCGTTTTCAAAAATCAGTCTGTCGGGCTGTTCAGTAACGATAATGCGACCGCTACGGGTATAATCCTGATGGGCGATGCAGTTATGCAATGCTTCCAAAACAACTTTCTGGTCATACTTGGCAACCTCAACAGCCAGTAACGCATCATCAGGAAGTATGCGAAGCTGGATGTTCCGAATTTTCTGATAAAGTGCAGTCGTACTGAGCAAAAAAGGTGGAGCGAAATGCGCATAAGCACGTTCTGGCCCTTCTAGCTTCCATGTCATTTGGGCTGGATGAGGAGAGAGAAAATAGGCCGCGTCCGGTTTACCCAAGAGCAAAAGTGTAGAACGTGTGATCTTACCATCCTGTGTCAGTTTTGCGCGATCAAGAAACACCGGCAAAGACCATTCTATAATTTCATCAGATGAGAACCGATTCGCATACTTACGGGCAAACGATGCGCGTGCCTTTCCCAATGCCGTTTCATCAAGATGTGTTATTGAGGCTTCAGGAATGATTTGTGCAGTCCAGTCGCTCGACATAGTCTGCTGCCGGATTTCATCAAGCTTATCCAAACCAAGATGGGTCAAGCTTTCGCCAGCTCGTGCATAATAATGCCCCTTCCACGAAATCGGCAACCCCCGGGGAGCTGCGGGGATTTCAAAGAAAACTACTCGCCCATTGGGATCTTGCAGTTCATGAATATTGCGAAAAGTGATACTTGGCTCTGTATTTTCAGCAATTTGCATCTTCGTGCTTTGCAGCCGCTCAAATTGCGGCCGATAATCAGAGCCGACAACTTGCCGGGTTTTGTTATGAACCCCAAAAACCAGCCAGGCGGCCTCTTCTTCGCGTAAATTCGCTTCATTGGCCAAAGCGGAGAAATACTTTCCAATATCGTCGCTCGAATAATCTTTCCCTGCCTGCTTAAATTCAATGACTTCATTTTCCCAAGAAGCAATCAGGTCACTCAACAGCGCTTGAAGATGAGTTTTATCCATCATTGCCTCCCCTCAGATTGATTTCACTTCAGTTCCGGGCGACAACTGCTTGAAAATCTGATCCACGTTTATTTTGACCGTATCAGATACAAAGCCGGTATCACGGAACACGACGCGCAAAGGCTTGTGCTGCGCCAGCTCCTTGACCAGCTCTTCGCTCACTCCGGTATCGAAGCAGGCGATAATATCATATGGCAGCTGATTTACAAAGAAGACGCTTTTGCCCTGAATCAAATCTTTGCGGATTGGCAGGCTCAAGTCCACGCTCAAGTCAAGGAGAATCTGGAAGAGCAAGTCTTCCGGTGTGCGGTCGGGTTTGATGTTGTCAACGGCATTGAAAAGGTCGCTCTGTTTGACGGCATCGGGAGTGTAATAGACCTCGGCCATGTTGGAGGAGTCGACTTTGAGGACGCGGAAACCAACGTCTAATGATGAAGGATGAGGGATGAAGGATGAATTATCAGAATCAGAAAAAAGGGTGCTTTCTTCATCCTTCATCCTTCCGCCGTTATCCTTGATTTTCTTTCCTGCACGCCTGATACGCTCTTTGCTAATTTCAGCGATGGTTTCGTAGCCCGCTTTGAAAGCTTCAGATTGTTCATTGCAAAGTTCCGGCAACTGAACCATGATGAATTTGCGGTTGCCACCATCTTCAGCATTGAGCTGCATTACGGCATGTGCGGTTGTTGAAGAGCCAGCAAAGAAATCAAGAACAATGGCCGACCTATCATTTATCACTGATATAAAATACTTGATTAATGAAACCGGCTTTGGAAATGAAAAGAGTTTGCCACCAAACAAATCAACCATTTCTTTATTACCACCCTCATTCATGCCAATTTCTTTTGGCAGAAAGGTCGATACAGCTTTCATCGCCTTATCAGTACCAAACTTTCTTATGGCTTTCTCCTTGTCTTCACTTTCGAAAACACGAAATGCCGGAATAGAGATATTCATAAAGCCGTAATCATCAGGAAAAACGATTTTGCCTTTACGATAATATTCCGGAAATGTGTCTATGGATACTCCCCATACTCGATGAGGATTAACAGGATAACTGTTACCTGTTTTCGGATCAATCATGTTAAACGCCGAATTTGGCCGTTCTTCAGCACTTCGCTGAGTAGTTAAATCAGATAGCCTCCATCTGTCATCGGGAAAATCATTTGTCTGAAAATACTTCCGTTCGTAAGCAACTCCTGCCTGCAATTCCGCTTTGGTAAACGCAATAATCCATTCATAATCCTGCGAGACACCGAATGGAACATCGCTTTTGGTAGTACGTTTTTTCCAAGGAAATACAGCAACAAAATTCTCATTTCCAAAAACCTCATCACACAACCGTTTTAAATTTGCCTGCTCATTTTCATCAATACTGATAAATATCACCCCATCATCCCGCAAGAGATTCCTCGCCAGCTTCAATCTTGGGTATATCATACTCAGCCAATCCGAATGGAATCGACCATTTGATTCAGTATTGACAATAAGCCTGTTGCCCTCATCATCTTTCTGATTTGAACGCAGCAAAAACTCATCGGTGTTTTCCGCAAAATCATCCTCATAGATGAAATCATTGCCGGTGTTATACGGCGGGTCAATGTAGATCATCTTGACCTTACCGAGGTAGGTCTCCTGCAGGAGCTTCAGGGCATCGAGATTGTCTCCCTCAATGAAAAGATTCTTTGTGGTATCAAAGTCAACGCTCTCTTCACGGCATGGGCGAAGGGTCTTGGCAATCGGTGCATTTGCGGTCAACAGCGCTTCGCGCTTTCCCGGCCAGTTGAGCTGGTATCTCTCCTGCGGCCCTTCGACAATGGAGTCACTCAGCTCTTGCTTGAGCTGATCAAAGTCAACAGCAAGCATCAGTGCACCATGTTGATCTCGTGATTCAGTGACACAGCCGGGAAACAGCTCTCGAATGCGGGCAATATTGGCGTCAGTCAAATTTGGCGAGTGCATTTTCAGTTTTTCCATTTTGATCGTCTTTTATGGGATGGCCAGCGCCTGTTGGCGGGTCAATATTGCGAGTTCTTGTTTCAATATGCGGAGTTCCGCGTTGATTTCAACTTGGCGATTGAACTGTTTTTCCTTCTGGATGCGCCCTTCGCATTTTTCCAGCTCTCGCTGCTTGAAACGGATCATGCTCATCCGTTCGGCTCGTTGCTGCAGCCGTTCACCCTGTCGGGCAGGATAGGGCATCAATGGTGCAAGCAGATGTTCATAGAGCGCTTCAAGATTGAGGACTACCGGCAATGGTGTGCGGAGCGTTTCAAGCGGTAGCCAACCAGATTCAAAATAGTCGCTCACAACCCATTTTGCTGCATCAGCCTCGCTCGGGCGCTTGTAAGCTGCAATCACTTTGCACTTATCACCATACAAGAGTTCAAAAACAAGTGGAAACGCAATCGCCTGATCAATAGAGCGGAGCACATCGTGTTTAAGTTCGCCATCTTTCAGGGTAATGGTGAAAATCTCTATTTCCGGCACGGAAGGCGTTTGTCGCAAGTTGATGGTCTCCGCTGCAAGCTTGTACTGCCAGACAATCTGGTCAACCTGCCCAACAAAGAGTTCTTTCAAGGCTTTGCTTGGAGAGACATGCTCATAGATTTTTCTCTTCGGTACTATCCGACCGAAGGCAGCACTTTTTGGATAGTCGAAAAGCACGACCTTCATCTTTCCTCCTGCACAACAAGGAATGCGATAAGCTCGAAGTCATCAAGCCCGGCAATGGTATTGAGCAGCGCAGTGGTTTTTCCACCTGAAAAGAGGCTGTCAAGATCTTTTTCCTCTTTGACCTCCATCATTGAGCGGATAGCGTTACTGAGCAGATCGGAGTAAGCCTTCATGTTGCGTCCTTCGTCAGTCTGCTGGTTAAACAGGTGGCAGAGCGATTGCAAAGGTTCCGACTGCCCTTTGCAGCTTACTCTCACCAGATCAAGGAGTCTCTTGACCTCTGTATGATTAGAAATAATCTCACCATCCCGTCCAATATAGATTAGATAGTATGGGTGCAGGCGGTTATGCAAGCTCACATGCACGCTTTCGTTTCGGTTACGCAGTGTGAAAATGACTCCAGGTTTTATGCCTGCTGCCGGGTTGGCGGGAACAACGGCGTGCATCCCTTTGGGCAAATCACCAAGGTCGCCGTATGCTTTGACCGAGTTGAGCAGATCCATCCTGAACTCATTCAATCCAAGGTCGGTAATGGAGACTCCTGTTTTCAGCTCTTCAAGTTTGACCACTTCATCCTGCAGGCGCCGAAGCTGCTCTTTGCGGTAAACGACATCACTGCTTTGTGCGGTAAGCAGGTTGTCGTCACCGGTGGCCGTGACGTCGGCAATCATCATCCGGTTTTCGACCCGTTCCTTGAGGTTGATGTAATCATCGAGCGAAATATCCGGCCAGTAGTTGACCAACTGTATGGTTGTGTTCTGCGAACCAATCCGGTCAATTCGCCCGAATCGCTGGATAATGCGCACAGGGTTCCAGTGGATGTCGTAGTTAATGAGATAATCACAGTCTTGTAGGTTCTGTCCCTCCGATATACAGTCGGTGCCGATGAGAATATCAATTTCTCTCGGCTCTTCAGAGAGTACAAGGGCCTTCTCTTTCGCTCTCGGTGAAAAGAGGGTGAGCAGAGACTGGAAATCGTAACTTTTTTTGAGCGTTGATTTCGGTGCATCCTTACCGGTTACCTTGCCAGTATGCAGGCCGTTGGTGTGCAGAATATCCTCAGCCAAGTTGTTATACAGGTAATTGGCGGTGTCGGCAAAGGCGGTGAAGATCAGTACCTTTTTATTCCCGTCGTTAATGGGGTTCGTAATCTTGTTCAGTACAAGATTTTTTAAATGTTGCAGCTTGGCATCATGGTCGGGCGTGATCTTTTGCATTGAAGCAAGAAGCTCTTCCAGCAAAATTTGGTCTACTGCCAGTTCATGTTTCCACCGCTCAACGTCCATATCACTCAGGCTGATCTGCACCTTTCCGCCGATTTTAACATCTTCAGGCAAAACGAAATCATCCTCTTCTGCCTCCAGAGCTTCGAGTCCAGCGGTATAGTCGGTGATTGCTGCCGAACATCCGGTTTGCTGAAACGTCTCAATAAGCTCTATTGTACCAACCACCTTGCGTTGCAAGCTTCCCAAGGTAAGCCGGAATGACTCTACCGAGCTTTCGAGCCGTTTGAGCAGGTTTGTTGTCATCAGCGCCTGCAAGCTTCGTTCTCGGTCCGCCTGTCTCAGTTTGCTTTTGCCACCCTCTACCAGAGTGTCATATAGCTCCTCGTATTTGCTGAGCCGACTTGGCAGGATGTAGCTGATTGGGGCATAAACCGCAAGCTTGAGGAGCGCCAACTGCTTGAAAATGTCGTTAAGTCCAAGCACATCATTCCGGTAGGTTAACGGGCAGCGCCAGGAGAGCGGCTTGAGCCGTTCAGGGAACTGCCCGATATCCTTGGTGTCGTAGTAGGTCTGGATATGTTTGCGCGACCGGGCGATGGTAACACTGTCGAGCAGTTCGAAAAAATCAAAATCAAGGCTGCCGAGAATAGCCTGAGAGGTACGCTGTTCAATCGGAAGTTTTGACCAGAGGTTAAACGCAGCCTGGGCACGCCGGAATATCTCCTCAACGCTACGCTTGCTTCGAAGTTTCTTGCTCAGGTTCTCGGAATCCCCCTCATAAGCCAAGGCAAGCTGATTTCTCAAATCGTTGAAGCGATTGTTGACCGGGGTGGCCGAAAGCATCAAAACCTTTGTCTTGACCCCTTCGCGAATAACCTTGTTCATCAGCCTCTGGTAGCGGGTCTCTCTCTTTTTGAAAACATCATTATTGCGAAAATTGTGTGATTCGTCAATGACAACAAGGTCATAATTTCCCCAGTTGATCCGGTTCAGAGGAATGCCGAAAGAGTCGCCCGAAGTACGGGAGAGGTCGTTAGGCAGAACATCTTCATCAATACCCTCAAGGAACTCGCTGAAAATGTTGTAGAGCATCAAAAAATAGATGCGCTCGGGCGAGTTGTCCTGATAGACTGAATCAATGTGATCGCAAATAACTGCCGTTACCTCTTCGAGCTTTTCCGGATCATTCCAAATCTGGTCAAAAAGTTGTAGATAGGTCGCTGTAAAGGCTGGTTCTTCAAACCGGTTGACAAGATTCGATATCGCATCCCCTTGCTGATAACCCAGGTCTACGGCGGTAAAGCCGTTCATCGGCATATAGGCAACATCCTGCTCCGGCGATTCTATGCAGGCAAACTGCTGCATGGGCGCTTTGGTCTTGTTCGAGCGAAAAACCGCCTTTCGCCGCATCCATGCAGCACATTCCCGCGCAATGGCCCGCTGGGTAAGCTTGTTGCGAAGCTGGATTTCAAATTCTGAACCGTAAAGACTCCGTTCACGATCGTTCTTGGGAATAAAAAACTCCCGACGTTCCTTGCGAAACTTGTCAGTGACCTCATTGGCCACAAATGTTGGAGCCGTGAAAATGAACTCCAGCGACTCAATTTTTGAGAACTCAGACTTCAGAGCCTCATAAGCATAAATTGAAAAGCAGGATGCTGCAATTTTGAGCTTGTCTTTGGGGCGGATGGAAGCCTTCAGATCGTCGCCAAGCAGGGTGTTGATGTTGTCGATAATTTTCATTCGGCTCCTCTGATTGTATTGTGCCATTCTCGTATGGGTCTGTTTGTCCTATACAAAGGGACTCTCAGATCAAGAGAACGCTTGATGGAGAATAACGCAAAAAAGACACGGTTATTCAACTAAAATATACGTCATATAAAAGGAATAAAATGGGTTACGAACAAAATGAAAACGTTTTTTTGATATCCCTGTGGTGGGAGGACAAAAACTGTATAGTGCAGTAAGAAAAATTAATCCTCCTGACCCTGCCGGGAGCACGATTTTGCTGTCTCAGAAAACCTTCCTTTAATAAGAGCCCCTGCTCGCCTTACTTCTATTCGCTATATTTCCCTTCGAATTTGCACTAACAAAAACCCACACACTCATGGCCATGACCGTCGAGATAAAAAACGGCAAGCTCTGCATCGAGATTGGCCTTGAAACAACAAATCTGTCTGCATCAGTCAAGACGCTTGTTGTAGCGAGCAATCACGATAATACTGCCGCGTCGGATATGATCGAAGGAAAACCGCTGAGGATGCCGAAGGCTGTTGCGATGGATGCAGTGTCTGTTGTGAAAATTATGGTTGAAGAAAATCAAATTGTTATCCGCCCGATGGTTGACAAAAAGCAGGAGCTTGCAATATTACTTGCTGGTGTAACAGACAATAATTTACATAGAGAAACCGATACGGGCGAAGTGGTTGGAAATGAAATCTGGTGATTGTATGGACGTTACTCTACAGGAAAGCATCTCACCCTGTCTGGATTTCTGTTTTCAGGGCGATCTCTTCAAGAATTGAGCTAACTTTCAGGCAGGAGTTCATCTGCCCGAAATAGACGATGCTTTGTCCGCGGGTGTGGACCTCCCAGGTACAGCGTTCGGCTTTCTGGCGGCTGCACTGGGTTGCTTTGATGATCTGCACAATTACCTCGTCGAAGGAGTGCTCTTCATCGTTGAACAGCACAACGCGGTATGCATCGAGCGTATCGGTTCCGGAGCTTTGTTCACTCTCTTTTGTTACTGGCACCGGTAAGGATGCTGTCCACCTAGCAAGAAGGGAGGAGTTCATGGTTATACCGTGCTTTGGTTGTGAATGTTTAAAATAGGCAATACTTTCTCTAAGATACAACAGTGGCGGCTACTCTGTCTACTTTTCAATAACCGCTTCGAGTGCGCCGAGTGAAAAGTTGCCTGACGTGGATATCTCTATCCTGAAGCGGGCACCGACCGGGATTGTCATCAAATCAAGTACATGGCCATAGGAGAGTCCAGAGAGGACAGTTGCATGGTTGTTGAGCGTGCTGTAATATTCAAAAACTCTTTTCAGTCGTTCATCCTCTCCGGTTTTTTCGGGGTTTCCGTAGAACTGGCCGAAAAGTATGGCGTTGCACCTTGAAAGAAGGTTTGCATTGGAGAGGTGCGAGAGCATGCGGTCGATTCGGTATGCCGGCTCGTTGATGTCTTCGAGAAAAAGAAGTGTCTCACGGAAGGAGGGAAGAAAGGGGGTGCCTATCATTGAGGAGAGTACTGAAAGGTTGCCTCCGATGAGCTGGCCTTCAGCCGTTCCTTCCCTGAAACAGGTAACGGGATGGCTCTGGTGGTTTTGAAGCGAGAGCGCATAGTTCGGTGAGGTGAGCATTCCCCAGAAATGCTCTTCGGTATAGGGGGTGGGCGCATAGAGTTCAGTTGCAAGCATGGGACCGGAAAAACTTATCAGTCCGGTTTTTGTGTAGATGGCCAGGGAGAGCGCGGTAATATCTGAATAACCGGCAAGAATTTTCGGGTTTGCAGCTATCAGGCTGTAGTCGATATTGTTCAAGAGGCGGGCGGCACCAGCTCCTCCCCGCACGCAGAATATTGCCTGGACTGCCGGGTCGCTGAACATGCTGTGAATATCGTGCAGCTTCTCTTTGTCGGCAATAGCCGGGTCAGGGTCAATACGGTTAAGGTGGAGAGAGGGTTTGACCTTGTAACCGTTTTTTTCGAGATAGAGGATCGCCTGCCCGATTTTTTCAGGATAAGCGCAATGTGACGAAGGAGAGATAAGCCCGATGGTATCTCCCTTGCGCAGGGCTTTTGGTGTGAGGTTTTTCATAAAACCAAAAAACATCAGCACCCGTGAAGATGCTGATGTTTTTTATTCATTTACATGAAATCAGGAAATGTTTTCGGTCAGCAGAATGGCTTTGTTGCCGCTGACCTCAAAAAAACCGTCCGAGATGGAAAATGACTGTTCGGTGCGATCTGCCAGTGCAAGTTTGACCTTGCCGTTTTTCAGTGAAGAAAGCAGGGGAGCATGGTTTTTCAGTACCTGAAATTGTCCACTTTCGCCCGGTGCTGTAATACTGATAACCTCCCCTGAAAAATAGAGTTTCTGGGGAGTGACGATCTCTATATTGAACCCTTTATCGGAATTCGCCATGATGCTTCGGTTGGTTTATAGAGTTTTTGCTTTCTCAATGGCTTCTTCGATGGTTCCGACAAGATAAAATGCACTTTCCGGCAGATTGTCATGACGGCCTGCAATGATCTCCTTGAAGCCCTTGATGGTCTCCTCAAGCTTGACATACTTTCCGGCAAGACCGGTAAAGGCCTCGGCAACAAAGAATGGCTGAGAGAGGAATCGCTGGACTTTTCGTGCTCTGGAAACAACAAGCTTATCTTCGTCACTCAGCTCGTCCATACCGAGAATAGCGATGATATCCTGCAGATCCTTATAACGCTGCAGAAGCTGCTTGACTGCCTGTGCTGTGTCGTAATGGTCATCGCCGACAATGTTCGGGTCAAGAATACGTGATGTTGAGTCAAGAGGGTCAACCGCAGGGTAAATACCAAGCTCTGCAATAGAACGGGAAAGCACTGTTGTTGCATCAAGGTGAGCAAACGCTGTGGCTGGAGCCGGATCGGTAAGATCATCTGCAGGGACATAGATGGCCTGAACCGAGGTGACTGAACCTTTCTTAGTTGAAACGATTCTGTCCTGGAGTTCACCCATTTCCGTTGCAAGGGTAGGCTGGTAACCTACAGCACTTGGCATACGACCGAGAAGAGCGGATACTTCAGAACCTGCCTGGGTAAAGCGGAAGATATTGTCGATAAAGAGCAGCACGTCGCGACCTTCTTCATCACGGAAATACTCAGCAATACTGAGGCCGGTCAGGGCAACCCTCTGGCGGGCACCTGGAGGCTCGTTCATCTGTCCGAACACAAGAGCTGTTTTATCGATAACGCCAGATTCCATCATTTCGTGCCAAAGGTCGTTTCCTTCACGGGTACGCTCGCCCACTCCGGCAAAAACGCTGAAGCCCGACTGCTGTTTGGCAATGTTGTTGATCAACTCCATGATAAGAACGGTCTTGCCTACACCGGCTCCACCAAAAAGGCCGGTTTTTCCACCGCGAGAGTATGGCTCAAGCAGATCGATAACTTTGATGCCTGTTTCGAACATCTCAGCTTTTGTGGAGATTTCGTCAAATTTAGGCGCCAGGCGATGGATTGAGTAAGTTTTTTTGGTAGTAACTGCTCCACGACCATCAATTGGTTCTCCGACAACGTTCAGCATTCTGCCGAGAACTTCCGGACCTACAGGTACCTGAATTGGTCTTCCTGTATTGGTGACGCTGATACCTCTGACAAGGCCGTCAGTGCTCTCCATTGAAACAGTCCTTACACGCTCTTCTCCGAGGTGCTGCTGTGTTTCAAGAACGAGCTTTGTGCCGTCCGCTCTTGTAATAGTTAATGCATCCAGAATTGACGGCAGTTGTCCTTCAGGAAAATCTACATCAACAACTGGGCCGATGATCTGGGAAATCTTACCTTCTTGCATAGTGACAGTGTGGATAGGATTTTATAGAGTAATCAAACGTTGAAACATCCAGGCATTCATGCCCGGGGCCTTTCTTAACCGGGAATTATGAATCAGATCATCCCGTTGGTAATGGCAGTCCAGGATACGAGCCACCTGCGGGAGTCGAACCCACGACCTACTATTTACGAAACAGTTGCTCTACCAACTGAGCTAAGGTGGCCTAAGCATATAAAAAAATCAAGCCGAAATATAATTTTTTTGATACAGAAACACAAAGATAAATACATACCATTTATAGCTGTCAAAAAAAAGAAGAATTGTATATTAAAGATCAAGGGAAATAGTGATTGATTCTTTATAACTGGAACCAGGAAAAAAATGGTGAAGATGGTTAGGTATTCTCTACGGGCGCTGATGCTCACTTGCTGTTTATTGACCGGTGTAACAATGAAGCTGCTTGCCTCTTCTCCAGCAGAGGGTGTTCCGCCTGCTCCGGCATTTTCAGTTATCTCTCTTGATGGGAAAACAGTTGGTTCGACCAACCTTACAGGTACAACATATATTATCAATTTTTTCGCATCATGGTGCCCCCCCTGCCGTTCGGAGATTCCTGATATGGTTACCCTTCAGAATCGATTTGGTCGCAAAGGATTTACATTTATTGGCGTGGCGGTTAATGAGACCGAACCGGCTATCCGCAAGTTTATCAAAAAAAACAAAATTACTTATCCTGTAGTTATGGCTAACGAGCAGATAGTCAATGCTTTCAGCCGGTACGTTGACGGAGGAATACGGGCAATCCCTACCTCTTTTGTTGTGAACTCTTCAGGCCGGATTACTCAGGTTATTACCGGGGCAAGAAGTCAAGAGGTTTTTGAAAAAATGATTGTTGATGCTCTCAGGAAACAGAAAACAAAGAAATAAAGCCTTCATCACATGATTGATGATTTTCAGGTCAGGATACAGTGTAGTATCCGGATATATATTTCCCTTATAACGTCTGCAGCCAGTGTTGGGTGCGGACGTTTTTTTTATAACCCTTAGACAGCGAAAGAAAGATTATGACTTTACTTCAGATTAATCCTCCGGATTATGTGAAAAACAAAAAGCTGATTCAGTGGGTACAGGAAACCGCTGACATTTGTCGCCCGAGTTCTGTACACTGGTGCGATGGCTCCATGGAAGAGTACGATGCTCTCTGTCAGAAGATGGTGGAGAGCGGTACCTTCATCAAGCTTTCCGAAGAGAAGCGCCCAAACAGCTATCTCTGCCGTTCTGACCCAAGTGATGTTGCAAGGGTTGAGGACAGAACATACATCTGCAGCCTTCGCCGCCAGGATGCAGGCCCGACCAACAACTGGGTCGCACCCAAAGAGATGAAAGAGACTCTCAATGAGCTTTTCACCGGTTGTATGGCTGGCAGAACCATGTATGTTATTCCTTTCAGCATGGGACCTCTTGGATCACCTATTGCGCATATCGGCGTTGAAATATCCGACTCTCCCTATGTTGTTACCAACATGCGCATTATGACTCGAATGGGCCGCCAGGTCACGGAGCTGCTTGGTGAAAGCAAAGAGTTTGTACCTTGTCTGCACTCAGTAGGTGCACCGCTTGAGCCTGGTGCTATTGATGTCGCATGGCCCTGCAATGGCAAAAAATATATCGTACATTTTCCTGAAGAGCGCTTGATTGTCTCCTACGGCAGCGGTTATGGTGGTAATGCTCTGCTTGGCAAGAAATGTTTTGCATTACGTATTGCATCCTCTATGGCTCGTGATGAAGGCTGGCTTGCAGAGCATATGCTGATTCTTGGTGTTGAATCACCTGAAGGTGAAAAAACCTATGTTGGAGCTGCATTCCCGAGTGCCTGTGGTAAAACCAATTTTGCAATGCTTATTCCGCCCCACTCTTTTGAGGGTTGGAAGGTGACTACAATCGGAGACGATATTGCGTGGATCAAGCCAGGTGAGGATGGTCGGCTTCATGCGATCAATCCGGAGTATGGCTTCTTTGGCGTTGCACCCGGTACGTCGGAACAGTCAAATCCGAATGCAATGGCGACACTCGCCAAGAACTGTATTTTCACCAACGTTGCCATGACTCCGGACGGAGATGTCTGGTGGGAAGGAATGACCAAGGTCGCTCCCGATGAACTTATCGATTGGCAGGGTAATCGCTGGACTCCTGATTGTGGAAGGGTTTCTTCGCATCCTAATGCCCGCTTTACCTCCCCAGCAAATCAGTGTCCTTCGCTTGATCCCGACTGGGAAAATCCTAAAGGGGTGCCAATCAGTGCCTTTATTTTTGGTGGACGCCGTGGGGATACCGTTCCTCTTGTCTATCAGTCTGCAAACTGGAATTTCGGTGTATACCTTGCAGCTACAATGGGCTCAGAAAAAACTGCAGCAGCAGCAGGTACAGTTGGCGATGTTCGCCGCGATCCTTTTGCCATGATTCCTTTCTGTGGCTACCACATGGGTGATTATTTCAATCACTGGCTCCATGTTGGCCGTACTCTTCAGGAACCACCAAGAATTTTTGGTGTCAACTGGTTCCGCAAAGATGAGAACGGCAAGTTTCTCTGGCCAGGTTTCGGCGATAATATGCGCGTCCTGCAATGGATTGTTGGTCGTGTGCGTGGACATGCTGCCGCTGTTGAAAGTCCTCTTGGCTGGATGCCAAAGTATGAGGCGATAAACTGGACCGGTCTTGATGAGATGACTTCAGAGAAGTTTTCAAAACTGATGTCGGTAGACCGTGAAGCATGGAAAAAAGAGCTGCTTTCACATGAGGAGCTTTTTGCCATGATTTATGACAGGCTGCCAAAGGAGTTTACCCATATCCGTGAGCTGATGCTCTCGACACTTTGGATGTCTCCCGAACACTGGTCACTGGCACCGGAAGATTACACTCGTGATCTCTGATATGCGTATTCTAAATTATAAAACAGAAAAGGCGCCTTCAAAGGTGCCTTTTCTGTTTATACTCATCAATCTCTCAGTTTTCGTCGAGGGTGAAGCCGATTTTTACCGAAACCTGCCAGTAGGCAATTTTCTGGTTTTCTACATGACAGCGGGTTTCCAATACTTCAACCCACTTGATATTTCTTATTGATTCAGAAGCTTTGGTAACAGCATTATTGACAGCTTCTTCAATGCTTGTTGGCGAAGAGCCTACAATTTCAATTTTCTTGTAAATGTGGGAGCCCATGGTATGTAGAGGTTTTTGTGCTAAAAAAAAGAAGTTACGCTTAAGGTGATACGTTCTTCATGTCAGCACTATATTAGCAATTCGTGCGAAATCTTCAAAACACCATTCGAGGGCTTACGCATTTTTGGTAATGTTTTCAACGGGCACTCTCTTTCTCTTCACGAGAATGCCCGATAAGGTTTTCAGCGGAGAGGGTTGCTTGTATATATGCAAACTCCATTGAGCTAATAAAGTTTCTGGATGAACGCCAGAAGGGAATTGGTCCGAGGCGTTTTATCATGGAGGCATGTACCTTTGGAAGAGCATGGTCGATAGTGTGTTCGGCTCCCGTGGTCATGCCCCAGAAGCTATGGTCGGAAGGAAGTGGTTCCGGTGGAACTAAAGGCTCGCCATGTTCCATTTTCACCTTGGTTTGTTGCCGATAGCTTTGATAAAGGCATTTTTGTCTATTCCCCGTAAGGTGAAGAGGAGAAATGGATCACGGTCAAAGGCTTCGGCCATGAGATAGATAACCGCGGCAATGTGTTTGCAGGGGTTCGAGTAGTCGGGACAGGTACAGGTGGTCTCGAGATCATGGTATTTCACTGGAAAGAGAGGGACTTTGGCAGTTTTACATACCTGCTCTATGCTTTCAGGCATTTCACTGCTGAGGAGTTGTGCTATATAGATTGGTTTTGCTGCAAGTTTGGCGGTCAGGGTGGCCTGCTCGATTGTTGAATAATGGTTGAGCTGGATTTTAATCGAGTAAGGTAGTGATCTTGAACCCTGAACTTTCGCCGATACTCCTTTGGAGGTAATAACAAGATCGGTGACCTGACCGCTTCGGGCATAGGATTTTCCACGCGCAAGTCTTGCCCCGATTGGAAAACTTTCGAGCGTCTTAATCCACTGTTTTCCCCACCAGGTGGAGGCAAGCGCGCCCCGTTTGTTTTGTGCCTTGATGCCCCCTTTTGCAGCTTTGGGTATAGAGCTGTAGTGTGTATACCATGCAGACATAAGGTTATTCTCCCGATGCTTCTTGACCGAGCATGATCAGGTTAAGCAAATCGTTGTTTGACAATTCGGTTAGCCACTGCTCTCCGGTTCCGAGAACTTTACCGGCTACGGTTGTTTTATTATCGATCATATCATCAATACGCTCTTCGAGCGTTCCTGCAGTAATGAATTTATGAACCTCAACGTTTTTATTCTGCCCGATACGGAATGCCCGGTCAGTAGCCTGATTCTCTACGGCAGGGTTCCACCACCGGTCATAGTGAATGACATGATTGGCTGAGGTAAGATTGAGGCCCGTTCCGCCAGCCTTAAGTGAAAGTATGAAGATTCCTGGAGAGTGGCTCTCTTGCTGAAAGGTTTCGATCATCTGGTCCCGCTTTTTTTTGCTGACACCGCCATGCAGAAAAAATACCTCTTCACCGAACAGCTCCTGCAGGTATCGCTGTATGATTGTGCCCATCTGTGTAAACTGGGTAAAAACAAGAGTTTTTTCACCGGCTTCACGGATTTCATCAAGCAGTTCTGTCAAACGCTGCAATTTGCCGGAGCGGTTTATGATGGCTGAATTATCACCAAGAAAATGAGCAGGATGGTTGCAGACCTGTTTAAGTTTCAGTAGAAGGGCAAGTACCAGTCCTCGCCGGTCAATGCCTTCCGCAGACTTGATTTTTTCGTGCAGCTCGTCAACAACTGCCTTGTAAAGTGAGGCCTGTTCTTTAGTGAGCGTGCAATACTCCTTCATTTCAATTTTATCGGGCAGATCTGAAATGATTGAGGAGTCGGTTTTCATGCGACGTAGAATAAAGGGGCCGGTTAGTTTTTTTAATCTGGTTGATGCTTCACTATCGCCATTCCACTGAATCGGGGTATAAAAGTTTTCTCTGAAAAAGTGCTGGGTACCGAGAAAACCTGGATTGAGAAAATCCATCAGTGCCCACAGGTCGCCTACATGGTTTTCGACAGGTGTGCCGGTCAAGGCAATACGGTAATCCGCCTTGACCGAACGTGCTGCTTTTGACTGCTTGGTTTCAGAGTTTTTTATGTTCTGTGCCTCATCAAGCACAACGCCTGCCCACGATATCTCTGAAAAAAGCTCAATGTTTCGCATCAGCAGGCTGTAGCTTGAAATGACAAGCGCGGACTCATTGGCAGCCTTGCGAAATTTGGCGGCTTTTAAACGGTCGGTGCCGTGATGGATCAGTATGGGTAGATCTGGCGTGAACTGTTGTACTTCCTTCCGCCAGTTGTTAACAACGGAGGTCGGACAGATCAGCAGTACTGCTCTTTTCTCGCCAAGATCCCGTTCTCGCTGAATCATTGCAAGAGTCTGGATAGTTTTTCCGAGGCCCATGTCATCAGCAAGGCAGGCGCCAAGTCCCCATTCCCGAAGAAAAGAGAGCCATGAATAGCCCCGCTCCTGATAGGGCCGGAGCTTTCCCCGAAGCCGATCAGGTTGCGGGCGGATCTCAAACTGGCTATGATCGGAAAGCTTTTCAAGCAGATCCTGAAGCCATCCATCGACCTCAATTGAGCGAACAAGTACTCCATCCTCTTTTCTTTTTGCGCCAAGTGCTGTTGTGAGGATATGGCGGGCAGAGAGTTTTTCGTTTGGTTTTTTTTCAAGATAACGAACAGCCGCAGCAAGCTCTTTTTGATCGAGTTGTGTCCATTGCCCCCGCACTTTCAGTAGCGGCGCTTTCAAGGCCGCCAACATTTTCAGTTCATCCAGATCAAGTTCGTCGTTACCGAGAGCTGCAGCATAATCGCAGGCAATCATAGTATCGAGAGTCAGGCAGGAGCCGCTTTCCTGCATTACAGGCACTTTTGCCTTTGTTTTAATACCAATCCGGTTGAATCCTCCCCGACCGCTCCACCACGAAGGAAGCATGACAATAAAACCTGCCCTGCGAAGGAGATCGGCGTACTCTGAAAGAAAGCTGTAAGCCCCCTCTGCATCAAGGGTAAAACCCGCGGGATTTTTCTTTTTCAGGCTGTCGGTGACTGCTGGATAAAGCGCGGATGCTTGACCTAATGCCGTCAGAATAAATTCGGCACTATCGTCTGCATAGGATTTAATGTGTTGTGATGCTGTGCTCTCTGGCTTCCATAGATCTCCAGCATCAAGAATCAGACTTGGGTCGGTTTTTAACTGAATTTGATAGATCACCTGCCAGAGATCTCTGTTTTTGCCCGTTTCAGGTGGTTCTGCAAGCCTGAAGCAGAAGGTGAACGGGGAAGACTCAAGCACATCGATTGGACGGCGCCATAGTGTGAGCTGGCGGCCAAGATCCTCAATTTCGCGCACTTTATCCCATACTATTTGAGGCTGAGTACTCAAAAGCGCCTGTAACCAGGCCTCATGAATGCTTTCAGATTGAGTACCTGACAAGAGACTGTTTTTTTCATAAAAACATCGTACTATGATATCCACAATAGAAGAGAGCAGCTTCTTCAGCACTGATGATCTTGCCTCTTCAGGGGGGAGTGTATCAGTTCTGCTGAGAGATCGGCATACCGGAGGCATGCTTTCTGCAAGTTTTCCAAGCACTATAGAGGCTTCAGTGTCAGGAAATGGAACCCATCGGGCTTCCCTGACACTATTGTGCAGCATGATCGAAGGAAGAAACAACTGGCTTGAAACGAGGTTCAGGGCACTGCTTACTACCTGACGAACCCAGATAATCGAGTTGCCAAAAATAACACCGCTTCCAGGGATGTTCCCCTTTTTGGAAAGAAGCAAAAGTTCCTGCAAGGAGTTGAGGTCAAGCCGAAGTGCGGTAATGAGAAAAGGCTGGAGACTCTCTTTGCGGCGCTTGTCGGGTTCATCACCAATAAGGGAAGATGAGAGTAGAGGCTCTTTTCCCCGGCAAGGGAGCCATGCGACAAGTTCTTCTGTTGTGTTTTTACTAAAGGTGAAAGAGATACCAATACCGTGTAATGCCAGCCGAAGTTCTACGAGATTGCCCGGTGTGTTTCCCTCACTCCAGAGCATCGGAGTGCCATCCAATACGGAAACATGCAGTGCTATAATCAGTTAACCTGTTCCGATAATGTATTTTCTACTGTTTTAACAGAATATGCGGAAGATTGCTGAAATAAGCAATGACGAGAAGTGTAAAGATAATCAGGAAAATGGAGCGGTGCTTATCGATGATGGGTACGGCCCGAAACAATCGTAACGCTGATGATTGTTTCGGGCAATAAAGGATAGGGTTACACTCCCAGAGAGTGGAACAGAAGTGGAATGGCGCAGAGTCCGATGGCAATGTTGGTTGCTCCGCAGATTTTTGTGATGAGTGTATTCTGTTTGTACCAGGCGAACGGAAGCAGGATGGTAAGCACATTGATGAGCAGCAGAACTGTGCCTAATGGCCATATTTTGCCCATCATGATTGCTTTGTAGCTGAATACCGCTGTCATGAAAAAAATACCAAGAAACAGGTGAGCGTAAATCTTCTTGTCTCCGGGGTTGTAGAAATGCATAGCTACGACAACCCAGAAGAAGCCGTAGGTGGCAAAGATGGTTCCGACATAAACTCTTGCTTCAGTCGGCATGCCTACATCAAACAGGTAGAGGCAGGCGGCCGTGAAAAGCTGTGCGACACCACCGAAATAAAGGGCGATATGGGCAAGATTTCTTCCCAGCTTTGCATGATCAGTATCCTTGTCAAGACCGAATCCCAACTGCTCAAGGCCAAATACCCAGACAGTGACCATAAGTCCAAATAACCCGATAGCTTCCGGATTAACAACACTCATAGGCTGAACTCCTTTTTGTTTTAGTTTAGAAAAGTAATTGCCGTTGTAATTATCGCGATCATCGCAATGGCGACGTAAATGTACATCTATTATTTTTTAAAGAATAAAAATATCGTGTTATGCGACGTTGTTACAATCAGGTTGCACCCATATTACGCATAGCCGAGTTTGTCTTCATACTTTGCCAATCACGAAAAGGTGGCAGGATTTCCCGCTTTCTTTTGATACCTTTGAGCTATGATGAAGAGATAAATGAAGATGTTTTGCTGCGATGACCTTACCTGCTGAAGAGCCTACAATAAACAATTCCTGTAAGCCTGAACATCAAAGAAGCCGCGGGTTTTCTCGACAGTTGCTTTCTGCTTTTCCTGCATTCCAGAGCCTGAATTTCAGGCGTTATTTTCCGGGGCAGGTGATTTCCATGATTGGTACATGGATACAGATGGTGGCACAGGGTTGGCTGGTGCTTGAAATCACCGGATCGGCTTTTGATGTTGGAGTTGTTGCTGCCGCCTCGACCATTCCTACACTTTTTCTCTCCCTTTTTGGAGGGGTTATCGTTGACCGCTATCCCAAACGTACCATTCTGCTTTGGACTCAGTCCTCTGCAATGATACTTGCCTTTGTGCTTGGCATTTTTGCAATGACCGGTATGGTAACGATCTGGATCATTATTACTCTTGCGTTTCTCCTCGGGTGTGTCAATGCTCTCAATGTTCCTGCCCTGCAGGCTTTTCTCAGCGAAATAGTTGATCGGGAGGAGCTTCCATCGGCCATTGCGATGAATTCGGCTATCTATAACGTCTCAAGGGTTATCGGGCCGGCTATTGCAGGATTTCTTATTTCATCCACAGGGACGGGTGTTGCTTTTCTTGTGAACGGAGTCAGTTTTTTTGCTGTTATCATATCCTTACTCTCCATGAAAGATCTGCCAAAACAGGTCAGGGCGAAAACCCTCTTGCATCCTTTGCAGGCGATCAGGGAAGGGCTGAAATATTCATGGGAGCATCCGTTGATAAGAACCATTGTCCTGTTTATTGCTGTTATTTCAATTTTTGCCTGGTCGTATGTCACCATGCTTCCGGTTATCGCCAAACACAGGTTTGGTATGGGTGCTTCCGGTCTTGGATACCTTTACGGAGTTTCGGGTCTTGGTTCCGTTGTCGGTACTGTGGTTGTCTCTATCTACTCCAAAAAAATTGACCGGCTGGTATTTATTGCCGGTGGAAATATTTTTTTCGCATTTGCTTTGCTTGGCTTTACCTTTACCACATCGCTCCCTGTGGCATTTTTCTTTCTTTTCCTCGCAGGCTTTGGACTGGTCTCCGCAGTTTCAACCATGAGTGCCACCATTCAGAGCACCGTTGACGATCGCTTCCGGGGACGGGTTATGAGTCTCTATATGATGGTGTTCATGGGTTTCATGCCGATAGGGAACCTTGAGATCGGCTATCTGTCGGAACACTTCGGGACAGGCTTTGCCATTCGTATCGGCTGCGTTGTCACGATCCTTGCTTCGCTGGTTCTGGTTTACTCCGGCAAAAGTGTCCGAACAGCTTACCATCGTTATAAGGCTTTATGAAGATAAATGGGCATTCAGATCAAACACCTATTTTAAGTTTTCGCCATGAAACAGTTTTTTGTAACTCTGGTTGTATTTGCGCTACTACTGTGCTCTTCGACTGCGCCTGCTGAAAAAATCAAGAATCTCAAAAAAATGGAAAAGCAACAGCCATCCAATCCCTATTATTCGCGGACTGATACCGCGAAACTCAACCTGCCGGATGCCGTGTGGAAAAAGGTACTTTCTCCGGAAGTTTATGCCACCGCCCGTCAAAAAAAGACTGAATTATCGTTTACCGGCAAGTTCTGGGACTATACCGGTAAGGGTACCTATTACTGTGCGGCATGTGGCAATGCCCTTTTTCGCTCTGATGCAAAATTTGCCTCAACCTGCGGCTGGCCAAGTTTTTTTGAGGTAGTGCGAAAAGGCAGTGTGACCTATCTTCCGGATCGTTCATACGGAATGGTGCGGAACGAGGTACTCTGCGGGAGGTGTGGCGCACACCTTGGCCATCTCTTTGATGATGGGCCACCTCCTACAGGAAAGCGGTTTTGTATGAACTCGGTTGTTCTGGATTTTGTCCCGGATAAATAACATTGTGCCATTCCAATGCTTCGTTATAATCTGCTGCGAGGTGGGAGTTATGGTGCGGCGCGGAGTGATACTGGCTTTGTTTTACCGAGCTGGGGCTAAGCGCTCCCGGGGGTTCAATGTGCTGATGAGAGATCGGCTTTTTCTCCTTTCTGTATTCTGATCAGGAGGAGGAGTGGCAGGGCGAGGGCAAAGAGGAGGGCGATGAGCATGAAGGCGTCCATATAGGCGAGGTGGTGGCTTTGGGCGGTTACAGTTCCTTCGAGTGCTTTGATGCCGGCGAGTTCTGCTTCGCTTTGTGAGAGCCCTGCTTTGGTGCTGGCGAGCTGTTGCACGGACTGGAGCCTTGTGACTGCTGCGGGATCGTAGGGTGAGAGGTGGCTGAGGAGCTCTACCCTGTGTGCTGCTACTCGTCTGGCGATATAGGTATTGGTGAGTGCTATGCCGAAGGAGCCGCCGAGCTGGCGTACCATGTTGTTGAGTCCGGTTGCCTGTCCGATGTCTTTGCCGTGCAGGCCTGTTACGGCGAGCATGGTTACGGGTATGAAGATGAAGCCGAGTGCGAAGCCGCGGAGGAGAAGTATCCAGAAGAAGTTTTCTGCTCCTGACTGCATGGTTTGCTGGCCAAGTTCCCAGCAGAAGAGTGTGAATGCTACCATGCCGATTGCCATGAGTTTTTTGGGATTGATGCCTCGCTGCATGGCGATGCCGAGGGGCATGGAGATCATGCCGGTTACCATGGCGCTGGGAAAGAGCACCATGCCGGTGAGGAGTGCGGTGAAGCCGAGAAGGCGCTGGACAAAGACCGGAAAGACAAAAAGTGAACCGTAGAGGCCGTAACCGACGACAAAAGTGAGCACAGCACCTATGGCGAGGTTTTTGCTCCGTGCCAGTACGCGGAGGTCAACGGCGGGCTCTTTGGTGTGGAGCTCCCACCAGACAAATGCGATCAATGCTATTGCGGCGATGATGGTAAACCATGTGATGTATGGGGTTTCGAACCAGTCTTTGGACTCTCCCCGTTCGAGAATGAACTGGAGGGATCCGATGCCTACAGCAAGCAGGGCGATGCCTGTCCAGTCGATTCTGGAGACGGAGTGCTGTGCTTTTGGTTCCCGGAGGAAGGTGAAGGCTGACCATGCGGCAAGCAGGCCGATGGGGATGTTGACGAAGAAGCACCAGTCCCAGGAGAAATAGTCGACAAGGAAGCCTCCGAGGAGGGGGCCTATGGTGGGACCGAGCACAAGTCCCATGGAGAAGATGCCGGTTGCCTTGCCTCGTTCTTCGGGGCGATAGGTTTCGTAAAGGATTGCCTGGGAGGTTGGCAGGAGTGCTCCGCCGCCGAGGCCCTGCAGAAAGCGGAAAATAACGAGTGCCCAGATGTTCGGGGCCATGCCGCAGAGAAGTGAGGCAAAGGTAAAGAGGAGTATGGAGCCGATGTAGTAGTTACGGCGTCCGAGCAGGTTGCCGAGAAATCCTGAGAGGGGGATGACTATGACGTTGGCTATGGCGTAGCTGGTGACGACCCAGGCGACGTCGTCGATGCTGGCACCGAGGTTGCCGCTGATCTGGGTGAGTGCTACGTTGACAATGGTGGTGTCGATCAGTTCGAGCATGGCCGACACGATCACGGTGAGGGTGATGATGATTTTCCGGAATCCGGTGTCGTAGGTCTGGGCTGTATTGGGGAGCATTGCTGCTACCGATATGCCGTTCTGTTGTACTGGTTGTGCCATGATGTTGCTTGATTCCTATTGCCTTGTTCCTGGATCCTTCACCAGTTGGCTTGCTTTTTGTCTCTGGCTCTTTCACCTCACAAGGAGGGGGTTCAAAATAACAAAAAGGTGGTTATTGAATTTTTATGTCGACGACTACATTCATTCCTGCGGCAAGCTGATGATCTTTGTCTGGCTTTTCAGTGAAGATGATTTTGACTGGCACCCGCTGCGTGACTTTTATGAAGTTACCGCTTGCGTTATCTGGAGGCAGTAGAGTAAATTTGGCGCCGGTGCCTGATGAGAGTGACTCTACCTTTCCTTTGAACTCTTTGTCGGGGTAGGCGTCAACCTTGATGGTGACGGGTTGGCCGGGACGGATGTTTTCAAGCTGGGTTTCCTTGAAGTTTGCCACTACCCAAAGCTCCTTGCTGCCGACTATGCCGATGAGCTGCTGGCCGGGGGCTACATATTGGCCTGGCTGAACATTTTTTTTTGCTACCTGGCCGTTGGCTGGTGTGGTGATGCTGGTGTAGGAGAGCTGCAGTTCGGCCTGGCGAAGTTCGGCTTCACGCTTTTTGACTTCGGCTTTTTGCAGCGGTATCTGGGCGAGGGCAGCCTGTGACTGGTTGCCAGCGGCAGCATATTGGGCTGATGCGGCTTGTGCTCCGGCTTTGACGGCGTCGAACTCTGCCTGTGATATGACATCCTGGTGACGGAGATTTTCGCCTCGGTGAAGGTCGGCCTGCTGTTTGCGGCTTGTTGCTGCGGCTGCGCTGGCTGAAGCACTGGAGGCATTTGCCTGGTTGGTGGTTGCCTTTACAGCAGCTTGTGCGCTCTCCAAGGCTGCTGCAGCAATGTCGCGGCGGACTTCGTAGTCAGCGGCTTCGAGGCGGATGAGGGTGTCGCCCTGGTGCACCAGCTGGTTGTCGGTTGCCAGAACTTCCTGCACTTTGCCGGGGATACGTGAGATGACCGGGTAGACATCCCCCTCTATCTGGGCGTTGTCGGTTTCGACATAGAGGAATGAGTGGTAGAGGGTTTTTCCTCCCCAGATGAGGGCGCCTGTGATGAGGATGCCGGCAATAATGATGCGCAGGGGGTTTGAAGCCTTGAGCGGGTCTTTTTCGGAGTTCTTGTTTTCAGGCTTTGTTTTTGATTCAGGATGTTCCATGTTATTTCTGGTTGTTGTCGTGAAGAGAATCGTTCTGAACCTTTTGTTCTGCAGTTGTAAGAGTGTTTGTTGGTGTTTTCAGTATTACAACGGGACAAAATGCCCTGCGCATCACTGTTTCTGTTGTACTTCCCACGAGAAGCCGGGTTATGGCGTTGGTGCCGTGTGAGCCGAGTACAATCATATCCATAGCATGCTCTTGTGCATAGAAGAGAATCCCCGCTGCAGGCTCACCGTATTGAACGGTAAAAAGGGCGTGTGCGTTGTGTTGTGCAAGCATTTCACTGTAGCGGGAAAATTCATGCAGGTGCTTTTTCAGTGTGAGGTCATCATCACTTCTGCGGGGTGCTATATAGAGGAGAGTAAGCTCCATTGCTGCCTGATGCATGGTGGCGGCATATTGCACTACAGCATCCGAGAATGCGGAAAAATCTACGGCGCAGAGTATTTTTTTTCGTGGTATGGTCATGTTACCAGAATATCTCCCCGGTTGCCCGTTTCAGTGTGTAGTTGTTCATGACATAGGCATAGTTGGCCTGCAGTCTGGCAAGTTCTGCTTCGGAGAGTGATGCTTCTGTGTTGAGCAGGTCAAGCACTGTCGCCATGCCGTTTTCGTAGCGGGTTCTTGCATGTTCAGCAGCAAGTTTGGCCTGCTGCACCTGTACTTCGGTTGTTGTGATCTTTTCTGACGAGGTCTTCAGTGCGTGGATGGTCTCTTCGACATCACTCCTGACTTGCAGCTCTGTGTCAAATTTTCGCTGAGCGGCGGCGTGCATGAGGGCGGTTGCTTCCTGGCGCTCGGCACTTGTTTTAAAGCCGCTGAAGAGAGGCACTTCCAGATGCAGGCTGCCGACAAAATTTTCACGGATTTCATTGATATCGGGCAGGAGGCCGTTGGTGACGCCGTAGGAGGCGCTGGCGGAGAGCACGGGCAGACCATCATGCATGGCAATGGATCGCCGTTGTCTGGCGGCATGTTCCTGTTCAATGGAGAGCTTCATCTCAAGCCGCTGCTCCAGTGCTTGGGTGAGCAGTTCGCTCTCTTTGCGTTCTGCAGGAGTGACGGAGAAGGATCCCTGCATGGTGAGCAGGAGATTGTCGGCTATTCCGGTGAGATGCCGCAGGGAAAGTTCCCGGCGGAGCAGCTCATGGTTCAGGTCGAGCATTTTGCTTTTTGCGGCTGCGATGCGCACTTCGGTGGAAAGGACATCGAATCTGGTTGCAGCGCCTGTCTGGTAGCGTTTTGTGGTGAAGTCAAGCGCCTTGTTGAGGGCGGTTATCTCTTTCTGTTCGACCGTTATGTTTTCGCGTAAAAAGAGGATGCCGTAAAAGAGCTGAACGGCCTGAAAGGAGAGATCTCTCCGGGAGAGTTCAAGTGACTGTTCGGCGGTTTTTTTCCCTGTGCGTGCAAGATCGACAGTTGATCCTCGTTTGCCAAAATCGAAGAGTGTTGCCTTGGCGGTGATTTTGGCTTCGTAGTTGTCGTTGGGTGCAAACTTGAGCATGGGACTTCCAAAGAAACTCATTTCCGGGACCGGGTTGAGGTAGGTGTAGCCTGCAGTAGCGGTGATCTGTGGAAGATATGCGCTTCTGCCCTGGGTAATGCGGGCATTTGCCGCTTTTACATCATCGGCTCCGGCCTTTAGGATATGGTTGTTTTCGATGACAAGGCGTATGGTTTGTTCTATGGTCAGGGGTGCTTCTGTGGTGTTTTCGGCACTGGTTGCACGGCATGGTGTGGCGAGGAGCATGAGTGTTGCTGCTATTGCGGCTGTTCTGAGAAGAGGGCTGTGCATGGGTGCTGGTTGTTTTTTTGTGATAGCTATTGGGGGTAGTTCAGCAAATAGTGTGCCAGGAGAGAAAAAGGGAGGGGCTAATGGTACTTATAAGAGTTATGGGAGGTATGGGTTCTGAAAAAGTCGGAAAATTCTTTATTTTGGGGGATTGAGATTTCGGAATAACTGGGTTTATTTTTTTGTTATGAGGGTTGATTCGGTGTTTGAGGCGCATCAGCTTATGTTGTATATCAGTGATGCGGTGGGGTCTATTCGGGATCCTGATGAGTTGTTTCGTGTGGTGACTGATAAGTTGCGGCTTGTGTTTGCGTTTGATTCGGTGGTGATTATTACGCTTGACAAGGAGCGGCGGTATAGTAATGTTTTTTTTGAGATGCTTCGGTTTCAGTTGCCGGAGAGTGTTGAGCGGAGGAAGAGGCCTGTTGCGGGGTCGTGGATTGAGACGCATTTAACTGATGTGTCGGTGTCGGTGTTTAGTATTGCGGAGATTGTTGATCGGTATCCTGCGGATTTTCCGGTGCCGCATGTGCTTTTGGATGTTGGTATGCGCCAAGTTGTTCTTTCGCCGTTACGTACGGGGGGTAAGGTGATCGGGTTTTTGACTTTTGTGATGAGAGATGAAAAACAGTGGCCGGAGAGTGACAGGGAGCTGCTTGCTTTGCTTTCGTCGCCTGTTGCGGTTGCTGTGAGTAATGCGCTTGCCTATGAGGAGCTGCGTATTCGTGAAGCGCAGACGGTGATGCAGCTTGCGGTAAACAATGCCCTGCTTACCATCAAGGATCGAAGCCGGATGATGCTTGCTGTGTGTGAACAGATTGATAAAGTGGTGCCGTGTACCTTTCTTGGAATTCGTGTCATGGGCCGTGATGGCAGATATCTTGTGTATGATAATTTCATGCGTGAAGATGGTCGTGGTTTTTTTCCAATAACTTCGAATGAAAAGCTGGATGTTGCCAATTTTGAAGAGATTGCGCGGGAGAGCTTTTCATTGATCAAGAATCCTGGATGCTTTTGTGGGGAGGCGTTTGTGCGGCTTTGTGCAAGCTACCGGATTCTGGCTGTTGTGAGGGAGAAGTTTGGTGTCTGCTCTCTGCTGACTGTGTTGTTGTGGGATACTCCGGGGAGTTGTGCGGGGTTGATTATTTCGGATACTTCCCGATCGTTTGATGAGCATGACCAGACTACCGTCAACCTGATTGTGTCTCAGCTCTCGCTTGCCCTGCAGAACTATCTTGCTTTTGAGGAGATTGATGAGCTTCGCCGCAAGCTTGAAGGGGAGCGTACCTGTCTTATTGAGGAGATCAATGCGGATCACAATTTTGAGGAGATCATCGGCAAGAGCGCTCCTTTGACGGCGGTATTGCGGCGGGTAAGTCAGGTTGCGAATACAGATGCCACGGTGCTGATACAGGGAGAGACTGGGACGGGAAAGGAGCTGTTTGCGCGTGCCCTGCACAATCTTTCGACCCGTAGGAAGCGTGCATTGATCAAGATAAATTGTGCGACTCTGCCGGGCACACTGATTGAATCGGAGCTTTTCGGGCATGAGAAAGGGAGTTTTACTGGTGCGGTGGAGCGTCGGATTGGCAAGTTTGAGCTGGCCGAGGGGGGGACGGTCTTTCTTGATGAGATTGGCGAGCTGCCGCTGGAGTTGCAGGCTAAGCTGCTTCGTGTGCTTCAGGAGCGTGAACTTGAGCGGCTTGGGGGGAAAATGGTGATCAAGGTTGATGTGCGAGTGATTGCGGCCACGAACCGTGATCTTGAAAGAGAGGTTGCTGAGGGGAGGTTTCGGGAGGATCTTTTTTTCCGTCTCAATGTTTTTCCTCTCGCCATTCCCTCACTTAGTGAGCGGCGTGAAGATATTCCGATGCTTGCGGTGCACTTTGCCGCTAAATTTGCAAGGGAGTTTGGCAAGCCGGTTCGGGTATTCAGGGAGCGTGATATGCAGCGTCTTGTTGCACGTGAGTGGAAGGGCAATATCCGTGAGCTTGCCCATTTGATTGAGCAGGCGGTTATTGTGTCAGAAGGAGTTGCGCTTGATTTTTCAGAGCTGCTCTCTCGCGCTGAGTTGCACGCTGAACGCCCTGTTGCAGGAGAGCGGAGAAGCATGCGTGAGTTTGAACGTGATGTTGCCATGATGGAGCGTGAGCTGATTCTTGATGCTCTTGACCACTCGAATGGCAGGGTGAGCGGGGAAGGTGGTGCGGCTGAGCGGCTTGCGATGCATCCGAAGACACTTTATTCGAGGATTGAAAAGCTTGGGGTGAAGAAGAGGTTTCAGTAAGGGAGGGAAGAAGGGGAAAGTGACTGAAAGGACACAAGGGACGAATGTGACTTATGGGTTTTAGCCACAAATAGCTCTGATGGCGTTGGCTACAATCGGGATACCCTCGACGATCTGTTCTGGGGTGTTGTTGCAGTAGGAGAGGCGGAGGGAGTTGTTTTGCTGGCCGGCGGGGTCGAAGGTTTTACCGGCGACAAAGACTGCTCCGCCATTGATGGCGAGGGTCATGATTTGGGTCGCATCGGCTGTGGCTGGGAGGGTAAGCCAGATATAGAATCCTCCTCGTGGTTCGTTCCACTGCACATAGTTTGGCAAGTGCTCCCTGAGGGCGGCAACCATTGTGGAGGCTCTCTTCTTGTATTCATGGCGGACACTTGCAACATAGCTGTATATCTGGCCGGAACGAATGAATGCATCGGCGAGCACCTGAGTGAAACTTGGTGAACAGGCATCGGCTGACTGTTTGATGAGTTCGCATTTCTGGTAAATCTTTTCGGGCACCAGCATCCAGCCAAGTCTCAGGCCGGGGCCAAGAATCTTGGAGAATGAGCCGGTATAGCAAACATTGATGCCGTCCGGATTAATCGCCTTGATCGGCTTGAGTCGGTCACGATCCTCTTCGAAAAAATAGAGATCTCCGTAAGCGTCATCTTCAATGAGCGGAATGTTGGTTCCCTGAAGTGAGGCTATAAGCTGCTCTTTGCGTTCGGTGGTGTAGAGTACTCCTGCCGGGTTGTGAAAATAGGGGGTGATATAGAGAAACTTGGCTCTCTCTTTTCTCTGGATTTCTTGGCTCAACCGGTCAATTACAATGCCTTCGCGATCAACCGGAACTCCTCTGAGTTCAGCTTCATAGGAGCGAAAGGCTGAGAGTGCGCCGATAAAACAGGGGTTTTCGACCAGTACAGCTTCTCCACGATCAATAAAGGCTTTGCCGAGAATATTGAGTGCCTGCTGGGAACCGGTTGTGATGAGCAGTCTGTTTTCCTTTACCGGTAAACCTTTTGTTTCGAGAAAGCCTTCAAGTGATTCAAGGAGTGATGGCAGGCCGGGTGTCGGAGCGTACTGGAATGCCGCCTGCTTTGTTTTGCTGTCAAGTTCCCGAAAAAGCTCTTCAACGGCTTGAACGGGAAAAAGGTCATTGCCGGGCATACCACCTGCGAATGATATAATGTCTGGTCTTGAGGCCAGGGTCATAAGATCCCTGATTTCAGAGGAACGGAGAGCTGATACGGATTTTGAAAACCTTGGCATGGCAGTGTAAATATTAAACTTGATAGACATCACCTTCCCTCAGGAGCTCCATTTTGTGTTCCTGCAGGACATCGATAATTTTCTTTAAAGATTCAGCCCTGATAACGACCGTGGCTTTGCACTCTCCAGAGGCAAAGGCGTACATATAGTCTATAGCGACGTTGTTGCTGGATATGATCTGGAGCGCCTTGTGCAGTCCTCCAGGACTGTGAGGAATTATCATCCCTACAACATCGGTAATTTTAACGGTAAAGCCATTGTTCTTAAGTACCTCTGCGGCCAGTTCAGGGCGGCCTACAATCATGCGCAGAATACCGTAATCAGCCGTATCGGCAATGCTGAAGGCAGAGATATTGATATCGTTGTCAGCAAGTATTCCAGTCAGTTCAGTCAGCCTGCCAGTCTTGTTTTCAAGAAAGACCGATAATTGTTTGATAATCATGGCAACTCCTGTTTTTAATGTAAATGACGCTTGTCGATGACCCGTTTTGCCTTGCCCATGCTGCGTTCTATGGTGCCGGGTTCAACCAGTCTGATTACGGCGCTGATACCAAGGGTGCTGGCTATATTGGCTTTTAAGCGCTGGCGAAGCCCTTCCAGCTCTTTCACTTCATCGGAAAAGAACGCTTCTTCAATTTCCACCTGTATCTCCATCCTGTCGAGGTTGTTGTCCCTGTCGACAACAATGAGATAGTGGGGTTTTGTTTCACTCATTTCAAGCAGTACCGACTCCACCTGCGAAGGGAAAACATTGACACCCCTTATAATGAGCATATCGTCCGTGCGTCCTACACATTTTTCCATGCGAACCAGCGTTCGACCGCACTCGCATTTTTCAGCATGGAGGCGGGTCAGGTCGCGTGTGCGGTAGCGGATAAGCGGCATAGCCTCTTTTGTTACCGGAGTAAACACCAGTTCGCCAAGTTCCCCGTAAGGGAGGACTTCGCCGGTTTCGGGGTTGACAATTTCAGGAATAAAATGGTCTTCAAAAATATGCATGCCATGCTGAAAATGACACTCCATTGAGACGCCTGGCCCGATGATTTCAGTGAGGCCGTATATGTCGTAAGCTTTGATGCCGAGCACCTGCTCAATTTGAGTGCGCATCTCCTGAGTCCATGGTTCGGCACCGAAGATGCCAGCTTTAAGTTTGATCTTGCTGCGGTCTATTTTTTCCTCAACAAGGGATTCCCCGATGTAGGCTGCATAGGATGGCGTACAGGCAATGACTGTAGAGCCAAAGTCTTCCATGAGCTGCAGCTGTTTTTTTGTATTGCCACCGGATATGGGAATGACTGAAGCGCCCACTTTTTCAGCACCATAGTGCAGGCCAAGACCCCCGGTAAAAAGCCCATAGCCATAGGCGACCTGGATGATGTCAGCTTTGGTGACACCAGCCATGGTGAGCGAACGGGCAACAACTTCACTCCACATCTGAACATCGTTATGGGTGTATCCAACGACGGTTGACTTTCCTGTTGTACCACTTGAGGCATGAAAACGGACAATATCTGGCTGGGGAACAGCAAACATGCCGAAAGGGTAGTTGTCGCGCAGGTCTTGCTTTGTTGTGAAGGGCAGCTTGTTCAAATCGTCGATTGACATAATGTCATCGGGTTCGATGCCCTCCTCCTGCAGTTTGTTGCGGTAGAATGGAACCGAGTCATAGACCCGTTTTACCATCTCCTTTAAGCGGTTCCCCTGAAGTTTCTGGAGCTCTTCCCGCTCCATACACTCAAAATGCCTGTTCCAGATCATGGCGTAGTGGCTTGATGTTGAGATAACTCTTCTCCTTTTCTGAATGCCCTGATGTTGACTGCCACAATTTCCGGGCCTTTTGCATGAAAGAGCGATTCGATAGCCTCTTCAAAATGTGTGGCAGCAATGCCGATAAACGGGGAGGCAGCACCGAGCATGACCATGTTGGATGTTCTCGAATTACCGGCCTCACGTGCAAGTTCTGCTGCGTTGACCAGCACAGGAAGGTTTGTGCGGTGCAGTTCAGTGAGTATATCTTCCATTGCCGGATATCCCTCCATGTTGATAAACTGATCTGTCGAGGTTATCACCCGGCCAGCGGAAGCAAGAAGTGGCAGATAACGCAGTGCTTCAAGAGGTTCCACCGAGAGGATCAGGTTTGCGGTACCTTCAGCGATAAGATCAGAATAAATCTCCCTGTTCGAAATCCGAAGATGTGACTGTACCGCACCTCCACGCTGGCTCATGCCATGCACCTCTGTCTGACGGATGGTGAGGCTACTTTGCAGTGCCGCACGGTCAATCACGGAAGCGATTGTAAGTATTCCCTGTCCGCCAACTCCAGCAAGAATAATATTGATATTCATAGTTTTGCAGTTACGATCTGGCTGCCTGGGTTCGTTTTTTCCGTGCAGCAGTTTCAATACATTCGCGCTGCGCAATGACCACCGAGACGCCTTCATAGCTGATCTCTTCCGCGAGTATCGTTATATTTTTTTCAAGGTGCGATTTCAGCGGTATAATGGTTCTGATATGCTGCTCCTCAACGCCAAGTCCCCGGCAGATATCCAGAATTTTTGAACCAGTTGCTGACGATTGCTGACCGCCTGTCATGGCTGTTGTGTCATTATCGGCAATAATAACCGTAAGTGGTGAGCGGTCGTTAATGGCGTCAAGCAGACCGGTCATGCCGGAGTGTGTGAAGGTCGAGTCGCCGATTACCGCAACGGCAGGCCGGAGTCCGGCATCAGCCGCTCCTTTTGCCATGGTGATTGATGCTCCCATATCGACGCAGGTATGAATTGCATTAAAAGGTTCAAGAGCGCCGAGTGTGTAGCAGCCGATATCTGAGAAGACATGGTGCTCTGTAAAGGAGTTCATAACCTTGTTGAGCGCGTCATAAAGGTCGCGGTGACCGCACCCTTTACAGAGTTCAGGAGGACGGTTTACAACAATGCCGGGTATCGCTCTTACCTTCTTTGGTTCAATACCGAGTCCTCTGGCAATAATATCAGCATTGAGCTCTCCAGCACGTGGAAGTGTTCCATCCAGTCGGCCCCTGATGTTGTTTCCTCCGAAATAACCTCTCAGCAGCTCTTCATAGAGAGGGTAGCCCTCTTCGGCAACGAGAATTTCATTGCACTCATTGAAGAGGCTTTCGACAAGCTTCCTCGGGAGCGGATACTGACCTATCTGAAGAACTGGAAAGTCCAGGGCATAAGCCTGACGTATCTCCATTACATAGTTGTATGCAATGCCGAATGCAATGACACCTTTTGGCCCTGAGCCGGAAATCAGCCGGTTGAGCCATGAGTTTTCTGAACGTTTTTCAAGCTCTTCTTGCATGCCGAGCAGCAGATTGTACTGCCGACGGGCATTATGCGGCATCAGCACAAATCGTTCGGGTGCATAGGGGGCATGGAGCAGGTTCTGCATGCGTGTTGCACTGCGTTCCACTCCTGCACGTGAATGCGCAAGTCTTGTGGTAAGCCGGAGGAGTACAGGAAGCTTGACAGATTCTGAGAGGTCAAAAGCGTGCCTGGTTGCATTATAGAGATCTTGTTGTGAAGATGGTTCAAGCAGAGGCACCATGGCAAATTTTCCGTAGAAACGGCTGTCCTGCTCATTTTGCGACGAGTGCATTGAGGGGTCGTCGGCAACGGCAATGACAAGCCCCCCGTTGACGCCGGTAATGGCAGAGTTGATAAATGGATCGGCAGCCACATTCAGGCCGACATGTTTCATGCAGACAAGACTCCGTTTCCCGGCATAGGACATGCCGAGAGCAGCCTCATAGGCCGTTTTTTCGTTTGCAGACCAGGTGGATCGCACAGGCTGGTCTATAGCGTGACTTTTTTTCTGGATGTATTCGGTGATTTCAGTCGAAGGGGTTCCAGGATAGGCATAGACACCTGAGATGCCGGCGTCAAGAGCAGCAAGAGCAATGGCTTCAGCTCCCAGCAAAAGTTGTTTGTTCATGGATCAATAAAAAGTTTTCCCCCAAAGATCAGAAATATTTCGTTCGAAGCCAATGAAATAAACTGAAAGAGCTGGGGTTATACTTTTTTCAGCTCGGTGATGTGCCTGTTTCTTTTTTTCTGAAGTCGATTTTCAGCCATTGATCTTCATAGATTGCTTCAGCAACCCGCATTCCTGCAAGAAAGAGCGGCAGAATGACACTTTTCTGGTAGTTGCCGATTCTCAGTGTCAGCGAATCACCCAACTGTACGACATTGGTTTCCATTTTGTTGTCGAAAGCAAAGGGGAGGCGGACTTTCATGATATAGTGACCATCGCTGATTTTGGTAATGGTTGTATGCTCTTCGTGATAGAAAATATCAAGAGGGTTTTTATCGCCGTAGACCATATCGCCAACTTGCTTCAGCATTTCAAGGCCGAGTACTTCCCGGCGGAAGAGAGGTACTTTTGTAATCGGGATGGGGGCGAAAGAGCGCTCAATCTGCTCGATATAGTTGTGCTGGATGCTTTTCCACTCTTCCATGTAGTGCCCATCAATATCATCCATGAAGACCCGGTTGATCACCACCTGGTCAACGTTTATACCGTAGAGGTTGAGGTAGGTGAGCGCTCGCATTGACTCCTTGATAACCATCTTTTCGGGATTCATGACAAGACGCACGGTTGTTTGTGTTCCATCCGACAAGAGTCCTATGATTCCTTCGACTGAAGAGAAGAGGTGCTCGATCTGGTCATAGACCTCTGTTTCGGGCACCAGGTCATGGAGTCGGCTAACCCTTTTCGAAAGAGGGCGTATCATTGGTTTTACCACATATTTTTCAAGGGTTCTGATCATCTTCAGCATCCAGCCGAATGTTTCCGGAAGGGAGAGCAGCCGGAGGGTTTCGCCTGTAGGAGCGCAGTCTACAACGAGCAGGTCATACTCTTTTAATTCATTGTATCGCTTGATGTAGGAGAGCGAAAAAAGCTCCTCCATACCTGGCAGGACACCCATCTCCTCGACATAGATCCCTTTGACTCCCTGCACCTCCATGATGTGTGCAAAGTGAGCCCGGACAACCTCCCAGTTCAGGTTCAGGTCGCCATAGACGCTTATTTCCTGTCCGGAGAGGTTTTCGGCAATTTTGATGGGAGATGGACCAAGCTCGATATCGAAGGAGTCCCCGAGGCTGTGAGCGGGGTCTGTCGAAATTACAAGGGTTTTAAAGCCCATTGCTGCAGCTTTTACAGCAGTTGCCGCTGCTATGGAGGTCTTGCCTACCCCTCCTTTTCCGGTGAAGACAATGGTTCTCACAAAATAAAACCGTGATGGCTGTTTACGTTGAGAAGCCTGAAAAGAAATGTAACACGCTCTCTACGCTGAAAATTCATTTCTCAGCCACTCTTTTTATATCTTCTGGATTTTGCAGAAATCTTTCGACATTGAGTGAAACATGCTGTTTGTTGCTGTCTGCATAATCAATGACATTCCTCCATTCACCATTGTTCGAACAATTCTTTTTGGGACGATCCTGAATGCCGGGTAAAGAAGAAAACGGACATCGACTCTTAAATCGAAATGCACTTTGCTTTTATGTTCCCCGGCGCGATGAATATCCATTTCGCCAGAAACTTTCCCCTCAAAGAGATAATTTTTAGGGTCTGAAATTTTATGGTTGGCATTGTGGTGTTTCCAGCGAACTTTTTTGCAGACAGTATAGCGCTTGATCATTTCATCGGTGAGCTCATCAGGGTCGGAGCATTCGATGTGGTCGGGAAGTTCTACCTGCAGTTCATCGGACTGTTCAACCAAAAAAATGATATCAAAGGGATTATTTTGTGGATCGGTGACACGAAAATTCCATTTATAGACGTTTTCAGTGTCGGTTAGTTCTACGCTATGGCAGAAAGGGTTGAAGCTCAATATTTTTTTTACATCGGCAAGATAGGTTGTTGTCCGATCAAAATCTTCGAAAAATATCCACTCTCCCTTACTTACTCCTGTAGCATGCATCTCCATTGTCAGCGTTCCATGGGTTTTGTTTTATTCGAGAGAGCTGGAAAATTTCCATGCGTTTTTAATCTGATAAAATATAAGGAGAATCTGTGAAAACCTATACCTTCTGAAGGTTTGCTTTATTCCGAGAGAGCGTGATTATTGAAGTTCGGCCTGAAGGCGTTCGGCTTGGTCATGCATTTTAAGGGCTTCGATAATTTCCTGAAGGTCACCCTGAAGAATCTGCGGGAGTGCATGGCTGGTAAAGCCTATACGGTGATCGGTTACGCGTGATTGCGGGTAGTTGTATGTACGGATTTTAGCGCTCCGGTCTCCGGTTGTTACCATAGAACGGCGCAGGTCCGCTCTTTTTTGCTGCTGCTCGGCAAGCTGAATGTCGAAGAGTTTTGTTCGGAGCATCTGCATGGCCCTCTCCTTGTTCTGAAGCTGTGATCGCTGCTCCTGGCAGGCTGAGACAATGCCAGTCGGCATATGGGTGATTCTTACAGCGGTCTCTACCTTGTTGACATTTTGTCCACCTTTTCCTCCGCTCCGGTAGGTGTCAAATCGCAAATCTTCCCTTCGGATCTCGACATCGACCTCCTCGGCTTCCGGCAGCACCGCCACGCTAACTGCCGAAGTGTGGATACGACCCTGTGTTTCGGTGTCGGGCACGCGCTGTACCCGGTGGACTCCACTTTCATACTTCATGGTGCCGTAAACATCATGACCGCTGACGCCCATGGTAATTTCGCGGAATCCGCCAGGCACGGAACTCTCATTGAAGTGAAGTACCTCGCACTGCCAACCCTGTTTCTCAGCATACCGCTGGTACATTCTTGTCAGATCAGCGGCAAAAAGTGCGGCTTCCTCACCCCCGGTGCCCGCCCGGATTTCAATAATGACATTGCGAGAATCCGCCTCGTCTTTTGGGAGCAGGAGTACCTTCAACCTCTGTTCGAGTTCGGGGAGCTTGTTTTGCAGTTCATTAATTTCAGCCTCGACAAGCTCTTTCATCTCCTGATCGTGCTCGTTATGCAGAAGCTGGAGTGACTCGTCCAGCTCTGATTTTGCCAGAGCGTAATGGTCGTATGCCTGCACGATCTCTTTAAGGTCGCTGTACTCCTTGTTAAGTTTTCTGAAGCGTGCTTGATCGGCTGCTGCTTTTGGATCGGCAAGCAGCTGTTCAAGATCGAGATGTTTTTCTTTTATAAATTGTAGTTTTTCAAGCATTGATTCGGGTGTCAGCCTCAGAGGTTGAAAATATCATTGATAAGGATATAGGCGAAAAGCGCAAGGAGCAGCGCCATACCGACCTGTTGAATACGCATTTTAATCTCAAAGGGGATCTCCCTTCGGATAACGCCTTCAAGAGCGTTCAGCATAAACTGTCCTCCGTCAAGAGCTGGAACCGGCAGAATATTGATGATTGCGAGAGAAATGGAGAGCATGGCAAGAAAATAGAGAAAGCTGACGGGGCCTTGTTCAGCACTCTGGCTCGCTATTTTGGCAATTTTGATAGGGCCGCCGACTGATTTGCGGAAATCTTCCTGGCCCGTGAAGATTTTAACAAATCCCTGAACTGTCATGGCGCTCATTTTCCAGGTCTGGCCAATTCCGCTAAGCATTGCACCGCCGACACTGAGTTTTCTTCTTTCTGTAGCAAGTACCTGTTTAAGAGATATACCTATTTTGCCAGCGTTGCTGGGTACAACGGTGGTGACAAATGTTTTGCCTTGAGCGCGGAGTTCTGCAGCAGTTATTTTGTGGCCCGGCACTGGTTCCAGGTATTGCCAGGTAATGGTAATGGGTTTTGCTGCATGAGCAGAGATAATACCAACTACTTCTATCCAGTCCGAGACCGGTTTGCCGTCGATTGAAGTAATCAGTCCACCGGATTTTATACCTGCTAGTTTGGCGGGCTGTTTTGGAAGTACTTCGTCTATAACCGGAGGTACAGTGGGACGGATGCCGAGAGATTGATTATCGTTGATCCTCGACATGATGTTCGATGGCGCATCCAGGGTTATTCGGCTGCCATTGCGAAGGATCGTAAAGTTGAGTGACTTGGCATTAAAGAGTTCCGGATCAAGTGCTTCCTCCCAGCTTGCAACGGATTTGCCGTTTGCAAGTATAAGCTGGTCGCCGGTTTTCATTCCCATTACCTCGAAGACCGATCCCTTTTCAACAAAGGCAGGATTGTTGACGCTTGTACGGGGTTCACCGAGAACAAGAGTAATGCCGATAAAGATTACCGAGGCAAGAATCAGGTTCATCGTTACTCCTCCGGCAAGAACAATGAGGCGTTGCCAGACCGGTTTTGCCCTGAACTCCCAAGGCTGCAGTTCCGAAGCCTGAAAATTGGTGTCGAGGCTTTCATCCACCATGCCGGCTATCTTGACACCTCGGTGGATATGTCA
>Ga0208506_1000079_pt1 | contig 45504 bp, 47 predicted proteins | sample CryBogCBH29Jul08_FD_184616 | JGI IMG/M metagenome (GOLD analysis project Ga0208506, IMG submission 184616) | Freshwater microbial communities from Crystal Bog, Wisconsin, USA - CBH29Jul08 (SPAdes) | ecosystem: Environmental > Aquatic > Freshwater > Lake | place: Crystal Bog, Wisconsin, USA... | reverse complement strand
GCGTTTTGAAGGTGAAGTCGCTCTTTAGAAAGTTGCGCAAGCTTGCTCTGCGTTATGGCGGCGTTGTGGTCTTCTTTGACGAAGCGGACTCACTTGGAAATCGCGGCGCCGCAGTGGGCGGTGGCCAGGGATCCTTTGCGACCCGGTCGCCATTTCTCGCTAATGCTTGCAACGGCGCTAACTTCCTAAGTCCAAATGCAGCGTCATTGGTGGTTCGTAAAGCGATGTCCCGCGGTCAAGAGGGCTTCGTTGCAAATACTGCCATGGCAGGTGGCGGCGGTGGAATGGGAACGCTACAAGCTCTGCTCACCGAACTTTCGGGACTCAAGAAGCCTAAGGGATTTTTCAATCGCATCGTTCGTCGCACCTTAGGGTTGCGGCCTAAGAATCCTCCGAAGTATCGCATTCTCGTTGTGATGGCAACGAACCTTCCAGAAGCACTTGATGAGGCTCTGCTCCGCCCTGGTCGCATCGATCGCATGTATCGCGTTGGTTACCCAAGCAAGGCGGGGCGCGTGCGTACCTATCAAGGTTATCTAGCGAAGGTTTCCAACTCACTCACACCTGAAGAGATTGAGAAGCTGGCGGTCATCACTCCGTATGCGACTGGTGCGATTATTAAAGACACAATTAATGAGGCGTTGATTCTCGCAATTCGCGAAGGCCGCACCTCGATCACCTTCGCCGATGTTATTAAGGCGAAGCAACTCAAGGAGCTCGGTCCGGCCGAGGATGTTGAATATATTGAACGTGAACGCCACGCCGTTGCTGTTCATGAAGCCTGCCACGGAGTGATGGCTTACCTAGTTCGTCACCATATGGCTATTGATCTTGCGACTATCGAGAAGGGCTCAAACTATCTCGGCATGGTGGCATCGATTCCGCCAGATGATCAGTTCACACGGTGGCGTAGTGAGTACGAAGCAGACATCTTGGTTTCACTTGCCTCCCTTGCCGGAGAGCGCATGTTCTTCCAAGGCGATAATTCCTCTGGAGTTTCCGGCGATCTTGAGAGTGCCACAACGATCGCCAGCTTTATGGAAGGTCATTGGGGGATGGGATCGACTGTTAGTTCTCACGCCTCTAATCGCCGTTTTGAAGTCGGCGCTCCCGGAGGTGGAAAGCCGCAGGGTGATGACAACAAAGCCGTAAAGGGCATGCTCGCCGATCGCATTGAAGGAAACCTCGAAGGTCTGCTCAATAAAGCCGAAGAGATTTTGGCCCTCAACCGAGGCAAAGTTCTATCGCTGGCTCACGCACTTGAGATCCATAAGACGATCTCCGGCGAGGATGTCACTGCAGTGATGACTGGTGAAGTGGGACCGTTAGTAGATGGTCGTCCGTACCAGGATCCCGCCAAGATCGAGGAGATCGAGCGCTACCACGAGGCGGCGCTGCGAGCCCATCAGGGACATCAACGCCCTGAGATTTCGATTCCGATTTTTTAAGGCGGCTGGCTCTACTGGACGATAATTCGAAGTGAATTAAAAGGAGCGACGGAAGGTCGCCAAGTGGGCGTGACGTAGGTCTTCGAGCTCGGAATTTGATGCGTAGGTATTCTTAATGAAGAATGCAGTTGTTAGCCCGAAGGTAAATAGCAGTACTCTCATGATCTGGCTCATCGTTGAACCTCCTTTTAAGAGTAGGTTAGCCATGCAAGTTTGCCAAAGGTGGCTCGTTCGGAATACGTTAGGAAAACTCTGCGATAACTTCTTTCATATTACTGCGAGCAAAGGGAGAGCATGAACTCCGTTCAAGAAATAAAGGAGAGCGACCAACACATTTTGGATCGTGCCGCTTGGTATTCACTCTCTGGACCCCATGCTCACTTAGCCGAGATCCATGGCTTAGCACGTCGCTATCCGACAGACATCTCGCCATTCAACGCGGTTGCGGATGAATCCAATTCGCAAGCCTGGTCTGATCTGCATCAATTAATCGGTGATGATGGATTTGCCATCGTCGTTGCGCAGGATTTCACAGTCCCTAATGGATGGAAGATCGAACAGAAATTTCCCGGAGTGCAAATGAGTGGAGAGGAAGTTATCGGGGTGAGCGATCCCGATTTGATTCCACTCACTACCGCGGATGTTCCTGAGATGCTCGATCTGATCGCTCGCGCACAGCCTGGGCCTTTCTTGCCCCGAACAATTGAACTCGGCGGATATTTGGGAATTCGAGTAGATGGAAAATTGGTTGCGATGGCTGGTAGACGCCTCAATCCACCTGGATGGGTTGAGATAAGCGCTGTCTGTACAGATGAGGAACATCGCGGCAAGGGTTACGCCGCCCGCTTGGTCTTGGCTGTCGCCGCCGGGATCCAAGAATCTGGCCAGATGCCATTTCTTCATACATCAGGCACAAATGTAAATGCGATTCGGCTCTACGAAAAACTAGGATTCAATATACGTGTCCGCGGGGAATTCAACATCCTCAAACCGGCTCGACTCTATTGAAAACTCTTCTGCGTGGGGGATTGCCTCTTGAGGGTTTTTGTTTGCATCCACGAGTCTGAATCCAACGCTTCGAATCACGTTTATTACGTCGGGTCCGCCGTGTTCGCGAATTTTCTTTCGCAGCCGGCTGGCGTGGGTATCGACAAGTTGATTGCTGCCTACGCCTTTCATCACTCCGATGGCTTCGAGGATCTGATTGCGAGTGAAGATGCGCTGCGGATTCTCCATTAGTAGTTGTAAGAATTGGAACTCTGTGTTGGTTAAATGTAGCTCTTTATCTGCAACGGTAAATTCGTGATTGCTAAGATCCATCTTCATAAGACCCCAGCTGAGAATATTCGCACGAGGCAGATGCTGGCCACTACCGCGCCGCATCTGCTGGACGATACGAGAACTCAATATATTGCTATCAATGGGCTTAGAAATGTAATCATCGGCTCCGGCGGCGATAACCATTTGCTCGTCAACTAATTCCCCACGTTTTGTGAGCATGATGATGGGAACTGTTGAGCTAGCGCGAAGCCAGCGACAGAGTTCAAGACTTTGGAGAGGGTTAATTGAGAAATGGATGAGTACCAGGCTGAAATCTCGTTGTTGAAAGATCTCTTTTGCTTCTCTACTTGTAGGGGTGTCATAAACAATAAAGCCCATGCGTTCTAAATGTAAACGAACTTCTAGGCGATCCTTCGGGTCATCTTCTGCCAATAGGACGTTAGTCGGAACGATCTGCGTGTCCTGATTTGTTTCCATTTTTTCACCGGGTTAGAAACCCATATGCCTTGTGCGACTGCGCTTGGCTCTGGAGCACACCCTAGTGGCAAACCCCTCATGCTCCTGCACATCGTGAGTTGAACGTCAGAAAACACGTTGAGGGGTTGTAAGCGTAAAGGTAGCCATCTGCGAGATCAAAGAGAGTCTGCACTCCTAGCCTCCTACTTGGAGCCTAGATCTATCTCAGATCTGCTCCTGCACTCTGAAAGTGGAAGAGGCTCAACATGGATAAGTATTTCAAACGTTCTGCGCTGACTGTGGCGCTCCTTATTGTTTAAACATTGCAATTCTCCCCTCGGTTTCTAACGCAGCAACCAAGGTAAATCTAGGTTCGGCGATAAGTTTTGGAGTTCTAGGCGCCAGTACCGTGACAAATACAGGTTCTTCCGTCATCTCTGGATCTGCTGGAGGTTTAGTCGGAGTTACTCCGGGTAGCGCAATTACCGGATTTCCACCTGGTACTGCTACAGGAGGAATCGTTACCGGTTCTACCGCTCCTGGCCCTGCGGCCCTTATCTCTGCCCAAGCTGCTTACACCTCGGGAAGAAATCAAGTTCCGACAACCGTTATCGGCGCTGGCCTTGGAGGCTTAATCCTTGGAGAGGGCGCTTATGCTGTCCTTGGCTCTGCAACATTGGTGGGTAACTTGACCCTTAACGGGGGAGGAAACCCTAACGCGGTCTTTATCTTTGATACCGCCTCTGATTTAAGTACCGCCAGTGGAAGCACAGTCACGCTTACCAACGGGACGCAAGCGTGCAACGTTTTCTGGCTTGTGGGCACGTCCGCAACATTGGGAACATCTTCTACCTTTGTAGGGCACGTAATCGCGGGTATCGCCATTTCGGCCACCACTGCAGCTCACGTCAGCGGCTCACTCGTCGCGCTCACTGGCGCAGTGACACTTGACTCGAACACGATTACAAATGACAACTGCGCAACGGTGGTACCGCCATCAGTCGTGTCACCAGCGCAAACTTCCACGATTGACTCGGTAACTCCAGCCGCGTGTGTAACAAGTGGTCCTACAACGGTGACTCTCAATGGCAGTTTCCCAACACCGCTCACATCAGTTTCGATCAACGGAACTAATATCCCTACAACGAATTGGGTGCAATCGACCACAAAAGTGACAGTAACGACGACGGTGGCAAGTACTGCTCCAGTAACAATACAGTTATACAACGGGTCAATACCGCTGTTGGCAGTGCAGACATTTATCTGTGCACCTGCCGCTGTAGTTCCTATCGTTCCCGTAGTTGTTCCATCTGTACCGACTGTCACGACAGCCACAATCCACGTTATTAAGATCGTGAATAATAAGTACGGTGGCACCGCAGTTCCTGGCGACTTTCAAATCTCACTCAGACATTGGGGAGTAGATGTTGCAGGTAGCCCAGATGTCGGAATGGCCTCACCTGGCCGCACCTATATCGTGGCTCCCGGAACTTATGTGGTTGGCGAAGTAGATGGCGCTCTCTTCTCGAAGTACATCAATAGCTTCGATATCCAGAACCAAACCACCAACTTCATTGATGTAAAGGCGGGAGACGACATTACGGTGGTTCAGACGAATACCGAACTCGCTGTCCCAACGGCAGTAGTCCCACCCGTTACACCTACACCTCCTGCAACTACTACCGGGGTGGCCCTTGTTCAGATATATCACATGAACAATTTTCAAGAGACGTTGGCGATCGAAACTTCAAAGTTGTCAGCGCCGAAGTTACCGTCTGCCAAATATGTTCCTGTAAAACTTGGAGAGTCGATCGGGATTATTTCCATTCCTAAGCTCTCCGAGGTTTACCCCATTGTGCAAGGAACTGATGCAAAAGATTTGGAGAAAGGCGTTGGCCACTTTGTCGGCAGTGTTATGCCAGGCGTTAAGGACAACACAGTTCTTGCCGGGCATCGAGATTCGGTATTTTCCAAATTAGGAAAGTTAGTGGTAGGTGATCTCGTAACAATTTCGACGAGTGACGGAACATTTATTTACTCTGTAACGAAAATGAAGATAGTGCTACCAACTGATAAAACCGTGATTGTTCCAACGCCCAACGCAACTCTCACTTTAATAACGTGTTACCCGTTCTATTACATAGGGAGTGCGCCAAAGCGCTACATAGTTTCAGCGAGCCTTGTAAACCAGTAGCGCAAGGGATTTCAATTCCTTTCCTAAAGATTTAGTGAATAAGTGCTAACACTCGTCTCACGATGTCTCATGGGTCACACCGCTGTGAAATCAATGTGATCTAGTAGATAGCCTGCCAAGTGCTAGCCCCTGCAATTTTCAATGACTTCAGCCCTCTCGAGGTAAACAATTCAGGTGTAAAGAAACCTACATACGAGATGGTGGAACAAGAAATGACGCGGATTGAAAAGTTACAACGAGTATGTGCAATCGTCGCGATCGCGACTCTCTCTGGCGCGCTTATTGGGGCACCAGCCTCCAATGCCGCCACGAAATCAATCACCTGCTACAAGGGTGCTACTTCCAAAGTTGTAAAGGCAGCGGCACCAAAGTGCCCAGCCGGTTACAGCACTACTAAGCCTGCAGCCACAAAGACAACTCCACCAGCTGCGGCAACCTCTTCAACCTCTAAGTCCTTCACATTGAATGCGACCTACACAGGCAAGATTTCCAGCCTCTGGAGCGACTCTGATGTACAGGCCACGGTGACGGCTACCGGCACCGGAACAACGCTTGGCCTTACCCAACTCACCGGATCCGGCTCCTCCGCCCCATCTGGTCAAGATGCTGGAATTTCAGGTGCAGGTTCCATTTCTGATGGCACCAATACTTTGAAGGCCAACTTCGATCCAAGTGCTACTGCACACGCCAAGGATGGCGCTGCTCCTACCTCTGTAGCAATCAGCGGCAACATGATCATCACTGGTGGAACCGGAAAGTATGCAGGAGCAACTGGAACTCTCAAGTTCACAGGCACCTTTCCAGTTTCTGCAACTGCCGCAGGCACAAAGGATTCTGGCGCACTCTCACTGACAGTCACCGGAACATTCACCACCAAATAGTTCTTAATACATAGTTCACAACTAAAAGGAGCAATGCAATGAAAAGTAAGTCCACCAAGGCCCTGATAGTGGCACTCGCCCTAACAGGATCCGCAATAGTAGGAAGCTCTACTGCTTTCGCTGCAGCTACGGCTCCCACTCTTGTTCTCTCCGGAGGAAGCACAGTATTTGGCCTCGATCCAGCAATCATCGTCGCCACCGCTGGCGCTCCAGGAAATGTCGCCTTCTCAGTCGGCAGCACCGTGATCGTCGGTTGCGAATCAGTAGCTACAACTACAGTCACTCCATTTGTAGCAAAGTGCTCTTGGGTGCCAGCTGCAGCAGGTCCAGCCGTCTTGAATGCAACTCTCACACCTACTGATGCAACTTCCTACACGACAGCAACCGCTGCTCCGTTTACGGTAAAGATCGGTACTCCAGTACAAGGAATTGTTCCATCACCAATCAGCTTGTACGTAGATACCATCATCGCGTCTGGCTCCACTGGTGCTTTGGCTCCTCGCTTCGGAGTTAGCTGTGCAATCACCAGCCAGTTCATCGTTGGACAGACAATCGTCTTCCGCGTTTATGGCAATGACTCCGATCTCGGAGGCGCAGTGCTGGACAGCAGCAACGTTGCCAGCGCATATGTGACTGTTGCTGGTATCGCCAATCCAATTCCGCTCACCTATGGAAATCACAGTGGAGTTGCCTTCTGGTCAGCACCACTAAAGACAGGCACTGCACCAGGCTTGTATGGGACCTTGGGAGTCGTTAACTTCAAAGTAACTGTTACTACCAAGGATCAAAATTCCATCAAGGTTCTCTCAACCAAATTGCAGCCTCGCTTGGTAAATGGAGTTCGTGTAAAGGGTGCAGACGGTCGCACAGTTTATGACCGTGTCAGCTACTACCGCACAGTTCCCGTTGTCCCAGCTCTTAAGGGCGCAACCGGTGTCTGGCAGTCCAGTTTCACACCTACTTCACAAGTAACTCTCTACGCAGTTCCCACCAACTAATACGTAAGAACCTCTGACGCGGTTCCTACAAAACAATCAATTAAACCTAGGAAAGGGTCCATCATGAAGACGAAAATAGCATCACCTACCAAAGCACTGATCGTGGGGGGCATCGTGGCATCGCTGTTCTCGGTATTCCTGGTGGCCCCAGCCCTAGCTGCAGATACCTTGGTTAACTCACAACCATTGGTGCAGCCAGTTGATATCCCAGATGTTGCACCGCTCCCATTCACGGGAGCGACTGCAGCGACCTTCACCATCCCAACAACGATGGTCAACCTCGCCCTAACACCAAACCAAGGCGTGGTTGGAGATCCATTCGTTGTCTCTGGTACTGGGCTTCCTGCCAGCACTAGCGTGCAGTTGACCTGGGGAACTTCAACTGGAACCTGGGTTACCGATGTAGAGCCAAGTTCTGTGAACTACACCGGCATCTCATTCACGAAAGTCACCGTCAACATGGCCACGGTCACCACGGATTCAAGTGGAGCATTTAGCTACTCAACCAAGGTTCCAGCCGACTTCGGTGGAGTCCACGATATCTATGCGGTCGTAAATGGTGCAGCTGTTGGTCACACTGGCTATCAGATCAACCGCACTCTCACAGTTACTCCAACAAGTGGTCCAATTGGAACTCCTATTACCGTGACATACACAGGAATGGGAGCCAGCCTCTATACCGCTGGCGGTGCCGTCCATTATGACAACTTGTATGCCGGAGAAGAGCAAGCCATATGGACTCGTGGAGTTGGCAAGGTCGTTATCTACGCATCTGGCCCTCGGGGCATCCACTACGTAAACGTAGGAAATGCGATCGGCTTTACCTATCTCAACGTGATTCAATCCCCGATTCCTTACACAAACGGTGGATCTGTTCCATTCAATGTTACGAGCGATAAGGGAATTTCTGCACCAACCGAGACATTCCCTGCCAAGGTAACTCCAACGTCAAACTTGCACACCACCTTGACGAATACTGGGCTCGATCCAAATACCCAGGGTGTCATGACTCTTTCGAAGACCACTGGACCAATCTTGACCAAGGTAAACGTCAAGACCGCAAAGGTTGTTGACGGAACTTATCAACTGGTGTGGTCGACGGTGGTAGGCAACCGCGTGAACTGCCCTACAAGTACCTGTTGGGCTTTCAGCTCGATACCTCTTGGAAGTGCAACCGTTGTAAATGGAGCCTCTTCAAATGACGTGACTATTCCTGACAACTTAGGTGGATGGCACGTCATTCAGATGATGAAGGGAAATGTCATCGAGGCACAGACTCCGTTCTATGTCCAAGAAAGCATCATGCCTTTCTACGATAACAACGGAAAGCAGACCGGATTGGGAATCGCAACATTTGATCCTTCCACTGCACCAGATGTAATCGCAAAAGGTCAGGCTGGTGTTCCTGCTACGTCATTTAAAGCTGGTGAAGATTTCACAATCAGCATTAAGGGTGTCGGTTGGACTCAGCTCGATAACACTTTGGCAGTTACGTACGACAATAGCTACATCGGCTATGGCTGTGGATTCAACTCCAATGGCTACATGGTGGTTCGGTTGAAGGCAACGGGTACTCCCGGAACCCACATCATCGATTTCCACCCATTGCTCTATACCAACCAACCATCCTTCGCTAACACTCCTTACGGAATGCTCCCAGTACTATCTTCCGACCGGGATTTCCCAGGATTAGCACTTGGATATCAAGTTCCATCGTTCCACTTCGAAATCAAGGTAACACGATAACTAATCAATAACTTAACTAGCCCCGCTCCTCGTGAAGAGGCGTGGGGCTAGTTTTTATTAGGCGAGCAAGAGACGTTGGGAGCCACCAATTCCAACGGCCGAGAAGAACCATCGCACTGGGTAGAAGCAACATACGAATCAGCGTGGCATCTATTAAGACGCCGAAGATTAATCCAATTCCAATTTCTTGCAAGCCTGCGAAGTGGCCAAGCGCCAATCCGGTTACCGCTCCCATGAAGATCACCGCTCCGGCGGTAACGACAATTCCAGTCTCGCTGACACCCTCAATAATCGACTCAACATTACTCAGCCCGCGCTCCTTCGCCTCTTTGATCCGCGAGATGATGAAGACCTCATAATCCATCGAAACGCCAAAGAGAAGCACAAAGAGGAATAGCAGCGCCCATGCCTCAATCTGGTTGAGATGATAGATGCCCAAAGTTCTGGCGATAAGAGAATTACCGAAGGTAGCCACGACTACACCGTAGGCAACACAGAGCGAAATGAGATCGAGTGCAATAGCTTTAATTGGAAGTATTAGTGATTTAAAGGCGCTGGTTAAGAGTAGGAGAGTTGCCACGAGCGAAAGAAGAATGATCCACGGGAATGTGTGGGTCAAGACCCGAAGTAAATCCGCCCCCTGGGCAGCAGCTCCAGCAACGAAGAAGGTGGCAGAAGTAGGAAAGCCATACTCGGTGAGTGAGATCGCTCGTAACTTCTTTACCAACGCTTGTGACTGCGAGGCCCCAAAGCTATGACGTGCAAAGACAAAGAGCCGCAGATATCTACCTGCGGCATCTACATAGGGAGGCTTCTTGCCACTAGCTACAGCTAATACCTCGGGATCCTTCAATATATGGGAAGCGAGTGCTTGACGTGCTTGAACAATCTCCTGGTTGGAAGCGAATTCGCTTGCACCCAGATCAATGATCACCTCATTCGGAGTGACGACTCCTGCCCCAATCGTTGAAGTAACGAGGGTGAGGGCCCGCTGCGACTCCAATTGGCTTGGTACAGCGGTTAGCGAACTCGGGGTGATGTGAAGTGCCAAGGTTTGCAGGCCTAGCGCCAGAAGAACTGTAAGCGATCCGACCGCTACCAACCATGGCCGCTTGACCGTCAGACGCCCAACCCGGCTGAAAAAAGCAACCCCAGTAGGTTGGCGATGCGCAGTAAAGATTGGCAGCGAAAGCAGAGCGGGTTGCAACGTAAACGCCACGCCGAGTGAAATGAGCGGTACCAAAGCGGCGGCGACTCCCAATGAACGTATGAAGGGGATCGGAACCAAGGTAAGGGTTGCCAAGGCAAGTGCCACTGTGAGCGCAGAAAGCCCGACAGTTCTTCCAGCCTTCGCCATGGTTCTTACGATTGCATCGGTGCGATCCTCAGGCGCTTGCTGCGCCTCGGATCCGTACCGCACGAGAATCAATAGGGAGTAATCGAGTGCGAATCCCAGACCGATCAGCTCGACGATATTTGGAATATAGAGAACGACAAGGAATCTTTCTGCGATCAAGAAGATCGCGCCGATTGTTGCCGATATGGTCGCTAAAGCCGCCAACAGAGGAACGAATATCTCAAGAGAGAATCCAAAGAGAAGTAAAAGAATTAGTAGTGCAACCAGAATCCCTATTAATTCGCCACGATGCAGGTCACCGGCGAGTATTGGAGTCACATCACTCTTAATTGCCGGAGGACCAGTGACAAGAGCCCCAGACAGCCCCGCGCGTCTAAGCGATGAGCGAAATTCGTCCGTATAAGCAGAAGCACGGGATAGAGAGAGTGCGGTATTTACATTGACAAAGAGAGTTCCGCCTAGCGCTTTTTCCTCCGCGATTGATGACGTCGGGATCGACTTCGATGCGCTCGCAATTTGCGATTCAAACTCGTTGATTGCCTTCGAAGTGGCGTTCTTGAATTGATAAATAACGGTGAATGTTCCTTCGACATTTTCATTGAATTTCGAAACAAGTACGGAGTCAGCTTGAGCTGATGCGGTATTTGGAACAGATAAAGATGTCGTCAGGTGTGAATTTAATTTAGTTCCACATATGACACCGAGAAGAATCAGTACCAGCCAGATAAAAAAGACGAAGGTGCGATGTTTAACAACGTAACGCGTCCAATTATCTAGCACTCGCAAATCCTAAAGGGAAAACCCCTCATTTATAAGTGTGCTGACAAGCATCATCATGGGGGGTACCCCTCCTATACAAGTTACATAGCCAAAACAATTGTAATCAACTCACTTTAGGCCCTTTGGTTGCGAAAAAGTTGCAGCAAGGTGTAAAAATGCAAGGTGAACAAATTAAATCCAACAGAGAGTAAGAAGAATCTCTCTCCGAAGTTATCTCCGGTCGAGATCCAACTCCTTCGTTACATCGCCGAGGGACTTTCTAATCGCGAGATCGCGAGACTCAAAGGTGTAAAAATAAAGTCCTGCGAAAATGCAATCTCGCGTGTTGCTAAAAAACTAGATATAGGCCATTCACCTGCGACTAATCAGCGCGTGCTGCTGGCAAAAGAGTTTGACGCACTTCAGATTGAATACTTCGACTACTCTTCAAGATAGTCGTCAACCATCTCGTGAAAAATCTTTTTAGTTTTAGCTTCAGAGAAATCAGTTAGTCGAAAGTAGCGGCGATACTCAATTTTCTCTAAGAGGTCCGGGTGGTTTTCCGCAACATAATCGAGGAAATTATTTACCCCGCTCCACTTCCAGATACCGCCTCCCAAGATGAAGACCTCTTTGAAATCTTCAATCCGCTCACAGATCAACTCGGAGTAGCGGGCATCTAGGTTGGGACGCATCCAGCCAGGAATTAGGCTGAACCGACCGAGGGGGCCTTGGGCGTAGCTACCTAGCGAGGGGCGAGAGTAGGGGTCATACAGGGCAAGTGGTTTGCGCGTGCCTGCTCTCTTTTTTCCCCAGATCAAGGTCCGGGTCTTACCGATTACCACGAAGCCCATCTTCTCTGTCTGCGTCTCAGCAACGAGGTCTTTCATGGCCGTACCTCTCATTTACTTCACATGAATCTTGAGATTCACTAAATCAATTATCTACTACCTACTCATAAAGGCAAGTTTCTTAGATGGGCTTGAGGGCTAGCCCTCACCTTCTTCCAAAAGCATCTCTTCGAAGATCCGCTTCGCCAGATCATCTGGGAAATCTGTCAGGCGCATATACCGGCGATACTCAATCTTCTTAGCTAAGAACGCATTGTGTTGGTCGGTGTACTTCATAAAATTGTTAATCCCACTCCATTTTCCGAGGCCACCACCCAAGAGATAAATGTGATCGAAATTTGCAATGCGCGATGTGATTAACTCGCAGTACCGCTCATCAAGGTGAGGACGCATCCATCCAGAGAGAACTCGAAAATGAAGTTGGGAACTCGCGGAGTAATCTCGGCAGTCGTAATTCGAGGTCGTCTGTGCATGAGATTGATTTTTCGATCTTGGGCGAGAGTATGGATCATAGAGAGCGTAGGGCTTCTGTGAGAGAAGCTTCTTCTGACCCCAAATCAATGTGCGAGTCTTTCCGATTACTATAAAACCAGAACCTTCCGAGTGCGATGCAGCAACGGGTTCCTTCACCGGAGTTCCTTCCGAATGTATTACGAAAACCTATCGGTTTACTTAACCCAGTATCCGCTGAAGTAGTGAGATAGCAAGTAGTTTGGACAATTAATATGCTGATGCTCGCAAAGTGATTAATTATGAGGGGCAAACCCATTAAGCAAAAATGAATGCGATGAAATTAGTCGTCTGCATCCTCGCCGGACATGTCACGAAAAATCTTTCGCAATTTAGATTCAGGAAAATCAGTAAGGCGAAAATAAATTCGATACTCCACTTTGGCTGCAAATACAGGGTGATGTTCTTCAACATAGGTCATGAAATTATTGAGTCCACTCCAGCGACCCAGTCCTCCGCCAACTAAATAAGCGCGATCACACTCTTTCAAACGCTTATAAATCAATTCGCAGTAATTCTCATCGAGGCTAGGCCTTAACCATCCAGGGATGATGTTGAACTTTGCACGTGATCCCTGAGCTAATTCGCGGGTATCGTAATTTGAAGTTGCTTTCGGTCCAGACGCGATTCCTAAATGTGGACGAGATCGAGGATCGTGAACAGTAATCGGCTTGGTATGGACCCCACTGTCATCGCCCCAAATTTGCGCACTTGTTTTTCCGATGACTGCAAAGTGCAGATGATCTGTATCGTTTCGATGAAGCATTTTTCCTCCTGGGGGATAGGAAGGTGCTTGATTAATTATCCGCTTATCTCACCGGATGGCGATAGCGCCTTCACACAGTTTTTTCAAGAGCCAAATTGATAAACGGGTGCTGCCACTCTCGTAAGAATCTGCTGCACAATTCTTGGTTGCTATGTAAGGAAGCAGGAGGATACTGAAATCGCACGTTTGCCATGAGAGATTTCGGAGAGACTATGAGCTCGGAAGATAAAAAAGGAGTCATGTTGGTGGCCTTTGATGGTTCGCCTTCAGCCACGGCGGCCTTACATTGGGCTGCAGAACATGCATTGCAACTGCAACTGCAAATTGAGGTAGTCCATATCTGGGAGTATGCCGAATCGGCTCTCGATGTAGCAGGTGTCGGATTTGGTTCCGCTGGATATGTTGGAGAGAGCGACCCACAGGTGTGGTCTGAGCAGATTCTCAAAGAAGGAGTCGCGACCGAATTTGGGAAGCGAGCAGATGAAGTGAAGGTCAGCTCCATCGAAGGAAGCGTGGTACGCACTTTGGTGGATCTCACTAAAGGCGCCCACCTGCTGATTATGGGCTCACGCGGACACGGCAAGCTCGCCGATCTCATCCTGGGGTCCGTATCCGAGAGCTGCGCGGCAAAATCCAAGTGTCCCGTAGTGATTGTGCATGCACCTGCTTAACCACTTTAAGATTGGGTTATGACAACCCGAATCACACATTTCGTCGGTGGCCAAACTTGGCCAGGAGCTAGCGAACGAACCGCCCCCGTATATGACCCTGCAACTGGAGTTGCGGGCAAGGCGGTGGATCTCGCTTCGCGCGGCGATGTTGATGTGGCTGTTTCGGTCGCCTCAAAGGCTTTCAAGGAGTGGCGCGAAGTCTCACTCACCAAGCGCATTCAAATCCTCTTCTCCTTCCGCGAACTCCTCAATGCCCGTAAAGAGGAGTTGGCTGCGATTATTACTGCCGAACATGGCAAGGTCTTGAGTGATGCACTAGGTGAGATCACCCGCGGGCAAGAGGTCGTTGAATTTGCATGCGGTTTGGGCCACCTCCTCAAAGGAGGTTTCTCCGAGCAGGTGTCGGGTGGGGTAGATGTCCACTCCGTACGACAACCGCTCGGCGTGGTTGGAATCATCTCGCCCTTTAACTTCCCGGCGATGGTGCCAATGTGGTTCTTCCCTATTGCGCTTGCTGCAGGCAACACAGTTATCTTGAAGCCGAGTGAGAAAGATCCATCGGCCGCAAACTTCATTGCAGCGCTGTTGAAGGAGGCTGGACTTCCAGATGGAGTCTTCAACGTCGTACACGGTGATAAAGAAGCCGTCGATGCCTTACTTGAACACCCTGATGTAAAGAGCATCTCCTTCGTTGGTTCTACCCCTATCGCGCAATATATTTACGAAACCGGTACAAAGAACAAGAAGCGCGTGCAGGCTTTGGGTGGCGCGAAGAATCATATGTTGGTCTTACCGGACGCCGATCTGGATTTAGCGGCCGATCAGGCGATTAACGCTGGTTTTGGATCTGCTGGTGAACGTTGCATGGCGATCTCTGTTGTGCTCGCCGTTGATCCGATCGGCGATGAATTGGTTAAGAAGATCGCAGAGAAAATGCCACAACTTCGAGTGGGCGATGGTCGACGTGGTTGCGACATGGGACCACTAGTTACCGGGGCACACCGCGACAAGGTGAAGGGCTACGTTGATGCAGGGGTTGCCTCTGGTGCGACTTTGGTCGTCGATGGTCGCAATCCTGTAGTCGACGGAGAGTCAGGCGGATTCTGGCTCGGACCAACTCTCTTTGATCAGGTGAAGACTGATATGAGCATCTATACGGATGAAATATTTGGACCAGTTCTATCCGTTGTTCGCGTAAAGTCATATGAAGAGGGCGTCGCTCTTATCAATGCTCACGAATACGGCAACGGCACCGCGATCTTCACCAACGATGGGGGAGCTGCTCGTCGCTTCCAGAATGAGATCGAGGTCGGGATGATCGGGATCAATGTCCCTATTCCGGTGCCGGTGGCGTACTACTCCTTCGGCGGTTGGAAATCCTCACTCTTTGGGGACTCTCACGCCCATGGAACAGAAGGCGTGCACTTCTTCACCCGCGGCAAAGTCATTACCAGTCGCTGGTTAGACCCCAGCCATGGCGGGATCAACCTCGGTTTTCCTACCCAAAACTAGGGCAAACCCGTAGGTCAGATTCAGGTCGCTCTCAGAGTTCTCTCAGATCCACCCCCTTTAATTTGAGCATCGAACCACGAATTAAAGGGAGTATGAATTGGCATCAAGTAAATTTGTAAAGAGCGCAGCTATCTGTGGAATCGGCGCTATAGCGACATTTATCCCCGCCACTTTTGCCACTGCAAATGCTGCGACGACCACAAAGACTGTCGCCAAGAAGAGTGGAACCTTTCTCGGTAGCGCCGTGCAGACTCGATATGGCGCAGTTCAAGTATCTGTCACTGTTAAGAATGGCAAGATCACCAAAGTTACTGCTCCCGTTTATCCCGTCGGAACTTTCAGAGATCAACAAATTAACTCGCAAGCAATTCCACTTTTGGAGCAGGAAGTCATCCAGGCCCAGTCTTCCAATATCAACAACATTACCGGCGCTTCATACACCGCCCAAGGTTTTTACGACTCTTTAGTCACAGCGCTAGCCAAGGCTGGTCTTAAGTAACGCGAGAGAAAGGGCTCCAGCGATGTGAGGGCATCGCCGGAGCCAAACTCTTTTCAATAATTTGATTTAAAAGTTCACCCAGTGGAGCTGACTCTTCAGGCAGACTTCTCGCATGAAACCGAGTCGCCTTGAAGCATTTAGCGATGGCGTATTTGCCGTAGCGATCACACTGCTGGTCTTCAATCTAAAAGTTCCAGAAGTGGGGTCAGGCAGTTTAAGTAGTGCCCTTGGACATCAATGGCCCTCATACCTCGCGTATGTAATCAGCTTCCTCTCCATTGGAATCTGCTGGGTTAACCACCATTCAATTCTCGATCGTGTTGTGATGGCAGATCGCGAACTTCTCTTTATCAATCTTGCACTTCTTATTGGCATCGTTTCAATTCCATTCACAACTTCTTTGGCGGCAATCTGGTACAACCAAGGCTCTAATGCAAAGTGGGCTATTGGTATTTACTGTCTCAATTGGGTATATGTATCGGCTACTTACTTGATAACTATCAGTCACTTGATGGGACACGAACATCTCTCTTCGAATGCAACTGGCATTACTCTCAAATCACTTCTGCGTAAGGGTTACATAGGTATCTTCGCTTACATCATCGCTTCTGTTGTTGCGTTGATCTACCCCTTGATCGCCTTCTTCATCTGCTTAGTGCTGGCCGTCTACTATGTCTTTGGTGTGCAAGGTGAAGTCGTCGCAGAGGATGACTCGCACCACCACTGAATTGAGCGTCAGATCTCATGGATATTGCCTGCACTTCACAGGACCGAGTCTGAAAGAGCATAATCAAGACCATGAAGAAGAGTTTCTTACGTAAATTGCCAAAGCAATCCCATAAGTACTCACATGGAACTGTGGCAATCTTGGCTGGTAGCCCAGAATATTCAGGAGCCGCAGTCTTATCAGTCGGCGGAGCGCGTCGCGGTGGATCTGGCTACATCAATTTCATTTATCAAGACAAACTGACTCGCGGGTTAATTCTCTCCGCGTATCCAGATGTTGTCGTTCGATCGTCGGTTCGTGATGTTAAGGCCGACGCTTGGGTTATAGGCCCCGGTTCCCCCAAGTTAGGGCGCAGGTTCGCGATTCCCCATACAAAATATGCAGTCTTGGATTCTGTGGCGATGGGCTTGGCGAAAACTATCTCGGCCGATTTTGTCGTGATCACTCCTCATGAAGGAGAAGCGCGAAAGTTGGGCTTTGTTATTGGGGAGGGCGATGCTGGACGCGAAGAGAGCGCGTTAGAGATGGCGGCCGAACTCAATTGCGTGGTTGTCCTCAAGGGCTATCACACAGTCGTTGCCTCACCGGAAGGGCTGGTGGCAGTCGATGAGTTAGCTGGACCAGAGATGGCGACGGCTGGTACCGGAGATGTCCTTGCCGGACTAATCGGCTCAATGTTGGCATCCTGGAAACCTGAGAACTACAACGAAGTGGTAACAGTTGTCTTTAAGGCGATTAGCGCACATGCCTTAGCGGGAAGAGCGGCTGCGGAAGATCTATCTCCAATCACCTCCTCAGACATCCTTCACTATTTACCCAGGACGATGCGGCAGTAGTTAGACTACTTACAGCATCCCCGAGGAGGATTTTTGTGAAAACTCGAGTACTGACCGCCGTCGTTCTTGCTCAGCTCGTGCTCTCTACTTCTATGGCTTGGGCCGATGAGACGCACGATGGCCGTCCCCGAATTTCCGATATAGGCGGAGACGATCGCAGCCCCGGAGTCACTCTCGTAATCGTCATAACGCTCTTACTTATTGGCTTTGGCGTGGGATTAACCGTGGGTCGCCGCACTCGCCGCAAGGATAAGTAATCTCAGTGGGAATGCATCTCACCTATACCCATGACGGTGTTACCGGTGAAGGCTATTTAGCGCTTCCCGAAAGTGAGAGCGGCCCGGCAGTTATTGTCATTCAAGAGTGGTGGGGACTCGTCGGTCACATCAAAGATGTGGTGGATCGTTTTGCCGCCGCAGGCTTTGTCGCCTTCGCACCGGATCTTTATCACGGCCAAGCGGCCTCCGAACCTGATACTGCTAAGAAATTGATGATGGAGTTGAAATTAGATCTCGCCGGCGCTGAGATCGTTAACGCCGCAAATTATTTGATTTCCCTCCCTGAAACCTCCACTGAACATGTAGGCGTGGTCGGATTCTGTATGGGGGGATCGCTCGCAATTGTGAGTGGAACTCTCTCCCCCAAGATCTTGGCAACCGTAGGTTTCTACCCAGGTGCTTCATGGGAGAGACATGCTCCTGCGTGGGCAAATTACCGTGGCAAACACGCGTTGATTCATTGTGCTGAAGGGGATGGCACATCGGCTGCAGCTGGGATTCAAAAAGCGCTGCGCGAAATTCAAGGTGCTGGTGGAGTCGCCACCGCCTTTGATTACGCTGGCACTCAACATGCCTTCTTTAACGATGACCGTCCTGAAGTTTTTGAACCCGTAGCCGCTGCACTCTCGTGGGAGCGTACGCTGGATTACTTCTTCAACACCCTTAACTGATCGATAACTTCCTCGCATGACTACATATGCAGTTGTAGGTGGAGGTTGGCGTAGCGAATTTTATATTCGCCTGGGGCAGTTGATGCCCGAGAAATTTGAACTCATGGGAGTTGTGGTTCGCAACCCCGAGCGCGCCGCAACGCTGCAAGCAGATTATGGAACATCGATCTTTGAGTCTGTGACCGGGCTACTGCAATTTGGTCGACCCGACTTTGTCATCATCGCCGTTTCCTGGGAGGCGAATCCAGAGTTGGTAGAGGAGTTTGTTGCGGCCGGAATTCCGGTGCTCTGTGAAACTCCCCCTGCTCCCAACCTGGATGGATTGCGTGAACTATGGGGATCCGTTGGCGGAAGTGAGCTGGTGCAGGTCGCAGAGCAATATTTGTGGCTCCCCGGGCACGCCGCGCGATTGTCGGCGATCAAAAACGGGGCCATCGGAATTCCCACTTCAGTAGAGGTTTCTTCAACTCATGGTTATCACGCTATATCGATGATGCGCGGTTTCCTAGGAGCAGGATTTGAACCTACACGGATCTCCACGCAAACATTTGTTTCTTCTCTCATCGACCCCTTAGCTCGCGATGGATGGAATAAAGATTTAGCGCCGAAACCGCGCACGACAACTATCGCGACCGTCGACTTCGGTTCCGAAAAATCTGGCATCTATAACTTCGTAGAGAATCAGTGGCACAACCAGTTACGCCATCGCCGGATCGTTATTCGTGGCAGCGCCGGAGAGATAGTGGATAACCAGGTAATTGCCCTGAAGGAAGGTCCTGCGATAGTCGAATCTGAATTCCGCCGCTACCAGTTGGGTTTTGACCTAAATCTCGACGGTTTTGATACCGAGCATATTTCGCTCAACGGTGATGTGATTTACAGAAATCCGTTTGTTGGGCTGCGCTTGATGGACGAAGAGATTGCAATTGCAACTGTGATGGTTCAGATGGCCGAGTGGGTGGCTGGGGTAGGCAGCGCTCCTTACCCGCTCCGCGAGGCCTGCCAAGATCACCTGATCTCGCTTGCGATCGATGAGTCGGGTCGATCAGGTGGGCCTGTTGAAACAGGGCGTGAAATCTGGGCGAAATAAGGGACAGCACTGGCATCTGCCATCTATCCGTAAGGAAGGTGCTCTATTCTTAAACCATGGATGCACTCGGAAAGCCACGTTTTTCTAGCAAGTTTTACGCTCCCATCATCGCTTCACTCATCATGGCGATCGCTCTCGCTTATGGGTTAAGTCTCGTTGGGCAGGGATTTGCGGCCCGTGCAGGTAACTCAGTTACAGTCACCGGTCAGGCGCGTACAAGTGCAACAGCAGATAATGCAGTCTGGACCCTCAGCGCCCAAGAGAGTTCGCAGAGCGCGTCCGCTGCAGTAACTAAAGTCGGTAGCAGTGTCACAGCGCTGATCAAGTACCTGACTGCCGGCGGAGTTCCAGCTGCTGGAATCGAGACTGGTGGCGTTAATACAAATGCGATCAACGAATATATAAATGGTAATCCAACTGGTCGCGTGCTCTCTTACCAGGCAACCCAAAATGTGACCGTCCGCTCTAAGGATGTAAATCTCATCTCATCGCTCAGCAACGGAATCGGCAAGTTGCTGCAAACGGGAGTGAACATCAATAACTACGGTCCGCAGTTCTATGTTTCGAATTTAGCGGCGCTTCGACCATCACTTCTTGCGCAAGCTATGGTCGATGCCAAGGCACGCGGAATCTCGATGACTAGCGCAGTTGGCTCTAAGTTAGGCGCTGTCGTGGCAGTATCGAGTGGACCTGTACAGGTCACATCACCTGACTCTGTTGATACATCTGGCGGCGGTCTCTACGACACTACGACAATTCCTAAGACAGTAACTGTTACGGTATCTGTGAGCTTTAAGGTCAAGTAGCGCTTGGTCGCTGACTGCCCCTTGGGCTCAATCGCAAGTTAGGTAGTTCAGGGGCGGGAATCCGCCCATGGATATTGTCCGCAAAATAGGGAAATCGTGCGCTCGCGCTATTCCAATCTTCACGCATCTGCACAATCTCTTCATGAGTCCTGCCAATGAAGTTCCACCACATGATGATCTCTTCTGGAAATGGCACTCCTCCCAGAAGCACGAACTTCGCACCCGAGCGGGAAGCGATCTCTAAATTGAGGTTCCCAGGAGGGTGATAGAACAAACTCTTTAACGGCAGATTCTCTCCATTGACGGATAGGTCTCCCTCCACGAGAAGGATTCCATATTCAAAATCGGGCCGTATCGCGATCGCTTCACTCGCATCTGCAGTGATATTCACCTCCGCGCCCAACAACTCTGAGAATGTACGAGCAGGGGATTCGTGACCCATGAGTTCGCCGACGAATAACTTTACGTTGAGAGCACCTCGCACAAAGGTTGGTAGATCACGGTAGTGATCGAAGAGCGGAACGCTATTTCGAGCGGCATCGGGAAGGACGGTCCAGAGTTGCACCCCGTGCATCAATCGCGCATTGGGAGTCGAAAGCTCTGAGTGGGCAACTCCTATGCCGGCCGTCATAAGGTTGAGCTCACCGGGATGAATCACTTGAATGCTGCCCACGGAATCGCGATGTTCAACTTCGCCTTCGAAGAGCCAACTCACTGTCTGTAACCCCACGTGAGGATGAGCCGCCACACTCATGGCATCTTCTTGTGTGGTCGGACCAAAGTGGTCGACAAAGCACCAGGCACCTATCGAGCGAATCTCGCGATGGGGCAGAGTGCGACTGATTTCTGTACCACTACGAGTGGTCAATTTAACGGCGCGTGGGGAGAGGATCATAGGAGCGGGGAGTAGGTCTCAGGTTTGGTGATTGTCGCGTAGAGAGTTGAGATGTTCTTCCCATCTTGTGTATTGGGATCAAAGATCGAATCTTGTGGCCCCGCGATACTGAAGACCATTCCATTTTTGCGAATAACTTCCTGTCCATATGCCGGAGGCTCGTTGGGATTCTTTAGCGCATCAAAGGTCGCAGCAGGGAAGTAATACACAGCCATAAAAATAGCCCTGCTCCCACTCCGCGGGGTGTAGTAGACGATCGCCTGCGCTTGAGCTCCCGCGGCGGCCGCCTGCTTGGCAAAATCCCCCGTGGCAGTTGCAACGCTAAGGAACGGTGCGATTTTTGAATCGACTCGCATGGAATACGGGACAGGCGCCAAAGATAACTTTACGGTCGACGAAACGTGAGAGGTGCATCCCGTTAATAGCGTGAGGGTTACTACTGCCAGCGCGAGGAGTTTCTTCATTTGTTGTCGTCCGTTGAAACGATCATGGGGCGCGCTCCGGTCTGCCTTCGTAACTCCTCAAATGTAGTCGGGAAGACGGCATGCGGGTGTCCCGCGGCAGCCCAGACAACATCAAAGGCTTCCAGCGCTAGATCAATCAGAATTAGTGGAGCTGGGTTTGCAAGAGTTCCGTCATCTTTCCATCCAAACGGGCTGACGCCACCGATGCTGATGCCGGAGGCCGATTTGATGAACTCCGCATCTGCGCGATGCAATTTCTCGACACCTAGCTCGCGGGCCACCAACTCTGTATCGACGCGATGCGCTCCCGATGTAATAACTAAGAGGGGGCGCCCATCAGGGAGTTTGAAGACGATAGAGGAAGCGATCTGACCTTTCTCGATTCCAAGGGCCGCGGCGGCCTCGGCAGCTGATCGCGCACTCTCGCTCAAAATCTTTACTTCACCTTTAATCTTGCGTTGGCTCATCTCAGCGATAATGCGTAGAACCGAGGGATTTCGCAGGACATCTTCCACTTCAGCAGTTTACTGACAAAAGTCCAGCATTCAGGGAAGGTTATGCTCTCGTTCACTTACGCGTAAGTCCCACTCCACATTCTCTGAGTTGGGTTCACTCATGACAAAGTTCATGAATTCTGTACGCACAATTTCACACGCATCGAGCAAGCGCTCACGCGTTGCACTCACCGTTCTGGTCGCAGGATCACTTCTCTTCAGTGTTTCCACTGTAACCACTACCGCAACCGCTTCAACCAAGGTTGCCGCTGCTAAGCCAGCTCCAAAGCCTGCCTCCAACGCTCTCCCACAGGTGAAGCACGTCTGGTACATCATCATGGAGAACAAGTCCTACGACGCTACATTCACAGGGCTTAACAACAACACCTATCTTTGGAAGACCTTGCCCTCACAAGGCACTCTTCTTACAAACTATTACGGAACTGGTCACTACAGCCAAGATAACTACACCGCTCTAGTCTCAGGTCAGGCGCCGCTTTACGATCAACAAATTGATAGCCCAACCTATAAGGATGCTTCTGGTTCGGTTATCGCCGACAAGAGCGACCCAAACTACGGCCAATTCAAGGCTGCAGGAGATCCTTACACCCTGCAAGGCTCTGTATATCCTTCATCAGTTCAAACCATCTTCAACCAACTGACGGCTGCAAATGTAAGCTGGAAGGCTTACGCACAAGATCTTGGTAACCCGGATGCAACCGGTGCACCGCACTCTGTTACGGCTTGCGGAGCTCCAGGAACAGATCCAACAAATTCACCTGTTGCGAACCCTGGTGGAGCAAATGCAACCGATCAGTACGTCGCTAAGCACTTCCCATTGCCTTGGTTCCACTCAATCATTGACAATGCAGCCACTTACTGCGATTCGAAGCACTCTGCAAACCTCTTCGATCCTGCAACTGGTCTGGCAGCAGATCTCAAGAGCGAGAGCACAACTCCTGCCTTCTCTTGGATCTCACCAAATAACTGTTCCGATGCACACGACGCAGTCTGCTATGGCAACAACCTCTCTGGAGGTTGGGTCGATGCAAATACACCTGCCGCGCCGCTTAATTACACCGGTGGTTTGTATGCGGGCGATCTCTTCTTGGAGCACATCATCCCTGAGATCGAAGCATCCCCTGCGTATAAGGACAATGGCTTGATCATCGTCTCCTTCGATGAGGGCTTCCCTGCTTACACCTTCACAGGTAACAGCTTCCAGAACTCCGCTACACCAGTTTCAGTTGCCGCATCACTTGCTGCGGACTCTGCTGGTGAAAACATCAACGGCGTCAACGTCAACACCGAGCCAACTGGTCCAAATGCCATCGTTAAGACCGATGCAAGTGGAAACCAGCTCTACCCTGGACCTGGCGATAACGCATTCGTTGATCGCGATTCAACAATCCCTGGACTCATTATGGGTGGAGCTTCACCAGTTCCAGGTCCTCGTACCGATGCGGCAGCTTCAGCAGATGGAAGTTCTTCTTACATCACTGACAACTCCATCCAGGCATACGATGAGGGTCGCGCAGTATCTGGAAATAACATTCCAGCTGGTGCAACCGTAGGAACTGTTTACGACCTTCCAAGTTGGGCATCGTTGCCAAAGACTGGAACATCAACATGTCCAAACGCTTGCGTAGTGAGTGGTTCATTCCAATTGCTCGTAAATGGACAGCCAGCGGTTCCAACAGGTCCAGTAAGTGGAATCACATTGAGCGCTCGTACAACAGCGACTGACCCAATGTTCGATGCAACTCACGCAACCCTTGGTGGCGGAGATGTAGGAATGGTCTTGATCTCTAAGTTCAACAAGCCAGGTACTACCGACACCACCTTCTACAACCACTACAGCTTCCTGCGCTCACTCGAAGATCTCTTCGCGGTGGCAAAGGCTTCTCCAGGACTCGACGGCAAGGGCCACCTTGGCTTTGCAGCCCAACCTGGTCTGAAGGCATTTGGAAGCGATGTATTCAATAATCAATAAAACTCGGAACCGCCTGGCGGTTTCTCTAGCGATTGCGCTGGTTGGGGCTACAACCCCGGCCGGCGCCTTCGCCGTTTCACCGAGCCCCACTCCCGCAATCCACCAGCTGCTCCAGGCATCACAATCCCATCCGGTAGTCGCGATTCCTGGAGATAACATCGATGTAACGCTTAAGACAGGAAGGACTCGGGTGAGCGTTCTTGGACCCGTAATTCCCCAAGTAACGGCGGATGCTCTCCCAGGCACCTTCACCTTCACCTTTCAGCAGGAGTCAGGAAGAACCCTGATTAGTGTTCACGATCTTGGAATTCTGGATGGCGATGACACCCTCATCAGGCCGATCCACTTTGACGACGGCAGCACCTCCTTCTATTTAAGCAAGGGTCAGAAGCGCACCGTCAAGATCACAACTTTTATGGCCGTTGGTACAGGAACCATGCGCTGGGCTCCACTCAATCATTACGTGATTGATTGGCAATTTGTAGAAGAGACGGCTTGATCTAGAATTTTGGCATGTACATCCCACCTATCAATCGAGTGGATGACTGGGATGAGATCGTGCGATTCGTCTCTTCTGTCCGCGCCGCTGATTTAGTTACGGTAAATCCAGACGGCCTACCAATTGCAACGTTGATGCCAATGGTATGGGAAGCGGCGAACCAAGCGGGTCCAAGTTACGGACGCTTGATCATGCATATGGCGCGAGGTAACGAACAATGGAAGTCGATCACGCCAGGTACCCAAGGGTTGGCAATTCTGCACGGAGCGCAGGCATACATATCGCCTTCCAACTACTCCAACAAAGAGACCGATCACAAAGTTGTACCGACGTGGAATTATCAATCTGTGCACCTAAGCGGCACTGTTGAGGTCAGCGAAGATGTGGAACTGCTCCGCAAGATTGTTACGGAACTCACCGCTCAACATGAATCCACCCGAGCTGAGCCCTGGCTGGCAGAAGAGTCAGATCCTCACTACTTCGAACTACAACTTAAAGGGATCATCGCTGTGATTCTGCACATTACAAAAGTCGAAGCGAAGTCCAAGATCAGTCAGAACAAATCTGCAGAAGAGCGCACGCGGATCGTCGAAGATCTCTTCAACTCGGGAATCCCGGGTGAGGAAGTCATTGCGTCGGAGATGCAACGCTATTTATAGGGCCTGCCAATCAATGATATTAATTGGGTCTAAACCATCCGCTATCCGTTGTAGCTGACTCTCGATAAAGCGCTTTCCTCTCTTTTCAAAGGCAGCCGAATCGCCTCCGACGTGTGGAGTAATCATCACATTCTTTAGGCTCCAAAGAGGGTGGCTCGGCAGAAGGGGCTCCGGCTCAGTTACATCTAAGGCAGCACTAATTCGTCCGGTAGCAAGTTCCTTAACAAGGGCATCGGTATCAACAATCTTTCCGCGCGCGACATTGATCAAGATTGCGCCATTCTTCAAAAGAGCAAGTCGGCGAGCATTAAAGAGATTTTCACTCTGATCATTTAACGGCAGAATCAAGAACACGATGTCGAAGGTTGGAAGTAGCTCGTCGAGTCGATCCATCGTGAGAGAACCCGCACCACCAGATCGTGAGAAGGTTGTGATCTCAACTTCATACGGCTTTAAACAAGAAACTAAGGTCTGTCCAATTGAGCCAGCCCCAATGATTCCAATATTGCTATCGTTTAGTGACCCCATTCGCTCGTGGCTCCAGATTCCACGATCTTGCAACCGGATAAAATCTGGAAAGCCGCGCTTCATTGCGATCGCCATACCCACGGCCAACTCCGCAGTCGAGGCATTGTGGACGCCCTTTGCATTGCAGAGCAGCATTCCTTCTCGCATATAAGGAATTGCACTTTCGTAGCCGGCATTGGGAACTTGCAAGAGTTGTAGATTCACCATGGAATGAATGGGATCGAGAGTCTCATTCCTTGTCATGTACGGCTGGACGTAGATGGTGATCTGCGAAAGGTCGGAGCTATCAAGTGGAAAATCTAGCGGCGATAATTTAGTAAATCCTTCGGGAACGACGAGATCTGGCCATTGGCTCCAAACGGTATGTGCGATCGGTTGCATCACTCTTCGCCGATATCTTCATTCCATACGTCTGGCTTTTCGGCAATGAACTTCGACATCAGATCCTTGCACTCTTGCGAGTTGAGGTTGATTACTTCAACGCCGTGCGAGCGAAGTAGATCCTCGGCCCCCATAAAGGTCTCGTTCTCGCCGAGCACTACTCGTGGGATCCCATAGAGGAGGATCGCTCCGCTACACATGTGACAGGGGGAGAGGGTGGTGTACATCGTCGCTTTGGCGTAGACGCTCGCAGGCAACCGCCCAATGTTCTCAAGGCAATCTGTCTCTCCGTGGCGGATCGCGCTGCCCTGTTGGACCCGCTTGTTGTACCCAGTGCCGAGGACCTTCCCGTCGACTACTAGTGCCCCTCCGATCGGTACTCCGCCTTCAGAAGCCCCTTGGCGAGCGGCTGCGATGGCATATTCCAGAAAGCCTTGATCGTCCATGAATCCCCAATTCTTCGGCTAAAGGGAGCCTATGGGCACACTTTAAATGAAATTTACCTGAGTGTGGGCTTAACATCCCTCCCTTTCCCGTATACGGTTTCGCCATTCCCTCGGTCTGTGAGCCGTCATTTCATACGGGGTCGCAACCACCCCCGATAACAAAATTAGGAGAGATGACTCATGTCTAATCTAGAAATACGCGAAGGGGAGTACGGGGATAAAGTTTTAGCCGTTGAACCTGGAGGAATTGAATCAATTCCAACCAAAGACCGACACGGCAAGGCAAGAAATCTCTTTGCAACCTGGACTAGTCCAAATCTCGAATTTGCCACAATTTACGTCGGAGCCCTCGGCGTTCTCTTTTTTGGCTTGACCTTCTGGCAAGCCGCTCTCGCAATCATCATTGGAAATCTCTTAGGTGGACTCGGTCAATATGTCCTAACCCAAGATGGTCCGAAGTATGGTGTTCCGCAGATGGTCATTGGTCGCGCGGCCTTTGGAAAGCTGGGAAATATTCTGCCGTCGATTTTTAACGCTGGTGCGGCCGGTATCGGCTGGTTCGCCGTAAATAGCGTTTCGGGTGCTTTTGCGCTTGCAGATCTCACCAAGATGAAGGTAATTGTCGCCCTCGTTATCGTCGTGCTCATCCAAGTTGCTATCGCATTCATCGGCCACAATTTGGTACAGACAGTGGAGAAGTACCTCTTCCCCTATCTGGTTATAGTTTTCGGAGTCGCGGCAATTTACGCACTCAGCAAGGGCCATCTCAATGCTCACGCAAATGGTCATACACCTGGCGGCTTCCTCTTGCTGGTTGGAGCGTCGTACGGTTATGCGGCTGGGTGGAATCCATTCTCGGCAGACTTCGCGCGTTACCTCCCTTCATCGACAGATGCTAAAGCTGCTGGCCGATCTGCTGGATTGGGTATTTTTGTCTCTGCAACAGTTCTTGAAATTGTGGGGGCGGCTGCTGTAACTGCAGGACTTCACGGTTATGGGGCGAACACAAACCCAACTGGCGACTTCACCCACCTGATGCCCACATTCCTTGGAAAATTAGTTTTGTTGGGAATCGTTGGTGGTTCTATCGCTGCGAATGTTTTGAACATCTACTCCGGATCGATGTCGTTCTTAACAATCGGAATTAAATTAGGCAGCCACCAACGCCGAGCAATCTCAGCAATTATCTTTGGAATTCTGGGATTCTTGCTGGCACGCTCGGCCATTAACAATCCAGCAAATAACTATGAGAATTTCCTCCTAGTGATGTCCTACTGGATTGGACCATGGCTCGGTGTGATCCTCGCCGACAAGGTGCTTCGCAAAGGTGCATCAATTGAAAAGTTGCTCTTTGCAAACCGCGAGAACCTTGCGGGTCCAATTGCATTTGTCGTTGCTGGTTTCATCTCCATATGGGGATTCTCTAACCAGTCCTACTACTCAGGCTACTTTGTAAAGCGTCATCCGGGAATCGGAGACATCGCCTTCTTGATTGGTTTTGTTCTCGCTTTCGCCATCTATTACGTAGCGGCGGCTAAGAAAGTTAAGGCAGAGAAGTAATTAGTAAGTAATTACCAAGAAGTGTGAAGTGGGCGTCCTTCTGCATAACCCGATGCAGATTGGATGCCCACAACGCATTTCTCATGAAATTCATTGATCGTGGTAGCTCCAGCATAGGTAAACGAGGAGCGTACGCCAGCCACAATTCCATCAATCAGATCTTCTACACCAGGCCGAGCAGGATCTATATACATGCGGCCAGAGGAGATTCCCTCTTCAAAGATGCGCTTGCGGGCGCGATCGAAGGGGCTCTCCTGTGAAGTGCGGGCATTTACCGCGCGTGCTGATGCCATTCCAAACGATTCTTTATATAACTTGCCGCTCGTATCGCGGATCAAATCACCAGGACTTTCGAGGGTGCCGGCGAACCACGAACCGATCATTACTTGCGATGCGCCTGCGGCGAGTGCCAAAGCGACATCGCGTGGGTGTCTAACCCCGCCATCAGCCCATACGTGTTTGCCCATGGAGCGAGCTTGTGCAGCGCACTCTAAGACTGCCGAAAATTGTGGGCGTCCAACTCCGGTCTGCATTCGGGTCGTGCACATGGCGCCGGGACCAACTCCAACTTTGACGATATCCGCGCCCGCTTCAATCAGATCTTTCGTTCCTTGAGCGGTAACGATATTTCCCGCAACGATTGGGATAGATGGGCTCAAGGCCTTAACTGCCTTGATCGCCTCGATCATCTTTGCCTGATGTCCATGTGCGGTATCGATAACAAGACAGTCAGAGCCGGCAGCGATGAGAGCCTGCGCCTTTGCCGCTACATCGCCATTAATTCCTAAAGCTGTAGCGATGCGGAGGTGGTTGTGGGAATCAAGTGCAGGACGGTAGAGAGTTGCACGCAATGCGCCGGCTTTGGTGAGAATTCCAACTAGGTCTCCGGCGGGAGTAGTAATCGCGGCGAAGTCCCGATGACTCTCCTCTAGGGCTTCAAATGCGGCACGAGGCGCAATATCTTCTGGAAGAGTTGTGAAGTCGGCATGCATGATCTGGCGCAATTGCGTGAAACGATCAACGCGCTCTAAATCGCTCTGCGTTATTACGCCAACAGGCTTTGTCTTATCGACGACGACAAGGATTCCATGCGCACGCTTGGTGATTAAGTCGAGAGCGCTGGCGGCGGTCTCGGTTCCTTCTAAGGTGGCGGGAGTCTCAAAAACAATGTGGCGCGTCTTCACCCATGCGATCACATCCGCGATTATTTCTAGCGGAATGTCTTGGGGGATAACTACTAATCCACCACGGCGGGCGACGGTTTCGGCCATCCGTCGACCTGCGATCGCGGTCATATTTGCCACAACAATAGGAATTGTCGTTCCGGTGCCGTCGTCGGTAGATAGGTCTACATCCATACGACTTGCGACTTGGGTGTAATTAGGGACCATGAAGACATCGTCGTAGGTGAGGTCGGGTGTCTGTCCGGGAACGGGGCTACTTAAGAAACGCACGTTGCCTAACTATACCCCTGACGGTATCGTTTAAGTATGTTCGGTATCGGCTTCGAGAAGCTCTTTGTCCTCGCCATTCTCGGTGTGATTCTCATTGGACCCGATAAGTTGCCGCAATTTGCCGTCGATGCGGCAAAGTTTCTACAAAAAGTTCGTGGAATGAGTCGCGAGGCAATGAACGAATTTAAGGGACAACTTGGACCGGAGTTCGCTAATTTAGATATCCAGGATCTAAACCCAAAGACCTTTCTTGCCAACCACCTCGACGATATTGTGAAAGATACCGACAAGATCGCCAAGAGCACTGCGGCAGATCTTGCTCAGATTAAAGAGCAGACGAAGATTGATCCCGACCTTCTCTAATCTCTGAGTTCTGCCACTTCGAATCATATTTAGCAAAGACTCTAATGAGCAGGACGCCAAAGCCAAAAATTATCGCCACCCCTACTGCCCAGATCAAGAAACCTTCACTTGTTAGGTCAAGGAATTTATAGGGCCATTGCTTAATAACGCTGCCGTGTGCAACCGTGTAGCAGATATAGACGATGGGAATGAGCAGGATTTGTGGGGTCTGGTTGCTCTTGATGAGGCCCCGCGGGCCGCGCCGAGCCCAGAGCCAGATAAGCAGCGAAGGTACAACCACGTGGAGTAGCCCAGAGGAGAACATCGCCCATCCCTTTGGTGGATAGATCGGAAGTAAGACTGCGTTGTAGACGAGCCCAGACACGGTGATCATAAGAAGGCCGGCGGCGAAGAAAGTCCCGAAATATCTCGGTAGCGCTTTTCCACGTGAGATAGCCAGGGCGAGATAGAGAACCACCAAGTTGGACCAGATCGTGAAGTAGCTAAAGAAGGCGACAATGCGAATAGCTGGAGTGTCTTGATGGAAGAGAGTTTGATCTGAAATGACGATCGGATCGATGTTACGAGCGCTTAAGTAGAGCGATAAGAGAAGGCCTACAGAAGCGCAGAAGGCGAGCCACCCGTATAAACGTCGGCTCGCCTTCTCCATAAGATTTTAGAGATTAGTCCTTCTTGGCCTTCTTCTCTTGCTTAGCCAAGCGCTTCTCCTTGAGGTTGAGCTTTGGCTCTTTCTTGGTGTTTGCGTTGCTCTTCTGTTCCTTATTTGCCATTTCTTACTCCTTCGTACGCTTGCTCAAAGGGTACCCGAAAGAAGATAAAGAAAGGAGCCACAAGATCGCTCTCGTGGCTCCTTTCTTTATTCAAGTCAGGCTACTGGAAGGAGGTAGCGATCGCGCAGAGGATTCCCGAAATTGCGATCCAGGTAAACCAAGAACCAGCTGTGCGTTGGCGCCACTCTTCAAGTGTTGGGTCGATCTTGACGCGACGAGCGCGCAGAACGAGCCCAAGAGCCACAAATGAACCGATGAGGTAATGGAACATATTCGCTCCTGCAACCAATACCCAGTTAGAGGCATAGGCACCGTTGTAGAAAGGGCGACCGGCATCGTCATGTGCAATAAATGGCATATGGGCCATCTGGTGCCACTGGTAGTACCCACCGATAAGGAGAGCAACCAGTACGACTACTGCTGTTAGGTTGCGCGCCGCGCGGTTGTACTCGCCGATTCGGTGTGCCAATGCCGCAACAATCAGACCAATTGCAGCAACCCAACCAGATGCACTGCTAAACGTGTGCACTCCCTTAGGTAACCAGGCTTGATTGACGTTGAGGTTGCGTAGGTAGAACCACGAGAAGATCATTCCGAAGAGGAATGCACCATCAGCGACGATTAGGAGGCGAACACCGAGGCGTTCGCGACGACCAATAGCTTCTGGTGAGTCGTGGTGGACGTGGAACTCTGTGTCATGTGCCATTTACTTTGCGCTCCTTCCATAGCCATATGGATCACTAGTAACCACTGGTGGGGTTTCGAAGTTCACTAGAGGTACTGGATATGGAACAGTCCACTCCAAGGTCTTAGCGCCCCATGGATTCATAGGAGCGATCTTGCCGCTGCGCCATGAATGCACAATGGCCCAAAGAAGCGTGAGCATTCCGATGCCGACGCTGTAAGCGCCAATCGTGCTGATCAAGTTGGCATGTGAGAAGAGGTGCGCATAGTCAGCCACACGACGTGGTTGACCTTCTGCACCAGCGATGAACATTCCGAGGAAGAGGACGTTAAATCCAATCTGAACGAACCAGAAGGAGATATAGCCACCACGCTCATTGAGCATTCGACCAGTCATCTTAGGGAACCAGTAAGCCAATCCACCGATCGCTCCGGTGAGGGCTGCTCCCATCAAGGTGTAATGGAAGTGAGCGGTGACGAACATCGAACCGTGGAGGTAATTGTCAGCTGGCACGTCGGAGAGATAAATCCCGGTAATTCCACCAATCAAGAAATCCCAGATGAAGGCGTACACCGAGAGCATCGGCAACTTCATCCACGGTTTGCCTCGCCAGAGCGTTCCTATCAGGACCAGGAAGAGCAGACCCGTTGGGATCGAGATGAACTCCGTCGTAATCATGAATGGGCCGTTAAGGGAAGGCATCCATCCAGACATGTACATGTGGTGAGCCCAGACCAAAATGGAGAGCCCCGCGATTCCCGCAAAGCCCGCTATCGCGGCGTTGTACGAGAAGAGAGGTTTGCGAACGAAGACTGGCGCAATCTCCATCAGAGCTGCGACACCTGGAATCAAGATCACGTAAACCTCTGGGTGACCCATGATCCAGAAGAGGTTGGCGTAGAGCCATCCACTTCCGCCTACATTTGCGTCGTAGAAGCCAGTCGCGATAGTTCTATCCATAGCTGTCTGAATCATTGCAACCATGAACGTTGGGAATGCTGGGATCGCCAGCGCAACTGAGATCGTGGCTCCGATAACGAAGATCGGAACGCGGTTCCACTTCATTCCCTTTGCCCGCATCGCGATTACGGTGGTCGTAATGTTCATTCCAGCAACCGCAGTTGAAACAGCGAAGATGATTATCGTGGCAACGAATGCATTCATGCCTGGACCCGCTTGATCACTGAGTGGCGCGTATGCCGTCCAACCAGTTGGGATTCCCCCCAAGAACCAAGCGCTGCAGAGAACTGGAATGGCAGTAAAGAGCACCCACCAGCTCAAGGCATTGAGGCGAGGGAATGCCATATCGGCAGCACCGATCATGATCGGCATGATGTAGTTACCGAATGGACCGGTCGCAACGATGATCATCGCAACGATCATCGTGATGCCATGTAGTCCAACGAGAGAGTTGTAAACATTTGGCGTGACAAAGTGTGAACCGGGTGTAGCGAGGTTGGTTCGGATCATCATTGCCATAGTTCCACCAACACCAAGTAGAGCCATGACGCCTACCAGGTATTGGATACCAACAACCTTATGGTCGGTGCAGTACTTGAAGTAGCGCTTGATTCCTTGACCGTCGCCAGCAAGGTAGAGCTGCTCTTCATCTGTGAGATCTTTACCGATCAACCAACGGAATGGTCCGATTAAGGCGCCAATTCCAATGAGGAATCCAAGGCTCCATGCGAACATCGACATCAAGAGCACTTTGTTCACGTTATGGGAGTCGGTCATATCGCGACCGGCTTTCATAGCGTAATAAGTACCCCAACAGAAGATAATCCCGAGAACCATTCCAGTTCCCATGTTGAGTTTGGTGATCAAACTCTTCTGAGGATTTGGAACCGGGCGTGCGCCGGCAGGTGCATGTGAAAGCGTGGTCATTGTTGGACACCTCCTGTTGCTTGAATTGAAGAGACCCAACTACTGAAGTCCGCCGGGGTTTGTACTGCACCACTGGTTTCCATGTAGGCGTGGTAGAGCCCGCAGAGCTCTGCACATTTCACATCTATCGGTCCGGTGGCTGTTGGATCAGCGTGAACGACAGTTGTCACCAAACGGTTTGCATCAACCTTGACGCCCAGTTGGACTGGCCAGAAGGAGTGGTTAACGTCATCTGAGATCACATTAAATGTGACCGGTTGATTAACCGGGATGTTGAGTTCGTGTGTGTGGATGTTCTGCGCTGGATAGTAGAAGGACCAGGCCCATTGCGAACCCGTTACATCGACGATCAAAGACTTTGGAGCATCTGTCGCCGCGGCGATGGAATCTGTATTAAGTGCCACCAGACCCCAAACAATCGCCACGATACAGAAGAGAATGGAGGTAGCGCTCCAGATAATCACAACTGGAGTGTTGGTCCTGATAGCGATGCCCTCTTCAGGAGGTGTGTCGCCACGATGCATATGCAAGAAAGATTGCGTTGCGATCGCCAGAACTACTCCTGCGATCGGTGCCGAAATCACGGTAAACCAGATCATGATGTCTTCATTTGCTTGCATCTGCTTTGTCAGAACAGTTGGCATCCAGTGTGGATAGACCCATCGTCCCAAAACTACAAAGACAATTGTGTACAGCAGCCCAAGGAGCAGGGTCTGGCGAACGTCTCCGCGATTAATAAATTTACCAACGCGAGCTCCTGGTGTTGGAGCTAATTCTTCGTGGTCGTGGTCAGCCATTTACAACACTCACCTTTCCACTCATATATCCAAGCTGGCCCATAACGGCGCCAAATCCTTGGTAGGTCGAATCTCCGCATGGATATTCGCAGTTCCAGACGTAGTTACCGGCGCCCTTTGTCAGGAAGGAGAAGGTGACTTTGTGGCCGACAGGAAGTTTTGTTGGATCGTCGTTATACGCCTTCATCTCGGCATCCGTGTTGAGAGGTAGAGGCACATTTACGAAGAGAGGATCTTGGGTAGATGTTGGAAGGCCGTGCAAGGTGAATGTGTGTTCAACCTCGGTTGGCGCAAGAGCACTCTTCGTTGTTCCGTCATACGAAGCAGTTCCATCAACGGTGCCAACAACGCTGCCAAAGTAAGGCGTATTGAGTTGGTTGCCGCTGTCATACACAGTGAGAGTCACTGTGATGTACGAGTTAGCGGGAAGAACGAAATCGGTATAAGGACCGTATGAAGGCCAGCTTGGGTGTCCACCATCGCAAGTCGCACATGTTCCATGCGCTTTAGAGTTGATTGGATCGGGGTAGACCCCATCTGCGATTGTGTAGTGGTTATATGTCTTGCCATCGGCGGCGGTGATAGTGCCTACCTTGGTTGCATAAAGTTTTGGTTGGGGATCGGCTGAGACTTTATGAAGCGTAAAGCCGACGCCAGCGACTACAACAATTCCAAGTGCGACTGCTAAGAGCGCACCGATTGCTGTCCTCGCCTTTGAGGGTGTGGCTGTTTCCACGGACATCCTTTCCTGAGGGTTGGTGTGGGGAGTGCCGAGAATGAATGGACTGAGAGTACGCTTGAAATGTGATCTAAGGAACAAGCAGATGCTTTCTACTTGCAACTATTTTTTTGGGCTGAGTGCCAGCACTCACCTAGGCGGCAAATGGATTCCCGAGAATTTTTTGAGAGGTAGGTGAGAATGGAACTTAACCCGATATGGGACCTCTTCTTTGCGGCTCTTCTCATTGCTCTCGGTGGGTGGTACATATCCGAAAGAGTTGCCCGCAAATCAGTCTCTTTGATCCGCCAAATCTGCTTCATCTCCGGATTGAGTCTGAGTTTTATCCTCTTAGTCGGCCCGGTGCCCCACGCCGCGATACGTACCTTTTGGGTTCACATGATTCAGCACATTGGATTGATGATGTTGATTTCGCCACTCCTGGTTCTGGGAGCTCCTATCAAAGTGGCGGCTCAGTCAAAGTATCCGCGAGTACGTGGCGGAGTTGGAAAGATCGGTTCAAACTCCTTTGTTCGCGCCCTCTTCAAACCTCAAGTCGGTTTTGTCATCTTCCTGGCGGTTTTGATTGGAACCCACTTCTCTCCGCTAGCCAATCTTGGGATGACCAATCCCAACGCGCACTGCCTCGAACTCCTTCTCTTCCTCTTGGGTGGATTTATTTACTATTACCCCGTGATGGAGGGCAACCCCCATCCCTTCTTCGTGCCTTATTCACTTCGAGTGATCTCCCTCTTTGCGATGATGCTTCCGGAGACGATGGTCGGCTTCTTTCTCTACTCCGGCAATCGAGTTCTTCACTCCCTGCCTAGGAAGACAAGCATGCAGATGGGTCTTGCCGATCAACATCGAGGTGGGGCGATAATGTGGGCGATGGGGATGCTGATCGACACCATCTGGATCGTCCTTGCAGCCAAAGACTGGTTTGCAAATGAACAGCAATTAGCGGAAGAGGAAGATGAGCAGTCAAGAATCGCCTAACACTCAACCTGCGCCTCAAGCACCTGATCCAAAACGGCGCTGGGTTCTTTGGGGTTTGCCTCTCTGCGGACTCATGGGGGTTTTGGAGTTCAATCGCGCGTTAGGCGGCAATCATCTCAGCTGGGTTTATGTGATCGAGTGGCCATTTTTCGGAGTCTTCATTTATTACATGTACTGGAAACTATCCCAACCCCAACCCACCTACGATGACTCAGATGACCCGCCGCGAGAAGTTGAGTAGTTTTTAACTCGGTAAACTTAAGGCCTTATGTTTCCTCTTTTATCGCTATGGACAGAGATCTTCTTTTGGATCCTGACGATTGCTCTTTTGGTCGCGACCGTCTACTTCTGGCATAAATTTACAAATAAGCATTGGAAGAATATTGCCGCTCGTTTCTCTCTCCTGATCGCAATTCAATGCCTTGCGCTCGCAGCAACAGGTATCACCGTCAATCGTTGGGGAAATTTCTACGAGTCCTGGTCCGACCTCTTTGGCGCGCAGGGGCAGTACGCAAAGGTGGCTCTCAGTCCAGCCAACCTGACCCAGATCAGCCTCAAAGATCTTCTCTCTGCAACTCGCACCAAGGGTGGAAGCCTCATCTTCCGCAAGGTAATCACCGGCGAAAAATCGGGTGTCTCGAACGTTGTTTATGTTGTCGCTTCACCAAAATTAGCCACTCAACTACTAGCTCCGGCGCACACAATTGGTAGCAACTACCAAGTTGTCGAACTCTTCCCTGGTACCCCGGGTGTTCCTCAAACTTGGATCGGGACCCTTGATGGCATAACCACGATGGAAAATCTGGAGATTGCAGGTCAGATTCCTCCCACACTCGCAGTGATTCCAGCGATCAATGTGGAGCCTGGCACGGACACTGAGTGCATGAACTTTGTTGGGGGTGCTCAGGTTGAAACCTGGATCACCCATGACATGAAGACATTTATGCAGACATTCATGGGAATCGACAATCGCCGCTGGTCCTCCTTTGGATATTCCACCGGTGGTTGGTGCGCCGCAGAGGTCGCAGTCTTGCACCAGGATCAATATGCCCAAGGCGTTTCACTAGCGGGTTACTTTCAGCCTAGCCTTCCATTTGGACTTTCCAAGCGCGAGAAGAATTATCTGAGTAGTCGCTACGACCTCATCCACTATCTGAAACATCACTCTCGCAACACTCGCATCATGGTGATCTCTTCAGTCAAGGACAAATTCTCCAACTCTTCTTCTCAAAAATTTATGAAGAGTGCCAATGACCTGATCCCAATTAAATACGTTCCGATCCCAACAGGCGGTCACAACATCGGAGTTTGGAAGCCATACATTGCTCCGGGATTTTTATGGTTAAGCAATGCAAATATCATTGCTACACCGGTCATCTCTTCGGCGCCGGCTCCAGCAATTGCCACCGCAGTACCCGTGACGCCAGGTTCAACCCCCACGCCTAGCGCGAGCGGAAGCCTGAAATAAATTTCTCGGCGCGCAGTGCAGCCCAACCAACTCGCGGTAGGTCCGAAGCGCGCGGATAAAGAACGTAACGCGTCTCCCACCCAGGCTGGAACTTTGCATTGAAGCGATAAAGAGATTCAACTTGGAAGAAGTTTGATGAGAAGCGAATTAAGTTTCGCATGCCGCGAGTGATTGGTCCGGCACTGATCTTGTCAGCGCGCTCAAAGAGAGAGCGGAAAGCTGCAAAGTTGAGTGAGACATAATCTTTCTTATTGGCGCGCGCCCATTCGACCGTCTCAACGATCATTAACTCGTTTACTCCAGGATCGGTTCCGCGTTCACGCTGCATGCGATCGAGTGAGAGTCCATTTGTCGTCCATGGTACGTAATAAAGAAGTCCCTTGATCTCGCCTTCGAGCCATGCGATCGTGATGTAAGTATCAGGATCAGAATCTTCACCGAAGCGATCCATTGACATAGAGAAGCCACGTTCCGCAACACCATAGCGCCATTCGTGCGCCAGTTTGCGGAGTTGAACTCGGACGTCTTCTTCGACATCGGACCATTTATGAGTAGTACACGAATAGCCTTTGCGCTTAATTCTGTTGACCATCTGGCGCACATTTGCCATTGGTCGACCTTCAAGTGTGAAGTCCTTTACAGAGATGATCGCCTCGTCGCCAATATCTATTGCGATCATTCCGGCGTGTTCTACCCAAACTTCTCCGCCGCGATCACTGCATCCCATGACAGCAGGTGTCCAAGCATGTTCTTCTGCTTCGCGCAAAAACTCTTCGATCGCTGCAGGCCACAAGCTGTACTCGCCGAAAGGGTCTCCACTTGCAAGCATCACTCCGCCCTGCACGCGATAAGCGATTCCTGCCTTGCGATTAGGTGCCCAGATAACGCTTTTATCTCGTCTCGTTGCAAAGTAGCCGAGAGAGTCCTGCTCGGTATCGTGCTTGATTAACTTACGAACCACATCCATCTCATCTTCGGACATTTTGGGAATTGGCTTGACGCGACGGAAGTACAACCAGAGCGGAACTATGAGAGTAAATACCCCAAATGTTCCAAGGGTGAAGGCAATGAAATCTGTGGTCCGTTCCGAGGTAAATTTTACTGGACCTACGACTCCGACCAGCCCTTCAATAATAAAGAGGAAGATGTTCTTGATTGAAGGGGTGCCGACGATCTCATCATGATTGCGATACTTGATGAGTAACAAACTTGCGATGAAGAAGACGACTACGGCAATACTAAAACCGATGATTGGTTGTAGTCGTGTACTCGGATCAGATTTAGCGTAGAAGGATTTTCTAAAGATGACTAAGGCCAGAATGCTAAAGGCCGAGAGTGCGATCTGCACGAGATGGTGGTTGGCCTTAAATATTTCAGCCACTAAATTTGCGGTGAGCATAATCAGCGCCAAGATCCAAGCACGGCGCTTGCGACGTGAAAGGCCACGAGCCAAAATCATTAAAACAAGTCCGGTGAAGATGGAAGTTGCTAACGCAGAGCCATTCAGGAACACCGGGAAGACGTGATCGAGCTTGTGAACTGGCGCGCGGAATTTACGAAAGATGCTGGCAAGGATGTCGAAGAGCCCGACCAGAAAGGTCGCACGACCAATCCAGACCGGAATCCAGCGTTGCGATTTCATTATCTAAATACTCCCGTATGTCCGAGGGAATAGCGACCAGGTTGGGGATAAACAGCTAGACCGTGTGGTTCTTTGCCTACCTTGATACTGCGTAGGAATTTGCCGTGGACGATATCAAAGACGTACACCACATTGTCATAGCGCCCGGAGACCCAGAATTGGGTTCCATCTGCAGAAATTCCTCCCATATCGGGCGAACCACCCCCTGGGATCTTCCACTTGGCCACAATTTTGTTATCGGAAAAGCGCAGCTCCGAGACGCTTCCCTCTCCTCGGTTGGTAATAAGAAGAAACTTGGAATCGCGAGTGACGTATAGGCCGTGTGCCTCTACTCCCGTCGGGATGAAGGAGACCGTGCCAAAGTGGTCGGCAGGCATGACCCAGATGCCGTTCTCCATCATATCTGCGACGTAGAAGGTCTTTCCATCAGGAGAAATCTTCACATCCTGCGGCGTTGGAATATCTGCCGCGTTCATGTGTTGGTAAGTGGGTAGAAACTTCCCGTTGAGATATTTTGAGGGGAGGGTGAAGTAACTGACGACGCTCATCTTCGCGGTATTTACCAAAATGAGTTTTCCCGAAAATTCGCAGGTCGCTACAAAGAAATTGCCATCTGCAGTGAAGTCCGCGTGATTGAGGCCATCGCAGGCCACGTGCACAATCTTCTTAATTGCCATTGTGTGCGGATCGCGAAAGACCATCTCTTTATCAGCTTCCGCCATGATGATCGCGTACTTTCCATTTGGAGTGAAGTAGAGGTTGTAAGGATCATGAACGTAGATAGATTTTCCAGGCAAGCCTGTCATGGGATCAATCGGCGTTAGGTAGTTGCCTTCATTGTCATTAACCCAAAGGGTCTTGAGGTCCCAAGAGGGAACGATGTGCTGGGGTCCAGCGGGCGTCTTAAAGGTGCGAATGATTTTAAAAGTCTTAGGGTCAATTTCCGTCACGGTATTGCTGGTGTGATTTGGCACGTAAACGCGCTCCGGGAAGCTAGCCACCACGGGGCTCAAATTGTTGGGACCATCGGCTGCGTAGATGTCGTTGGGATTTGTCACGGGGGGCATGCCGGGCAGCGGTGTTGCTTGAGCTACTGCCATTGGCACTGTTAGCACCAACGCTACTAATAACGCGACCTGCTTCTTCATCCGAATTTACGCTCCTAGCAAGGTAGTCAAGGTGACCGGGGTTAGTCCCTTTGCATGCAAGTTTTCAAGGAGGGTAGGCATCGCATCAATGGTGTCTTGATGCCCAAAGTGCAAGCTCACGATGCTGCCATTTTGAATCGCCTTGCTAATATCTGCGAGAACCGTCTTCTTTCCAACATCTTGGTAGTCGTGTGAATCCACGTCGTAGGCAATGCATTGGTTGTAGCCGTATTTCAAAGCCGCGGCGCGAATTATCGCATTTGAATACTGCGTTCCTGATGGGCGGAACCACTTACCATGATTGCCAATCAACTTCTTCAACTCAGCTGCACAGCCAGCAATTTCTGAATCGACTTTCTTAGCGTTGAGGGTTTTCATCTGATAGTGGTTCATTGTGTGATTTCCAATGTCATAACCGGCGTCGAGCATCTGCTTTGCGACTGCAGGATATCCGCGAAGCCAGGTACCGATGGCAAAGACAGAAACTGGAGTTGATGAACTCTTAAAGATAGCGAGTAGTTTCTGAACTAGAGCTGGATCACCGGCGCCATGAAAAGTTAAAGCGACCTGCGGCTTAGAACGCGAACCATTCGCAATATCTGGATTGGCCGCAATCGCAGCATCGCTTCCCACGCTCAAGTCCGTTATGCCCGAAATGAGGCTAGCTCCTGCCACAGCGGCACTTCCCCGCAAAAATTCACGTCGATTTAATGCCATACCTAAGGATACTTCCTGCGTTGCGCTGCACGGTTAACCAGCAACTTGCTAGTGTAAGGGAAGCACTCAAACTGTTTGCTCCCGGCGTGGGGAGTTAGCATGCGGAGAGTGACCTAGGGCATACAGGGGGACAAACCTTGAGCGACGATGAAGATAACGGCTTAGATGACATTGTCACCGAAGAGATGTTGTGGGAGCGAATCCCAGAAACAACAGGTTTAGAACGCGCCAATACTTACTATGAATTAAGCGCTCGGATTTACGCGCGTGGCCAGTATGACGAAGCCTTAGCGCTTGCTGAGACTGCCCGAGACATTTACACCGAGCTTGGCGCCGTAGCCCCTGCTGATGGTTTGGCTCAGGCGTACTCCGCGATCGGGTACAACCTCAATCAGCTAAAGAGGAATTCCGAAGCTGCTTCAGCGATGAGCAAGGCAGTTGATCTACTTCGCGAGTCGAAATCCCCACTTGCAATCGATCTCGCCTGCACCTTAGGAGAGTGGTGCTTTGGAGCAAAGGATTACGTTAAAACTATCGAATGCATGCGCGAGTGCGTCCAAGAGCATCTCGTCGATGGCAATGAATCTGGAGCCGCTAACGACCTCCATCTGATCGGTTGCGCACATCGCGAACTTGGTAATCACGAGCAATCGCTCGAGGCTTTCCGCGAGGCGCGCGCTCTCTTCAAGAGCCTCAAAGAGGTCATTAACGTTGCACGTTGCGATCAGAAGATTGCCCACGCCCTTATTGAGCTTGGTCTGGGCGAAGAAGCTCTCATCGCGGCTCAAAAGTCACTCGATGTCTTTGTCACCGCGCACGACCACCGCCGCGAGACCTACTCATTACTTGAGGTCGGCAAGGCACAGATCATTACCGGTGAAGAGCAAGAGGGTCTCGATACCTTAGAGCGAGTTCTCGAGATCGCCACCGAGAGCGATTGGAAGGACTTCGATTTCATCGTTGAAATCGAGCGCCACATAGCTGGAGTTCTCCGCCAACTTGGTCGCATAGACGAGGCTGATGAGATTGAGCGCCGCCTGACCTCCGTCACTGAGGTGACCGAGGATTAATTTGTAGCGCTGCTACATGTTTGGATTCAGGTGTTGCATTGCCCAGGCATACATAGCGATTGCGCCTGCAGCCGAAGCATTCATCGAACGCGTTGATCCATACTGTTGAATAGCGAGCACAACAGAGCAAATCGCTACGGCTTCGTCGGACATTCCGGCGCCTTCTTGTCCGAAGAATAGGACGCACTTCTCGGGCAGTGGATAATTTTCTAATTGTTTGGAAACCGGAAGATTATCGATTCCGATAATGGGAGTGTCAGTTTCGGTACACCATTGCGCAAAATCCGCAACGGTCGGGTGATGCAGCACATGTAAATATTTATCGGTCACCATCGCGCCGCGACGATTCCAATCCCGCTTTCCCACAATATGCACATAAGTCACATTAAATGCATTAGCGGTCCGGACAACCGAACCAATATTTAAATCATGTTGCCAATTCTCAATTGCAATCTGGAGTGGATGGCGTTTGGTATCTAGATCAGCAACGATCGCTTCGACTTTCCAATATCGATAGTGATCTAAAACGTTGCGGCGATCGCCATTTTCCAGCAGTTCAGGATCAAATTCTTCCCCGACCGGCCACGGCTGCGCGTGTGGACCCACACCCACGACTGGGAAGAACTCGCCTGGTCCAATCTCTGCTGCCACGGCGTAACCCTAATCCATCGATTCTCACCTTCTAGGTGCATAATCGCCTCCATGTTACGCAGGGGCAAAGTGGTCGCAGTCGGTGCGATGGTCTTTTCGCTTCTCTTCGGTACGACTACTCCGGCGCAAGCTTTCACGCTTCCCCCGCTATTTGTGAAGTTAGCAGACTCACCAACCTTGGCTAGTCCTGGCATTGTTCTGATCGACCCGACGACAAACGAGACTATTTACTCGCGGGATGCTGATGTCGAGAGAGCTCCAGCATCCGTACTGAAACTGTTCTCAATGACCACAGTTCTCAATGCATTGAGTCCAGATCTCACCTTCAAAACCACGATTAGTGAAACGGCTACCCCAGGTACTTTCATTCTTACTGGTAGCGCAGACCCCTGGTTGACAGCGAGTCAATTTGAAGCGCAGAAGTATCAGCGCGCTTTCACACCAACCCTGATCAATAAATTATTGGAGTTGCACCCTGATTTAAAGCGGATCACCTTGGAATACAACAATGTTTACGCCAGTGATATATCAATCCTGCAGCATTACTTTTGGGGTCACCTAACAATTACTCCAGTGAAAGTCAGTTCGGTTGCCGACGCAACAACCCCAATCGCATCTATCGAGTCCCCGCCGTTGGCTAAGATCATTGAGTTCACTCTTCTTTATAGCGATAACGTGTTAGCAGATCGACTGGCGCGGACTGCCGCGCGAGCCATGGGATTTGGAACAGATACTGCTGGGTTACAGGTTGCCTTCGAAAAGACTTTAAGTGATATTGGTATCTCCTCGAATGGCCTGCACATTTACGATGGCAACGGACTTTCGCATGACACCCGAGTAACAGCCCGTCAGGTTGCCGATTTATTGCTTGCGATCTCCAAAGATCCAAAATTCAAGGTAATTGAGGATGGCCTTCCAACTGCGGGACTAACGGGAACGCTTAAAACTCGCTTTGTGAATGATGCTCCGCAGGCGGTCGGGCTCGTCCATGCCAAGACGGGATGGATCAACACCACCGTAAGCCTCGCCGGTTATGTCACCGTGGGTCCTAATCAATATGTATTCGCGATTGTCGCTAATCACATTCATAACCTAGAGAGCGCACGGCAGGCGGCACGTGTAGCGATAGATCAGATGCTGGGGAGTATCGCCAAGCCCCTGAACTAAGGTTTTGATGGGTAGAATCAAGATATGAGCCATGTAGGCGCCTATGTGGCACTAATGAAGTTGCGGGTCGTCGAACTCTTGCTCGTCACGACGCTTCCTGCACTCTTTATGGCCACCTACGCTCAGAATCATGCGCACAAGTTTCCCGGTTTAGGTGTCACCCTGGCGACTCTCATCGGTGGAACTCTCGCTGCGGGCGCTTCGAATGCGTTCAACATGGTGATTGAGGTTGAATCTGATCGCAAGATGCAGCGCACCAGTAATCGTCCTTTGGTGAGCGGAGAGATCAATCAACAGCAGGCGGTCGCTTTCTCCCTAGCTATTACCATTCTCTCTCTGCTGATCTTCCTGATATTCACGACGGTCTTAGCCACACTCCTCACCTTCTTAGCAATCTTCTTTTACGTCGTCGGATACACAATCTGGCTGAAGCGACGTACATCTCAAAATATTGTTTGGGGCGGGATCGCCGGATGTATGCCGGTCTTGATCGGTTGGGCTGCTATTACCAACTCGTTATCGCTCACCGCCTGGCTCTTCTTCTTCCTTATCTTCTTTTGGACCCCACCCCATTTCTGGGCGCTCGCCATTAAATATAAAGAGGATTACGCGGCTGCTGGAATCCCCATGCTTCCGGTTGTTGCATCTATTAAGTCGGTACAGAAACAGATGTGGTTCCACTCGATATTCATGGTGCTCTTCTCCATCTTGGTACTCGTCAGCGCCCACCTTCCCTGGTGGAGCTACGTTGTCACCGCTCTCCTCTCAGTCGGCTTTGGTATGGAGCTCATCAAAATTGCTGGTCAAGATTCACAACGCTCCGCTCTACGACTATTTCACTGGTCGATTACCTATCTGAGCATCTATTCCCTCATTCTGGTCATAGCAACCATTCTGGCTAAGCACTCCGTCTAGACAGTCAACAGCCAGAGAATCCCCAAACATTTCTCAGCCAATAGTCGTAGGGTGTGAGCATGACGACTGCAATCTCAGTAAAAGATCTGACGAAGATTTACGGAGAGCGCAGCGCGCTCTCGCACGCCACCTTTGAAGTTCCGCTCGGAACCGTCTGTGGCTTTGTAGGTCCCAATGGATCTGGCAAGACCACAACTATTCGCATGTTGTTAGGACTCATCACCCCTAGTGGCGGTACCGGCACGGTATTGGGTGAAAACATCACACATCCCGAACGTTATCTTCCACGCGTTGGCGCCATGATTGAAGGGCCTGCTTTCTATCCTGCACTCTCAGGGGCGGAAAACCTTCGCGTCCTTGCTTCACTTGGCGGCTTTCCACAAGAGCGCGTTGCCTCTCTACTCGAGAAGGTTGGCTTAGCTGATCGCGGAGGATCGAAGTACAAGACATATTCACTTGGAATGAAGCAACGCCTCGGAATTGCCGCCGCCCTTCTTCCAAATCCAAAGTTACTCGTTCTCGATGAGCCAACAAATGGGTTGGACCCGTCGGGAATTCAAGAGATTCGCAATCTGATTAAGGATTTAGCGAGCGATGGCACCAGCGTCTTCGTATCTTCACACCTGCTATCCGAGCTAGAGCAGATCTCTGAATACCTCGTGATGTTGCGCGAAGGCGAAGTCCTCTTCTCTGGTCGGACGCAAGATTTACTTGCAGCACAAACTGCAACACTTATTGCTAAGCCCGAGTTCACCGTGGATCTCAGCAAGTTAGTTGAAATTGCAACGCGCCACGGC
>Ga0208506_1000060_pt1 | contig 58432 bp, 55 predicted proteins | sample CryBogCBH29Jul08_FD_184616 | JGI IMG/M metagenome (GOLD analysis project Ga0208506, IMG submission 184616) | Freshwater microbial communities from Crystal Bog, Wisconsin, USA - CBH29Jul08 (SPAdes) | ecosystem: Environmental > Aquatic > Freshwater > Lake | place: Crystal Bog, Wisconsin, USA... | reverse complement strand
AACCACTCATTTCTGGATCATTGCGATCTTTGAGTTCTTGCTCGGCGCCGGACTTGGTGCATCGATGCAGAACATCGTGATCGCGCTTCAGAACTCACTCGATGTTAAAGATATGGGTGTAGGAACTAGCCTTAATACCTTCTGGCGTTCTATTGGTGGAACTCTTGGTGTGGCGATCTTCGGATCAATCTACTCAAGCAAGTTGACCGGGTATCTATCATCAGGAATCAAAGCGCTGGCTGGAAAGAACCCGACTGCTATGTCAGGTGCTACTCCTCAAGCTCTATCCGCTCTCAAGAATAACCCTGCAGTAATGGCGAAGTTCACGCCGCAGCTGCAGGCAACAATCTTGCACAGCTACGTGGAGGCTTTCCATATTGTCTTCATCTCGGCAGCACCGGTAACCGCAATTGGTTTCTTAGTTGCACTTGCGCTACAAGAGAAGCCACTTAAGTCTGGCGCAGAACATGCTGCAGCAATGCAGGAAGCTGCAGGCGAAGCTCTCGGCTAACCATAAGTACTAAGAAACCCCCAGGTGATTTTGCCTGGGGGTTTCTTATTTTAAGTTTCCTATTTCTTAAAGAGGTAGATAGCGAGAACAGTTAAATTGAAGAGGCTCAGAGCAATGTAGAGAAAGCCCGTAAAGAAGAGATTGCCTGAATTCTTAACAACGCTCAATCCCAACTGAGAGATGTCGCTAGCCTCACGCATTGCGCGAGTAAGGGCTCGACTATCGCGAATCGATGCCAGCATCGCTGTTACGGAGAAGACTCCCCCGGCCGTTACCAGACCAATTGCAAATGCCTTGATATCGAGCGGCGACTTGTAATTCAACTTTCCCGTCGCAACCAGAATGAGAATAACCGCCAAGAGAATCGTGGGCCCTAATTGGGAGTTGATTCTTTGGGAGCGTTGCCCGTTCCAAATTTGGAGCAGGTCTTTCTCTCTCATGCCCAAGAGCGTACCTCCCGATCTATTCTGATTGGTGCTACCTTATTATGACTGAGAGGATCTACTAAATGCACACCTGGACCTGGTTCGCGATTGCTGGTGTTTGCGCTGTACTGGAGATCCTAAATCTCAGTCTGGTCTTCGCTTCTTTCGCAATTGGAGCCTTCTTCGCCGCGATTTCCCAAATATTCACTACAAATACCACTCTGCCTTGGATCGTTTTCGCCATCGCCACGGTATTAAGCCTCCGACTCAAGCCGATAGTGGTTCGCTACATCTTCCGAAAGACGCCTCCATCGGATACTGGAATTGCTGCTCTCATCGGACATAAGGCGACATCGACCTCGCCAATAACCGATTCTTCGGGGACAATTAAGCTCAAGAACGAGACGTGGACAGCGCGAAGTGAGAGCGGAGAGATTCCAACTGGAGAAAGCGTGACGGTTGTGCGAATAGATGGAGCGGTAGCGATCGTCGTTCCCCGCGCCGACTTCTAGGGAATTTTCAAGAGCTACTTTTCAGATCGACTTGAGCAATACGACTAAGGAGTAATGAATGGCACTACTTATCGGACTTGGCGTAATAGTTCTTCTCGCCATTCTTATTACGGTCGGTTCCATCAGAATCATTCCGCAGGCAAATGCCGGAATCGTCGAGCGTCTGGGCAAGTACCACAAGACCCTAGAGCCAGGACTCAACCTCATCGTGCCCGGCATCGATCGTCTGCGCCCACTTGTCGATCTTCGTGAAAAGGTTGTCTCCTTTCCCCCGCAACCAGTTATTACCGAAGATAATCTCGTTGTTAGCATCGACACCGTCATCTACTTCCAGGTGACCAATCCAAAATCTGCAACATACGAAATCGAAAATTACATTCAAGGTATTGAGCAACTTGTAGTAACTACTCTACGTAACTCAGTAGGCGGATTGGATCTTGAGAAAGCTCTCACCTCTCGAGATCACATCAATGCAATATTGCGTGGCGTACTCGATGAGGCAACTAGCAAGTGGGGCGTACGCGTTAACCGAGTTGAGATCAAGGCGATCGAGCCACCTCCAAGCGTGCAAGAGTCTATGGAGAAGCAGATGCGCGCTGATCGCGATAAGCGTGCCGCAATCTTGACCGCAGAGGGCGAGAAGCAGAGTCAGATCTTGCGTGCCGAGGGAAATCGCCAAGCCGACATTCTGCGCGCCGAAGGTGAAGCACAAGCTCGCGTGATTAACGCCGAGGGTGAGGCCACTGCAATCGCAAAGGTATTTGAAGCGATTCACTCTGCCAATCCAGATGAGAAGGTCCTGGCATATAAGTACCTAGAGCAATTGCCGGTGATTGCCAATGGCACCGCTAGCAAACTCTGGATTATCCCTGCAGAATTATCTGGAGCCGCGGCTTCAATTATTAAGGCATTTAAACCTCAATAATTGAAGCGCAGTTGCGTAATTCTTACGGAACGATCACCGCTCTACCGCGAACAGTTCCTGCGGCAAGATCTACATACGCCTCAGCAGAGTCTGCCAATGAGTAGCGAGTGTGTTCGGCGTGGATTAAGCCACGACTAGCCAGGTTAAGAACTTCGATCAATTCTGGCTTGCTTCCCCAGTAGGTGGTCTGCAAACTGACCTCATAACCTTGTGAGAAGAACGAAAATGGAACAGATCCTCCAGCGATACCGACAAGAGTGACATCGCCCAAGGTGCGAGCTGATGCCAGAGCTAATTTGAGAGTCGATTCAGATCCGACAAAATCTAAGACAACATCTGCACCGTGGCCATGTGTATGTTCGCGGATAGTCTGCGCGGTCTTCTCTCCAGGTTCTAGAACTTCATCTGCTCCGACCTCGGTAGCAAGTGCGAGTGCTGCTGGTTTTGGATCTACAGCAATGACTCGTGCCGCGGTGGTTGCCTTCACGATCTGGACCGCCATATGTCCCAGTCCACCCACTCCGATAACGACCACCGTTGCCTCCGGAGTCATCTTGCTCCAGGAGCGCCGAACAGCGTGAAACGGGGTAAGTCCGGCATCTGTGAGAGGTGCTGCAATAAAGGGATCGAGTCCTTCAGGAAGAGGAACCAAGAACCGCTCCGATGGGATCAACATATATTCGGCAACACCACCATCAAGTCCTAGACCTCCACCGCCACCAGGAATTGGTGCAGAGGTGGGGTTCTCGCAGAGCGTTTCAATTCCGAGTTGGCAACGAGAACACTTCCCGCAGCCCCATGGTCCGTAGACCGCGACCGCCTGACCTTCGTGAACGCTTGTCACGCCAGCGCCGATCGCCTCGACCCAACCAGCATTTTCATGGCCTAATGTAAAGGGTGGGTTCCACGGCAAAGCCCCAGCAACAAAATCATGCATCAGATGGAGATCAGAGTGACAAGCGCCCGCTCCACCGATTCTTATGACAACTTCTCCCGGACCTGGAGTTGGTTTTGGAACTTCAACTAACTCGGGTTCGGATTTCCAATTCATCAATCGCAGTGCACGCATTTTTAACTCCTTAGAGACTGCGCAACTTCTTGTGCAATTTCATTATTCTCCGCACGCCGCCCCCGTGCTAGATCCAAGTTGAGTGCTTACACTCTGTTCTCTATTCCCTGAGTCATACCGCCTCTCAGGTGGTGGGTATACATTGGATTTATGTTGATCTGCAATCCAAATCCGTGTTTTTCGCGAACTTTACAAATGCCTCACTTTGAACGCGGCGCAGTCATGCGAGCACCGTCGGCAGAAGTTCGCGCTGGTGGAAAAGGGATTGATGCTGCCAGAGTTGGTCACTCACTCAAACGCAGATCGCCATTGCTCGTTCTCATTGGAGATCTTGATGGAGATCAGTTCTGTCGATTCCTTAATGATGAATGGATCGAATTTAGAACGTCGAGTTACCACGGAAATATCCGGGTCGCCACCATGTACCAAGAGGTCAATTCACCCACCATCACGATTGTCAATGAAGAAGGACCAACCATTGCGCAGGAAGAGTGGGACGCCTACTTAACTGAACTTCAACAAGAAGTTCGACCTCATGAAATTGTGGCAAGCATGGGAAGCTTCCCGCATGGTGTAACTGAAGAAAATATTGCACAGCTCATCGACGTGGTTCATGAGAAAGAAAGTTTGATCTTCTTCGACACCGCACCTCACTTTCTGGCATGGGCGCTACGTCATGGAGCAGATATCGTCTCTCCAAATCTTGACGAAGCCGAAGCACTTATAAGTGGTGGATCAGAGAGTGCATTTCTTGGTGATAACACCAATGGTCGAGCGCGTGCAGAGCGTGCGGCGCAAACCATCTGCGAATTAGGGGCGAAAGTTGCAATCGTGCACGCCGGATCCCTTGGGTGCGCTCTCGCTTACAAAGACCAAACCATCTGGGTTCCGACGGTAGATGTTGTCGTGGCGAGCTCCGTCGGTGCAGGCGATTCACTTGCCGCAGGATTTATTTTGAAGACAGAAGAGCAAGGTCTGGAACGCGATCTCGACCAGATTGACTGGCGACACTCGCTCCAATTCGGATCGGCGACGGCGGCCGCTGCATGCGAGAAGGGGCGTTCTGGAGATGTAGACCCTGAGCGCGTAAGCCAATTATTTGAAGAGATTCGCACTCTAGATTCCTCTGAGAGGTAGTGCACCATGAACGTTGAACAATACGATCGCATGAAGAACGGGGCCGGGTTTATTGCGGCCCTGGATCAAAGCGGCGGTAGTACTCCGAAAGCACTGGCGCTATATGGGATCGATGAGTCGATGTATTCATCTCAGGAAGAGATGTTCTCACTTATGCATCAAATGCGGGCACGAATCATTACCAGTCCTGTATTTTCGAGTGAGCGAATCTTGGGTGCAATCCTCTTTGAAATGACTATGGAGCGCCTCATTGAAGGGATTCCCTCTGCGGAGTATTTGTGGAATCGCAAGCACATCGTGCCATTCCTCAAGATTGATAACGGGCTTCTGCCTACAGCACATGGCGTGGCACTGATGAAACCGATTCCCGAATTAGCCTCAAGGCTAGAGAAAGCTAGGCGGTTTGGAATATTTGGAACCAAGGAGCGATCGGTCATTTATGAGCCAGATTTTGCTGGCATAAGTTCCTGCGTCGACCAGCAGTTTGAGATCGCTGATGAAGTTTTGGACTCAGACTTAGTGCCGATCATTGAGCCTGAGGTCGATATCAAGAGCAACGAGAAGCGCTACATAGAGGAGATTCTCAAGAGCGCACTGATGGCGGGACTTGACTCGCTAGAGAGCAACCAAAATGTCATGCTCAAATTAACCCTTCCAGAGGAAGCGAATTTCTACGCCGACATCGTGCGACATCCCAGAGTGCTCCGCGTTGTCGCTCTCTCAGGGGGTTATAGCCAAGAGCACGCAGTTGAATTATTGGCACGTAACGAAGGCCTTATCGCTAGTTTCTCCAGAGCCCTCACCGAAAATTTACATCACGATCAAAGTGATGAGCAGTTCAATGCGACCCTTGCGAGCTCAATAGAGAGTATTTATTTAGCCTCGACCCAAAAGATCACGAGATAAAAAGCCTGTCGCAAGTCGGGGTGAGTGGAGGGAAATTTGGCGCGTTCCGCATGCACTTACGGATTACACCAATCGCATATGGCGGGATCTGCCCGACTCTCTGCGCGTAGCTCTAGCTTTTTAAAGTCACATTTCACGCAACCCATTTCATCTCCTCGAACGGCTTTCTCTACAAAGGATCTGCACTCTCTGCATAAGAGACCACGCTCGACCCCTACCTTTCCCCAGCCAGGGGTATGGCATTCGGGACAGTGAGTGGAAATACGAAGAGCCAGGAGGCGAGCTGTGGCAGCAATATTCACCTGCCTCGAAGGTGAGCAATGTGCGCGCAGATCCGATTCAACGATTACCGCCCCGGTCTCTGAGCGGTGTGAACATTCACTAATCGCCGCTTCCAATGCTTGAACGCTCCCGATTCCTTTAGCGCAGAAGAAAGGTGAGGAGTTCTCTGCCTTAACAATCAATCTGTGGCGAGGAAAATCCGCTCTCTGAAGAAAGTCACTTAAATCGGCTCCAACAAAGGTTCTCGTTGATGCCGTCCTTATGTCGAGGGAGCGATAGCTCTCGCTAACGACGATGTCGCGCTCCGCATCCACCCAGACCAGATGTTCGATGTCAGAGATGACAAATGGAATGAAGGGGTCGGGGCCAATGGAGCCCTCTGATGCCACTCCGCGCGGCAGACCTGACTCTTTCATTCCAAGCCGAGCCTTTGCTATCGCAGTATCCAGCGGTGAAGCGCTTCGCTCAATATCGCCGGAGAAAGTTCCAAATTGATCGGTATCGAGAGCTCTCTCTATCAACTCAACTCCTAGAACCTCTTTAAAACTTGGCGCCACGAGCCTCTGCTTCTCATGCTGGGAGGTCAAGACCGCCAGGTGACCGCGATAAATATCAAGGTGGTTCATCTTGCATCTCGAAAAAATCTAGGAGTTGGTACCGATGGAATGAATTGCAATCCATCCCCCTCTCGCCAACTCCGCTAAGGATGAGTTATCAACGACCTCATCTATAAATTGCTGCGGAGCGGCAATATAAAATTGAAGTCTGATTGGAAGATGTCCCTTGGTACCGCGGGATTCAGCAAGAGCGGATGTACTAATGGATTGCCATGGCAGACCTCTATAGAGCGGTCCATCACTTCCAAGTAATACTCCAGCCTCACCTAAAACGTTATGACGCGTTTTGTCGCCACTACTAAATTTCTGAGGGTCGCTCACCGCCATGTTGTAAGCAAAGTTGATCATCTGCATGACAACTCCAGGTCCAGATAAAATCGTGGCTCGAGTTGAGTGGCTTAGCGGTGATTACGAGAAATCTCTCGAAACTATCAAGTCAGCTATCGCCAACACAGATCCAAGCAAAGATCTCTTGCAAAGGGCTGATGCCTACCTCTTAGCTGCGCGCGCTGAAATTAGTTTGGGTCGTCAAGCAGAGTCCGAGATGAATTTGCTAGCCGCTAAAGGCAGCCTGCTCGGGATGGAAACATCTCGCCAAAATGCACTCGCATGGCGCGAACTCGGCGATATCTACTCAGGACTTGGATTTCTTGAGGATGCCATCGATGCCTATCGACAAGCACTACAAGAGGCTGGCGTTGCCGCAAGTCCACTGGCTTTTTCAGATCTCAAAATTGCAGAGAAAGGAGTTAATCGTCCGCAAAGATAGTCAATTGGGGCACGAAGTTATCTCCTTCTTAGTGCCCCAATTGCTCTACTAATTTTTTACTTCTGTTTACTTACTTCTTTAGCGCTCCCGCAACATCTCCGTCAGGATATTTCTTGGAATGCAGCATAAATACATAGTTATTTGCATTCGCAGCAAGCGTGGCAAGTGATACTCCATCTTCCTTCTGACAGACCGGAGATTTGGCGTTCACAGCGGCAAGTTGGAGCGGGAAGAATATTTCATCCGAGATCGTCATGTTCTTCTGACTGGCAGCGTGAACGTGAGCAGCTGTTAGATCTTTAACATTTGTAGTGATCTGATAACAAAAAGTATCGTTGCCATAATTTATGGTGAAGGTTCCCGAAGCGGTATCGGTTGGCGAGCCAACACCATCGAGGACACCCTTGCCATTTGCTAGAGCGTGAAAGGTAACGCTTCCTGACGTTGGAACTTTGATGGAAGAAGTAACCTTCTTTATGTCACCCACATTGAAACTAAAACTTCCATTCAGTACATGTCCATCTTGAGCTGCTACCCGGAAGATGACCTTATAAATTCCGGACATCACCATGGAGGGCTGCAGAACATTCGAAAGGATCGACCCTTTCACAATATTGTCAGGCGAAGTGATTGTCATACCCATCGGATCTACAACCTGCACCTGATTTACCGAGGAACTTCCCAGGGTCAATAACGGGTTCGCAAATTTCAGGATGATCGACTCGGGCAATTGTGAGACGGTGGCTCCGGCAGATGGATTAGAGCCAATAAGCACTGTGTGGGCCGATGCAGCAGGAGCCACAATCAAACCCACTAAAAGTGCTAAGCAAAGAGAGATTCGACCTCTCATCTACATCTTCATCTTTGGACCAATTTGAAGCCCAAAGACCTCCTGGAGTGCGCCATACACTGCTCCGACCGTCCAATCAGGTTGCTGCGGTTTGAGAAGATTCAAACGACCTTGATCGCTGAGGAATCTCTTGAGAGTGGCTGGCAATTCTGTTGGATTGGCAACCGCAGGATTTCCAAGGTCAATCCAGCGATAATGAGAATTAGCTCCGAGCAAGATAACTACATCATCATGTTGAATGTCGTAGGTAATTTTCTTCCCGGTCTGCCAATCGACTCCCTCTCCATCTTCATTGGGAATCTTCTTGGTGTAAACCCCGAACCAACCCCAGAACTTGGTGATATCAGCAGCGCTTCCAGTTGCAAGGGTCCAATCAGAATTTCCGTAGAGAGCTTGATATGCCTTCAGCCGGGATACGGTGTCCCGTCCTGGATCCACAGTAACTTCAAGTACTTTCACTTTAGAGCTATCTCCGGCTTTATTAACCGCCAAAGCAATGTCGCGCATATTGACAGTTGTGATTGGACAGATCATGTCGCAACTAGTGAAAAAGTCTGTCAAAACAATTTCTTTGCCACGGAGAGATGCCAGCGTAAAACTCTTTCCGTTCTGATCCTTCAATGAGATATTGGCGATTGCATCAGGCATCGCAGCATCAAAAATCGTTCCGCCCATCATGGCTGCCGTCCCACTAATTGGTGGCGGAGTCGGCGCTGACATATCCATTCCAGCCATTGGCTTCGGTTTGGCAGAAGGAGTTGCGGCGTAGGAAGCCGAAAATCCGGTCATCACCAGAAATATTGAGAGTGCGAGCGCTGTCTTTTTCACGTGATCTCCTGAACTCGAATAGTGCATAAGTCTAGTTTTCATTTGTTAAATGTGCTTATCGCTACGACTAGAAAATGGGCAATTCATCTTTGGGTACTTATTGGTGCGCATATTTGGCGTCATGATGAAGATATGACCCTTGGAGCATCGCCACTTTAGTCGCTTGCCGCTTCCGTAGGTCACGGTTCGAGGATCCCACTCAAAGGCTTGCTGCGCGAGATGAGGGTGGGTTGTCTGTAAATCATTAAACCCAGGCAAGACTTTCCTATTTGAACAATAGGGGCATCCAGAACCCGCACTCCTGTGAGAAACCTTAGCGAAATATGTGTGACCCAATGAGCAGGACCACTCTCGAACTTCACCTGCCCCCGCAGTGATGGTGGTTGGATCCCAGCCCTGAGCTTGTGCCGCGATCTCGGGGTGGGTAGTTCCCAAATCATTTTTGCCCACGACTAATACCTTCCCTGAGCACTCTGGACAATGTATGACCCTTCCGCGTGAAGTACGCGCGTTCGGGCTCGTGATGAAGACATGCCCTTGCACGCATCTCCAAGGTCTATCCACTCCGGAGCCAGATGTGACCTTGGTTGGATCCCAGCCAAAGGCCTCTCTAGCTAAGGAGGGAAAAGATTCATCGATAGCTTGTTTCGTTGCCACTTTTACTCCAATTCTCCTGCTCTCAATTTTTCTTCCGCGTTCCTTCTGTGACCCTGAATCGCTCTCACAATGATCAGGAGAGCGATTCAAGGTTCTCTGGATTAATTAGATGTTTGCTATGAAATCAGAATTGCCGGTGAAGACAATCAGAAGGGCTGCCAGGATTCCTGCATAGGCCACTCCGACCAAGGCCTGCGAAGTCAGGTACTTTCCACCAGTCTTATTCTCTGAATTCTTTTTCGCCAGTTCGTTAAAGCGCTTGGCAAAGAGCCACAAAAGTGGAATCTGCAGTAACCATGTTGTAGGTCTGATCCACTTGTAATAACTCATATCCAAACCAAGGATGAGAGAGTGCCAAACCGATCCGATATAGAAAACGAGAATGAATCGGTGGAGGTACTTCCACGTGGAAACTCCGATTTTACGGCGGAAGTAGAAAGTAGGACCAAGCAATAACAAGGTGTAGAAGGCGATAATTCCTACGTCGTACCCCCAGACCGCAGCTGGCCAACCGGTCTTCGCGTTTGCCCAACCGTTAAACCAAAAAACGGTGCGCCAAGAATCACCCATGGCATCAAAGACTGTGGCCACCGCATGAACGATCACAAGACCGAGAGTCAGTAAAGCGATGTGACGGTGCAATTGATCAATTGATCTATATCCCAGCCTTAACCAACCAACAGCTCTTCGGGATTGCTGTAGCCCCAATAGAACCGCCAAATATGAGGCGACGAGTCCAACCAGACCCGAAGCCTGCAAAATTGGGAACGACCAGAAGGTTCTTGTTTTGTTCATATGCATACTAGGCATCCCTAGCGCTGCAGCACTCTTATCTTGAGATTGAAGATGATAAATAAAGAAATAGAGGGCCAGGAATGCCACTACTCCTGTGATAGTTACCAGCCACGCAGATTTTCTGGAAGAAAATTGCACGGTGGTATTTTTGTCATCCTGAGAGGACTCCACATTGATGGACACATTTACTCCTAAAATAAAAATTATGAATATTCATTAGTGCGATCTCCGATAAAGCCACCAGACGAAAACCGCGATAAGCGCGATACCAGTAGATATCAACATCGGAAGATTGCTTTGCAGGAAACCCTGATTCATGTTCATTCCAGCCATATCGGACTTTAGGAAATGATTCATTTAGCGCTCCTTGTATAGGTCAAACCCACTTGATTCGGCAGGTTGCCGAGAAGTTAGGTTTGCGGGTTCTTAACTAGTACTAAATATTTACTAGACGAACCGGCGGAGCACTCAACCGAGAAGTTGCCTCGGTCAGAAAACTTTGAAGTTGTGTGATGAAGGTATTGAGTTCAATCTTGAGCTGATTGAACTTGGTGGAAACCAATTCAGTTCTTGGAATGAAGAATGGAACAAAGATGGTTGCTAGGAAGTATCCTGCAAAATTCCAGAAGGGCTCGCTCTTTCGAATGAAGAGGTAAGAAGCAATTCCAGCAATTGTGTGTGAGGCGATCATCGTGGTCGGGCTCATCGTGGAACCCATGTTCATGGACAATATGCGCGAGGTGCCACCACAAACCGGGACAAGCATTCTCATTTGTCCGCTACCCAACAGGAAGTGGGCTCCCGCTTGAGCAACGATCACTACTAAGGCCAAGCCTGGACCTTCAAGCTCTCTGACGCTGAGGATGGAGAGGATGGCTATCAGACCCACCGAGATTCCCAAGAATGGGACTAGTGGGATGAAGGTCCCACAACCAACTGAGTGAGCGATTACAGCCCCGAGGAGCAAGACTCCGCTATTGAGCAGTACTCGCGGGTTGAGCACTCTGGTGGACACGGGAAAAGAATAATGACTCCCGTGAGGAGGGGTAACCACTTAAGAAAAGTTTCTCAAGATTACGTGCCCCGAGTGGGGGTCGAACCCACACTTGGAGGATTTTAAGTCCTCTGCCTCTGCCATTGGGCTACGGGGGCGATTGACGAATCTTAGGCTAATTACGCGTAAAACTGATATTTACGGGTACCTGCTGGAGAACTGAAGGCAGTCGTGCAGGATAAGTGTGTTAAATGTGTGTCAATTGAAAAACGAGGGTCAACGAATTTCGATTTTCGGAAGTCCCCCGCCTCTTTTCAATTGGCAATGCGAACCTGTTGCTGAACCACCTAAATCAGGCGGTCATAGAGCAACAAAGGACTACTAAATGGAACTAGTAACAAAAACACGTAAGACCACCCGTCGCCGCAATGGGGACGGAACCACATACCGCCACAAGAACGGCTGGCGTACGAAAATTACCCGTGGAAACCAGACGGTGACCGCCATGGGACGTTCAGAGCAGGAATCGCGCCGCAAAGCTAAGGAGAAGCTAGCAAAGCTACCTGTCCTAGATAACTCACTTGTAGCTGAAAGCGCGAACCTCTTATTTGGGGAGTTCATCACAGCATGGCTGACAAAAAAACACTCAAAGAATATTACGGATACGACTTATCGCCGTTACGAATCTTTGACCCGTCACCATATTCTGCCTGCACTCGGGCATATGAAAATTCGTGCCATCACAAAGAATCACATCAATACCTTTATCGAGAAGATGGACGAGGAAGGTCAGAGCCCCCGCTCCTGTCAACAAGCTCGTGCCCTTTTATCCGCTGCTTTCAAACGCGCGGTACAGGATGACTTGGTGTCTGCGAATCCAGTGACGCACTCACGTCCAGTGAAGGTAGATACGCCTCAAATCCATCCACTGACGTGTGATGAAGTCAAGCATTTGCTTGAGGTTACACGAGATACATACATGCAAGCACGAACTCGTATCGCGGTGCTGTACGGAATGCGCCAGGGAGAAGCATTAGGACTCCAATGGAAAGATGTCGATTTGGACAAAGGTGAAATTTTTGTGTGGCAACAAGTCCAAAAAGTAAAGGGCGTATACGTCTTTGTGAAACTCAAGAGCAAATACTCTGTTCGCACTCTCGAGCTGGACAATGCAACTATCGCAGCCCTGCGTGCACACAAGGTTGAACAAAACGCCCAGCGCCTCGCGCTTGGCGAGGAGTGGCAAGATTTTGACCTAGTTTTTCCAGGGCTAAAGGGACAACCTCAAAACAGCCATACTGACTTCGCACATTGGCAGAAGGCGCTCGCTACTGCAGGGCTTCCGATGAAACGCTTACACGACGCCCGACACACAGCAGCAACAATGCTCTATGACCAGGGATTAGACATCGAAACTATCCGTCGCTTCCTTGGACATGCCTCAGTACTTCTTACTTCTCGCACTTACGTTCACCATTCCTCACGTCAGATGAAGGGAACCGCGGAAGCAATCAAGGCGATGGGCTTCTAATCGACTAGAGAACGCCTCCAGCTGGTTCATTCCCTGTTGGAGGCGTTACGTCTACCCAATCAGGGTAGAAGCGCAAATAATATGGGCGGGCGTAAGGATAAATAAATTTTGGTCCATCATTTTCGAGAAACTCAATTCCGCCATCACCTGGATTCTTCTCCATGTAATCATCAAAACTTTCAGACGACCTATATTGAAAACCGTAAACATATAGTCTCTTCCTAAGTTCAACGTGTGCTCTTAATGGAAGTCTTAAGAAAATCGGGAGTTCAGCGCTGCCAGGAAGCTCGACCGCCCGTGGATATCCATCATCGAGCCAGGTAAATTCCCACTTTCCAATGTACGGCGCCATTGTCCCTTCGACAAAAAGCTTCATGCGCCCATCTTTTAAACTTTCGGAAAATTCAGCTTGGGTTAACTGTCTAAGACGTTCCAAAAGTCCCACGATATCTTCAATATCTTTTTCACTAAGAGTCGTGAAATACTTTCCGTGACCTATGACTTCCTGAAGATGTTCGCTTATGCGGACGAGTTCTTCCGTCTCTTTTTGGCTGCGCAACTTACGCATCTCGCCTTCTACTTAGGGAGCGTACTTACAGGTCAATCTTCTCCTGCAACCATTCTTCGGTCAAGGATTCTGCCTGCCGCATCACAGTCTCTATCGCTTGGCGAGAAAAATCGGGTGGGTAACCATATTTGTCTAGTAAGTCTCGCACCATGACCCGCAGGGCTGCTTGGGTGGACTCACGCACAGACCAATCCACTTTTATATTTTCCTTGACTTTTTTTGTTAATTCTTGCGCTAGCTGTACTAACGTCGCATGTTCCATTCCCCTCACAGCCGCCTCGTTGACCTCCAGCGCATCATAAAAAGCAACTTCGTAATCGTTCAAGCCATCTGTGTTTCCAGATTTAACTTGTGCATTCAGTTTCTTCGCGATACTAATGAGTTCTTCGATGAGTTGAGCAGTCTCAATACTCCTATTTCGATACTTAGCGAGCGCATTTTCAAGTAAGTCAGAATAAAGTGAATGCTGAACTACATTTGTTTTAAAGCGAGCTTTTACTTCACCTTTGAGAAGGCGACTCAATGCCTCAAAGGCAAGGTCTTTCTCTTTCATGGCTCGAATTTCCTTCAAAAACTCCTCTGAAAGCACTCCGATATCAGGTCTAGTCAATCCCGCTGCGCTAAATACATCGATAATCCCCTCAGGCACAATTCCCTTAGATAAGGCCTGGCGAATCATTAAGTCGCGCTCTGCATCGCTAGTCGCTTTTGTGCTGGTTTCACTCTTCGTAAGCATCACCCGTATTGCCTGATAAAGGGCAACTTCCTCGCGAAATTTGATAGCACTCGGATGGCTATTTACTAGAGCGTGCGCCTTAGACAGCGCAGCCGATGCATCAGCAAAGCGTTTTTTTCCATCGTTTAAGGACAAAATAAAGTTAGCGACTGCAGGAATTACGGAGTGAGGCTTTTCCATAAATCCATCAATTGAGCACCCATGAAGCATGTCATGAATTATCGTGAGCTTTTCAAAGAAAATACCCAGCGCTTCATCGATAATCTCTACTGGCGCTTTGGTTTTGCTACTGGCTGTGTAATCTTTCAAAGCCTCTTTGAGCTCAGTTGCTATTCCTATGTAGTCAACGACAAGACCGCCAGGCTTGTCCTTAAAGACACGGTTCACTCGTGCAATTGCTTGCATCAAGTTTGCACCCTTCATGGGCTTGTCGACGTACATGGTGTGACAAGGCGGGGAGTCATACCCAGTTAGCCACATATCTCGAACGATGACAATCTTTAGCGGGTCTTCTGGGTCTTTAAACCGCTCCTCAAGCTCTTCTTTCTGTGGCTTTGTGTAGGCATGTGGGCGAATCTTCTCATCGTCGGATGCCGAGGAATGAAAAATGATTTTTATTGCGCCTTTACGAAAATCATTATCGTGCCATTCAGGTCGAATTTTGATTATCTGGTTGTATAAGTCCACGCAGATATTTCGACTCATGCCTACAATCATCGCTTTGCCGTCTTTCATTAACGGCGATGAGCACCTATCCTCAAAATGCTTAACGATGTCCTCAGCTATCTTTTCAATTCTTGGCGCAGCACCAACTATTTGCTCAATTGCAGCCCACCGCTGTTTTAAACTGGATTGAGCTATCTCGTCCTCGTCCTCCAACAAATCTTCGGCAAGCTCATTTAATTCCTTTTTAGCCGCTTCTGGAAGCTCTAGAGAAACCAAGCGGCTCTCATAATAAATGGGAACGGTAGCCCCGTCTTCGTTGGCCTGAAGCATGTCATACACATCGATTTCATCGCCAAAGACCTGTCGAGTGTTTCGGTCAGCGGCTGCCACTGGCGTTCCCGTAAAGGCAAGGAATGTTGCGTTAGGAAGTGCATCTCTCAGATGCTGGGCGTATCCAACTTTAAACTTATCTCCCGATATTCGTGCGGAGAACCCATATTGTGAGCGATGAGCTTCGTCAGTAAATACGAAGACATTTCGACGCTCAGTGAGCACTGGGAACTTGTCCTCGTCTTCATCAGGAGCAAATTTCTGAATGGTCGTGAATATAACCCCGCCTGAAGCTCGATTAGCGATTTTGTCACGCAAATCCTGACGGGAGTCAGCCTGCTCAGGTGTTTGCCGCATCAGTGCTTTAGCATCCATAAAAATATCAAATAGTTGGTGGTCGAGATTATTTCTGTCGGTAACCACAACGACAGTCGGATTCTTCAATACTTTGCTGGTGGTTAGCATTCCCGCTAGGCAAGACATTTCATAGCTTTTACCTGAACCTTGGGTGTGCCACATGAGCCCGCCGCGACCATCACCATTTTCGGCACTCGCCGTTAATGCCCTCTGATACGCCTTCTCCACGGCGTAGAACTGGTGATAGGCAGGAAGCATCTTATAAGTGTTCTTGCCCGTAACAAAAATGGAGAAGTGCTGAATAACTTCGAGCAAAGTATGGGGGTTCAAGAATCCTTCAACAAGAGTTTGTGTTTGTCCAAATGCTCCATGAGGGTCCCGCTCTACTCCATCTGCAGAACGCCATTTAGTAAATCTTTCCTTGTCGGCTGTCAGACTTCCCACCAAAGCATCCGAGCCATCGGCTATGACAAGGGCGACGTTGTAGTAAAACAAACGAGATATCTGTTCTTTGTAGGTCTGTATCTGGTTAAACCCTTTCCAGACATTTTCATCTTCGTTATCTGGACTCTTTAGCTCAATGACAACAATTGGTAAACCATTGAGAAATAGGACTACGTCAGGTCTGCGGCTACCTGCATCAGAGTCATGAGTTACACTGAATTGGTTGACGGCAAGCCACTCATTATTTTCTGGTTTATTGAAATCCACTATCCAGGCTAGTTTTGTTGATTCCTCACCATTGGTCTCGCGAACAGAGATAGGCATGCCTTCTGTCATCCAAGTAGAGATGAGCTGATTGGCACGCAAGATATCGGTCTCTCCAGGTGACGCCAATTTCTGACGCAAAGTACGAATCGCCTCTTTTGGAAGACCTGGATTAATTCGCGCTAACGCTTCCTCCACGCGGCTACCGAGGATGACTTCCTTGTAGTTTTCACGTTCGGGAGCAGAACCATCGGGGGCAATCTCAGGTCCGTGCATGTACTCCCACGCCTCGGGTAGCCACTCTAGAAACTGGACCTCATACGCATCTTCGCCAGTGAACTTCATGATGCCAACTTATCCTCAGGTATTTTAAGTTCACCTGATATCAAACGAGGGAGTAACGAATCTCGTAAATTCCCCAGAATCTTGGATTGTTCTTCGAGTAGCCACTTTTGCTTTAGTAATGGCTCAACTGTCGCGCGAAAGGCTTGCGTTGCCTTTTCTGTTGGTTGAATAATCTTGTGAAGTACAAAATCAGGCCAATGACCTTTATAGGAATCAAACTGCTGTTTACCTTCCACGGCAAAATACAACCACATGACATCAACCTTGTTTCCTAAGAGTGGAAAGACGTTTTGTATTACCGAAAATGGATAGCTAATAAGACGCAAGGAACATGTGTGATTTGCAAAGACTACGAGTGGCATCTCTGGGGATGCAAAAACTCCAGGTTCTTCATCATGGAAACCAACCACGCCAGATTTTCCTTGGTCTAGTACTGGAACAGAACCCGAAGGGAATGAAGTTTTAGAGTCAAAGAGCTTTCCAACTTTTTGTTTAATAACTGAGTCCCCTATAGAACGGATGCTCCAGCCTTTAGGAATTAACCCGAGCTCCGATTCCTCCATAGAGTTAGGGAAAAGCGCCGAAGTCGCAGCATCCATGCCAGCTGGTTTCTCCCCCGCCATCTTTGCCTTTACTGGGTCGAAATCTATAAACCAGGATTTGAAGATGGTTTGCGCGATGTCCTCTAAGGTCTTGCACACAGCATTGTTCGTTGAAATCTTCGAATCTAAGTTTCGAAGTGCCCAGCCTATTTTCTCTTGAATAGCTAAATCTAGAAGGGGAACCTTTATCTGAGTTAGGTGATTTCTGTTGAGGGTTGGAACTGTGCCACCAGCATTAAATGATTTGAAGTCGATAGTCTTCAAAACATAGTAGACAAACGTAGGTGAGTTTCCATGAAAATCTTTTACAAAGAGGGTTGTATTCAAGGGCCAAAATGGTCTTGTAATCAGTTGGGGGGTTCCTATCGACCCGCTTCGCCCGAGAACTACACATTCGGTCTCCACTTTGGCTTCATTGTGAAATCCAACTGGGCCATTCGCCGCAATTATCGGTATTTCACCTGGGATACGCTCGTGGGCGGGAAGGTCGAACCCACGTTGTAATGTTATAAATGTTTCCAGGGATGTAGTTTTATAAGTCATATCCAAAACCTTTAAGCTGTTTAGATATTACTGCTTCAAGTCTATGAGACTCCTCAAGCTGTTCTGAGAGCTGATTAGTTAAAATCTGCATGCGAGTTGCAAAATCTTCATCATTCTCGGACTCAATTTCCTCGGTGCCGATATATCGACCAGGCGAAAGTGAGTCACTATTTTTTGCTATTTCATCACGATACACAGACTTGCAGAATCCATCAATGTCTGTGTATTTGCCTTCACACCAATTATTGAAAGTGTCGGCAATGCGAGCGACTTCTTCTTCACTAAATTCAATCTGTGTTCTTGAGATTGCAGTTCCTAGTTTGCGGGCATCTATAAAGAGGACTTGGTTATTGCGATTAGTTTTCCACTTGCTCTTATCCTTATTAAAAAACCACAACGAGCTTGGAATTTGAGTATTAAAAAAAAGCTGACCAGGTAAGTCAATAATGCACTCAATAATGTCATCGTCCAAAAAGGCTTTGCGGATAAGGTCATCGCCGCCTTGAGTTGAAGTTAGTGTGCCACGCGGCATCACAATACCCGCCCGACCCTTTGGGGCAAGATGATGAACTGCATGGCTCATCCATGCGTAGTTAGCAGGACGTTCGCGTGGAACCCCATACTTTTTCCAACGCACATCACCAGATAGCTGTTCCTTTGGATAACTAGCATTGCTACCGAATGGAGGATTCATCAAGATGTAGTCGAAGCGCATATCTGGGTGCTGGTCTTCGGTAAATGTATCCCCGTGGGATTTGCCTAAATCAAAATCAATTCCCCGAATTGCCAGATTCATTGCGCAGAGGCGACGTGTAGTTGGATTGGACTCTTGCCCATAGATGGAGATGTTGCCCAGTTTGCCCCCATGGGCTTCGACGAATTTCTCGCTTTGAACAAACATTCCTCCAGAACCACAGCAAGGGTCATAAACGCGACCATTGGTCGGTTGAAGTACCTCAACGAGGGTCTTAACGATTGAAGGAGTCGTATAAAACTGACCACCTAGCTTGCCCTCAGCCGATGCGAACATGCCCAAGAAATACTCGTATACCTGCCCAAGAATGTCGGAGGCTTCATGCTTATTCTGACCAAAGCTAATGGACCCAATAAGGTCGACTACAGCCCCTAAATCCGAAGCTGGGAGCTTTGCATCGGCGTAACGACGTTCAACAATGCCTTCAAGCTTTGGATTTTCCTGTTCAACTTCGTATAGAGCATTATCAATTCGCTGGGCAATATCTGGCTGCTTCGAGTTCTCCTGAATAGATGACCATCGAGAAATTTCGGGAACCCAGAAAACGTTTACTGCCTTGTAGTAATCCCGCTCATTCAGGGCATCGGCGCGACGCTTTTCATCCTTCTTGAAGGTGTCGCTCCTCGGGTCGGAAAACTGCTTTTCAAGTTCAGACCGACGCTCAACAAATGAATCTGAGACATATTTGAGAAAGACCAACCCCAAAACGATGTGCTTATATTCTGCGGCATCCAAATTCTTGCGAAGCAGATTGGCTGTATCCCAGTACTTCTTGAGCTGGTCGGATGTCAGTGCCATGGGTAGAAGATACCGAAGCTACCCGACAAATGCCCATTTTTTAGGTCCAACTCCTACTTTTACCCAACCTTCATGCACGATGGGCGCAATATAGAGTCACGAAAGTAATTCAATGTCGGCAGCTTCTATTACTATGAAGTCCTTGTCACATCGTTTGGAAATTTTTTCAAGAAATGCTGATTGAATGGGGTAGAGAAGTGAAAAAGTACTTTCGAGTGATGCTTGGTAGCGGGAGTAAATATGCCCAAGAATGCTTAGAACATAATTTTGTAGGAATAGATTTTGGATTCAACGAATCATTGAAGCCGTACATAGTTGGTACATGGTCCGAACACAAAGATTCTCTCAAAGAAGCTTTTAGCAAATATAACCCTAACAAAACTCCAGTTGGCCTTGGATTGTCCACTGGCGCACTTTCCAGCTTTGGGTCTTGGCTAGAAGTCGGCGATATTGTTCTTTCTCCACTCAGTACCAAGGAACTTAAAGCAGGAATCGTAGTCGGTGATTATGAATACGTGCCTGGCGGAATATTGCCTCACCGTCGTAAAGTCGAGTGGTTTCCAACAGTTATACCTCGTACTGATTTGTCGGAATCTATGCAGAACTCAATCAAGAGCACAAATACTCTTATAGATATCTCAAAATTTGCATCAGAAGTTGAATCAATTATCGATAGCCGCCCAGCCGACGTACTCTTTACTAAAGATGTAAATGTCGAGGACCCATCAGCCTTTGCTATTGAAAAGCACCTTGAGGACTTTCTGATATATAACTGGGCTAATACTGATTTGGCAAAAGATTATGACCTACTCACAGATGAGGGTGAAGTCGTAGCTCAACAGTATCAATCTGATACAGGTCCAATCGACATTTTAGTCATTAGCAAAGATAAGAAAGAGTACCTAGTTATAGAACTAAAAAAAGGACGTGCATCGGATGTTGTGGTCGGACAAATTTTGCGGTATATGGGTTTCGTAAAAAATGAACTTGCCGTTAATGGAGAAAACGTGCGCGGAATTATTATTGCGCTTGAAGATGACCTAAGGCTAAGAAATGCAATTACTATGATTCCGAGCGTTGAGTTTTATCGTTATGAAATCAACTTTAAGCTAAAGCCTACCAACTCAAAATAACTCTTACAAATAAGCATGCAGTAACGGCATTTCGTCTTCATGACCATTTGAATCATCAAATACTGATACTCCACCTCGCCAGGATTCAGGAAGAGTTGGCAGAAAGGAAGCGAGCGCCTCATCGGCAGTCGCAGCCACAACAGTTTTTACAGGGCGTTTAAAGGAGCCCACTTGTTCATAAACGATATGAAAGTGAGGTAATTCGGGACAGGTCTTCTCTTCCATACCCGCAGATTACTCTCCTGGTATGACAGCCGAAAATTAGCCCTCTAGTCCTTAGGGACCTTTCCACTTTCCCCAGGTGACGCCAGCATCCTAAAAAGTTTGGCGTATTTAAGTTGCTCGTCAATAGTCGAAGCATGGTGCATGTTAATCTGCTTTTGCCGCTTTGAACGCACGGCTTTCAGCGCAGCGGCTTCCAGGGGAGTTCTTTGGCTTTGAGATTTAAATTGCGTTATGTCGGTATTCATATGTCCTTCTTAGGTTTTTCGTTCGGCTACTGCGCGATGTAACCCTCGGGTTTTCATACGCGTGACCAGGTTTCCATGGGGTTTTGGTGAGTTGGTGCTTAATACGAATGATTTCAGATTAACTAAGGCAATCAATCTTGCAGAAAATCACTTATGCAAGATGATTTTCCGCTTTTTCAGCTTCTCATTTCAATCTTGCTATCATGATAAAAGACTAGCAATCAACTACTACAACTTGTTGGCGTCGGGAAATATATTCCTTCACTTGTTGTGCGGTGAAGCGACGATTTCTCCCTACTTTTATGCTGTCAATCTCCTTGCGTGAGACCAAGCTATAAATGGTGCCTCGAGATACGTGTAGGTAGTCAGCGACTTCATTTGGTGTGTAAAGGCTAGGAATTTCCATAATCTCTCCAATCTGCTGGGGTTATGTATAAGGATGACAGTCAATCTTGCTTCTGTCAGGGTAAACCTGCATCTTTGCAACTTCGGTAACCTGTTTTAGCTGACTAGGTGGTCGAAGTTGCAAAGGTTGCAAAGGTTGCAGCTATTTATTCCAATCGGAGCATGTATGAACTACGGCGGTCTGACTTAAGTAGTTGAACTCGAATAGTCACACCATCGCGCTCCAGGGCGAAGTAACGCTGCTTCTTATTTCCTACATAGTTGCCCGCTCTCGTGGATTCTGAACGGGTAGGCTCGTGATACTGACCAGGTTCGACCCAATGCTCTTGAACTTCCAGGTCGTGGTTGTGAGCAAGGCTCATCAACTCCTTGATATGCACGGGCTTCTCACCATGAGCGTCCCACCAGACATCAACAAAATCGTGAAGTTGCAGATTCTCGATATCCACATTGTCACGCTGCGTGCTCATATCGGACATGAAGCCTTCAACTCCTGCGTTCTGCAAAATTCCACCCATGACTTTGGAAAACTCCTCGAAGCTACCAAGAGGGGTACCTATCCAGGCGGGTCGTCCAGCCTCAACATAAGCCATAACAATGGTGATGCACGCATCAATTAAGAGTGCACGATTTTCCTTCACCCATGGCATCAGTGGGTAGTGGCGAAAACCATCGCGAAGATGTGGCGCCTCAGTTTTGGGAACTAATCGCACCTCAATAAAGCGTCGATTCAGTTGACCTGAGAAGCGGGGATTATTTCCCGTAGCAACCCATGGACCAAGATTAGGCAGCTTCGGCGCGTTATTTCCGCCGAGTAAGCGGTCAGAAAACGTAACCGAGGTGAGAACCGATGCTAGGACATCGGAATCAATATTGTCACCGCTCACGTTGTCTAATACATAGGGACCACCCCCGCTATACAAGTGAGTTGTAATCTGCTTGCGACGTTCTTCCTCGGACTTAGAAAAGACCTTCATGGGTACCTCAAATCCGAGGGATGGATATAGAAGTGTCATTGAGAGGAGCGAGGCACCTGAACCTGCAAGGGGTTTATCCAAGAGGAACAGAGGCGAAACACCGCCAAATAAGTTTCGGGCAAAGTCATGCAACATGAGAGCCAGAGCGTGGGCACTGTCTTGAGCTGAGCCGAAGGGGAAATCCACCAAACATTCCTCAAGGATAAACTTCACAGCATCTTGAGCTGTTGCAAAGTTCTTACCTGTGCCAAACTTAGTGTTACCAAGGCTCACATCACGGATACGATAAATTTGTGAAGTTTCATCGTAGCCAAAGTCTTGAACGAGTCGACCATCCGCGGTAATTACTGGAATTGAAGTAACCTTCTTCAATTCTGGTAGCGGAGGTTTGATTGTCTGCAACATATCTTCGACGACCGCATCCGCGGGGTCCGATGGGATTAATGAACCCGACTTTGTAGGCTTCATCCAATCCGCACTTCTCGCGAACTCATGACGAGCGGACTTGGCATTCAGGATGTTCCACCCCGCTTGTTCCGCATTGATGCGCAAAATCCCAGCGCTATTGCGAAAGAGCTTTGGGGGTTCATTGGTTACATAGGTTGCAGCCCAAGCTTGAGCAGCTTTTGTGGGCAAGGAGCCCGTTTGAGTCACCACGATGCGCTTTTCAGGCAACCCAAGTTCTACAGGTGAATGAATTCCTCCACGAAATGGGCAGCTTTCACAATCTACGGCTCCATGAAGTGAACTAGCAACGCTGTCGCAGGTGCGACGTGCGCGCTCGGGGTCAACCTGCTCCCATAATTGTTGCGATTCCACGTAGTCATATTTTGGATGCTTGCTTGACCATTCATGGAATAGTTCGTTTCCCTTTTCGGCAAAATACAACACCGAAGAAACGGCGAACCATTCATTGTAATTCGCAGACTCTGGATGAGCCCATACACGTTCAAACCAAGAGCATCCACCGATAACTTTCTTTAGGTTCATAACGCCAATCGCTTCTTGGCTTGCTCCCTTTTCAATGACCTTTTTTGCGCGCTCTTTGCGAATGTTCCCTGAAAACCCAACTGCGGCAATCTCATCCAGTGAGTAGGTGCGCGAACAATCTTCAAAAAGAACTGTCACATCACGTGGATGCAGCGGGTCCTTGAGGTTAAGGGTTCCTGGAACGCGGAGAATTCGAGTGAGGTCGAAGGTGGAGTCGAACTCGTAGGGATGAGCATGCTTAGCAAACCCGCCGTAAAAGTTTCGCACGAGTTCTTGCGCCGATTCACGTTGCTCTGTGGTTTCGATACTAATTGTCTCTTTGAGAATTACATAAGCATGAAGTCCGTTTCCAGAATCAATAATGATGCTTGGTGGAACCGCGAAGCTTTGAAGTAGAGCAACTGCTTCGTCGTAGTTCTTTGGAAGTGACTTATGCGGTTTTTTCTCATCGTAGATATCAATATCCATTCCAATAATGGAAATGCTGCTGATATCTTCACGAGCGCCACGTTTACCGTCTGGAATCGCATGACTACGAAGTCCTAGCCCAAAATAGACTTGTTCATTCTTGTACTTCTCCACGGCACACATGAAGTCACTCACCTGACTGGAATGGTAAAACTCAGTTTTGAGCCCATTGAGTTTCGGGTCTTTTGAGTGTGACAAGGCTAGGTAGCCGTCACCCTGACCTACTGCGGCTTTGATGAGGGTTGCGTAACTCTGACTCATTTGTTATCCCCTTTGAGGTATTCAGGGAAACCAGGGCGATGTTGGTCGATAAGCTTCTGAATCGCTTTCTCGGGGACCCGAACCGCGCGTCCGATATGGATGGAGTCCAACTCCCCAGCGATAGTCATGCGATAGACCTTGCTTTCACTGAGGCTGAGGCATTTTGCTGCTTCTTGGATGGTTAGCAATACAGACACATTGTGTCCTTTCAATTAATCTGGGCTATGCCAGAGGCGCCTTTTGACGTCTTGAGTCACTTTGAGGCATCCCCTCTTTTTTGCAGGGGGGTCTTTCGAAATTCGGAATTGAGGTAAGAATGAGCCAGGACCCTCAAACTCAACAGACACGTTCTCGAGTCTACGTGCGAGTATCAGAGCTCATTAAGTTCAACATCAACGCCGCCATCCGCGACAGGCAAATGAAGGAACGAGCCTTTGTTGAGCTCCTGGCGGACGCAGTCCGCATCTTTGCAACCCTGCATCCTGGACAACCTCAGCCTGCAGATTTGTTGGACTTAGACAAATTAAGGGAAGAAAGCGACCCAAATAAATGGGGTCAGAAGGCGATTGGCGAACGCATCGGACGTGAGTCAGGCGCGATGTGGAGAATCCTCAACCCCGTCGAAGATGGTGGAAACACTCAATTCGATGTCTTAGAACTATTGCTCATTGCAGCAGACTTGCAAGTCCCTATTTCCTACTTGCTCTTTCCTACTCGCGAGCAAATTGAATCTAACGCAATTCTAATTTTTGACGAGTTCAATCCCCCTCTGGAAGTGACAGCCAATCAGTGGTTGGCATGGGTGAGCGGGCTGAGTGCACTTCCAGGCAAAGATTCGGTACTCCAAGCCAATAACGCTCTATCTCTCTCTACTGCGCATATGGCGAGTTGGAATACGGGAGTTCAAGACGCCCCGCGCGCAAAAGCCACAGATAAACTCAATATTGAGGATACACAGCGAATCAATGAAGGACTACTTTCTGCGAGTGCGCCATTTTTCGACGCGTTGCGCTCCAGCACTTTTCGAAATCCAGATAATGCCTATCCATCTGCCAAGTCAGAAAGCAGTGAAGATGTTAAGGACCATCATTTAGCAATTAGCCGCGCTCGCACCCTTCAAGACCTTCTTTTTCACCTGAGGGAAGCAGTGGTAATTGCTGGAGACCAAAATCGTAAGGATGCCAAACGAGCCGTTGTTGACATTTCCAATAAAATTCAAGCCGATATTGACCGTCTGTTTTTAGCCTATGACGTTGACGCTCCAATTCCAGCTGTGCCTTTCACAAAGGACTTCATCGCGGAGCAACTCAGATTAATCACGATGATGCTGGCTCATGTGAAACTTGCTGAAATTGAATATCAAGGATTCCAGGCAGAACGACTTCCTCCGAACGTTAGAGTGGAGCGAGAGCCATTTAAAGCGGAGAGGAACCCGCCTGAATATATGGAGGGAGCCTTTGAACATCGACATAGGCTAGAAAAAGAACTCAAGCGAGCGCAAAAGAAGATAGAAGAAGGCGATGAATCGGGATAAGCATTATCAACTTCTCGTACAAAGAGCTTCTAGCATGCGGGAAAACCCTACCGCCACTGAAAAAAAACTACTGGAAGCACTTATGAAATCAGCAAAACTACCGACATTTCACCCACAACATGTCATATATCCATACATCGTTGATTTTGTTTGCCTTGAAAAAATGATTATTGTCGAAGTTGATGGTTCAAGCCACGATGGAAGCAAGGCATCTGATGAGCTCAGAGACTACGACTTAGAGAAGGCTGGATACAAAGTTATGCGCTTTTCGAGTGGGGAAGTTGCGCTCTCACTTACAACCGTTATAGACCGCATTAAATTTGAATGTTCGTTCAGTTCCTCGAAGCCTCTGCCACCTCGGAAAGTCACTTCAAAAAAGCAAGTCAAGCGACCGATGATTGTCCCTCTACCTCGGGTTGTTTACGAGGAACCTTTTCGGCAACCACCAAGGACTAGGGCGGGAAAGGTTCGCCTTCGCAAAGCTCTTGCCCCTGGAGAAACGATTCGTGTTTTATGCGCGCTCTGTGGAAATCCAATTGCTAACGCAGATATCAGAGTGCGCCACAAAGGTTCAACTGAGAAAGTTGAATGGGTTCACAAAAGTTGTGCTCAATAGTAAAGATACCGCTTTGGCTACTGCCTTACTTACAAACCTTCACCCATCCGTAAGCTCTGGTGCGCTAGTTATCTTTGCCTGCCTTAACCCTGGGGGGGGTTAAATGGTGTGCTAATTACGGTCAGAATCCAGCCTAAGCAAAGCGAAAACTAAATCTTGTACTTGTCAGTGGATAGGTTCATAATGAGCACAAAACAGGCTCAAAACTACACATTGATGCACTTAGTCTGGTGCCCCGAGTGGGGGTCGAACCCACACTTGGAGGATTTTAAGTCCTCTGCCTCTGCCATTGGGCTATCGGGGCGCACTTGACCGAGGAGTGCCGATCAACGAGAGCGCGAGTCTACTAGCCTGTCAGATGCCAAAAGACCCAGCCACTGTTCAGGCTAAATAGATCAATTTCATACTGCTTTGACTAGCTTCAACGGGTAATTTCTGCGCATGGCAAAATTCAATCCTGCTCGCAGAAGCGTGCTTATTGGCTCTGGCACCGCACTTCTCATGGCTAAGTTTCCGGTCACTGCCTTTGCACAAGGCCCAACCGCCATCTGCTCTCGCGTCGGCCAAAAAATTATTTCTAAAGGGAAGAACTACATCTGCGTAAAGAGCAATGGAAAATTGCAGTGGCAGGCTCTCGTACCAGCAAAGCCGCCTATTTCAGTGCACCCCTCAAAGGCATCTGGCGGAACAGCACCTGCCCCAGCAACTTCTCCATCAAAGGTCAATGGCTATCTCGTTGGCCAAATCTCTGAATTATCAGAAGGTGTATCGAAGATTGTCGTAGCAAAAAATATGCAGGGTCAATCTGTATCGATTGCGCTATATCTCTCTGGAAAAGTAGTTACGGCTCATTCAACTGTCTGCACACATATGGGTTGCACAGTTGGAGCAGCAGGCAAGCAGCTTGACTGTCCTTGTCATGGATCTGTTTTCGATGCCCAGACAGGCGCTGTAGTCAATGGTCCAGCGCAGTCTCCACTTCAAAGCTACCAAGTAGCGCAGGTGGGCAACGAGATTTACATTACTAATTAAATCGAATTAAAACATTCGTCGGAACGGTAGTGGCTTACGCATCCTAATAATTAGTAGTAACGGTATGAGAACGTAAGGTCCGTTATATGCCAAAAAGACCCAAGGGTGCGGTGTTCGCCATTGAGGTTCACCAAAGAACTCAACACCAAAGACAACAACGCCTGTAATTCCCGAGATCAGAGTTCCATATATAACTGCAAAGAGCTGAATCCACTCTTTGCCCTTAAGAATGGAATACACCAGAACCAAATAAAAGGGAGCGTAGACAAAGGCGGAGAGTCCCGTCACGAATCTCATCCAAATAGGCGGGTGCAAGAAAAGAGGATCATTGACGCTGGCATACGAGTAATTAAGCCTCGCCAGAATATTTCCACTATGTGGGGATTCAACGACACCTAGAGTGGGGATGGCATCGCTGATGATGCAGGTTATAAATGCCCAGGAGAAAAAGATGAGAAATAGATAATCGAATTTTCTCTGTTTAAGTGGGAGAGTCACCGAGGAAAATTATCACACCTTGAAATTATTTCTTAGATGGTAAATAAGATCGTTATTAAGGCGCTCAGCATGATGGCACCGGCTTGGCCAGCGGTGACAATGTGATTTTCACTCCCGAGAGTTACTGCGGCTGCGGGAATTCCTAACTGGGCGCTGGCCAGAAAAATATTCCGCTTCGGTTGGGCAAAGAGGGCTGAGGGTAGGTGCGCTATTAAGGCTCCAAAGCACATCAATATTGCCAAGATGATGGTGTCGCGGGAGTGAAAAGTTTGGCGGATATTTATCGAGGCACCTAACCAGACGAAATAAATAGGCGCAAAAAGTCCTTCGCTCACTCCAAATATCTGCCGCGATAAACGATGTGGGACTCCTATGCTGGCGAAAGCTACCCCCAAGGTGAAGCCCGCGATCATCACCGAGGCGTGGAAGCGAATCGCAACCGCTGCAACTAAAAGCAAGGTTGCCAAACTGATGCGGAGCTCTAAACCCAGGTGATCCAATTTGGAGACCCCATGAGCTAAATCGAGCCAACCCTTACCTTTTGCATATCGCAGCGCAAAATAGATCACAACTGATAACGCCAGAACCAGCAGCGCACCCACGGTTGCCTCGACTCGGTTCGTCTTTTGCGTAAAGAAAGGCAACGCTACAAAGGCGATGGCATCGGCGAGAGTCACTTGCGTGATCAAAATGCTGAGTGAGAGCGAGGGAGCCACACTCTCGACGAGCGGAATGACGAGGGCGGCAGAACTAGAAAAAGAGATGACTGCTAGCAACTTCCAGTTGTGGAAGTGAGCGAAATGATCAATAACAACTGCTACGACGACTGCCAATCCAAAATTGGCAAGAAGTATCCAGATCGCCTTCTCAAAGGATTTCTTGGTAAGAGTTCTGTAGTCGATATGACTTCCCGCGCCAAACATGAGGAGGGCGAAGCCAACTGTGGCAAATAATTTTAGGCTGGGATCTGCAACTGGAATCTTCTTAAAACCGCTATCTCCCAAGATGGCGCCAATGAGTAACTCACCAACGGCTACTGGCACTCCCCACCGCTTTGGGATTCGAAGGAGTGGCCCCACCAATCCAGCGACAATGAGACCGCCTAATAACTGGATACTCATTGGAGATAGGCTACTGCCAGAGCTGAAACCGCAACAGTGAGGACGAGTATCAATGTCAGATCCGATTACTATCCAAGAACTTTCCGCTGATTTTTGGAGTTGGAGAGCGGCGCAACAGCCCCGCTCCGGTGATGACATTCCCCGCATTGAACGTCCCGACAACTGGATTCCGCGATGGTCGGCAAGTGATGTAGAGCGATACAGAGTTGAACTCGCCGCATTTGAAAGTTCCTTAGCCTCAATTTTTAATCGTGCGGATCTTCATTCCGCCGACTCCCCATCCGAGTGGATCGATAAAGCCCTAATACATTCCGCACTGTCACGCGTTAAATGGGAGTTGGATTACTTAGAAATTTGGCGGCGCCAACCTCGCTTCTACATTGATCAAACCGTTGGGGTTATCTTTGATTACTTGACCCCAGTAGAAGTTAACGAAATAACTATTAAGAATGTTCGCAGAATATTGCTGAGTTTTGCAGCCATTCTCGCTGACGCCCGAAGCAATCTGGCCGGAAGTGCTTACAAGGAGTTAGCGCAAGAATCGATTGCCGAACTCGCTCATATCCAAGAGCAATTAAATACCGTCGGTGAAAATCTGCTCTCCTATATCTCGACCGATGAGGCCGAAGCCTTTTTGAGTGAGTTTGCAAGCGCAGGAAATGAACTTGCCGAGTTCCGCACCTGGCTCACCGAATCGCTTCCAACCTTTCCAGATTTCAAGCCGATCGGTCTAAGTGGCTTTGAATGGTTCTTAAAGAACGTTGCCTTCAATCCACTTACACCTACCGAACTGATCAATATTGGCCATTTAGAGTTTGAGCGAGCCATCTTCCTTGAGACGGTGACTAATAATCGATATGTAAATGTGGCACAGCCTCCGTTGCCAAGTTCCGCCCAAGCTCAAAGTGATGATGAAGCACGCTTAGAACGCGAAGTGAGAGCCTTCTCTGAGGAGCAGAATTTGCTCAGCCAACCAGAGACTCTTGGCGAATACTTAAATGCACCTCGACCAAAGTATCTTGAACCAATTCGTTGGCTTGGAGTCAGCGATGATCTGACTGGTCCATCACGACTGGATATCAACGGCATTAGTTATGTGCCCGAGCCACATCCGCAACTGCCTTACTTTTATGCCGCCAACGCGAAAGATCCGCGGGCAGGCATCGTTCACGAGGGGGCTCACTACAAGCAACTGGCTCTTTCATGGCGCCATGAGAACGAAATTCGCCGCCACTTCTATGACTCAGGCGCCAACGAAGGCATCGCCTTCTACAACGAGGAGTTAATGCTGGCAGCGGGTCTCTTCGCTGATAAACCCCACTCCCAGACCTTGATGTATAACTACGCACGCCTGCGAGCGCTAAGGGTAATCATCGATGTCTCACTTGCTACTGGGCAGATGGATATAGAGACCGCGGCAGAGTTCCTGGCACATAAGGTCCCGATGGATATGGAGACGGCTCGTGAAGAGGCGGTCTTCTTCGCGGGATTTCCTGGACAAGGTATGACCTATCAAATCGGTAAGACTCAGATCATTAGGTTGTTGGCTGATGCCTCTCGTGACACGAGCGCTGACTTCTCACTTCGGATATTCCATGACTACCTCTGGAAAAATGGAAATCTCCCCATCAGTTTGCTCCGCTATGAATTACTCGGAGATTCAAGTGATATTGAGAGGATCACTGGTTACAGCGATGCACAAGATGTCGAGATCATCTGGGGCAATGTCCGCAAAATGCTTGATGCATTTATGGCAAAGAACAGAGCTCTCGCTGACTCGTACATCAGCGATGATGTAACTCTGTGGGATTCCGAGGAACGTGACCTAGTTCATACCTTGGTTGGGCTCAATCAACTACGAGATCGCAGACCAACCGATGGAGGTGGACCTAAATTATTGGGAATCGACAACATCAAGCCGGTCATCACTATTCATGGGGATCTAGCGATTGCGCGCTATGAACTACATGTAAGGACTGAGGGCGGAGTTCATGATGAATATATAAGGAATACCGCTATCTGGCGCCGTGAAAATGGTGGTTGGAAGTGCTTCCACAATCACGAGGATAAGTTAGCCTTATAAGTTCCACTATGTAAGACCTACGCTTTAAGACCTACTTTTATAGACCTAATTGCACCCAAATGTCCTAAATGTATTGTCTTTACTCCTATCCGGCTTTAGTATTCCCGAAGTCCAAGTTATTGGGCAGCTAGCGAAATGGAGCAAATAATTGGGAACCCTCAAAATAGGTAGGAAGCGCCTAACCGCAACCCTCGGCGCGGTGGCTCTTGTCTCTTCCTCCTTGATCCTTCAAACAACCTCAAGCAACGCTGCTTCCGACAAAGTCTTGGTAATTGACTCTGAGTTCAATCACAAGACTTTAGATCCACAACGGGAATTTGAAGATGGCGGAAACATGATGGACCGCGCCATCTACGACACCTTGTTAACTTTCAAGGGAAGTGATGCTTCTCGTCCCGTCCCGGATCTTGCCCTGTCATACACGGTAAATGCGGATTCAACGGTGTACACCTTCAAACTACGTAAGGCAGCTCGCTTCTCAGATGGCACCCCTGTTACTTCAGCAGATGTCGTCTACTCACTCGATCGCCTCAAGAATATTCAAGGCAACCCTTCATCTCTGATGGATGGATTGACCGCAACCGCGACCGATCCATACACAGTGGTCATCACCGCTGATCAGCCTGACACCGCTGTTCCGGTTAAGGTCGCTGGTCCTGAATTCGGTGTAGTAAACAGCAAGCTCGTTGCTGCTCATGGTGGTTACGCCCTCACCGGTGCAAACACCAAGGACACAGCTGAGAACTTCCTCAACACTACTTCTGCAGGTAGCGGTCCATACATGCTCTCCAAGTTCAGCCTCACCACAGAGGTCGATCTGGTTGCAAACCCTAAGTACTGGGGTCCAAAGCCTGCTTACTCCAAGATCGTTATTCGTAACGTCACCCAGGCTGTACAGGCACTTGATGTACAAAAGGGTGTTGCCAATATCGCTCTCGACCTCTCACCAAAGCAGGTTGACTCCCTCAGCGGCGTCAACGTAACTGCTGGTGTAAGCACCACCGTTTGGTTCTTGTACTCAAATGCAAACCCAACAATCTCTGCAATTACATCTGATCCAAACTTCCAGAACGCTGTTCGCTACGCCTTGAATTACAAGGATCTCGTAGCCTTCGCTGGAAAGGGTGCAATTCAGGCCGCTGGAATCATTCCATCAGCCTTCCAAGGCGCTCTCAAGCCTGCAGATGCAACGCAACAGAATGTCGCACTTGCAAAGGCAGATCTTGCAAAGACCGCCTACAAGGGTGAAGAGATTGGTCTGCGCTACTGGGGTGGTGGAGCTTGGGAAGGAATCTCATTTGATGACTTCGCAACCATCATCGCTTCACAATTGGCAGCAGTAGGTATCAACCTCAAGTTGGAGCCAACTCCAGTTGGAGATGCTCTTACGACCTACCGCGACGGAACAGACACCATGGGACTTTGGTTCTGGGGTCCAGACTGGCCAGATTCAAGCAATTACAGCCAGAACTTCGGTCCTGGTGAGAAGGTTGGTCTCCGTGCCGGATGGGCTGCAAATGCTAATCCAGCTGTTACCAAGGTGATCAATGCAGTTGCTATCGAATCAAATGCAACAAAGCGTGCGGCTTTGTATCGTCAATTCCAACTTGACCTCAATGCCAACTCACCATTTGTTCCTTTGATTCAATCACCGGCTATCTTGGTCTCGACCAAGAGCGTCATCGGAATTGCATCGAACCCAATCTGGAAAGTTAACCTAACCGAACTCAAGTAAAGGCTCGTTAGTTAATTGAAAGATCTACTTCGTCGTCGCACCCCATCAGAGAAATCTGATGGGGTGCGACGCAATTCCTTAGGTATATTTATAGTTCGTCGCATAGCAGTTGGAATTCTGCTCATGCTCGGAATTACCCTGATCTCTTTCTCGGTAACACAGTTAGTTCCAGGTGATCCCGCTGCGCTCAACTTAGGTCAGAGCGCTATGAGCGATCCCACCATCGTTGCAGCCTGGCGCGCCAAATATGGTTTAGATAAGCCGGTACCAGAGCAATACATTATTTATATCAACCACCTGCTTCATGGTGATTTAGGCGAATCGCAACAATCTCGCCGCCCGGTATCAACCGATCTCAAAGAGTATTTCCCAGCCACGCTGGAGCTTGCAACAGTTGCAATCTTCTTCTCACTTATCTTTGGCCTGCTCTTCGGAGTCATTGCCGCCATCACTCGAAATCGATGGCCAGATCAAGTCATTCGATTCTTCACCCTTACCGGGGTCTCGGTACCTACCTTCTGGTTGAGCCTGGTCTTCTTCTATGTCTTTTACTTCAAACTCTCGTGGTTTCCCTCCAATGGGCGCCTCGATCCAGGCGTAGATGCACCGTCCACCATCACCGGTATGTACACGGTCGATGCGCTATTACATGGTCAATTTAGCCTCTTCTGGCAGGCTTTCAGGCATCTGCTACTTCCTGCGATCGTTCTCGCTATCTACACCATTGCAGTTTTAACTCGGTTTACTCGCGCCTCAATCCTCGAGATTCTCAACAATGATTATGTTCGAGCCGCTCGGGCTAAGGGACTTCCTGAATCATTGGTTATCAGAAGGCATGTGCTCCGCCCTGCACTTCTCTCTATCGTCACTATCGCAGGCGTTGCATTCGGAAATTTGTTAGCTGGATCGGTACTTGTTGAAAATGTTTTCTCATGGCCAGGCATTGGCCAATACGCCTATCGCAGCTCTATCGGACTCGATCTACCAGGAATTATGGGTGTGAGCATTGTTGTTGCCGGAATCTTTATTACTATGAATCTTCTCGTTGATATCGCTTATCACTTCATCGATCCAAGTTTGCGGCACGCATGAAAAAGAATCCTGACTCTCCGCTGCGCCAACCGCTCGCCGTTATTGGTGTGACGATCCTTGCCATCTGGATCTTGGTAGCAATATTTGCTCCGCTCATTGCTCCCTCAAATCCGATCGCGCAAAATTATGGACAATTGCTCCCTCCCAATGCACACAATTGGTTTGGAACTGATTCAGTCGGTCGCGATGTACTGAGCCGCGTTATCTACGGAGCGAGAATCACACTTCCACTCTCCATCATGCTCGTGATACTGGCAATGATTGTTGGAACAGTCATTGGTGCGATCGCCGGTTACTTTGGTGGCTGGGTGGATGCCGCGTTGATGCGCTTTACCGATGTGGTCTTGGCATTCCCTGGAATCATCTTGGCAATGGCGGTTGCTGCTGCTCTAGGTGCTGAGTTACGTAATGCAGTCTTCGCAGTTGTCTTGGTTGCATGGCCAACCTATGCCCGATTAGTACGCGGACTCATTCTCTCGAGTAAGAACGCCGATTACGTGACCTCAAGCCGTCTGCTAGGCGCTTCCACCACCCGCGCCCTCTTCGTCGACCTACGTCCCAATATTTCTGGCCCAGTCTTCGTACTCGCCGCTCTTGAGGCAGGCAATGGAATGTTGCTTCTCTCAGGTCTCTCCTTCTTGGGCCTGGGCGCACGTCCACCATCAGCAGAATGGGGAGCCATGGTTTCGGCGGGTGCAAACAACTTCGATAAGTGGTGGTTGGCGGTCTTCCCGGGCTTGGCTATTTTGACCGCGGTTCTCGCCTTTAATTTCCTGGGCGATGCGCTGCGCGACATTTTGGATCCACGGACCGCGAAAGCGCTGAGGGAGTAGATATGGCCCTCTTAGAAGTACGTGACTTAAGCGTTCAACTGCAGACCAAATCTGGCTTCGCTACCGCGATTGATCGCCTTTCATACACCCTTGATGCTGGAGAGATTCTTGGCATTGCCGGTGAGAGTGGCAGCGGCAAGACAATGTCGGCTTTAACTCTCTTGGGGTTACTCCCCCAGCATGCCAAAGCGAGTGGCTCGGTTAAGTTCGAAGGACAAGAGCTAGTTGGACTCTCAAGCAAAGAGTGGCAGAAGATCCGCGGCCAGAATATCTCGATGGTCTTTCAAGATCCCATGACCTCACTGCATCCCATGCTCAGCATCAAAACACAGATGACAGAGCACATGATGGTTCACCTCGGTATTTCCGAGAAGCAAGCGATCGTTGATGCCGAAGAGTTATTAGCAGATGTACGTATTCCAGATCCAAAGAAGGCACTCGCTTCATACGCCGGTCAATTCTCTGGCGGTATGCGTCAAAGAATTTGTATTGCGATGGCGCTCGCCTGCAAACCAAAATTATTATTGGCTGATGAACCCTCCACTGCGTTGGATGTAACGGTTCAAGCCGGAATCTTGACGCTTCTCAATAGATTGCGCGAAGAGCACAACTTATCGATCATTTTCATTACGCATGATTTGGGAGTCTTATCCTCCATTACAGATAAGTTGTTGGTTCTCTATGCAGGCCGTGAAACCGAGTCCGGCTTAACGTCAACGATTCTGCAAAACCCTCGTCACCCTTACACCCAAGGGCTCTTAGATTCTCTACCTCAACCTGAATCCGATGAGAAGTTATTGAAGTCAATTGCTGGATTCCCACCAGAGCTGGGCAAGCAACCGATCGGCTGCGCCTTCGCAGAGCGTTGCAAGTTTGCCGAAGCGCGCTGCAGTGGAGCGCCTCTCGAGCCAACCTATCTAGCAGATAACCACAAATTCTTATGCGCCGTCGATCCCTTCCACTCTCGTAGCACGCAAGGAGTCGGATTGTGAGCGAACAACCTATTCTTCAGCTCGAGGATGTAAGCGTCACTTACAAGCGCGCTGATCGATCGAAGGTAACTGCCGTCTCGGGTGTGAATTTAACGCTCAATAAAGGTGAGATATTGGGTCTGGTCGGTGAATCGGGCTGCGGTAAATCAACTCTTGGAAAGGCCGCAGTAGGAATCCTTCCCACTTCTGGCGGCCAGATCACCTTTAACGGCAACAAAGTCGAACCGCTCAATCGCTCCATGCGATCCCGCGAACTCCTTAAATTGCAATTGATCTTCCAAGATCCATATTCCTCACTCAATCCAAGGCGCAAGATCGGTGATCAACTAATTGATGGTCTCTTGAACTACGGCGTACCTGAGGATGAGGCCCGCGAGAGCAGCGCGCACCTCTTAGAGCGAGTAGGACTTTCTCGCAGCTCATTAACCAAGTACACCCATCAATTCAGCGGAGGACAACGCCAGCGCATCGCAATCGCTAGAGCGCTCACGCTGCAACCCGAGGTGATCATTGCCGATGAGCCCATCAGCGCCCTAGATGCCTCGGCTCAGGCGCAGGTAGCCAATTTATTGGTTGAACTTGTGGGTGAACTCGGAATGAGCATGATCTTCATTTCACATGACTTATCTGTAGTACGGCAGATCTCAGATCGAACCGCGGTCATGTACCTTGGAAAACTTATCGAGATCGCGCCTACACATGAGATTTGGGATAGTCCAAAACATCCTTATACAAAGGCGCTGATCCAAGCGATTCCGAAGCCAGATGGCAAAGGATTTCTGCCACTTGAGCTTCCAGGTGATGTTCCAGATCCGCGCCTCCCACCAAGCGGTTGTCGATTCCACCCTCGTTGCCCTGTAGCAATTGCAGAGTGCAGCGTCAGAGAGCCACAGATGGCGCAAACCGATGGGCGCTGGAGTTCATGTCTGCTTAACAACGAATTACGAATCGAAGGGTCTGCACATGTGGTTTAGCAATGGCAAGATCGTTGACGTTACAAGTGGCGAGATCTATGAGAATCGACATTTTGAAATTGTTGATGGTCTCATCAAGCGGATTCAACTTGATGCACCACACAGCAGTGAGAAGTCGGTCGACCTCGGCGGAAAATATGTAATGCCAGGAATAATCTCTTGTCACACGCATCTCTCCGTTGTCTTCCCTTTTAGCGATACCGACGAACAAGAGAACCCTGCCCTCACCGCATACCGCTCCGCGCAGCGAGCACATCAAGCTCTCGTAGCTGGCATAACGACTATTCGTTGTGTCCATGAACAGAATCAAGCAGATTTGCTTCTTCGTAGAGCGATTGCCCGAGGGTGGAGTACCGGTCCAAGAATTTTCGGTGCTGGCCGGGCTATTTCAACGCCGAACGGTCATGGAGCAGGCGGCGATTGCTCTTACGCAGAAGGATTTGAAGGCTTCTATCAGGCCGCGCTCGGAGAATTAGATGCGGGAGCCGATCACATCAAAATCTTTATAACCGGCGGCTTAGCGCACGCAGGTGAGAGCCCTGATACCCCCGAGATGACTGATGGTGAGATTGCTGGTGCGGTAAAGGCTGCTCATGAGCACGGAAAGTATGTGGTTGCCCACTCAGGCGAGTCCACTGCAATCATGCAGGCGCTCAATCAGGGAGTTCGTAGCTTTGAACATATCTACAATTTAAATGAGGCCACCGCGCAGGCGCTGGCATCGCGTGGTGCCTTTGTTACCCCAACCTTGTGCGTCACACGATCAGAGTATTGGATGCGCAAGAATCATTTTGAAGAGCACTCCATCCAAAATGCCTTACGCGCAAGCGAACAACATTTGGCTAGCGTGAAGTTGGCAATCGCCGCAAATATCCCAATGGTGAATGGAACTGACTATCCACCAGGAGACCTGGTTGACGGCTTACCAGCAGCGTTACACGAGATGTACTTAATGCACGAAGCGGGATTAACTCCATTGCAAACAATTGGCTCTATCACAAGCATTGCCGCCGCTCTCTTAAACCAATCAGATTCATTGGGACAGATTGCTCCTAATTACTTTGGTGACTTCATCACGGTCGATGAGAACCCATTTAAAAATTTGGATACCTTGAGAGCGATCAGAAGCGTCTATCAAGGCGGAAACCTCATAAGGTCCAGCATTGCCTAGTGAATCGGTACCCAATCTCGCTAATAAGTACCGCAAAGAGTTCTCTGTATTTCAAAATCTGCACTACCTCAACTCCTGCTCCCAGGGAGCGCTGGCGAACTCGGTAAAGCACGGTTTATTTGAGTATGTAGAGACCATGGAGCTCCATGGTTCATCGTGGGGAGAATGGGCTGGCTACCAGGAGCGGGCTCGGGAATCTGTTGCGACTTTTTTTGCAGTTCCCAAACACGAGATAGCAATTACTACCTCTGTATCTGCCGCGATCTCAGCTGTCGCCTCTGCTTTAGATTTCACCGGAGTTCGGAAGAAGATCGTGCTCACTGAGAATGATTTTCCGACCTCCGGCCAGATATGGCATGCCCAAGAACTGCGTGGTGCAACCGTGGTGCACGCTCCGGCAAATCCAGATGGCACCGTAAAAATGGGAGCGCTGCTCGAGATGATTGATACGGAGACCGCGCTGGTATGTATCTCTCACATCTGCTTCCGAAATGGGATTCGAACCGAGTTAGAGCCGATCATCGAGGCTGCTAAAAAAGTGGGTACGTTAGTGATGATCGATGCTTATCAGAGTGTGGGAAGCGTTCCGATTGATATCAATGAATTACAACCCGATTTTCTCGTTGGGGGAACTCTTAAATATCTACTTGGGGTTCCCGGCACAGCTTTTCTATATGCGCGCTCCGAGACAACGTCAGAGTTAATTCCTACTACTACGGGCTGGTTTGCGGCACGCGATATCTTCACCATGGGCATTCACGAGTATGACCCAGCCACTGATGCCAGACGCTTTGAAAGCGGAACTCCTGCTGTCCCCTCGCTCTATCCTGCAGTGGCGGGGCTGGAGATCATCAACTCCATCGGTATTAATGAGATCTATGCCTATGTGAGCGGAATTCATGATGCGATTCGTGAGGGTCTGGAATCACTAGGCGCATCCATAATGACGCCGCGAGATCCCAGCAAACATGGGGCTATGTTGGCCATCGCATCCCGAGATCAAAATGCGCATGTTGCTGCTCTTGAGGAGTACAAAGTTATTACATCCTGCCGAGATGGAAATGTGCGGATCTCCCCTCATTTCTACAATGATGACTCTGACGTAGAAGCCGTAGTATCAGCCTTCGCTAAGACCAGAGAATTGCTTGCGTAATAAGGGGCTACTACATGTCACAGTTTGAGACCTACCAACTAACGCCAGATCTAAAAATCTCGCGGGCTATAACGGGTCTCTGGCAGATAGCTGACATGGAGAAGGAAGGCAATCTCCTTGACCCCGCATCAACATCTGCATACATGGAGCCTTACGCGCAGCGCGGATTTACTACCTTTGATATGGCAGATCACTATGGCTCAGCAGAATTAATCGCAGGTTACTTTAAGTCGCATTCACCACTCGCTAACGATGTGAAGTTATTTACCAAGTGGGTACCCAAGCCCGGTCCTGTAACTCGCGAAGAGGTGCGCGCGGCAATACTTGAGCGTTGCCATCGACTGCAGACCTCCCGAGTTGATCTGCTCCAATACCACTCCTGGACTTTTAGTAATCCCTATTGGCTCGACACCCTGCTCTATCTCCAAGAGCTAAAAGAAGAGGGTCTCATTGGCGCTCTGGGAACCACCAACTTCGATACCGCTCATCTGCGCATCGCGAAAAGTTCGGGTGTAGATATTGTTTCAAATCAAATTTCATATTCTGTGATTGATCAACGCGGAAGCGGAAAAATGGCGGACTACTGTGCCGAAAATGGAGTCGCGATTTTGGCCTACGGCACTTTGCTCGGTGGCTTCCTCTCACAAAAGTGGTTAGGTAAATCTGAGCCCACTTCCTCCGAGTTATCGAATTGGTCTCTCATGAAGTACAAGCGTTTTATCGATGCCGCTGGTGGGTGGGCCAAATTTCAAGAGGTCTTACAAGTTCTCAATCGTGTGGCCAGCGAAACAGGACGTTCAATTTCAACGATCGCGAGTAAATATCAACTGGGGCAGAAGGCCGTGGGGGCAGTCATTATTGGTGCCAGGCTTGGCGAAAACTCCTATTTGGATGATGCCGCCTCACTCTTTACCTTTGAACTCTCCGTAGATCAGCGCGAGCAGATCTCAAGTGTGCTCTCCACTCTCACGTCGATCCCTGGTGATTGCGGCGATGAATACCGCAAACCGCCTTATCTCACTGCTTCTGGCGACTTAAGCCATCACGTGGAAGATTTTCCGACGGTCTACACCCCTACTGAGATCAATGGTCGTAGGCATATCGACTCGGGAACTCCTTGGGAATCGATCGCAGGGTACTCACGAGCAATTCAAGTCGGCGATCGCATTCTGATCTCGGGCACAACTGCAACTCACGGAGGCATCTCCGTCGGGGCGAACGATCCAATTGCTCAGACTGATTTCGTGATCGACAAGATTGAAGCAGTCCTGGAGTCTCTAGGAGCAAAACTCTCAGATGTGGTGCGAACTCGGATCTACGTAACAGATGAGGCTAATTGTGATGCGATCTGCCGAGTTCACGGAGAACGCTTTGCAGAGATACGTCCAGCGAATACCTTGGTCGTCGCAAAATTAATTGGCTCTCAATACCTTGTGGAGATAGAAGCGGAAGCGGTGATCTCATGAAGAAGGTAGAGCTGGTTCCTGGTTACTTTATCTCGCCCGTTATTAAGGGTGGATGGCAACTCAGTAGTGGTCACTCACTTAAAGGCCAGATTGCTGAAGAAGATGCCATTAAAGATATAACGACCTTTGTCGAGGCCGGGATTTCAACCTTGGATTTCGGCGATATTTACACCGGTGTTGAAGTTTTAGTCGGTAAGGCACTCAAGTCTCTCGGGCAACGTGAGAAGGTACAACTACATACCAAATATGTTCCAAACGAGGCATTTTTAGATAGTTATGATCGAAGTGATGCCAGAGCAATTGTTCACAGATCTTTAGAGAGATTAGGCGTTTCACAGGTCGACCTCGTTCAATTCCATTGGTGGCGCTACGAGGCGCACCACTACCTCGCCGCCTTGGAAGAGCTCTTCTTACTTAAGGGAGAGGGTTTAATCCGTGAAGTCGGGATTACAAACTTCGATCTTCCACGCTTGATCGAGATGGTCGATACCGGCTTCAAACCTGCCAGCATCCAACTCCAGTACTCCATCCTCGATAGAAGACCCGAAGAAGGAATGGTCGACTATTGCCTAAATAATGGGATCGGAATCTTGTGTTATGGGACGGTCGCCGGAGGTTTCCTCTCCGAGCGATATCTCAATGTTCCAGAGCCAAGCGAATATGAAACCCGCTCCAATGTTAAATACAAATTGATTATTGATGACTTTGGCGGATGGGAACTCTTTCAAGAGCTTCTCACGCGCTTATCTTCAATAGCTTTGGCCCATGGAGTTGATATTGGAACTGTCTCTTCGGCATACACGCTGCAACAGCCGGGGGTTAAGGGAGTCATTGTTGGTGCGAGAAATCTCGACCACCTGCAGAATAACTTGATGATTCCAGAAGTCGTTCTCACCGATGCCGAAAAAGCATCCATTGCACACGTGTTGAGCAGATCTACTGGCCCAACTGGACCGGTCTACGATCTAGAGCGATACAACGAACGCCATCGCAGCATCATGCACACCAACAATAATTAGGTAAGTTGGGTCGAATCCAAAGTTACAGTTTTAGTTCGCTCAATGCGCATGACCAGTCTCTCTTCAGGATCTGGACAAGCGACCAGCGAGTCACTCTCTAACCAATCATCGGTTGGCAAGGCACGTTGCTTGGCAGGGAGGAGTGGAAGTGCTGACGCTATGGCGTACATACAAAAATGTTTACCTTCAGGGATACGAAGCTCGGAACTATTTGTGACTTCAAAATAATCTCCCACCTGCATTCCGCAGACAGGACGCCCTTCAATGCTCTCTACGACTACCCGAAGATCATAAAGTTCCACTTAGTTCTCTCCCTCCTGCGAAATCGCGTAATTGGTAATCGTCGTTCTGATCTCCCATAACTCGGGAAAGAATAGGAATGAATTTAGCCTACCTAAGACCTCAACGGGAGTACCTTGAGTGCCAGAGACCTTTGCACCAATGCTTCGCTCCACAACCTTGAAATGGCGGGTGCGCCATAGATACATCCGTTCATCGATCTCAAGCAGCCCCTCAGCGAGTCGATAGAGCTCATCATGTTCTTCGTGGTTGAGAAATAGCTCAAGGAGAGTCAGCCCCTCAGCTTCGAGCAACCGGGTGAATTGATCCCACAGGCCTGGAATCACCTTTCGCACACTATTAAAACCAGGTGAGTCAAAACCAGAACCATGCCCAAGGGCGCGCCTTACCTGCTGGTAATCCCACGGTGACATCTGTTCCAACATATCTAATGGTTCGTGGCAATACTCAATGCAGAGAAGAATGCGTGGGAATAGGCGAAGTGCCATCTTGGGGTTATTTGCCGCTAAATACTCCAAACTTTGCGATATCTCGGAGGTGGCAAGTTTCAACCATAATTCCGAAGTTTGGTGCACAACGGTAAAGAGCAACTCGTCTCGATGAACCCACTCATCGGGTCCCTTCTGCAAACGCAAGAGTTCTGAAGTGCGAATATATCTTTCGTAGTCGCTAGTGCCTTCGCCTTCAAGGATTTGATCTGGACCGTAACTCATGTGTATTAAGGCTCCGACTCTTTACAGGGACGTTGCAGCGACTGCTATGTTCGATACAACGCTTTATAAATATCAATCATGAGCCTACATGAGCATCCCCTAGAATTCTCCTCATGCCCTCGATAGATAGATCCCATCTTAAAAAATTGACAGAGATTGAAGAAGAGAGATTTCTTGCGCTGCATCCAAAGAGCGGGGAACTCTTCGCCCAAGCCAAGAGCGTGATGCCAGGTGGGGTTCCAATGTCTTGGATGGCTAAGTGGCCAGGCGCATACCCAATCTTTGTGGATACCGCCCAAGGGGCGAGATTTACAGATGTCGATGGTCACGAATATGTGGATCTGTGCCTAGGAGATACCGGTTCGATGACGGGTCACTCACCAGCTCCTACCGTTGCGGCCATTCACGCCCAACTCAAGCGCGGTTTGACTGCGATGCTTCCCACTGAAGATGCTGTAATCGTCGCATCGGAGTTATCACGACGTTTTGGGCTACCGCTCTGGCAATTTACCGTGACTGCAACTGATGCCAATCGACATGTAATCCGTTACTCCAGGTTGATCACTGGTCGCTCAAAGATCATCGTGATTGATAAGTGCTATCACGGTTCAGTCGATGAAACTTTTGCAACACTCGATGAGTCCGGCAGAACAATCAAGCGTCCTGGCAACTTAGGTGCCCCAGTTGACCTTGCAGAGACCACACGCGTCGTGGAGTTCAATGATCTTGCAGCAATGGAAGCGGCTCTAGCGCAAGGTGATGTCGCAGCCATATTGATGGAGCCAGCGATGACAAATATCGGCATCGTTCTTCCAGAAGATGGTTATCTACAAGCGGTGGGTGATCTCGCCAAGAAATATGGCGCGGTCTGGATCATCGATGAGACCCACACAATTTCGGTTGGACCCGGCGGAATGACCGCCTTACATGGACTGAAACCAGATGTGCTAACTATCGGCAAGGCGATCGCTGGCGGCATTCCTACTGGAACTTTTGGAATGCGTTCAGAGATTGCCGATCGCATCAAGGCAAAAGTTGAACGTGAACTCATTGATACCGGTGGAATTGGAAGCACTCTTGCGGGAAATGCGCTGAGTTTGGCTGCAATGCGAGCAACGTTGACAGAGGTCCTTACAGATGAGGCCTTTGCTCGAATGGTTAGGCTTGGATCACTATGGTGCGATGGAGTAGATGCAGCTATCAAGGAATTTAGCCTGCCGTGGTACTGCTCTCGCCTTGGTGCACGTGGTGAGTACCTCTTCCAGCCATCCGCGCCTCGCACGGGCAAAGAGGCCTCAGATGCTGGAGACTTTGAAGTTGAGCAGTATGTTCACCTTCGCCTTCTCAATGATGGCTTCCTTATAACTCCATTTCACAACATGGCTCTGGTCTCTCCTGATACGACAGAGGCCGACATTGCCGCTCACACCGCAGCCTTCCGAGCTATGTGCGCTGACTTGGTCTCTGCTTAATGCAATTTATTAACGTATTGCGGCCACATAGAACCGTTCCTAAGACGAGTTGGACAGCACCTGATCAATGGTCCCTCACCCCATTGCGACTGCTCATCCTGGCCTTTGGGCTTACGATCTTTGGCTTCGGTGAGGCACTTTTAATCCAATCAACTTTAGGTAACACTCCCTGGGCCGTTTTATCTCAAGGTTTGAGTCGTCACACTCCCCTCTCACTTGGGTGGTCAACTTTCTTCATCAGCATCGTTGTGCTTCTCGGATGGATCCCTCTTAAGCAGCGGCCTGGCTTTGGCACTCTCGCCAATATCGTGATTATCGCCTTCATGCTGCAAATAGGTACCGACATTTTTCCCATCCAGCACCACACTCTCTGGATTAGGTTCGCATATGTATTCGGAGGGATCGCACTTATTGGATGCGGATCTGCCTTCTACATCACCTGCGGACTTGGCCCCGGACCTAGAGATGGGCTCATGACTGGATTGCACCGAGTAACAGGTGTCCGAGTCGGTCGGGTTCGGTTGCTTCTTGAAATTATTGTCTTTAGCGTGGGCTGGGCATGTGGCGGTCGAGTAGGAATCGGAACTCTCTGCTTTGCACTCTTTATTGGAAACTCAGTAGCAATTTGGTTAGGGCTTGTTCGCCATCTTGAAAATGTTATCGAGCATCGGCGGGGTTAATTTCTTAGTAAATGTATTTTGTTGACTAGGGTGATAGCTCCCAATCACCTTGACCTTCTGAGCTGATGGTGAGACAGCTGTAAAAGTGGCACCATGACCGAACTTTGGTCGAGGCGTTGGTATTTCAAAATCCATCTCTGCTAATTGTGCAATAAGCCCAGTCCATGCAAAATTACCAAGAGCCACAAAGGTTTTAACGGTTGGAAGAAGAAGTTCAATCTCATTGGCCATAAAAGGCGCACATGTTGCTTTCTCTTCTGTCGTGGGTTTGTTATCTGGAGGAGCACACCTGACTGCACATAAAATTCTGGTTCGAAAGAGTTCCTGTCCATCCTTACGAGATTCACTAATTGGTAATTTTGCAAGGCCACAACGGTGCAGGGATGCGAAGAGAAAATCACCTGAACTATCTCCGGTAAATATCCGTCCAGTTCTATTTGCACCATGTGCGCCTGGCGCCAACCCAACGATCACTATCTCGGCCTTTGGATCGCCGAAACCAGTAACAGGTTTCCCCCAATAATCGTGGTCGGCATAAGACTTCCGTTTAGTGAGAGCAATTTCTTCACGCCACTCAACCAGGCGAGGACAGAGTGTGCATTGAGTAATCGCCTTATCGAGCGCGGCGATGGTCTTATATTTCGGCAAGGCCCCAGGCGATTCCATCGAGAATGTCGGATTCAGATGCCACAAACTCTTGTGCCCCAGTAAGAGTCATGACGCGAGAGAGCACCAAAGCGCCAGAGGTAATTACATCGACTCGACCAGGATGCATATATCCCAGCGCGGCAATCTCATCACGAGACATGGAGGCAAACATGCGAGCAACCTCATGCACTTGTTGTGCGCTAATTCGTGCCAGATGAATTGAGTAACGATCATATTCCAGGAGCCCTAGCGCGGCTGCGGCGACTGTAGTTGCGGTCCCAGCCACGGCGATCAGGGTCTGTGCTGCCGTGAAATCGACATGCTCGCCCGCCTCGGAGATCGCCGTATCGATATCTGCGCTAGCCGCAGCTAATTGAGCAGAAGTCGGTGGCTGATGGTTGAGGTGACGCTCTGACATACGAACACAACCGATATTTACCGATCTAGCGCTTTCTACTGAGCGCTCCCCTAAAACAAATTCAGTTGAGCCACCACCGATATCAACAACTAAGAATGGTGCTAACTCTTGGCCCAACTCCTTCGTGGCTCCCAGAAAAGAGAGAGCAGCCTCCTCCGAACCCGGGATTACCTCTGGAGCAACTCCCAAAATATCTTCGACTCCATCGATGAATAGATCTCGATTGGATGCATCTCTCGTGGCGCTCGTCGCGCAAAAACGTAGGCGTTCAACCCCTTTTGCACGAAGTACCGATGCGTATTCCTTTGTGACCGCTAAGGTCCGTTCGATCGCCTCTGGTGCAAAGGCTTTGTTCTTATCAACGCCCTGGCCCAGCCTGACAACCTGCATGTCGCGATGTACTTCGCGAAAATTGTTTCCATCAATATCTGCAATGAGAAGACGTAGCGAATTTGTCCCGCAATCAATCGCTGCTACTCGCATGGGCTTGCCTTCCACCAATCGGGAAGCGCTGCCAGAGCCTCATCGCCGAATGGATTCACGCCTGGCCCAGCTCCTAATGAATGAGCAACGAGTGAGTGTAAACATTTAACGCGGTCGGGCATTCCTCCTGCGGTGATTCCCTCAACTTCTGGCACATCCACCCCAAGCGCAGCTCGTGCCGCTAAATAATCATCATGGGCTGCGTGGTATTCACCTGCAAGATCGGGATCAACTTCAAGTCTGCCCTGCATATCTGCCATCAAACCAGAGCTCTCCAAAGTTGAAATCGCACCAGTCAGCCGAGGGCAGGTGGCGTAGTAGAAAGTTGGAAATGGAGTGCCATCTGATAAACGTGGTGGAGTCTCAACAACATCGGGTTTGCCACAGGGACAACGATGGGCGATAGCGTGAACATCACGCGGAGTGCGACCAAGTTGTTGTTGAATCGCCGCAAGATCTTGCTCTGTGGGTTTTTCGCTCATTAGTTTTGATGTGCGCTTTCGATCGTTGAAATCAAACGTGAGTACCAGGGCGTTACTCCGGGTGCGACTCCTTCAATGGGAGCTACCGGTACCGTCTGTGCTGCACTCGTTTGGGAGTTGGAAAGTACAACGTACTCCCGCTCGCCAGGAAAGACGTAGTGCAGTCGGATACGAGCCTGGGATGCCACATAGGTAGGGTCGGTCCAAAGGGTGAGTTCTTTCTCTGCCTCGTGCAGAGTGGCAGCGGATTGGGCCAACTGCACTTTATAGGCATCAATCTGGGCACGTTGCGCAAAATAACTGTGCAGCGGTGGGGCCAAGGTTATTGCGAGAACCAAAAGCACCGTGGCGAAGGCTAAGCTCCGCCCAGATATGCTCTTGAACATCAAGGACTCTTAGCGGTTAGCCATTAAAACGTGGGAAGGCCCCGCGTCCAGCATATACAGCCGACTCAGCCAGCTCCTCTTCGATGCGCAGAAGTTGGTTGTACTTTGCAACGCGCTCAGTACGAGCTGGTGCACCAGTCTTGATCTGTCCGCATTCCAACGCGACTGCCAAGTCAGCGATAGTTGTATCTTCAGTCTCACCCGAGCGGTGCGACATCATTGATCGATAAGAGTTGCGATGCGCAAGCGATACGGCATCGATGGTCTCTGTCAGAGTTCCGATTTGGTTTACCTTAACGAGCAGGGCATTTGCAGCGTTCTCTTTAATACCACGTGCTATACGCTCTGGATTTGTTACAAAGAGATCATCGCCAACGATTTGAATCTTAGATCCTAACTCTGCAGTCATCTTTGACCAGCCTGCCCAGTCATTTTCATCAAGCGGATCTTCGATGGAAACTATTGGATATGAAGAAACAAGACCGGCATAATAGGCGATCATCTCGTCGCTGGTTTTCTGCTTACCTTCGAAGGCATATGTGCCATCCTTGAAGAATTCGGTTGCAGCAACATCCATCGCGAGCGCAATATCCGTACCTGGCTTAAATCCTGCTGCTTCGATCGCCTCTAGGATCAAATCGAGTGCGGCGCGATTGCTATCGAGATTAGGAGCAAATCCACCCTCATCGCCGACGCTGGTCACTAAGCCACGCTTTTTAAGGACTGCCTTGAGTGCATGGTAAATCTCAGCACCCCAACGCAGGGATTCCTTAAATGACTCGGCGCCAATTGGGGCAACCATGAACTCTTGAACATCAACGTTGGTATCAGCATGTGCACCACCGTTAAGAATATTCATCATTGGAACTGGCAAGGTGTGAGCTGTTGGCCCACCGATATACCGGAAGAATGATAGATCTGCGCTATCGGCTGCGGCGCGAGCTGCGGCGAGTGAGACACCGAGAATTGCGTTAGCACCTAAGCGAGACTTGTTCTTGGTGCCATCCAGAGCCAACATCTCAGCATCAATCAGACGTTGATCTTGAGCGTCATATCCAATAACTGCGGGAGCGAGCTCATCAATGACGAAATTAACCGCCTTTTCGACACCCTTTCCGCCATAGCGCTTTCCGCCATCGCGAAGTTCAGCTGCTTCAAAGGCACCTGTAGATGCACCGCTTGGAACTGCGGCGCGAGCGCTGGTTCCATCTTCTAGAAGTACTTCAACCTCAACAGTTGGGTTTCCGCGAGAATCTAGAATTTCGCGAGCGTGTACCGCATCAATTAGTGCCACAGGTTTCTCCTTTTAGTTGTTATGGGTTAATTCTAGCGAGTTGAGTCCGATGCCTCGGCCTCATATGCATGGATCTGATTGATATAGGACTTAGTAGCGGTACGAAGCGCTATCTCAGCATCTATACCCAGCTTCTGAGCCTGATCCAATATGCCCAAGAGGATCTCACCCAATCTCGCCTCATCAGTATCGCTGGGAAGAGTGACGGGGTGGGCAACAGGAAGTGAATAACCATATTTATCTGCGCGATAGATGACTTTGGCAGCTAGTGCCATCGCTGGTTGGGCAAGCGGTACGCCATCTGTGGCGGAGGTTCGCCCCTTTTCCTCGCGCTTCTGTTTCTCCCAATTCTCAAGGACATCGTCAAAGGTGACCTCTGAATCGGTGAAGACGTGTGGGTGACGGCGAATTAATTTATCTGCGATCCCTCGGGCTACATCCTCAACAGAGAATGGATCGTTGGGATCTTCTTCGGCGATGGCAGAGTGAAAATAGACTTGAAGCAATACATCGCCGAGCTCTTCGCGCATCGCGGTGCGATCTCTCTCATCTACCGCCTCGGAGTATTCGTAGGCCTCTTCGAGAAGATATTTGAGAAGTGAGTCATGAGTCTGCTCGGCATCCCAGGGACAACCGCCAGGAGAACGCAGGCGATGCATGACCTCCTTTAGACGTAAGAGCTCAGAGGTCATGTTCGCGGAATCTCTACTTCGTGGTTGTTGAAGTGCTTGAAGCAGTGGCAGGTGGGTTAACAGTTACATTTGTTGCATCCCACGTTCCATACTTCTTATCGATCTTGACGCCCTCTTTGGCGGCTTGAGCTCGAACCAGAGCCTGTACTGCAGTTCCGGAATTTGATACCGAGGTACCTTGCTTCTCTACGAGTGCGGTGAGCGCCTCGACATAAAGAATCTCTTTTACATAGCCAGGGAAATCTGTAGATGCGATGCTGGCAGATACCTCACCCGACTTAAGTTTGGCGGCACTTCCCTCTTGCTTCAAAATCTCTGCCTCGCGGGCGGTTACTTCTGCATCGGTCACCGTTACGCCGTGTGCTGCCGCAGTGTCTGCGAGAAGCGTTGAGATGATGTAGTAATTAAGTTCTTCGGCGTTGAGGGCATCTCCAAAGGCCAACTGCATGCCGGTGGTGGAGACGGTCTTACGCTCGGCAACGATGGTCTTTACGCTGCTATTGATCTCGCTCGCCGTGATTTTGGTCTTGCCAACGGTCGCTGCTGGGGCGGAGGAGTCCAAGACCAACCAGAGAGCGACTCCAGCACCTGCCACAACCAATACGCCAACTACGGCAGTAAGAATCTTCTTCACGCGCTGCTCCCTAAAGATTGTGCAGGACTTCCATAGTCCACGACAGGACAGAAGTATCGCCTACGGAGGCATTTTCAAGCCAATTTGGTGCGGAATTACGGGCAATAAGCGCACTTTTCGTTGCCTGTTTGATCAAAGTACCTGGATAAAGTCGCTCTAATCGCAGTTGCGCCGATTCTGGGAGGGTTATGGGCGCCACCTTAAGGAATTTGCCCTGCCAGACCACCTCGGTCAACTCCATGCTCTTCGCCTTGGTGCGAATGCGAGCAACCTCAATGAGACTTCGAGCTGGCTCGAGTAATTCTCCAAATCGATCGACCAACTCCTCCACGATGGAGTTAAGGCCAGCGTCGTCAACGCAGTCCGCCATTCGGCGATAGAGATCAAGGCGAAGTCTCTCTGAGGGCACATACTCAACGGGGAGATGGGCGGTGATGGGAAGTTCAACTTTGCACTCTTTTACCCGCGGATTTACATCAACGTAGCCGGTCTTAAAGTCTTCGACGGCCTCACCAACCATGCGCATATAGAGATCGAATCCCACCTCAGCGATATGGCCAGATTGCTCTCCGCCCAACATATTTCCAGCTCCACGAATCTCTAGATCCTTAAGAGCCACCTGCATTCCAGAACCCAGATCGGTATTGGTTGCAATTGTCGTGAGGCGGTCATGTGCAACTTCGGTAAGAGGTTTATCTGGCGAGTACAGGAAGTAGGCATAGGCCCTCTCGCGTCCACGTCCGACGCGTCCACGCAATTGATGTAGTTGCGATAGTCCAAATGCATCCGCCCGATCAACAATCAGCGTATTGGCATTAGGAATATCAATTCCACTCTCGATAATTGTGGTGCAGACCAAGATATCAAAATCCCGTTGCCAGAATCCTAAAATCACATCTTCTAACTCGCGCTCGCTCATCTGGCCATGGGCGACACGGATCCTTGCTTCCGGAACCAACTCTTTAAGTCGTGATGCAACGCGATCGATACTCTCAACACGATTGTGCAAGAAAAAGATCTGTCCGTCACGAAGCAATTCGCGATGAATCGCCGCGGTTACTTGCTTCTCATCATAAGGACCGACATATGTAAGTACGGGGTGGCGCTCCTCTGGCGGGGTCGTGATGTTAGACATCTCGCGAATACCAGTGATCGCCATTTCGAGCGTACGCGGGATCGGAGTAGCTGACATCGAGAGCACATCAATATTTGTACGAGCCTTCTTCAGCTCTTCTTTGTGCTCTACGCCGAATCGTTGTTCCTCATCCACAATGACAAGACCCAAATCACGAAAAACTACATCTTTGGACAGTATGCGATGCGTTCCAATAACAACGTCGATACTTCCCGCGGCAAGACCTTCCAATATTTCCTTGGACTCCTTGGCGGTGTTGAATCGAGAAAGCCCCGCGATCCTTATTGGGAATCCCGCATATCTCTCTTCAAAGGTTTTGAGATGTTGCTGAACTAAGAGAGTTGTCGGCACCAAGATAGCGACCTGCTTGGCATCCTGTACCGCTTTGAATGCGGCTCGAATTGCGATCTCGGTCTTTCCATAACCCACATCGCCGCAAATAACGCGATCCATGGGGTGGCTGCGCTCCATATCGCGCTTCACCTCTTCAATAGTGGAGAGCTGATCGATGGTCTCTACATAAGGGAAGGCGGCCTCCAACTCACGTTGCCACGAGGTATCTTGCGAGAAGGCAAAACCTGGAGCGCTCATGCGAGCGGCATACAGTTGGATTAATTCAGCAGCAATCTGCTTAACCGCTTTACGAGCCTTGCGCTTGGTGTTCTGCCAATCCGCTCCACCAATTCGATGCACGGTTGGCGCCTCGCCGCCAACATACTTTGTGACCTGCTCCAAAGTATCTGTTGGCACAAAGAGGCGATCGCCCGGCTGTCCTCTCTTCGAAGAGGCGTACTCAATTACTAGATACTCGCGTGAGACTCCTGCAACTGTTCGAGCGACAAGTTCTATATACCGTCCAACTCCATGTTGCTCATGCACAACGTAATCGCCGGGCTTGAGCTCCAGAGGATCAATCGCCTTCTTGCGTCGTGATGGCATACGCGCTTGATCCTTATTGGAACTGCGTACACCCGTAATATCTTTCTCAGTTATAAGTGCGCTCTTAAATTCGTGAGAGATGAAGCCGTGTTCTATTGGAGTTGCTAGAACATAAATAGCATCCCGGGTTAACCCTGACGATATGTTCTTAAGAAGGCGAACTGGTAAGCCGGATTGTTGAAAAAGTTTGGCGTAGCGTTCCACTATCCCAGGTCCCGCAGCGGTAAAAATGAGTAGGTAGTTCTCGGTCAGCCACTCACGGAGATCAGCAACTAACCCCTCGCTCTTTCCACGATACTCAGGAATTGGAAGTAGCGAAGTTACGGTTGCGCCTTCTTCAACCCCACTGGAATATGGATCAATCGAGCTCCAATGATTTGCCCGCTCACGGAGTTGATCTAATGTGAAGTAACCACCACCTGCTAGTTCGGCAGTTAAGTTGATGGGAGCATCAGCTCCATGTGCCGCATTGGACCAAGAAGCATCGAGGAATTCTTTGTTTGTTGCTACCAAGTCAAGGGCGCGTGAATTGATCCGAGGTTCATCGACAAGAACAATCTGAAAGTTAGGCGGTAGTAGATCAACTAAAGAAGTGAGATCGTTTCGAAGCAAACCTTGAAGAGACTCCATACCATCGACATAGATTCCCTCTGCCAACTTGGCCGTGAGCTCGGCAACTTCTGGGAAGGCGCGAGTCAGATAACGAGCCCGCTCTTTGATTTTGTCAGTCAGCAAAATTTCGCGGCAGGGATAAATAGTGACTGCACCTGTGACCGGCTCAAAGGTCCGCTGATCGGCAACGGTGAACCAGGCAAGTTCCTCGATCTCATCACCAAAGAAATCGATACGAAGTGGATGGTCTTGGTCTGGCAGAAAGAGATCGAGAATGCCGCCTCGAACCGCGAAATCACCGCGCCGTTCCACTAGATCTGTGCGAGTGAAACCAAGTAGCACCAGGTGCGCCACCAGGGACTCCATCGAGATCTCATCGCCGAGCTCCAAGCTCTTTAGCGCTAGCACTTGAGGGGCGATGGGTTGAATCAAGGCCCTGACGGAGGTAACTATGACCTGGGTATCTGCCAGGTGTGAGAGCACCTTTATGCGCGCAGCCACAGTGTCGCTCTTGGGGCTGAGTTTCTCGTGCGGCAAAGTCTCCCAAGGCGGTAGCTCAGAGACGGTGCCCTTGCCTAGGTAGGTATCTAGTTCATCCCTTAGTTCATCCGCCCTACGAGATGAGGCGGTGACGATGATGAGCGGGGATTCTTGGCTTCTGGCGGCAAGCAGGAGGCCGGTTGCAGAGGTTGGCGCCGCCAAATGCGCAGCGGACTGGTCGATAGAGATATCAGAGAAGGCCCTCCATAGAGCGCTCATAGATCCCCCCTCCACGCCAAAAGCCCCCAATATCCAAGGAGATGGGGGTACGAACTAGTGGAATTCTAGCCCGCCAGAGATGGGATGATTTACCCTCGTAATCCCCGCCCCCACCGATGTGGGCAGTACTTGATCTTAAAAATTTGCGGAGGTAATGCGCGCATGAGCAATCTCGTCCCAGCTCCAACCGAGGGCAGCGATCCACAAACTTCGATCGCACGCGATGATCAAGCCTTACGCGGAGATGTACGCAAACTCGGAGAGTTACTCGGCGAGACGTTGGTACGACAAGAGGGTCCTGAACTTCTAGAGCTTGTTGAGTCGGTACGCAAAGCGGTTCGCGAAGGCGGCGGCGAAGAGATCCTCTCTCATCTATCGGTCGAAGATAGCGTGCAGTTGGTTCGAGCATTTAGTACATATTTCCATTTAGCAAATGTCGCAGAACAAGTTCACCGTGCCCGAGTCCTTCATGATGAACGTGAGGCGAGCGGCTCTTGGATCTCACGAGCAGTAGACCGCATTATCGAGACCCAAAAGAGCGGACACGAGTTCACGCAATCAGATTTACAAAGTTGGATGGATGAATTCTCGGTTCGCCCCGTATTCACTGCTCACCCGACCGAAGCTGCGCGTCGATCAGTCCTCAGCAAACTTGGAACGATCGCCGACCTCCTGGACGATAAAAAGGATTCGGTCCGCGAAAGGCGTATGGCAGAGACCGTTGATTTGCTATGGCAGACCGATGAGTTGCGTCTCGGTCGTCCAGAGCCACTCGATGAAGCTGTTAATGCTCTGTATTACCTAGATGATCTCTTTGCAATGACAGTGCCCGAAGTCCTCGATGATTTCGCACGTGAACTTTCGCGACTGGGAGTAACAATCTCTCCTACAGCGCGTCCGCTCTCTTTCGGCACCTGGATTGGTGGCGATAGAGATGGAAATCCAAATATCACTGCTTCGGTAACTCGCGATGCAATCATTCTGCAAATTGGTCACTTCATTCGCGCCATGTTGGCCGCGCTAGATCCACTCCGTCAGGCTCTCTCGGTCTCCACCAGGATTGCTGGCGCATCACCTGCTCTCGAAGAATCTGTCGCCCGCGATTTGGAGAATCTGCCAGAGATCGAGGCACGCTTCCGCCGACTCAACGTTGAAGAGCCTTATCGCCTCAAAGCTACTGCTATTCGCCATAGATTGATCTTGACCCAGAGAAGGCATGCGGCTGGTACTGATCATCAACCAGGACGCGACTATGACAACACCGCGGAACTACTTGCCGATCTCACCCTCATGCGCGACTCATTACTTGCACATAAAGGTGAACTGATCGCCCATGGCTTACTGGAGCGCGTCATTCGCGCGGTATCGAGTTTTGGAATCACCCACGCGACCATGGATGTTCGGGAACATTCAGATGCCCATCACCATGCTCTGGCGCAAATTGCTGCCAATCCAAGCGCTCTCGATGCCGCCGCACAAAATACCGTCGATACATTTAAAGCGATCGATGAGCTGATCAATAAATTTGGCCCAGAGGTTATAGAGACCTACATCATCTCGATGACCAAATCACATAAGGATGTCCTTGCCGCAGTTGAACTTGGTAAATATGTGGGGCTCATTACCGATGGAAAATCAAAGGTTGGCTTCGCCCCGCTCCTTGAAACGGTCGCTGAACTTCGTGCAGCTGACACAATCTTGGACCAACTGCTCTCCGACCCTGAGTACCGCGAGATTGTTCGAAGCCGTCACGACGTTCAAGAAGTGATGCTCGGATACTCGGATTCAAATAAAGATGCCGGAATCGCAACATCCCAATGGGAGATTCACAAGGCACAACGTAAATTGCGTGACATTGCAATCAAACATGGCGTAAAACTTCGTCTCTTCCACGGTCGTGGTGGCTCCGTTGGTCGCGGAGGCGGCCCTACCTACGATGCCCTTATCGCGCTTCCATGGGGATCTATTGATGGTCAGGTGAAGATGACCGAACAGGGTGAGGTCATCTCAGATAAATATTCATTGCCCGCTCTCGCTCGCGAAAATGTAGAGCTCACTTTGGCCGCAGCGCTAGAGGCGACTGTATTAAATCGTGCTCCACGTCAAAGCGCCGATGATTTAGCGCGCTGGAGTTCATGTATGGATCTGGTAAGCGATAGCGCATTTGCTCGATATCGCACTCTCATAGACCATCCAGATCTACCAGCATATTTCTACGCGTCAACTCCCGTTGAACAACTTGGTGATCTCTTCCTTGGTTCGCGTCCCTCGCGTCGTCCAGATGCATCCGGCGGCTTGGGAAGTCTGCGGGCGATTCCGTGGGTATTCGGATGGACCCAATCGCGCCAGATTGTGCCGGGCTGGTTTGGAGTTGGATCGGGGCTTAAGGCCGCCCGCGAAGCGGGTCAGGCACCTGTATTGACCGCGATGTTGAGGGATTGGCATTTCTTCCGCACATTTATATCTAACGTTGAGATGACCTTGGCGAAGACCGATCTCGATATGGCGAGCAAGTATGTAGAACGTCTGGTTGATCCTTCACTCCATCACTTCCTGGAGACCATTGAAGAGGAGTTCAACCTAACTCGGAGCGAGATCATGCTCTTAACCCAGAAGGATGAGATCCTCGGAGATCAACCAATCTTGGCTAGAACGCTCGGAATCCGTGATGCCTACCTGGCCCCGCTCCACCTACTTCAGATCTCGCTTCTAGAGCGAGTTCGCAAAGGTGAGAGCCCTGATGCGACTATCCGCCGAGCTCTCTTACTCACTATTAATGGCGTTGCCGCCGGGCTGCGTAATACGGGCTGATTAAGCCAGTTTAGGCAGCGCCATGGCAGCGCTTGTATTTCCGACCTGATCCGCATGGGCAAGGAGCGTTCTTAGGCGTTCCCCCGCTCTGCACAGTTGAACCATCCTCATCAGCCGCTGAATAACGTAACTGGCTGACTTCTGGTTGTTCTGGTGTTTCTAATCCAGGAGCGGCGATAACGGGTGCACCGTTCTCATCAGTGGCCTCCACATTAACCTCAACATGGAAAAGAAGTCCGACGAGCTCTTCTTTAATGCCATCCATCATGGCTGCAAACAACTCATAGCCTTCGCGTTGATATTCAACGAGCGGATCGCGTTGCGCCATCGCGCGCAGGCCAATTCCCTCTTGTAGGTAATCCATCTCGTAAAGATGCTCACGCCACTTGCGATCAAGGACCGAGAGAAGAACTTTGCGTTCAAGTTCACGAGTTACTTCTGGAGTCAATGACTCTTCGCGAGCCTTGTACTGCGCGGTTGCATCATCCAACACTCGATTGAGAATGAAGTCCGCATCAAGATTTGCAACCCCGCCAACCTCTGCTGCCAGCGATTCCGGAGAGACCGAAGCAGGGTAGAGAACGCGCAAAGCGGTAAATAGTGTTTCAAGATCCCATTGCTCTGGATAGCCCTCAGCGGTTGCACCTTGGACATAAGCTGTCAGAGTATCTCGCATGAAATTCTGTACTTGCTCGCTGATATCGGCGCCTTCAAGAACTTCACGACGCTCAGAGTAAATAACAGTACGTTGACGATTCATAACATCGTCATACTTCAAAACATTCTTACGCATCTCAAAGTTGAGTGACTCGACCTGAGTCTGCGCCGAACGAATTGCGTTAGAGACCATCTTGGATTCGATTGGTACATCATCGGCAATACCGGCGGCACCTAAGAAACGTTCGACCAGGCCAGAGTTGAAACGACGCATTAAGTCATCTTGGAGCGAGAGATAGAAACGTGACTCTCCAGGATCGCCTTGGCGACCAGAACGTCCACGCAACTGGTTGTCGATACGGCGTGACTCATGGCGCTCGGTACCGAGCACGTATAGGCCGCCAGCCGCAACAACTGTCTCATGTTCTAAAGCCACTGCGGCTTTCTGCTTTGCAATCTCAGCGGGCCACGCAGCCTCGTATTCCTCTGGGTTATCAGCTGGGTTCAATCCACGACGTTGCAATTCGAAATCAGCCATAAATTCTGGATTACCACCGAGCATGATGTCGGTACCGCGACCAGCCATGTTGGTAGCAACCGTGACCGCACCAATTGTGCCAGCGCGAGCGATGACAGCTGCTTCCCGCTCATGTTGCTTTGCATTCAATACTTCGTGCTTGATGCCACGACGAGTGAGAACGGCGGAGAGCTCTTCAGATTTCTCAACAGAGACAGTACCAACCAATACTGGCTGGCCCGCCTTGTGGCGCTTCACAATATCCTCGGCAACAGCTAAGAATTTTGCTGCTTCAGTCTTGTAGATGAGGTCAGGAGAATCGATACGAGCCGTTGGCTTATTGGTAGGAATAGGAATAACGCCAAGCTTGTAGATCTGCATAAATTCTGCAGCCTCTGTCATTGCTGTACCGGTCATACCGGATAGCTTTGAATACAAACGGAAATAATTCTGCAAGGTAATTGTCGCAAGAGTCTGATTCTCATCTTTGATCTCGATGCGCTCTTTTGCCTCGAGCGCTTGGTGGAGACCTTCAGAGTAACGACGACCAGAGAGCATGCGACCAGTGTGTTCATCAACGATAAGGAGTTCACCGTTCATGACAACATAATCTTTGTCGCGCTTAAATAGTTCCTTGGCGCGGATACCGTTGTTGAGGTAACCGATAAGAGGGGTATTTACCGCCTCATAGAGATTTTCGATTCCGAGAATCTGTTCTACTTTGGTGACACCATCTTCAAGGATGGAGACGGTCTTCTTCTTCTCATCGATCTCATAGTGAACATCGCGCTGCAATTGACCACAAATATTTGCAAACTCTACGTACCACTTAGTTGCCTTGTCGGCAGGACCACTAATGATCAGCGGCGTTCTCGCCTCATCAATCAAAATCGAGTCAACCTCATCAACGATGGCGAAGTTATGTTCGCGTTGAACACAATCTTCCAGCGACCATGCCATGTTGTCGCGGAGGTAATCGAAACCAAATTCGTTATTTGTTCCATAGGTGATGTCAGCTGCGTACGCTTCACGGCGTTCAGCAGGAGTCATGCTGGCAAGAATGACGCCAACCTTGAGACCGAGGAAGCGGTGAACGCGTCCCATCCATTCGCTGTCACGCTCGGCGAGGTAATCGTTTGTTGTGACTACGTGAACGCCTTTGCCAGTGAGAGCGTTGAGATAGGCGGGAAGGGTCGAGACCAAGGTCTTACCTTCACCAGTGCGCATTTCGGCGATATTTCCGAGGTGCAGAGCAGCTCCACCCATGATCTGGACGTCGTAGTGACGCTGTCCCAGGGTTCGCATGGCTGCCTGGCGAACAGTTGCAAATGCTTCAGGGAGCAAGGAATCGAGATCCTCGCCTGCCTGCAGGCGGTCTCTAAACTTCTGAGTTTGGGAGCGGAGTTCTTCATCGCTCATGGCGGCAACCTTGGTCTCCCAAGAATTAACCTCTGTGGCGATCTTCTCTAGGTTTCGAACCGCACGACCTTCGCCAGCGCGAAGAATTTTATCTAGAACAGCCACGAACCCTCATTTCAGAAACTTTAATCATCTACTAGCCC